>Ga0208631_100374_pt1 | contig 13482 bp, 12 predicted proteins | sample LakWasMet38_LOW7_2_FD_183878 | JGI IMG/M metagenome (GOLD analysis project Ga0208631, IMG submission 183878) | Freshwater sediment methanotrophic microbial communities from Lake Washington under simulated oxygen tension - Sediment Metagenome... | ecosystem: Environmental > Aquatic > Freshwater >... | reverse complement strand
AAGGCCAGCAGGGCCACGCAGGCGGCGCAGACCAGCGCATAGAGGCGCCGGGGGGTGAGTTCAGGCAGCTTGGGCAAGATCAGGACTTCCTTCCACGAAAACGCGGGCTTTGCGTGGTGTCAGCACCAGCAGTTCGCCCTCTGTCAAACCGAGTTCGCGGTATTGTGACGCAGGAATCTGCGCCTCGATGACCGCATTGTCCCCAGATTGAGTCGCGTCCTCGGGAATAAGTTCCAATCTTGCAATCGGGCCGACCACGATGGCCCGGCTCAGGCGCGCCGCGATGCCGGTGGCGCCGGGCGCATAACGCTGCACCTCGAAGTCGTGCGGTCGGACGTAGGCAAAGGCCTTGCCATCGTCCGCGCCGCGGTGTTCGGGCGAGTCCAGGCGCAGGCCCTGCTGGCCCTCCCCGATCACTACCTCGCCCTGTTCCACGCGGCCGCGAAACAGGTTGACGTCGCCCAGGAAGCCGTAGACGAAGGGGCTGGCGGGGTGGTCCCAGACCTGCTGGGGCGTGCCGATCTGCTCGATCTGGCCGTGGTTCATGAGCACCACACGGTCGGCCACCTCCAGCGCCTCTTCCTGGTCATGGGTCACGAAGATGCTGGTCACGTGCAGTTCGTCGTGCAGGCGGCGCAGCCAGCGGCGCAGTTCCTTGCGCACCTTGGCGTCCAGCGCGCCGAAAGGTTCGTCCAGCAGCAGCACCTTGGGCTCCACGGCCAGCGCGCGCGCCAGGGCGATGCGCTGGCGCTGCCCGCCCGAGAGCTGGGAGGGGTAACGGTCGGCCAGCCAGTCCAGCTGCACCAGGCCCAGCAGCTCGTGTACCTTGGCCTTGATCTGGGCTTCGCTGGGGCGCACGGCGCGCGGCTTCATGCGCAGGCCGAAGGCCACGTTGTCGAACACGGTCATGTGGCGAAACAGCGCGTAGTGCTGGAACACGAAACCCACATTGCGCTCACGCACGTGCACTTCGGTGGTGTCTTCGCCGCTGAAGAGAATGGCGCCCTGGTCCGGCGTCTCCAGCCCGGCGATGATGCGCAGCAGCGTGGTCTTGCCGCAGCCCGAAGGGCCGAGCAGCGCGACGAGCTCGCCGGACTGGATGTCCAGACTGACGTCGTTCAGGGCCTGAAAGTCGCCGAACTGTTTGCTGATGTTGCGGATCGCGATGCTCATGATGGGCTTTCTCAGGAAACGGCAGGCGCAAGGCGCGCGTTCGGATTTTCGGGCGGCAGCTCAGCCGCGGCTTTCATCTCGCGCTCATGGCGCCACTCGACGACGGACTTGATGACCAGGGTCACCAGCGCCAGCAGGGCCAGCAGCGAGGCCACGGCGAAGGCCGCGACGGACTGGTACTCGTTGTAAAGCACCTCCACGTGCAGCGGCATGGTGTTGGTCTGGCCGCGGATGTGGCCCGAGACCACGGACACGGCGCCGAACTCGCCCATGGCGCGCGCATTGCAGAGGATGACGCCGTAGATCAGGCCCCACTTGATGTTGGGCAGGGTCACGTACCAGAAGGTCTGCCAGCCGGTGGCGCCCAGCACGATGGCGGCGGCGGTGTAGTCACGGGCTTTTTCCCGGTAGGTGGCCGTGCGCATGTAGTAGGTCATCGACGTCCACGAGAAGAGCACCATCACGACGAGGAGCAGCCCGATGCGCACGGGAATGCTGAAGGTCGAGGGGATCACGGAGAACAAGATGATCACCATGTAGAGGAAGGGGATGTTCGACCAGATCTCGATCAGGCGTTGCACGATGAGATCGAAGACGCCGCCGTAATACCCCATCAGGCAGCCGATGGTGATGCCCACGAGGTAGGTGAGCACCATGAAGGAGAGGGAGAACAGGATCGCGATGCGGATGCCGTAGAAGAGCCGGGCAAAGATGTCGCGGCCGGTGGTGTCGGTGCCCAGCCAGTGACCGGGAGGCCCGCCCATCCAGGACGGGGGCGCCGGTTTGAAGACGCCCTCGAAGGAGGTGTTCTCATTGGGGCTGTAGGTGACCGGCGGCATCAGCACCCAGTCGCCCTTGTTCTCGGTGCGCAGGCGGGCCTGGAGATCGCGGTAGTTGGTCTCGTAGGTGTAGTCGTAGCCGAACGTGGTGCCGGGCAAGTTGGACCCGTAGGTCGGGAAATACCAATGGCCGTCATGGCGCACGATCAGCGCCCGGTTGTTGACCAGCAGTTCCCCGAAAAAGGACAGCACGATCAGCCCGGTGAGGATCAGGAACGAGTAGTAGCCCCGCTTGATCGAGCGGAAGCGGCGGAGTTTGCGGACGGTGAGGGGATTGAAAACCATCGCTCGGGATTATTTGAAGCGGATGCGAGGATCGATGAGGGCGACGAGGGCGTCGGAGAGGATGTTGCCCAGCAGCAGCAGCAAGCTGGCCAGGAAGATGATGCCCATGACCACGGGATAATCGCGGTCGAAGATGGAGGTCAGGCCGAGCAACCCGAAGCCGTTGATGTCGAAAATGGTTTCGATCAGGAACGAGCCCGACACCAGCAGCGTGATGTTCTGGCCGAAGGTGGTGGCGATCGGGATGAGGGAGTTGCGCAGGGCGTGGCGGACCACCGCCTGACGGAAGGACACGCCCTTGGCCACGGCGGTGCGCATGTAGTCCGCGGCGAGGTTGTCCATCAGGTTGTTCTTCATCAGCAGCGTGGTCACGGCGAAGCTGCCGACCAGGTAGCAGGCCAGCGGCAACACGGCATGACGGGCCAGGTCGACGGCCTTGCCCCAGGCCGAGAGGTCGGCGAACTCCGTGCTGGTGAATCCTCCCATCGGAAACCACGGCAGGCGGGCGGCAAAAAAGAGCAGCAGAAGAGCGCCGAGCACGTACCCGGGCACGGCGTAGCCCATGAAGATAAAAACGGACGTGGTGTTGTCCAGCAGGGTGCGGTGCTTGATCGCCTTGAGGATGCCCAGGGGAATGGAGATCGAGTAGGTGATGACCAGCGTGATCAGGCCGTAGAACAGGGAGACCGGGAAGCGATCGCGGATGATGTGCCAGACCGGTTCGTTGTAGCGGTAGGAGGATCCCAGGTCGCCCCGCACGATCTTGCCCAGCCAGAGGCCGTAGCTGACGAGGGCGGGCTTATCGAACCCGTAGTAGGCCTTCAGCTGGTTCAGCTGTTCCTCCGACAGGGCCATGTTGCCGCCGGCGGCGCCGGCTCCCCGGCCGGACGACATGTCGGCCTGCTGCATTTCCATGATGGCCCGCTCCAAGGGGCCGCCTGGCACGACCCGCGTGATCAGAAACACAATCAGCGTGATCCCCAGCAGCGTGGGTGGAATAAGAAGAAATCTTCGGATGAAATAATCCCGCATGGGCAGACGTTGTGAGGAACTTCACCGGGAGGCGGTGAAACCATGAAAAAACGTGCTCCCGTGACTCGATGCGAGCCTAATGTCATAAATGTGACTTGAGCAGGGGCGCAATCAGGCTTCACTCCGGTGCCGCGTCCAAATCGCCGGCCAAACCGGCTGCAATTCCGTTCATCCAAACCTGTTATCAGTCACCGCACTGACCCGCCAGCTTCCACCTTATGAAGATCCCGTCTACCCTTCGTCCTCTGGCCGTCCTCCTGCTGGGAGCCGGCATTGTCCCCCTGCCTGCCCGGGCTGCCGATATCGCGGCCTATGCGACTTTTCAGGCCAAGGCCGGTCAGGCCAACCAGGTGTTGCGCGTGCCTGATTATCCCCTGACGCCGGAGGCGATCGTCAGCTACACGGATGCCGCCCTGAAGACAGCGAATGACGCGCTCGCCGCGCTGGTCGCCCAAGACCCGGCCAAGGCCACCTTTGCCAGCACGTTTGCGGCTTATGATGACATCACCTATGTGGCCGGAATCTCCGGCAACCACATCGGCACCCTGGCGGAAACCCATCCGGACAAGGCCATGCGCGACATGGCGCGCGAGCAGGGCAACCGGATCGATGCGTGGGGCATCGGGTTGGATTACCGCGAGGATATCTTCAAGGTGCTGCAGGCCTATGCGGACACCAAACCCAAACTCGATGCCGAACAGCAGCGCCTGGTGGAGTTCACGTTGCGCGAGTATCGCCGGGCCGGTCTCGCGCTGCCCCTGGCCGAGCGGAAGCGGGTGGAGGAATTGCGCAAAGTGCTGACCGAGCTCTGCCAGCAATATGACATCAACATCAACGAGGCCCGCGCCCCGTTGGATTTCACCGCCGAGGAAATGAAGGGTGTGGCGGCCACATTTCTGGAAAGCCCCGGCGTCAAGCAAGCGGACGGCACCTACCGCGTGATGGCCAACATCACCTGGCATCTCCAGGCGGTGTCCTCGCATGCTGACAATCCCGAGGTCCGCCGCCGGGTCTACCTGGCTCGCAACACGCTGGCCCGGGACAAGAACATCCCGGTGCTGGCCAAGATCGTCGCGCTGCGGGCCGAGATTGCGCAGCGCCTCGGGTACGCCACCTGGGCCGACTACAAGACCGAGGTCAAGATGGCCAAGACCGGTGCCGCCGTGCTCAAGTTCGAGAATGATCTCGTGGAAGGCCTCGAGCCGAAGTTCGCGGAGGAAACCGAAGCCTTGCGCCTGATGAAGGCCGCCCATCTGGGCCAGCCCGATGTCCAGCTGGATCCCTGGGACACCGGATACTACACCGACCGTCTCAAGAAGGAAAAGTACTCGGTCGATACCGAGGCACTGCGGGTCTATTTTCCCTATGAGTCCGTGTTGAACGGCATGTTTGCGATCTATCAGAAGATTTTCGGCCTGAAGTTCACCGAAGTGGAGCCGCCCTACACGTGGGCCCCGGGGGTGAAGCTGTTCGTGGTCGAGGATTCCGCCACGAAGGAACTGCTCGGCCAGTTCTACCTCGATATGTTTCCGCGCGAGGGGAAGTACAACCACTTTGCCAATTTCCCGCAGCAGCAGGGCCACGTCCTGGCCGATGGGAAATTTGAGCTGCCGCTGGCCGCGCTGATCTGCAATTTCCCGCCGCCGTCGGCGGACAAGCCTTCCCTGCTCAAGCACGGTGATGTGGAGACCTTGTTCCACGAGTTTGGCCACGTGATGCACAACGTGCTCAGCCGGGCGCACTATGTCGGCATGTTGTCCGTCCCGCGCGACTTCGTCGAGGCCCCGTCGCAGATGCTGGAGAGCTGGGTGTGGGACAAGGACGTGCTCGACACCTTTGCCGCCGATTACCGCGACCCGAGCAAGAAGATCCCGGCCGAGACGATTGCAGCGATGATCCGGGCGCGTCAGGCCACCGCCGGGCGCTTCAACCGCGGGCAGCTCGCCCTCGGGTTGGTTGACATGACCTTCCACACCCTGCCGGTGGACGAGGCCTGGAAGGCGGATGTGGTCAAGCTGAGCAACGACGTCTTTGCCCGCGTCACCATGGTGAGGGATCCGAACACGGCGTTTGTCGCCTACTTCGGGCACCTGACGGGTTACGACGCCGGCTACTACGGCTACCTCTGGTCGAACGTCATGGCCTTCGACATGGCCAGCATCTTCAAGAAAGCCCCCAATGGCTTTTTCGACGTGGAAACCGGCCGCCGCCTGCGCCAGGAAATCTACGGTCCGGGCAACACCCGGGATGTCGGCGAGTCGGTGGAGAAGTTCCTCGGCCGTCCGCGTTCGCAGGACGCTTTTCTCGAATACGTCGGCATCAAGAAGCAGTAGGGCTGACCCGACGGTTTTGGGCTGCATTAATCCCGCTGACGGGGTCTAGGCATAAAAAAGGCGGGGCCAGGCGGCCCCGCCTTTTTGCGGATCAAACGGATTCCAGGAGCTTGTTCAGCCGGGCGATCATGCGGCTCGGGTCTTCCATCAGGCCGGCGGCGATGAGGGAATTGTCGAGCAGCTGCTCAGCCACCAGCTCGGCCTTCTCGGCATTGGTGCCGCGGAGGGCCGCGAGCTTCTTGATGACGGCGTGACGCGGATTGATCTCGAGGTTGACCTTCACCGGGGCCTCGGGCTCGTCGCCCTTCTTCATGGCCTTCATCATGCGGCGCATCTGGGCGGTCATGAACTTGTCGGCATTGGTCGCGAGGGCGGGGGAACCGACGAGGCGGTCGGAGGCCTTCACCTCGGAGACCTGGGTGCCGAGGGTTTCCTGCAGCCACTTGGTCAGCTCCTTGACCTCGGCTTCCGACAGGGCCTCGCCCTGCTGCGGCACGTCGTCGAGCTTCACGTCGGCGTGGTCGGCGGCGAGGAACTTCTTGCCCTCGAACTCGCGGACATTGTTGAAGACGTATTCGTCCACGGGTTCGTGGCAGAAGAGCACCTCGATGTTTCGGGCCTTGAAGCCTTCGAGATACGGACCTGACTCGATGGCCTCGCGGTTGAGGGCGACGAGATAATAGATCTCCTTCTGGCCGTCCTTCATGCGCGAGACGTACTCGGCGAGCGAGGTCGTCTTGCCCTTCTCGGTGAGCGACGACTCGAAGCGGAGCAGTTTCACGATCTGCTCCTTGTGGGTGAAGTCGAGGGCGGCGCCTTCCTTGAGGAAGATGCCGAATTCCTTGTAGAACTCGTTGTAGGCGTCGGCGCGGGCGGTGGCCTCTTCCTCCAGCATCTTCAGGAATTTCTTGGTGATGACCTTGCCGAGTTTGTCGAGCAGGGCCTTGTCCTGCATGGTCTCGCGGGAGATGTTCAGCGGGAGGTCCTCGCTGTCGATCACGCCCTTCATGAAGCGCAGCCACTCGGGCAGGAGGTCCTTGGGCTTGGCGTCGATCAGGACCTTGCGGCAATAGAGCGAAACCGAGGGCTCCAGGCGGGCGAAGCCCAGTTTTTCGGTGTTCTCCTGCGGCACGAAGACGAGGGCGTTGATGGCCAGCGGGGCGTCGGCGGAGAAATGCAGGCGGTAGCGCGGATCGTCCGTGGCGTGGGCCTGGAACTTGTAGAACTCGGTGTATTCCTCGTCCTTGATCTCGTTCTTCGACCGGAGCCAGAGGGCCTGGACGGTCTCGAGCTTCTTGCCGTTGAGCGTGACGGGGAAGCCGACAAAGGCGCTGTAGCGGGTGAGGATGTCCTTGATGCGCCAGTCCTTGGCGAACTCGTCGCACTCGTCCTTGAGCTCGACCACGATCTTGCAGCCGCGGCGCTGGTCGGCGACCTCCTCGACCTCGTAGGAGCCGGAGCCGTCGCTGGTCCAGACATGCCCGGGTTCGGCGCTGCGCCAGGAGTGCGAGTAGACCTTGACGGACTTGGCGACCATGAAGGCGGAGTAGAAACCGACGCCGAACTGGCCGATGAGGTTGGAGTTCTTGGCGCCGCCCTCGCCGAGAGCCTTGAGGAACTGCTTGGAACCGGAGTGGGCAATGGTGCCGAGGTTCTCGATCAGCTCCGCCCGGGTCATGCCCAGACCGGTATCCTGGATCGTGATGGTCTTGGCCTTCTCGTCGGTCGTGATGGTGATCTCGAGCGGGGCGTCGCCGTCGTGGATGTCCTTCTCGGTCAACGACAGGTGACGAAGCTTCTCGAGCGCGTCGGAGGCGTTGGACACCAGTTCACGGACGAAGATTTCCTTTTCCGTGTAGAGCGAGTGGATGACGATATCGAGGAGCTGTTTGATCTCAGCCTGGAACTCGAACTTTTGCGGTGTGGTGGTGGACATAGGGATGTACGGAGGTTGAGAGGAAAAAACAAAAGAGCCCGCTATATTAGCGGGCTCCCGAAAAAATCAAGCGGGAGAATAGGGTGCGCGGTCTCAGTGATCGTCGACCTGATCCTCGTGCAGCGGCTCGATATGGCCCAGTTCGTGTTTCGGGTGCGGACCGAAAAGGACGCGCCAGACGCAATAGACAAAGAGGCCGGTGACGAAACCGACCGAAAGGATCATGGTTAGCCAGCCGCCTGTTGTCATGATTGTTTCCCCCGGGATTTATGGGCGGCTTTGTCCCAGCGTTTGCCGGCCTGTTGGATGAGCATGCACACAAAGATGATCGAGGTGACGATAAAGCCGAAGGTGAGCCGGGCCGAACCGCTGGGGTTGGGGCCGACCAGATCGGTGACATACCCGGTTGGGTTGAAGCGGGCATCGGCGCCGAAGGCGAAGTTCCAGCCAAAGACATTGGCGAGCAGGAACATGATGAAAATCACCGCGAGGTAGAGGGGGGTGACGTACTTCATGATCGGCTTGTAGATGGCCGGGATGCGCATCTCGGATCCTTCATGGGCGTCCCTGATGCCCTCGTCGATGCCGATGACCCAGCTGAAGACGATGATCAGGACCGCGCCACCGAGGAAGATGCCGACGGTGCCGACCCAAAAATCGATCGTGTCGAGGGCCTTCAGGTCCTTGGAGAACCACCAGATGAGGGCCGTGCCGATGGCGGTCAGCAGGCCGAGCAAAATCATGGCGGGTTTGCGGGTGAGCCCGAGGCCTTCTTCGAAGAAGGCGATGCCGGGTTGCAGCATCGACAGCGAGCTCGTGATGGCCGCGAGGAACAACAGGAGGTAGAAGATCGTCGAGAAGAAGTCGGCCGCCGGCATGTGCGAGAAGACAAAGGGCAGCACATTGAAGCCGAGGGCGAAGGTGCCCTGTCCGATGATGCCGGCCGCGCCGAGGAAGACGAAGGCGGCGGGCACCGTGATCAGGCCGCCGAGGCCGACTTCGCAAAACTCATTGGCCGAGGCGGCGGTGAGCCCGCTGAGCACGACGTCGTCCTTGCGGCGCAGGTACGAGGCATAGGTGATGATCGCGCCGACGCCGACGGATAGGGAGAAAAAGATCTGGCCCGCGGCCGCCAGCCAGAGCTGTGGGTTGCGCAGGTTGGTGATCATGGACGGGGTGGCGATGCGCTCCGAACCGTCGGTGGCGAGGGTGGCACGGCGGGTCTCCGCGAGCTGGTCGTTGACGAGGATCTCGACTGTCGTCCACTGGCCGTTGACCTGCCGCTCGACCACCGGTTTGGCGGGATTCCACATGTAACCCAGGCCGTTGATCACGCTTTGGTCGGGCTTGGTGGCATCGGGCGTGCCGAGCGTCAGGACCCGGCCGAGGATGATCAGGGCGATGGCGATCAGCACGGGCATGCCCCACTTGCAGACGAGTTCCACGCCCTTGTTGATGCCCCGGTAGATGAAGAAAAAATTCAGCACATAGACCAGGACCACGAAGATGCCGACGTCGTGGAGCCCGAACTGGATCGAGGCCCCATCCTCATTGGCGCCGGTGAAACGGCTGAAGAACGCGCCGAAGTCGGTGCCCGGCTGGCTGAAGGTGCCGGTCGCGGCGTTGAGCGCGTAGCCCAGGCACCAAGCCTCGATGTACACATAGTACATGTACACCATCACCGGCACGATGAAGCCGAAGACGCCGAGGTATTTGCCGAGCGGGTGCCGGACGATGCTGTAGAAGATGCCCGGGGAGGAGTGGAAACCGGCGATGCCGCCCTTGCGTCCCATGGTCCACTCCGCCCAACCGATCGGGATGCCGATCAGGAGCAGGGAAATGAAATAGGCGATCATGAACGCCCCGCCACCGTACTGGGCCGCCAGGCCCGGGAAGCGCAGGAAATTTCCGAGTCCAACCGCGCTGCCCGCCACGGCCAGGATGACACCTAAACGGGAACTCCACGCCTCAGGGGTTTTTGCCATGCGGGGATGAAAGGGCAAAGCCCCGGTCGCGCAAACTCCTTCTGATGATATTTCATCCGACGGACGGACCGATTCGGCTTTGCCACCAAGGGACGGATCGGTTGTCTGATGCCCTGTTGAACCTCTTCGACCGTTATCTTCTGCGCGAATGGCTGACCATGCTGGGCCTGCTGCTGGGTGCCACCATGGGCCTGCTGCTCATCATCGCGTTCTATGACAACCTGCGCGATCTGATCCAGCTGGGCGTGGGTTTTGGCGACATCCTGTACTATTATGCCACCCTCATGCCGAGCAACCTGACGGCGGTGCTGCGTATCTCGATGCTCATGTCGCTGCTTTTCGTGCTGGGCAAGATGCACCGCAACAACGAGCTCACGGCGATGCGCGCGGCGGGCATGAACATTTTCTCCGCGACCCGCTCGCTTTGGATCATGGGCGTGCTGCTCTGCGGCGTCACGCTGCTCTTGAACGCCAAGGTCGTGCCCTGGTCGGTGGAAACCTCGCGCAGCCTGCTCGACGGCTTCGAGCTGCGGGCGGCCTCGAAAACCAGCGATGGCGACACGCTCAGCCTCGTCAGCAGCGTGACGTTCGACAACCAGCCGCAGCACCGCATGTGGTTCATCAACCGCTTCAGCCGCCACACGCAGAAAGCCTACGGGGTCACGGTTTCCGAGCTCGATCCGCAGCGTCGGGAAAAGACCCGGATCATGGCCCGGGAAGGAGTCTACGACCCGGAGCGCCAGGCCTGGACCTTCCGGGACGGTCGCGAGATCTGGTTTGATCCGGAGCTGGGCGAGATCATGCGGACGGTCACCTTCGACAAGAAGACCGTGCCCCATTTCAACGAGGATCCCGCCTTGATGCTGCTGATCGACCGCAAGTCGGGCGAACTCTCGTTCAACGAGCTGCAACGCATCACCGACCATTTCTCGTCCGAGCACAGTCCGAAGCTCGCAGCCTACGAGGTGCGGTATTACAGCCTGCTCGCCGACACCATCGGGCCGCTGATCATCATCGCCATCGCCATTCCCTTTGCCGTGTCCGGGGTGCGCGTGAGCCCGGCAGTCGGCGTCTCGAAGTCCATCGGCCTGTTTGCGGTCTATTACGTTTTGATCGGCATCCGCACCATTCTGGGCAACAACGGGGCGCTGGAGCCGCTCTGGGCGGCCTTGCTGCCGAACCTGGTCATGGTTGGCTTTGCGGCGTTCTTCTTCGGCCGCATGCGCTGAGCCCGCCGTCCGTGGGCGCTTCCCGTGCCCCGATGCGGATCAGGGCAGAAAGGGGGGCGGCCAGGTGAGGAACTGGAGCGTGGCGATGCGCCCCCAGTTGGAATACAGAATCAGACCCCACACGACAATGCAGTTGATGTAGGCGAGGAAGACCGCGGCGCTGCCCATGTCCTTCGCGCGCTTGGCGAACGGGCGTTTTTCCAAGGAAATGTCGTCGATGGTCCATTCGACGGCCGAGTTCAGCAGCTCCGCGATGACGATCAGGAAAAGCGAGGCGATCATGACCGCGGTGGAAACCGCGTTCACCGGCAGAATGACGGCCAGCGGGGTGAGGATGGCCACAAAGAGCAGGTCCTCGCGGAAGGAGGGCTCGTGCTTCAGCGCGGCCCAGAAACCTTCGATCGCGTAGCCCACGGACTGGAAGAAATTCCGAAAGTCGCGGCGCTTTTTTTCCGGCGTGGGAACGGGATTGCTCACCCGGGCAGTTGAGCCGTCGGAGGCGGCCGGGACAATCCCTTTTCTGGCCGGGTCTACGTTCCGTGCAGGCGGAGGTTCCCGACGGAAGCGGGCGGGTCGATGGACTCGCCGGCGCGGGCCACGGTCTCGTCATGGCAGCCGATGAACTCGAGGAGACGGCACAGAAACCGGCGCCGGCCGGCCAGGTCGAGGGTCATCACCGCCCAATACTGCGTGCCGCCAATCTGCCGGGCCTGGTTGCGGGCGCGCGCCTCGTTGATTTCGGCGCGATGCCAGGCCAGGTAGCGCCGACCGCTTTCCTGGTGGGACACAAAGTCGGCGAAGTCGGCCGCGTGGTTCCGGGCGCACCAGCCGAGGAGATCAAGATAGCGTTCATCCGGGCCGGACTCGCGGTTGAACTCCGGACCGGTGAGATAAGACAGGAGACTGTCGCCCGCCAAGCCGGCACGTTCCGCGTCCAACATGGAGGCAATCAGCTCCGCCGGGGTGAGGTGTTGCGCCGATGCGAGTCGCAGCAGAGCGGCGTGAGTCTCGTCACTGAGCTCCACCGTTTTCATGGAGGTAGGATACTCCCGTTTCAGGGCGTGGGCAACCGGCAGGTTCTGCAAAATTTGTAACCTTTGACCGGATTTCCCGCTTTCGGGATGGAGCGGAAAGGCCATGGTGGCGGGATGTCTGTCGCCTTCATCGCCGGTTCCAGCGGACTGGTCGGTCGCTCCCTGCTCGAGCAATTGCTCGCCGCGCCGGAGTATGACCAGGTGGTCTCATTGGGCCGGCGGGAGAGTCCCGATGCGCGTCATCCCAAGCTGCGGCAGGTCGTCGTGGATTTTGCCGCGCTGGACGGCGTGCTCGCGGGTCAGCGCTGTGATGATGCCTTCTGTTGTCTCGGCACGACCCTGCGGGCGGCCGGTTCCCGCGAGAAGTTCCGGGCGGTGGACCATGCGGCGGTGTTGGCGTTTGCCTGGACGGCGCGCCGCCTGGGGGCCCGGCGGTTCTTCCTGGTCTCGGCCTTGGGGGCGGATCCTGACTCACGGTTTTTCTACAATCGCGTGAAAGGAGAGACCGAGGTCGCGCTCGCGGTGTTGGGTTTTGAGACGCTGGCCGTTTTCCAACCCAGCCTGTTGCTCGGGAAACGGAGCCAGCCGCGACGGGGGGAGCGCTGGCTGGCGGCCGGGCTCTGGCTGGTGGAGCCTTTGCTGCTGGGGCGGCTCAGGAAATACCGGGCGATCCGGGCCGACGCGGTTGCCCGGGCGATGCTCCGTTGCTCGCTGGGCCAGGGCGCGCGTGGCCTGTTGGTGTTTCCCTCCGACGAGATCCAGGACCTCGGTGGTTTCTGTCCGGCGCCGGACAACAATTCCTGACCGGTTGCATTTTCGCCGCGCAGGCTTGCTAGTTTGTTGCCGGTGCGGCCGGCGATGCGGGTTTGGCCTGGACGGTGAGGATCTTGGTTTCCTTCACTCCGTCCAGCCGGAGCGAGAGGGAGATTTCTCCGGAGGTGGCATCATTCGCCAGTTGAGAGCCCATGGGTTCCACTTCCAGCGATTGGGAGGGCGCCAGAACCAGGTGCGAGGGCTGCACGGCGAAGTTGCCCAGGGCCGAATTGAAATCGGTGATTTCAACGTCGACGGGTCCAGTGCTCTCGTTGGTCAGGCGAAGGTGAATGGCCACCGGCGGTGAACCGTCTCCCTGCATCCGGGGCCTGGAGGGTCTTGGGCGCTCAGTGCCGTCCTGTTCCCGTTCGTGGCCGCCGGGTCCGCCTCCCATGTCCCCTCCCATCCCGCCACTGCGCCGCCGACCCGGACGGCGCCAGTTGCATCCGCTTCGTAAAAGTACAGCTGTGCGTCCCCGGCGGCGCCGGATGCACCCGTGTGCCCTACACCTCGATGCTCGCGCTCGACTCTCTGTTCTCCGGAAGCTTCCATTTCCCGACCTTCGCCACCGTCACGCCGGCCGGCTCGCTCGGCTACCGGCCGGGCGCCACCAACGTCTGCCCGTAACCGTCCCGTTCCGCATCCACCACGAGGATTTTCGATGAAAGCGCTAATCATTACCCGCGACGAACAGCTGCTTGCGGAGATCTCGTCCCAAGGCGCTGCGCGGGTGCCCCCGGTCACCCTGGCCGCCAGCCGCGCCAGCATGCGCGACGCGCTCGACCGGCTCATGTTCGACAGCCCGACCCTCGTGATCATCGAC
>Ga0208631_100373_pt1 | contig 13520 bp, 13 predicted proteins | sample LakWasMet38_LOW7_2_FD_183878 | JGI IMG/M metagenome (GOLD analysis project Ga0208631, IMG submission 183878) | Freshwater sediment methanotrophic microbial communities from Lake Washington under simulated oxygen tension - Sediment Metagenome... | ecosystem: Environmental > Aquatic > Freshwater >... | reverse complement strand
ATGCTCGGCGGCGCGACAGGTGCGAAAGTGGAAGACAACATAACGATACCAAGCCCCAACATCAGGGCATCTTCGCCCCGCTCCACATCGCGATCGATGCCTTTGATAATGGAGGAAACAGCGTTGCCGAACTGGCCTTTTAAATAATCTTTTTTTTGTGCCATGGTATTCTCCTTATGGATAGTGCTAAAGCACACCTTATGAAAAATGTCAGATACGCGAACCTGATAGACTGGATACAAAATCCAGTAACAGCCGCGTCTTCTTTTTGCCGGAATTGCCGGCCCACGCCTTTTGTTTAATTATTATTCTCCATACAGAGCAGTTTAATTGAGCTTTTATGCAACCGCAAATCTGAATATTCAAGACTATAGAAAACGAGTGGCACGATTGATAGTCAATTTATTCAGCCCCTCACGTTAATAAAGCTCCCTGATATAAATAAATTTACTGTTGCCTTTATAAATTCCAAAGGTGGCTCGGGCGGTATTGCTCGGGCTGACAAGCTGAACATTGCTGCCAGTCAGAAAATAATCTGGAGCACTAATGCTCACGTCCACGCTGCCCGTTCCGCCACCCGTGGGTTTGGTTAACGTGAAAGGCAGAACGCCCGCAGTGACCTGTCCGCCTGCTGGTGTCGAGGTCGTCCACGCACCGCCAGTAATGCGCTGGTAATTGAACGGCGGGCCGAACGTCAGGCTCGATACGCTATCAGTGGCACTGGTGAGCCAGTTCGTGCCGTTGTAGCTCTCCACTGTCGCAGTCATCTGCAAATCAAGCAACTCGGAACCATATGCGTTGGGAATATTGACGCGTCCACTTAGCACTTTAACCCCACCCTCGACCGAGTTGCTCGCAACCGACCGTAACGAAATCACGCTGTCCGTATCTACGGCTCGCATATAAGTATCCGTCGGTGTAGTTGGTGAGGTATCGAATGTGTAAGCGACATAAGGCGTCAGATTGTTCGAAACATTTTTTCTGACCCCTACGCCTGATACAAAATCGACAGCGGCCAAGGGTGTGACAACATTCAGCACCCCCGCCCCGGGGTTTTGGGTTGCCGTACTGCCTTTGGCATCCCATGCGGTCAATGTCACCGCCTTGGCGTAGCCGAGAGTACCGTCATAATTAGATGTTTTCGTGCCACCCAAATTGAATGCTGTCACTTGTGTTGTGAATGGCTGCCCGGAATAGACAAAACCATTCCCATAAGGATCACCCGATGCTGGACAGGTGAGCCCTATCGGGCAGGGCATGAATATCTTGGATGCGGCATCGTATTTCACTACCGTATCAAAGTGATCAGGAATGAAACGCCCCACATTACCACTGGTTCCCGTCGTAGTCAGCGCATTTCCCAGGAAAGTGCCGTTAGTGGCCGTCAACGTGATCACGCCCACCTCGCCCCATGACAAATTGCTTACCGTGGCGACTCCATTACTGAAGCTGTTGCGGGTTATCGACGTAGTGCCGCCCAATGTAACGTCTGTCGCTCCAACACCGGTGGGCGCCACAAGATTATGAGCCAGACCCACCATTTCCGTCGCATTGTTCGTTCCCAAGCCAAAGTTGGGGGCGGTTGCACCTGAGGCCGTTCGCGCGGTTACCGTAGCCTTGAAAGCCTCGCCAGCCTTGACGAAAACACCGCCACCGCCACCAACCAGCCCCGGATCGGCAGGGGGCGTGATGCAGTCGCCAACGATAGCAACAGTACAGGGCACTATTCCGAAATCAAACGGTCTAACCACAAAAGCATTGGACGAGCCTGTTAATGTCGCCGAATTCACCGTCTTGTTTACCCATAACTTAACCTGCCCAACATCACTATAGTTGAAGGTAAATGGCGCGTTGCCGTTAGCATCGAAAGTCATACCTATAGCCAAATAGTTAATAGCACTACCGTTGTCGTTGGCCGTAGCGGCACTCCCGTTCACACTCATCAAATTACCGGCACTGCACGTCGTCGGATCAATGCATTCGTAACCGAAATTGACCGATTGCGCTCCGGTCAATGCCGACTGGCAAGCCATGGTAGTGGTGTTCGTCTTCACTGCCCGCAGATAATAAGCACCGGAAGTTACACCCGCTATTTGACTGGAAATGGTCATTGCCACGCCATTGGCCCCAGCGGAGAAAATAAAGCCTGCCGAGCTAAAAATACTGGAACAACTATTCGCCACCGCGCAGCTTACCCCGCTCGGACAGCACTGACGGGAATTAGCGGCAGCAATCTGCTCATTAGATAGGGTTACCGATACCGTTGTACCGTCAACAGCAGCCGGATAACTCAACGTAGTGCTAGCCACGCCAGTGGCATCGAAAGTCACCGTGGCGCCCCCCAATACCCCGCCACTGGTTGCCAAAGTGGCCGTCTTGCCGCTGACGGCCGTATCCTTGTTAATGCAGGGACTACTATTGTCAGCACAGGCAGTAACAGTGATTGGGGTAGATAAACAGCTAATACTATTGCTTGCTAAAGACAACTCATAGTGGTCCGTACTGGCCGCGCAACCACCGCCAGAAAGAGAAATGGAAGCAATAGCCGCTTGTGTTGCAGCATCAAAAATGACCCCCGTATTGTTACCTAGCTGAACTTTGCCGCCGCTCAATACCGAACCTTGAATAATATTGTTGTTACCGAATTCAATTTGGGTATTGCTACCAGGGGCGTAAATAAGGCCATTAAAATCCACATCGGAATTACCATTGTTGGCGTTGCCAAATTCCATTTGAGCATTGTTGTACGCATAAAACTGTAGATTAGCGGTACTACCGGGGGAATTAAAAACACTTTGGTTTCCGGCTTGAAATGAAGTGTTGATAAAAATTCGCACAGGCCCCGAGCTGACATTTAAAACGAAGTTGTTCCCTACATCCCATTTATTTATGAAATAGTCTCCCGCAGCCAGTGTGAGGGTTACATTATTTCCCGCCTTGAGTTTAGAAATAAAGTAATTACCATCTGAGAAGGTGTTACTGCCACTAATAGTAACATCACCATAAGACCCGGTTGCCAATGTGCCGTTGTTTATGCTTTGATTCGTCCCGCCTACGCTTGGAAACGTAGCGGGTGAAAAAGCGGGTAAGGTTTGTCCAGGTGGGCCTACACCTGAAGTGGTTGTCATAGATGTGCCATTGCCAGAAGTGTTTAACGTTCCAGTGCTTTTAATATAGCTGTTGTTACCTACTTTCAGGTTGTTAATACCAGCAACCACAGGTGCGGCTACGGCTACGCCACCGGAATTGACAGTGGTTGGCACAGATACACACGCCGCCATTGCCTCACCCGCCAGCAACGCCAACATTAGAAAAATTATTTTAGCAATTATTTTCATCATCCACTCCACGATACTGTGCGGGCAGCCAAGGGTGGGCAGGCTCAACCCAACATTTTTGACCGCAATAAGTTGGATTACAAAAAGCCATAATCCAACCTGCGTATCTTTGTAGCAAACAGAACAAACTGAAATAGACTCTATTTTTCCAAACCATCATGCTATGCATTTTTTACTCTTTTGATTGTTCTGTCTTCGTCAATTGTACTTTGTTATTTCGAGTTGCCGAGGATACCTTCAGGTAGAGGTAGAGGATGGGCTGACGAAGGAAGCCCATCGTTCGCGATTGATGCGCTTCGTTCCTCGGCACACCGCTACGCTGCTCCAGCATTGCTCTACCTCCTGCATTCATGTAGTCGTCGCACATTCCACCACGCTATTAATATGATGTAAGCGTAGGGTCATTTCGCGACAGCAAACCGTCAATCAACACACAACATCAAAAATAATCGGACAAAAAAACCGCTTGAAAAAGTTCGTAGTGAGACTGGTTCAAGGCTCCGTTCATGGCGGATTGCTTCGCGGCGAATCCGTCCTACAGCTACAGCTCTCCCTACCTCAGAACTCCACTGTTGCCGACAAACTTCTCTCGATGCGCCCCAGGCTGCCCACGCCACCACCTGACGAAGCGATGGACGTGATCACGAATACCATCTTGTTTATGCTGCTCTCATTATAACCCTGACTGCTACAGGTGACGGAAAGTGCAAAACCATCCACGTTGAATACCGCTGGCGACGCAGGGCACACTGTTGGTACTGCGGCGATGCTGCTGACCGCCCACTCGACACCTGCCCGCGCCGCCCAATAGGCGCGCGAACCTTGCACATCCTGCGCCGAGGTCAGCTGTTGGGTATTGGAAAACGTCACCATGAAAGCACCCAGCGCAGCCAGCACCACCACTAGGAAAATGGCGGCAACCATGACAAACCCTCGTTGAGACTGTCGCGCGCGCATCATGGCGAGTTGTTGACGTGTGCTTCGTGATACAGGCTGATGGTCTCACCGCCGTCAGTCAAGTTGATCGTTATCTGCACCAGCGCATTGCGCGGGTCGGAACTGCTATAGACAAAATCGCAGAAACTCACATGCTGCGCCAGTACCGGCGTAGTCCCCGGTGTTGGCGCAGGACATGTGGTGCCGTAAGCATAATTGGCATTCCGATATAGCCTGCCATTGAGGCATACGAAAGAAACGATTTTCTCGTTACTCGGAATAACCTGAAAACGCTTGCTGCCGGAGGCCAGCGGAAACTTTGTCCCTGTGATTTTAATGTTGATTTTAGTTTCGTTGGCCAAGTCGCCAGGTTCTGCTATCGACGTCACCGCAGAAGTGTTACTTCCGGCGTAAGCATCCGCGCCGACAATGCCTAAGTTATAGACCGCGATCACGTCCCCCACCGCGATTTGCTGATCGGCCGAAAGAGCGCTGTTGAGACCGAACATATCGAAACTGGTATCCGCCACAGTGAAATCCAGAATATCACCAGTGCCCAAGGCATTGGCAGCCGCACGATACCGCCCACCAATCTTGGTAGGAATAAATTCGATACATTGATTGTTGAGCTGGCGAACGCTGTTGGGCAAAGCTTTGTGGATGTCCCGCGCCATGCGCCGTATGGCGGTATCTGCCTCGTCGGTGAGCGCCGCACGGCGGGCGCTATCGAAATAGGCATCCACCGGCTGCTTCATAAACATCGCAATAATCGCCACCAGAATACCGGTGATGACCATCACCATGATGAGCTCGATCAGGGTAAAGCCTTTTGCTCGATTCTGGATGCGCATCATGAGCCCACTTAATAGTCGGCCCGGTAGCCGGTCATGCTGATAATTTCGTTACCTCCGGTCACGGTGACGACCACTTTTTTCATGGTGACGCCGTTCAGCGCTGCGGGTGCATCCACCTTAATCACGATCCCATAGGTGGACAACACCCCCGGCAGGACGGTAAACGCAGTTTCGGTCAGGTTGTTGTAGTCATCGACATCATCAATGAGTGTTCGATCCGGGTTCGGGCTACCCTCCACCACGTTCGGCAGGCCATCGGGATCTTTATACTCCTTGAGCAAAATCTCTTCCAGAATCGAATCCGCCAGCGCCGCAGCCTGCTTGCGCACCATGGGATCAGTACTGTGCTGCACGGTGAGATTCATTACGGAAAGAATGCCAGCCAACCCTACGCTCACCACCACGATGAATATGATCAACTCAATCAGCGTGAAACCAGTCTGCCGCGTGCTATTCATGTATATAGCCCGTCTCTGTCTCAATGGTAATGCTTTGGGTCATACCGAATACTTGCAAGGTTTGCGGAGGGTTTGGCTGACCCAAGGCATTAAAACTGAAGTCAGTCGGCTTTGCTGTGTAATTGATTCCGGATTTAGCCGTGACTGTATAAGGCGCCACATTGGATCCAGTGGGATCAGCAATATCAGTATCACAGGTTGACGAAGGAGGGGCAGCGGAGGCGATTTTCAAGGCCGCGCTGGACACGGTAAACGCTACACAGACTGTACGGCGTTGTGCAATTGCGGATTTTTGCGCATAACGCAGCAAGGCAAGTGTCTCGTCGTGGAAACCGCGCATGTTGAAGGTACCGGCATCAAAGAATTTGGGGGCAGCAACCGCGCCCAGGATACCGGCGATGACCAGCACCATAACCACCTCAATCAAGGTGAAGCCGCTGGACTGCCTCATAGATCCGATACCATCACAGAACCCCATCATTAAATAAGGCCGAGGTATAACACTCCCCGGCCTTACTACAACACTCACTGCACAGATTGTTACCGCCGATTAGCAACCGGCTGTCAACAAGGTAAATGTCGGTACCGTTGTTGCAGTTGCAGGAGCATAAGTCACACTGCAGGTTGCAGTAGCGGTTGCGCCTTTATGAAAAATCACATTCGCCGTAGTGGTTGAGTCGAAATCGGTGCCAGTCAAATCCATGGCTTTCACTAATTGGCTAACGGCATTGGCGAAACCATAACTGGTTGCGCCGACGACTCCGTTAATTGTAACGGTGCCTGCTGCGCCCACCTGATTACCAACAGAAGCCTTGGCATAGATGATAGCATTAGCCGCGCGCATCGAACCTTCCACTGCCTTTATGGCGGATACTCTCGCATCCTTGCCCAGATCAACAAACTTCGGTAACGCAGTCGCCGCCAAAATCCCCAGGATCACTATCACCATCACTAGTTCGATCAGGGTAAAACCGGATTGTTGTTTCATGTTAGCTAATTGTTTCATTTTTATGTCCATTCGAAAATTTTATGTAAATTAAAGTGTAGTAAAGAATAATCAAGATAAGGAATTGAAATGGGTTACGTTATAAAAACTCCAAAAGACTTTATTTTAGGGCATAGGTTGAGTCGATGCTTATCTCAAACCAGCATACGGTTTTTTAATCAATGCTTCCGGGTCTAAACCCAATCGTCAACAATCACACTTGGTTGCCAGTTCCCCGCTCAGAGCGCCGTAAAATCCACCCTACCGCGCTTATGGCAAAAGTTTAATCGCGGCGACCACCAGTCCAGCCATCGTAAACGATGTCGCAAACGACCAAATCATAAAATGATCAATTCGAGAAATGAGCATTTCAAAGCGTTTATCGACTTGCTCAAAGCGTTTGTCAACTTGCTCAAAGCGTTTGTCCATATCCTTGCGCAACTCCTGCATTTCTTTGCCAAGACGTTCATTCATGCTTTGCATTTCACCGCTCAGGCGTTTGTCCAGCGCCTGGATGTCTTCACGTAATTCAATATCCAGATGCGCAAAATGGTTGGTTTGCGCCTTAAGCACCAAGACCATCATTTGCTCAGGCGAAATGCTTTGTCCATTGGCTACCTGTTCCATTACTTTTTGCGCTTGGTTGTCTAACCATTGCTCAAAAAACTTATCATCAAACATATATCACCTGTCTCGAATCATAATGTGAACATCTTAATACACTACTCATAAGGGCCGTAGGATTGGGCTAAACAACGTGCAGCCCATCAATTGCCGACAAAGCGCTACGACCGCAGACGCTCTTGCCGAGGTAAAGCCCTCTTAAAGATATGTTATCACTTAACACCCTGTCGTGGTAATGATGCTGATAATGGGGGCGGCATTGGCGACAGGTTGAGTGTAAGTAAAGGAACAATCGCTGACAGAACTGCCGCCACGCACTTGAAAAGTTGCCACCGATCCTGTCGCTGTGTAGTCATAACCCTCTGCTTGCAATTCACTCTGGCTGGGATTAAATACGGTGGTCAAGCCTGCTGCGGTCAGTATACCGCCAGCTGTGCCGATTGCAGTAACAGCAGGATAACCGTTAACCAGGTTAATAATGCCCGCCTCACTACACAGGGTACCTGTTGCGCCATTAACATTATTAGCCGTGCCGCCACCTCCCGGACAAGTTGCCGTATCGGCTCTACCATTACGCGCAAACAAGGTGGCATGAACCATCGACGAGGCTACTGCAACGCTGCCGCGCGCCGCATTAAGTTTGGCAATACGGGCATCAAGCTGCAAATTGGTCAAGCGCGGTAATGCCACTGCCGCCAAAATAGACAAAATCACGATGACGACGATCAACTCAATCAGGGTGAAGCCTTTTGATTTATTCATTTTTTTATTGCGTTCGCACTGTTTGGTGTCATTAAAGATTTTAATATTTGCCGGGCTGGTCACGGTTTTAATTTTAGCACTAGTTTGCGCTTCCGCTAAGTAGTAATACTAGGATTCTTCATATTAGCCCGATATTGGGTTACGCTCGCGTTAATCCAACCTATTCAAGCACCAAATCTATGCCGCCCATCGCCCCCAATGAAGCTCGATTAAGTTTGACGGTGTCGGTCAATCGATAGCGTACTTGATGACCATCGCTAAAAACGTAAACCAGGCGCTTGGCTTTAGTATCAAAATACCAGACGGATTCAACCCCCGGCGGCGTTTCTGCATACTCGCCGCTATAATTTTTCGGTTGATCGCTCAGCAAGCGCAGCGGATTGGCGTTTTCTATTTCGCTACTGGCAAGCGATTGCCCGGTCGCATTACGGTGAGACCACAGCTCGCGTAATCCCCAGCGCATATTGGTCAGGTCGGTTTCCATCATTACCGTTTCAACTTGGCGTTGGGCGCGGTTAAGGCTAAACAGCAAGATGGATGCAAGTATAGCGATAACGCTGATGGAAATTGCAAAATCGAACCGGCTTGCACCGGATTGTGATGTTTTGGTTTTTGGCTTCATAGTTAGCCTTTATGCAACGACACTTTACCGAGATCCCATATTGGCAGGAATATACCCAAGGCCAAAATAAGCACCAGTACGCCCAAAAATACGATCAAAATCGGCTCGATTTTGGAACCCAGGGTTTTGATATCGTATTCGACATCGCGCTGATACATATCGGCAATTTCTTCCATCAAATCATCTAATGCGCCCGACTCTTCGCCAACAGCAATCATTTGCAAAACCAGCGGGGTAAAAACACCGGCATTGGTTGCCGTACGCAGTATGGTTTCGCCGCGCTCGACGCCGAAACGCATTTGTTCCACTTTTTGCGCGATAAAATCATTATCGACGGTTTGCGCCACCAGATTTAACGCACTCATGATGGGTACGCCGCTTTTACTGGACAAGGCAAAGCTCCTGGCAAAGCGCGCCATGGTCGCTTTATGGATAACTTCTCCGGCAATGGGACTTTTTAATTTGAAACTGTCCCATTGATACCTGCCTTTGACCGATGAAGTATAGGAGCGAAATAGAAAAAAAATCCCGGCGAAACCGGCCAGCAAATAAGGCCACCAGCTCACCATAAAATCAGAAAAGCCCAATAAAATACGCGTCATTAAGGGTAGCTCTGCCCCCAAACCTTGAAACACTTTAGCAAATGCAGGGATCACAAATATGTTAATGATGACTATCGCTACAGCCATCGCCAGCATCACAAATGAAGGATAGCGTAGGGCCGCTTTGATTTGCTCACGCATAAATTTTTCAAACTCAAGGTGATCAAACAGGCGCAGAAATACTTTATCCAGCATACCGGTAGTTTCACCGACGCGTATCATGCTGACATAAAAACCGTTAAACACTTTCGGGTGCATGTTGAACGCGGCGGATAATTCACGACCGCTATCAAGACTTGAGCGAACCTCGGAAATTACTTTGACAAATGACTTGTTTTTGGTCGATGACAGCAGGCCGCTCAGAGCGCTCATGATAGGAATGCCCGCTTTGAGCAGGGTGTACATCTGCCGGCTGAACATCATAATATCAATCGGTTCTATACGTTCTTCAAACAGATTAATGGACAGGTTGTTCGCGGAAGAAGGCGCCGAAGCGGGGAGAATTTCGACCGGGATAATATCGATACCAAGCAGGTGTTTTGCCAGTGCGCTACGGTCAAGACTCTCCAAGACCCCTTTTACCAGCTCGCCCTTGTTGTTACGGCCTTTGTATGAGAAAAATGGCATGGAAGCAGGTTAAAGGTTAAAGGTTAAAGGTTAAAATATTAAACCACGGCAAACATGAAAAAAACATGGGAAAGCAAAGGTAGCTTTCGTCCTTCGCCCTTCGCCTTCCTCATTCTTCAAACTGATTGCTGATGCGCATGGCTTCTGCAACTGTAGTGCGCTTGGCAACGACCATCGCTACCGCATTACTGCGCAGGGTCTTTCCTGTCATTTGTTGGCGTGCCAGTTTGATAAAAATATTGGTGTCATGATGATTGGCCGCATCGGTAAGTTCGGTATTCATTTCCAGCAATTCGTAAATACCTATCCGGCCTTGATAACCGGTGCCGTTGCAATGGGTGCAGCCCCTGCCCCGGACAAAACTATGCTGATCCAAAGTTTCGCCCAATTCAAGTTTGAGCCAGGTCTGTTCGAAGGGTTCCGGTATAGAGGGTTGGATGCAACTCTCGCAAACGACCCGCACCAGTCGCTGGGCAATGACGGCCAGCAATGACATGGCAACCATAAACCGGGGGACTCCCATATCAATCAGGCGAATTGGCGAACTGGCGGCATCGTTAGTATGCAGCGTTGATAACACTAAATGGCCGGTCATGGCAGCACGCAAGCCGATCTGCGCGGTTTCATGATCGCGCATTTCGCCGACCAGAACGATGTCCGGATCCTGACGCAGGGCGGAGCGCAACACCCTGGCGAAGTCGAGATCGATCTTTTCGTTGACTTGCACCTGGTTAATACCGGGCAGACGGTATTCGACCGGGTCTTCCACGGTAATGATTTTGTTGGCGGTGGAGTTGAGTTCGCTGAGGGCGGCATAAAGAGTAGTGGTTTTTCCGCTACCGGTTGGACCGGTAACCAATATCATGCCATCCGGGCGATGCAGCAGCTTGCGAAAACGCGCCAGCATCTCGGGCGGCATCCCCAGTTTTTCCAGCGAAAATCCTTCGGCATTTTGGATCAGTAAACGCATTACCACTGATTCGCCGTAGATGGTCGGCATGGTGGATATACGCACATCGACCGACTGTTGCCGTACTTTAATCTGAAAACGACCATCCTGCGGCAAACGTTTCTCGGAGATGTCCAGGCCGGACATGAGCTTGAGTCGCAATACCAGCGCCGTGGCAATTTTCAGGTCGGCTTCTGTTTGCTGGTGCAGTACGCCATCAATGCGAAAACGGATATACAGTTTATTTTCTTGCGGCTCTATATGAATGTCAGAAACCCGCACTTGTACGGCATCTTCAAATACCGATTTCAGCAGTTTTACAACGGGCGCACCGGCCGCTTCATCCGAGGTCAACAATGAATTGAGATCGATATTATCATCTTCCGACATATCGCTGCGCAATTGCTCGGCCAGAGTATTGATTTCATCGGTACGGCGATAGGATTGGTCTATCGCCATTAACAGATCCGATTCTCTTACTACGGCAGGACGGATGGTTTTTTTCAGAATGCGGCTTAATTCATCCAGTCCCATCAAGTCGGTAGGGTCCGCCATGGCCAACAGCACATCGAATTCATTATTTTCCAGCAGCAAGACACGAAAACGCCTGGCCATCGTCTCGGACAATAGTTTGATGATTTCAGGTTTGCGGGGATATTGGGAAATATCCAAAAACGGGATTTTTAATTGCTGTGACAGGAAATTAAGCAGCTCTGTTTCATTAACAAAGTTTAAATTAATCAGGGTTCGACCCAGCTGTCTCCCGGTTTTCTTTTGTTCGGCGAGTGCCGATACGAGTTGTTCCTGAGTGATAATCTGGTTTTGAACCAGCAGGTCGCCGATACGAATTTTTCTGGTAATATCCATGGAGTAGTTATTAGTTACTATAGTCAGCTGTTAAATTGAGTCAAATGCGCTTAGTCTGGCTATTTGCTCTAAAAATCATTTCCGGGACGGTTGCTCAGGTTTTACCGACCGCTTTACGGTTTTGGTTGTTTTAATTTAGCACAGTCTAAAATAAATGCCGATAACTTCCAGATCGGAGTGCGAAAAGGCCACGCCTGATGGCTTGGTCAATTAATACCCCCATGGGCATCAGCTGCTGCAATAAAAAAAGCCCCGGCTGTTCCAAGAACAACCGGGGCTTTCATTTCACTTAAAGCGACGGGGCTTTAAGACAGCAAGATTACATCATGCCGCCCATGCCACCCATACCGCCCATGCCGCCCATATCATGGCCGCCATGACCGCCTTTATCTTCGCTAGGCGCATCGGCAATCATCACTTCGGTAGTCAGCATCAAGCCGGCAACAGAGGCTGCATTTTGCAGTGCAGTACGGGTCACTTTCGCAGGGTCTAAAATACCCATTTCGATCATGTCGCCGTATTGACCGGTCGCCGCGTTGTAACCGAAGTTACCTTTGCCTTTTTGTACTTCGTTGAATACCACTGAAGGCTCGTCGCCAGCATTGGAAACGATTTGACGCAGAGGCTCTTCCATCGCACGACGCAGAATGTTGATACCGACTGTTTGGTCGTGGTTAATGCCTTCCAGTTTATCAAGAGCTGAAATAGCGCGAACCAATGCTGAACCGCCGCCTGCAACAACGCCTTCTTCAACCGCTGCGCGTGTTGAATGCAATGCATCTTCAACGCGAGCTTTCTTTTCTTTCATCTCGATTTCAGTTGCAGCGCCCACTTTAATGACAGCAACACCGCCCGCTAATTTAGCCAGACGCTCTTGCAGTTTTTCTTTGTCATAGTCGGAAGTTGCTTCGTCAGCTTGTGCGCGAATTTGTGCAACACGATTTTTGATTTGCTCTTCAGAACCCGCGCCATCAATGATAGTGGTGTTTTCTTTAGTAATTTGTACTTTTTTAGCAGTACCCAGTTGTGACAATTCAGCTTTTTCCAGACTCAAACCAACTTCTTCGGAAATAACCACGCCGCCTGTCAGTACCGCGATGTCTTCCAACATGGCTTTACGACGATCGCCGAAACCAGGCGCTTTAACCGCTGCAACTTTAACGATGCCGCGAATGGTGTTAACAACCAGAGTTGCCAATGCTTCGCCTTCGACATCTTCTGCAACGATCAATAAAGGACGACCGGCTTTAGCAACACCTTCCAATGTTGGCAGCATGTCGCGAATATTGGAGATTTTTTTGTCGTAAATCAGAATCAATGGATCGTCTAATTCGACGCTCATATTTTCTTGTTTGTTGATGAAGTAAGGTGACAAGTAACCGCGGTCAAACTGCATACCTTCAACAACGTCTAACTGGTTGTCCAGGCCTGAACCTTCTTCAACAGTGATGACGCCTTCTTTGCCGACTTTTTCCATTGCTTCTGCAATGATTTGGCCGACAGACTCATCAGAGTTTGCAGAAATAGTGCCGACTTGAGCAATCGCTTTGTTATCGATACAAGGCGTAGCGGAAGCTACAATCGCTTCAACCGCTTTAGTCACGGCCAAATCGATGCCGCGTTTTAAATCCATAGGATTCATGCCCGCTGCAACGGCTTTTAAGCCTTCGTTGACGATAGATTGCGCCAATACGGTTGCAGTCGTAGTACCGTCACCGGCCACATCGGAAGTGTGCGAAGCCACTTCTTTAACCATCTGGGCGCCCATGTTTTCGAATTTGTCTTTTAATTCGATTTCTTTAGCAACCGATACACCGTCTTTAGTGATGGTTGGAGCGCCGAAGCTTTTGTCCAGAATCGCATTACGGCCTTTAGGACCTAAAGTCACCTTTACCG
>Ga0208631_100368_pt1 | contig 13645 bp, 8 predicted proteins | sample LakWasMet38_LOW7_2_FD_183878 | JGI IMG/M metagenome (GOLD analysis project Ga0208631, IMG submission 183878) | Freshwater sediment methanotrophic microbial communities from Lake Washington under simulated oxygen tension - Sediment Metagenome... | ecosystem: Environmental > Aquatic > Freshwater >... | reverse complement strand
CATACAGCACGCGGTAGCGTTGCTCGCTAGCCAAGCGCGCTTCCTCGGCGCGCTTGCGCTCGCTGATGTCGCGGATGAAGGCGCTAAAGAAATAATTCTTGTCCCTGAGCGTCGGCGTGGCAATGGCCAGTTCAATCTCGAACTCGCTGCCATCGGCGCGCACTGCGGTAATTTCGACGCGAACACCCACTACCGGCCCGGAACCGGTCTGCAAAAAACGCTGCAAACCCTCCCGATGTCGGCTGCGATAGGCAGGCGGCACAATCAAATCGGCCATCTCGCTGCCAATAGCCTGGCTTGCGCTATAACCGAACATGCGCTCGGCTTCCGGATTCCAATGCACCACACGCCCGGACTGATCCATGCCGACCACGGCATCCAGCGCGGTATCCAGAATATGCATCAGCTGTACTTCGCTGTCGCGTAGCGCCTGCGAGGTGTTTTTGCGCTCACTGATGTCGCGGGAGACTACCAGCACATTCTGAATCGCTCCGTTTTGATCGAGAATGGCGCTGGACTGGGATTCGATATGCCGAACACTGCCGTCCTGCAATTGATAGCGATACTCGGTGCGCTGGCCGCAACCGGAAGAAATAACTTCCTGGAAAATGCGCTTAATTTTCTCGCGGTCGTCAGGGTGAACATGCCGGAACGAATCTTCCGGCGGGCCTCTATCGCCAAGAATGCGTTGATAAGAGGGACTGGTATAAAGGCGGTTGCCTTGCGTATCCAGCAACACGATCAAATCATCGACATTTTCGGTAATTAGACGAAGAATGCTTTCGCTCGTCAGCAGTTCCTGCTTGGCGCCGGACAAAGCATCCGGATCATCTTGCCGCGCGTTGGGATCATTTCCGGAGTCTGAATTCATGGCTTAACGTGACAGGCATATTTTGCATGGGAAATCCGATAATAATGAGTACCGAGCAGGTTCCCAATATGACGGAATAAGCGTGGAACTCAATAAGCGGACCAAGTCTTGTTGCCAAGGGTTACGTTTTCATTCAGGCCGGTAACGAGGGACGATTGAGTTGTTATTCTTCTTATTTTTATAGTCGCCGGAAACACATGTTCAAGATTTCATACCGCCTGTCGTCGGCAGGCAGTTAAATTCAACCTTGTACTCTATGTTCATACTTTTCAAACGGTTCCGAGTTTATCGCAATTTAACGAAAGTTGCGACTCTTTGAAAGACCAGATCAAGCATAAATTACCCTGTTAAAACAGTCCAACAGTAATGCTAATACCCCGCCATTTGCGCCGTCTATGCGAAACCGCTATCAGCAAGCTGCCATGATGATTTCGACTTGATATTAACGTTTCCGATGCGAACAACCCGAGCGCCGTCACGGTTATCAACAGCGCTCGACTTCTTTTTTAAAGGCTTTTATTTCTCTTGCCGGTCCCATCACCACCAGCACATCGCCCGCATCCAGCCGATGCTCTTTCTCGCCGATCGCAAAATGCAATTGATCGCCTAATTCCCTGTCGACAACGCCGATCAGAATCAGGTTATGCCTTTCATTCAACTTTAAGTCGCTGGTTTTGGTATTTTCCAGACAGGAACCTTTAGGAATTTCTATTTGCGCCATATTCAAGTCATAGCGACCGAAAACAGTATGGTCCAGAATATTGCTGATGTCCGGCTTGGTTAGCATTTCGTGGGTTTTCCGTCCGCAAATTTCATACGGGTCGATGATTTTATCCGCCCCTGCGGCCAGTAATTTTTCGGCCGATTCCGGATCGTCGACAATGGCGACGATGGTGATATTTTTATCAATCGCCCGGGCCGAAATAGTTAAAAATACATTGTCGAAATCCCTGGGATAAAAACAAAACAAGGTATCGACATCGCTGCCTATGCCGATGGATCTGAGCGCATCGTCATTGCGAAAATCAATGACTTTGGTGTCAAAGCCTTTTTCTGCCACCAACGCGGCTTCGGCATCGTCTTTCCCGATAAAAATAATGCTGCATTGTTCCTTATTCAACCGGCTCATCGCTTCCAAGGACATGACACTGTAGCCGAATACGGCAATGCGCTTCATCGTTGCCTCCCGCTCTTTAACCGGCTTTTTTCAATCTGGTCGCGAAAATAGTCGATAGCGTATTCGCGGCCTATCACGACCAGCAGGTCACCCTCGCGCAAGACAAAATAGGACTCCGGATTAAAATAAAAATGCTGGTTTTTTATCGGATAACTGTTCTTATGTTTTTGATGCACCGGGTTGGCGCTGATAATACCCAGCAACATCAGTTTCCTTTGTTCAAAGTCAATTCCGGCAATATTCATCCCCGCAATGAAGGAGCCGGGATGCACGCATAAGGTTTCCATGATGATGTGGCTTTCCTCACGAATGATGCCCAAAATCGCCTCGAAAGCCACCGGCTGGCCGATATATTCGGCGACCACCATGCCGGCGATTTCAAACGGCTGAATAACGTTGCTTGCACCGGCCTGATAGAGTTTCTTTACATTATCCTGGTTGTTGGCTCGGGAAATAATCCGGATATCCGGGTTTAAATGCCGACTGGTCAGGGTGATATAAACATTGATCACATCATCGCCGGTGGTACAGATAACCGCCGTTGCGCCGTTATTAATGCCCGCATTCCGGATCACGCCGTTTTTGCTGGCATCCTCGTGGATAACCAGATAACCCAAGCGCTTTGCTTTCAAGACATTAGCCTCTCTCGTATCGATGATAACAAAATGCTGCCGGTCTTTTTCAAGCTGTCTGGCGATATGCTGCCCTACCCGGCCAAATCCGCAAATGATGATAAAGTCATCAAAGCGGTTCAGTTCGGCGTAGGTGCTGTTTTCGCGCAACTCATCCATCTCCTCGTTAAATGCCGTGACAATGATGGAAACCAGAAAAGACAACACGCCCAAGCCAACCAAAATCAAGACCATCGCAATGATGCGTCCGCCGGTCGTTTGCGGCGATATATCGCCATAACCGACCGTTGCAACCGTTACTATCGCCCAGTAAAAACCCTCGAACAGGTTGTTAACCTGTCCGCCGTTAGCGGGATTTTCAAACAAATAAATAGCGGTGCTGCCGATAAATACCAGAAAACCCAGAAAAACGCCCAGCGTAATAAGTTCGAAACGCCGACTGACCAAGACCCTGGCAAATACTTTGATGCTGCTAAAATAGCGGAACAGCTTGAACAAGCGAAACAGCAAAAATATCCGCATGACTCGCAACGGCCTGTAAGTCGGCAAAATAGCGAGCAAATCGATCAAGGCCAGAGGCGTGAAAATATATTTTATTTTCTTGGCCAACATGATTCTGGCAACCTTGCCCAGACGAAAAGGGACATTCAGATATTCGGCCTTTTCATAATGTTCGAGAACGATTTTGTGATTGTCGCTGTACAGCCAGCCGCGCAACAGGTACTCGGCGATAAAGATACTGATTACGCAGTGCTCGAACAGCACCTCGCTTTCGCCCAATTTATGATCCACCTCGTAAATCAGCAGAAAAACGCTGAGCATCACCAGGCAAATCATAAACACATCAAAATACGATTTAAGCGGACTGTTGGCATTCTCCAACAGGTCATAGAAAAACAGCTTGGCGCGTTGGTAGCGCTTCGATGCTTTCAGGAAGTAAGCAAAATAAACAATCAGTCGTGTGAGCATATTTCTGCCGACAAGCCTTGTTCAAGGGTTAACGATTGCGCGGCGGTATTGGCTTCCTTGCCGCTCAAGCCATCCCGTAAAAAGGGAATATCTTGCAAATGTAATTTATTCATCAGGATTACGAGTCTCCGGCTTGACGGTAATATAACGTTGTTTAGGACTGGTAGGTTTATCGGGAATGGTTAGAGCCAATTTGCCGGATGCCATCAGCGGGCGTAACAGCGTATTGCGAAAATACGTGCGATGACTCAAGCCCAGATGCTGCATGATTTCCGTGATAGATCGCGAAATTGCGCAAAACTGCAATAACTTGTCAGCTTGGTCACTGGCTTGGTCACTGGTTTGTCCGGCGGCCTGATAGAAGCCCTCCGCATAAGGTAACACAAGCCGGATAAAATTGGGGCTGAAGCGGTAAATGCTACGGGGGTAGCGCTCAAGAATACGCGGTACGCCCGAGCCGAGCTGCTCAACCAAGTCCAGGTCCCGAAAAACCCGCATCAGCTCCTTATTTTGCGGCGCCGAATAGCCCATGAAAAACTCTTCTTCATCGAAACCGGCAGGCAGGCCGCCGGCTGAGGTAATCTCCAACCGGTCCGCGAGTCCGTCATTCCGGCATGAATGCCGGGATGACGGAGTTTTTTGCGTTAGCTGAAGCATCTTTATAATCAGGTCAAGTTATGCCTTGAATTTAACCGGCGTACGCGGCTCTATCATGGCGTTTAAAAGGCAACGGCAGCTGGGGTTAACCGCGCCCCGGAACATCCGCGTGCCGTTATGTTTTGTTCAAGGTCTTTGGTCGGAAGAGATGAGGGCTTATGCCGATAGGTTGATTTTCGTTCCAAGATGGTCTTTGTTACCGTTTCCGGTATCTTGATTTTTCTGCAATAACTCGGCCTGCGCCTGTGCGGCCAGTGCCGTTGCGCTCGCTGCCGCTTGCATATCCGGGCCGGAGGGTTCGGCCGGAGCCAGGGCGGCTCTCCTGATCGTGTCGGCTTTGCGTAGTGTTGCGGCCGGGTCGCCTGCAACCGCAGAGGTGTCTATGTTGACCTCGCCGCCAATTGCGTACTGAACCCCGTCCGGGCCTTGCTGATAATCAAAACTGGCGCCGCCTGTGGCAATGCCTCCGGCCGCCGCCAGATGCGCGGCCTCATGAGCCTTGACTTCAGCGTCTCTTTGTTTCAGCTCGCTGACGACTTTCAGATCGGACTCGGACAGTTCCCCGGTTTTTTTAGCGCCTGTCGATGAGGAACTACCGGTTTTTAATACGGGGTCTTGTTGAGCTGTTTGATTGGAGTCGGTTGTAGGAGAGACGGCCGATTGCCGCTGGAAGTAATCAGTTTGCGGGGTAGCGAATCTATTGCCGGATACGGAAGAAATCATGATGCACCTTTACATCAAATGGATAATTTAAAGTCTAGCGGAAATTGTTGTCCACGAAAAACAAAAAATGTAAGTAGGGCGTTTAAATCTGTCCTATCCGTCTCATTCAGGGCGCCTGTGCTTGGCATGCGCAGCTATTTTTCCTGGACATTCCGTAACATCAATTAACCCGTTAAATTAACGTATAATGGTCTAATTTATCCGGCTGTTTTTGATGTCTACCCCCGATCTTATCACGCAACTTACCCAGCAGTTATCACATTGTCTTAATCAGGACCGGCATGTTTTAAAACGGCAGTTAGACCGCTGCCGCAGCAAAAAATCAGCGGAAGAATTGAACAAACTGGCGAGCCGTATCGAAAGATCGGTTGCGGCCAGGAACAAACGCCTCGCCAGTGTGCCGGCGCTGACTTTTCCCGATTTGCCGGTCACCGGCAAAAAAGACGACATTGCCAAGCTGATACAAGATAATCAGGTGCTGATTGTTTGCGGCGAAACCGGTTCCGGCAAGACCACGCAGCTGCCGAAGATTTGCCTGTCGATAGGCAGGGGCGCGGCGGGATTTATCGGCCACACCCAGCCCCGGCGAATTGCCGCGCGCACCGTTGCCGACCGCATCGCCGAAGAGCTTGGCGAGCCGATCGGCAAGTCGGTCGGTTACAAGATCCGCTTTAACGACAAAACCCACGCCGAATCGCTGGTTAAGCTGATGACCGACGGTATTTTGCTGGCCGAATCGCAAAACGATCCTTACCTGAATCAATACGACACCATCATTATCGACGAGGCGCATGAGCGCAGCTTGAACATCGATTTTTTGATCGGTTACATGAAGTGGCTGCTGCCCAAGCGCCCCGATTTAAAGCTGATCATCACCTCGGCGACGATCGATACGCAACGCTTTTCCGATCATTTCAATAAAGCGCCGATTATCGAAGTTTCAGGGCGCACTTATCCGGTGGACGTGCGTTACCGTCCAATCGTTCCGAAGGAGGAGGCGGACGGCGAAAAAGCAACGGACGACCAATCCGCCTGGAGCGGATTGGCACGCGAAGCGCCCGAAGGGTCACGGGCATGGACAGCCCGTGATGAAACCGGCGACGAACTGCAAAACGCGATACTCGATGCGGTTGACGAGCTGTATAGGGATTTGCGCGGCGACATCCTGATTTTTCTCAGCGGCGAGCGGGAAATCAGGGAAACGACCGATTCCTTAAAAAAACACCACCCGACCCAATATGAAATCCTGCCGCTGTATTCGAAACTCAGCGTCAGCGAGCAGGAGCGGGTGTTCAAACCCAAGGGCGGCAAAATCCGTATCGTGCTGGCGACCAACGTCGCGGAAACCTCATTGACGGTGCCGGGCATCCGTTGCGTAATCGACACCGGTCACGCGCGGATCAGCCGCTACAGCCATCGCAGTAAAATCCAGCGTCTGCCGATCGAACGCATCTCGCAATCTTCCGCCAATCAAAGGGCCGGACGGTGCGGACGTGTCGCCGATGGTATTTGCATACGGTTGTATTCGCATGATGATTATTTAGCCCGGCCGGAGTTTACCGAACCGGAAATCATGCGCACCAACTTGTCTGCGGTTATTTTGCAGATGATCTCGTTAAAGCTTGGCGATATTGAAGACTTCCCGTTCATCGAGCCGCCTGAAGACAAGATGATCCGCGACGGCAAGACCGTGTTGCATGAAGTCAACGCGCTGGATAAATCGGGCAAGCTGACTGAAGTCGGCAAGCAGCTGGCCAAATTTCCGACCGATCCCAAGCTTGCCAGGATGCTGATCGCCGCCGCGCACGAGCATTGCCTGACCGAAGTCGCGATTATCGTTTCCGCCTTGAGCGTGCAAGACCCGCGCGAAAAACCGGCCGACAAAATGGCGCAGGCCGATCAAAAACACGCGGCGTTTCGTCATCCCGAGTCCGATTTTTTAACGTTGTTAAATGTCTGGAATACCTACGAGGAGAAGAAAAAACAGTTGTCTAACAACAAGCTGCGTAAATATTGCACCGACAATTTCCTGTCTTATATGCGGATGCGCGAGTGGTTCGACATCCACGCGCAAATCATGCAGGTGGTTAAAGGCGAGCTGAAAATGCACCCGAATACCGACGAGGCCGGCTATGAAAAAGTTCACCGCGCCTTACTGCCGGGCTTGCTGTCCAATATCGGTTTTCGCCATGAGCAATACGAATACCTGGGCGCGCGCGGCCTGAAGTTCTTCATATTCCCCGGTTCCGGCCTGCATAAGCTCAAACCGAAGTGGATCATGGCCGCGGAGCAGGTCGAAACCAGCAAGGTTTATGCGCGCAATGTCGCCCGGATCGAGCCGGAATGGATAGAGCAATGCGCCGAGCATCTGGTCAAGCTCAACTATTACGACCCGCATTGGGAAAAGAAAGGCGCGCGTTGCATGGTGTCTTCGCGGACTTTGCTGTACGGCTTAACGTTGCAAGCCGGGCGCAAGATTCCTTACGACCATGTCGATGCCAAAGCCGCACGGGAGATTTTTATCCGCTCGGCGCTGGTCGATTATGATTACCACAGCAACGCGCGGTTTTATGTCGCCAATCAAAAGCTGCTCGAAGAAGTGGGCATGATCCAACATAAAGGCCGCCGGGTCGATTTGGTCGAAGATGAGCAGTGGCTTTATGAATTCTACGACAGCAAGCTGCCGCCCGAAGTCGTCAGCGGCGTTACGCTGGATACCTGGCGAAAAACGGCCGAACGCGCCAATCCGAAGATCCTGTTTTTAACCAAGGAGGATTTAACGCGGGAGCAGGAACAAGATTATGTCAACGAGTGGGATTTCCCTGACAGCAAGAAGATCGGCAACCTGACCATTCCGCTGCAATACCGGTTTGAGCCGGGCCATGATGAAGACGGCGTGACCGCGATCATCCCGGTGCATCAACTAAACCAAGTGTCGCAAACGGCGTTCGACTGGCTGGTGCCGGGTTTGCTGGAAGAAAAATGCATCGCGCTGATTAAAGCTTTGCCAAAGAACATCAGGAAACATTTCGTGCCGGTGCCTGAGACCGTCAAACAATGTCTTGAAATCGAGCCGGACTTTAAAGGCGCGTTGCAGGAATGGCTGGGCAACCGTTTAAAAAAACTGACCGGCGAAGCGATTCCATTAAATGCCTGGAATACCGAGACCTTGACCGATCACTTGAGGATGAATTTCCGGGTGGTAGACGATCAAGGCCAACTGCTGGATTACGGCCGCGACCTGAAAAAATTGCAGCTGAAGCATACCGCCAAAGCCGGGGACAGTTTCGACCAGATTGCCGCCGATGAGCTGAACTACACCGGCTGCATCGGCTGGGCGTTCGACGATTTACCTGAGACTTACCAGTTTATCCAGAAGGGGCAAGCCTTTGTCGGTTACCCTGCGATTATCGACGAAGGCGATGCGGTCGGCGTGCGTATTTTCGACACCGAGCAGAAAGCCGCGCTACAGCATCAGGCCGGATTAATGCGCCTGTTTCAGCTGCAACTCCGCAAGGAATGCACCTATGTGAGCAAAAACATACCGAAGTCTGCGGCGGCGGAACTGACCTATAATCGCTTGCCGAAGCACCCGCTGATCGGCGGCGACGCAGTGGTTTCATATAAAGACGACCTGCTTTATTTAGTTCTGTACGGCGTATTTATTGAAGGTCGAACCATTCGCACCCAGCAGGCTTTTGAACAAGCTTTACAGCAAAACAAAGCCGGGCTGATCAGCGCCGCCAACGAAGCCGGTAAAATCGCGCTGGAAATCATGGATCTTTACGGTGCTATCAAAACGCAGCTGAACCGCCTGAATGCGAATGACCCGCTGGCTAAAGACATTAACGAACAGCTGGATTTTATGATTTATGCCGGGTTCATCCGCAACACGCCGTACCAGCAGCTCAAAGCCATCCCGCGTTATTTGAAAGCCGTGCAATACCGGCTGGAAAAGCGGGATAACACACTGCAAAAAGTCCAAGAAGCCAGCCGTTATGCGACGCGCTATTGGAAGGACGTGGAAAAGAAAGCCAAAAAAGACAAGGTTATCCCGGAACAAGACCCGTTCCGCTGGATGCTGGAGGAATTCAGGGTGTCGCTATTCGCCCAGCAGCTTAAAACTGCCTATCCGGTTTCTGAAAAAAGGATGGATAAGGCTTGGGATGAGCGAGGATGATGGTTGGTTTTAATCTCGGGTTCGACCGCGAAGGAATGTAGGGTACGCTGTGCGTACCTTTTTACGCATAAATGAATTTGGTACGCACAGCGTACCCTACACATTTTCATTCCATAGCAGAAGTATCCAAATCATCGAATTCCATGATCCCATGAGCTTTACTGCCCCAATCAGCAGGGTAAACACCTTGTTTGACCCAGCGGTGAAAAGTTGAATAAGGCCAATCCTGCACAGATTCCACATGACCATGTTTAACAGGGTTATAGTGGATATAATCGAAATGCCGGGCATAATCTTCCTCATCTCGCAGAGCATGTTCCCAGAACCGGCGTTGCAAAACTCCGCGCCGCCTTTGCCGAATCCGTGAATCGCTACGTGCTTGTTCGTTGCCACCGGCAGCCAGATAGGCTTTGGTGAATTCCTTTTTGATCCATCCCAAACGCGCCGAGTAGCGTGTGTCACCTTCCGGCATTGTCAAAATGGCATGAAGATGATTATCGAGCAAAACTATTGCATCAATCCGAAACGGCCAACGTTGGCGGCATTCGCGGATAGCTGTGCGTAGGAAAACACGGGAGGTATCAGTACAAAGAATCGGTGCGCGTCCTTCCGTTACCACAGTAAAGAAGAAGGAACCGCCGGGAACATAAGCGCGCCGAAAATGGGACATAAGCAGAACACCGAAAAGTATCAAGATTGTAGGGTACGCTGCGCGTACCGCATTGTGGACGAGATTGATTCTAACACGGCACAGGTTTTTAGATCATGATGTGATACGTTAGGCTTTAAGGTACGCGCAGCGTACCCTACCTGACTACATTTAATTGCCGCAAAATGTTTCGAGAGCTTAAGGTTAAATTTTAATTATTTTATCGGGTGGCCGTTCGGCAGTGTGTTCTCCGCGGCTTCGTCCAACATGGCGCTCAACCGGAGCGCGGTTATAATGCGGTTTTATTTTCCAGCTTTCCGTGCCGCGCTCGGTTAGCTTTACGTTAACCCTCATCAACCAGTCTCGCGAGGCCTCATGTCAGAAAAGCCGAATCCAATCGCTGTCACCGCTGCTGAAGTACCTGCGCGCAGTAAGCCATCGGTCTACCCCGAACCCTTCGCGTCACGCATGTTGGGCAGAGAGAAGCGCCAGCTTGGCGAAGTCTTCGGCCTTACAAACTTCGGCGTAAATCTAACCCGTCTGGCTCCCAATGCGGTTTCGGCGCTTCGCCACGCCCACACCAAGCAAGACGAGTTCGTCTACATACTTCAAGGGCGACCTACGCTACACACAGACGAAGGCCAGAGACAGCTCTCTTCAGGAATGTGCGCAGGTTTCAAGGCGGGCACTGGCAACGGACATCGCCTCATAAACGAAACCGCTGAGGAAGTCGTGTACCTCGAAGTCGGCGACAGAACGCCGGGAGACGAAGCCCGCTACCCTGATGACGACCTCAAGGCCGAGCTGTTGGAAGGAAAGTGGAAGTTTGTTCACAGAGACGGAACGCCCTATGGGTGAGGACTCGCTAACCGGCTCCTAATCTTTATTTAAAAGATCGAGCAGGACAGGGGTTGCAACCCCGTCCCTAACGCCTGATTTCGAATGATGCGGTTCACTGCGATCGCCACAGTCAGTCAACGTACTTGCCGCCTTATATCCGGCCTCGCGGCTTGCGGCTTTTTCGTTCAGACACTAGCTAAGGTTGATGCGATTACAAAATACCCGCGATAACGCTTTTGTTTGGTTGATCATGGCTTTTTAAACTTCACGACCTTGTTTAAAGGACTCAGATTGATTTCATCGACCACTATCTGCGCCCGTGAATTCAGCACGTAGGATACCGCCTCGGCGACATCTTCCGGCTCGATGAAATTGCTGGGCTCATCGCCCGGCTCGAAAGACAGTTGCTCAAAAAACGGGGTTTTGACCATGCCCGGATTGATCAGGCAGACCCGCACATTGCTTTTGCCGCACTCTTCGCGCAAGGCTTGGGTAAAGCCGCGCACCGCAAACTTGGCGGCGCAATACATCGCGCCTTTGCGGCTGCCCTTCAGAGCCGCTTCCGAACCGATAAAAATCAAATCGCCGTGAGCTTTGCGCTTTAAGGCGGGCAGCAGCGCCTTAACCATAAAAGCTTGGCTGGTAAAGTTCAGGCTCATCAGGTCTTCGATTTGCGCATAGGAAAACTCTTCGACCGAGCCGAACTGGCCCCGCCCGGCACAAAAAACCACGGCATCGATTCCGGGGAAGGCTTGCTCCAGTTCGCGGATTTTTTGCGGCAGTTCGTTTAACCGGCTTAAATCCAGTTGCACGGGACTGAAGTTATCCATCTGCCGGATAAACTTGCCGCTATCGCGGGACACGCCGATGACATGATGGCCTTGTTGCAATAAATTCCTGGCGATGGCGCGGCCTATGCCGGAACTGGCTCCGGTCACCAAAATCGTGCGTTTAATAGCGTTCATAAGTCACTTCTCAGTACAAAATGTTCACCACGAAGGCACGAAGAACACGAAGTTTTATTTCTTCGTGTTCTTCGTGTCTTCGTGGTGAATAAAAGCTTTGTTAGTCGTCTCTTTACCATCCTACCGAACAAAGTTACGTGCATGGAAAAAATTTATCGGCTGGAATGTAGCTTAAGAGTTGTTCGGTGCAGTAGTGCATCATCTCCTGCTCCAGTTCCTGCTTGTAGGAAACCATGCCTTGCTGACTGACCAAAGGCCCGGCAAAGAGTTTTTCTTCAGGATACAATTTATGCACTTTTTTGAAAAAATTTTCCGGCAACCTGAACACACCGAGACTGACCGAATGCAGCCGATCCAAATCGATACGGGAAAAAACCTGCTCGAACAACTGCCGATACTGCTCCCGGTAGCCGGATTGATAAATCAGCGGATCGAAGCGCAACCCGATTTGCCAGCCCTGTTCCTGCAATTTGCACAATGCATCCAAACGGCGCTCAAGCGACGGCGCTTTATCCTCGACTTTTGCGGCGACTTCATCCGGCGACAGGCTGAATGCCACGACGCAGCGGGGCAGCGGCTCGCGGTTTAGCAGGCTTCTGACCTGGGTGCTTTTGGTTCTTAGCTCCAGCCAAGCGTTGGGCAACGTTGCAAAAAACGGCAAAAACTGTTCGGCAAAGCCGGTGACCGGCTCCAAGGCCAGGCTGTCGCAATCGTAGCCGGAAAAAAAATGCAGGGGTTCGTCAGGCGACTCCAGGCACAGTTGCCGGATGTCCTGCTGAAAATCCTCGTAATTGACAAACAGCACGTAGTTGGCCGACTGGTACATGCCTTGCAAAAAACAGTAACGGCAGTCGTATAGGCAATTGAGCATGTGCGAGAAGTAGTAATTCCTTTCCGCCCCGATGCCGTAACCTACGGGCGCAGGCAGCGCAAAGTTTTTATATTTTTCCGCCAGTATCAAAGCGGGCTGCTGCTTTTGCAGGCGGAAGTTTTGCGCTTTGGGATTAAACACTTCGCCGTAACGGCCGCAGGTTATTTTCCTGGCTTGCGGGAAGCGCGCCACGATGTCTAACACCCGCGGGTGTTGCAGGACGGCTTCTTCTATATAAATGGTTTCGATCATAAGCTCTGTCTAAAAAATCATTTCGTCCACGAAAAGCACGAAAAGCACGAAAGTTTTCAAAGAAATACCAAACTGTAGTCCGTTACCCAAAGGGTGGATGGCTAAACCAACTAAACGTACTGACTTGTTCGTGTCGCCTGGAGGCGCCTACTTTTGGCTTTCGTGCTTTTCGTGGACTGCGGTTTTTAGCTTTATCGTTTGAAGCGCGTAATGTAGCACAGCTTGTCCCATCAAAAGGCTTGTGATTTATCATGCCGACCTTATATAGGGTAAAATACTTTCGACTCAACCAACACATTATCAACCATGAAAACAAACAAGATAGGTTTTATCGGCGGCGGCAATATGGCATCCAGCCTGATCAGCGGATTGATTGCCAGCGGCCATGCCCCGGAACAGATTTGGGTGTCGGACATTAACCCGGACACGCTGAGCGCCCTGAAAGAACAGCTAAACGTAAACACTTCGGCAAACAATGACGACATCATTAATGCGGTCGATGTTGTGGTTCTGGCGGTTAAGCCGCAAACATTAAGCGCGGTGGCGCAAAGCATCGCCGCGCTGATCCAGCAGAAAAAATCGCTGGTGGTATCGATCGCCGCCGGCATTAACCAGAACAGTTTGAGCCGCTGGCTGGGCGGTGGCACCGCCATCGTGCGCTGCATGCCCAACACTCCGGCGTTGGTGTTAACCGGCGCTACCGCATTGCATGCCAACGACAAGGTGACAGGTGAACAACGCGACCTCGCGGAAAACATTTTACGTGCGGTCGGCATTGCGCTGTGGGTTGAAGATGAAGCCGAGCTGGATGCGGTGACCGCCGTTTCCGGTAGCGGCCCCGCCTATTATTTCCTGTTGA
>Ga0208631_100354_pt1 | contig 14201 bp, 7 predicted proteins | sample LakWasMet38_LOW7_2_FD_183878 | JGI IMG/M metagenome (GOLD analysis project Ga0208631, IMG submission 183878) | Freshwater sediment methanotrophic microbial communities from Lake Washington under simulated oxygen tension - Sediment Metagenome... | ecosystem: Environmental > Aquatic > Freshwater >... | reverse complement strand
AAGCGTTTTACTTTGGGCCGGGCTTGGACGGCAAAAACCGCTGGCGGGATGACTTGGCGAATCTTGTCATGCTGACCTACGAAGGGTACAGCCGCAATCTCGCCCCGGTCAGATTGGGCGACAAGCTGGCCCTGTTGCTGACCTATGGCGAAGTCACCCGATCCTCCCTGCAACTGTGCGTCCGGGCTGTAAAAGAAGACGGGACGCCGGTCACCGTCGGCTTCCAGCGAATTCTCTGCGTGGAAAAAGATACCAAAGAGTTTTTGGTGGTGCCCGAATCGCTGGCCCAATATTACGGGATCATTGACGAGCCGCTGACTGGAGCCGGTTTCGCAGCGGCGGCGCTGGAAGGCGGCAGCGCCCTGAAGAAACTGTTCACCGATGAAGTCTGCGCTTTAGGAAAACGGGTGACCGAAGGCAAAAATCACGGGGCTGCATTTATCAACCTCTCCGGCGAGACAATCTTCGATTTTGACAACGTCCACGCCAAGACGTCCTTAGATTTCGGCAGTATCCAAACCGATAAATCCGCCGCCAAGCCGCTTTCGAAGACTCCCAGCCCTCGCACCGCCTTGGTTCTGCCCGGTCAAGGCTCCTATCAACGCGAAACTATACGGTCGCTTTACGAGGCCTACCCTGAATTTCACGCGACCTTTGCAGACGCAGACCGTCTGGCCCTGAAATATTTCGGCTACGCCTTCCTGCCGTTGGTCATGGCAAAAACCGATGCCGAGCATGATAACCTGCTCAATCAGTGTCCGAATCTCGACCAGATCGGCATTTACCTCTCCGGCGTCTTAACGGCTCAAGCCGTGCTAAATTCCGGACTCCACGTTGACGGCGTCCTAGGCCATAGCGTCGGCGAGATTGGCGCTTTGACGGTTTCCGGGGCGATTTCAATGGATGCCGGTCTGGAAATCATTTGCCTGCGGATCATCGCGCTTCGCGACCTGAAGGGTTGTGGAATGATGGCTGCGATACCCAAATCACGCCAAGAGGTGAGCTTGGCATTAACTGAGCTGGGGCCTTCCAGTTTGGAAATCGCCGTGGTTAACCATGCCCGTCAAACCGTCGTGTCGGGAAATGCGGCCGATGCCGACCGTTTTGGCCGACACTTGGCGACACAGGGGATTGGCTTTACGCCATTGCGCAGCCATTATCCGTTTCATTCCTCTTTGCTAAGTCCGGCCGTCGAAGCCTTTGCCGCCAGCCTACGCCACATCGCTGCCCGGACCGCCGCAATCAACCTTTTCTCGCCGATGGACGGTCATTGGCACAGTCATGGCCGCGCTATTTTAGAGCAACTGCCCTCACACTTAATCACCCCATTGGATTTCCAAGCTGCGGTAAGCCAGTTGTACGACGAGGGCGTCCGAACATTCATTCACTGCGGACAAGGCAACTCGATCGCTACGATCATTGCCAAAGCGCTTGGCGAACCGGCCGATTTACGGGCATTGCCCGCCCTGATCGCCGATACCTCTGCATCGGTCAGCATCGACCGTTTGAAAATAACCGATCAGGTCACTTCCCCGGTCCCGGCAACGCCCGTAGCCGCTCAAGTTGACCGCCAGACCGAAGCGATAGCGCCAGTCAATCCCGAGGTTCCGCACTCCGATCAGGCTGCGGCGGAAATGCCTATCGCCATCGTCGGCCTGGGCGGGGTCTTCCCAGGGGCTAAAGACGTCGCCGACTTTTGGCATCATGTTGTGGAAGGGATTAGCGGCATCGTCGATCTCGGCGAACTTGATCCCGACCTGCGCGATGATTTTCTTAGCCCGGAAGGCGTGCGCCCGGACAAAGCCTATTCCCTGCTGATTGGGCAGGCTCCCGAGCTGGATCACGCCGATCATCCGGGTTTACGCTACAGCCGGGCCGAATTCCTTGCCCTGCCGAAAGTCCAACAATACTTGGCCGTTGCTTTGGCGGAAGCGCTCGGCGAATCGAACGCGGCCCTCTCGAATATCGCCGCGGAACGGATTAAATGCTTGGTCGGCGCTACAGCCGACGGTTCCATCGATCATGATACGGCCCAATTTTCCGCCTGTATTGCCGACATGTTGCAACCGGCTGCGGCCTCGGCCGAAGAGCGCTTCATCGGCGCGCTGGACGCTGCCCTCGGCGTTTCAGCCGAGACGATCCGCTCACTGGCCCAATCCGATATGTATGAGGCGGTAGTCGATCGTCAAGTAGGACAAGGCGTCTTCGGTTACGTGCTGGACACGGCCTGCTCCTCGTCGCTGTATACGGCGGCGCTCGGCATCCATGCCTTGCGCGACGGCGAATGCGACGTGGCTTTGGCGGGCGGCGTCTATGAAGCCAATTTGGCAAACAGTTGCCTGTTTTCACAATTCAAAGGCTTGTCATCCAGCGGCAGCCGGCCTTTGGACGCCTCTGCGGACGGCGTGGTGTTCGGAAGCGGAGCAGCTATTTTAGTTCTCAAACGTTTGCCTGACGCCGTTGCCGCAGGCGATAAAATATGGGGCGTAATCCGCTCCATCGGCCTTTCCAGCGACGGCAAAAGCCCTTCGGTCAATGTCCCCCAAGCTGAAGGCCAACGACTTGCAATGCATCGGGCTTACGAGAATAGCGGCATTGACCCCGCCACCGTGCAAGTCGTCGAAGCCCATGCCACCGCCACGCCAGTCGGCGATGCCACTGAATTTAAGGCGTTGAGCCAAATGTTCGGGCATCTTACCGACCGTCATCCCGCCATTATCCTCGGCAGCGTGAAGGCAACCGTAGGCCATACCGGCTGGCTGGCCGGCGCCGCATCGGTTATCAAACTGTGCAAATCCATGGAGCAAAGCCTGATTCCGGCCCAGCATCTTTGGACGCGCCCCAGCGACAAAATCGATCTGGCCCACTCGCCTTTCAGCATAAGCGCCACTGCACAGCCGTGGCTGCCCAACAGCGACGGACAACCGCGCCGCGCCGGGGTCGACGGCTTCGGCTTCGGCGGAACCAACGCCCATTTGATCGTGGATCAATATCTCCCCGCGTACCATGATCGATTGCCGGTGCGTCCCGTCAACCCGCCAACGGCAACCACGCTGGCCATCGTCGGCGTCGGCGGCCTGTTTCCCAATGCCTTGGGCGGTGTTGCCGGACAACCGGCATCGGGCGGCGTTCCGCATCGTTTTGCCAAATCGGCATTGGGCTTGCCGACCGGCAAGCCGTTGCTGCCGGATGCGGTCGAACAAATGGACACCGCCCAACTGTTGGCTTTACTCGCCGTAGAGAAGGCATTGCAAGGCCTTAAGGATTGGCAATCCATCGCCGAATCCATCGCTGTCATCGTTGGAATTGAGGGCAAGACAACGCTCGGCATCAGCGCTAACGAAATGATCTTCAAAGACCGTTTGTTCCGTCAGTTACGCGACCGACGCGCCGATTTCCCGGTTAACGACAGCGAATGGCCGGCCCTGCTGGAACGGCTCGATACCGCGATACAAACCCGCAACCGTCCGTCGGGGTCTTACACCTTGCCCGGCTGCATGCCTAATGTCGTCGCCGGCCGGGTAGCCAATTACTTCAATCTTAAAGGCCCCAACATGGTAATCGACAAAGGCGTCGAGTCCTTAGCGCAAACCATTGAAGTTGCCACCCAGTTGCTGCGCCACGGCGACTGTAAATTGGCCTTGCTGGGCGCGATCAACGCTCATGGCGGCAATCTGGCCGCCCGGTCCAGTCCGCGTCAGTCGGCGGGCGGCGCAAAACCGGTCGGCGAAGCGGCGCTGATGTTGGCCGTGACAACGCTGTCCGAAGCGGCGGCACAAGGCTGGCCGGTGCTGGGCACGGTACAGGTCGAGACCGCCGCAAGCCAATCCGCCGGAATCGGTCAAGCGGTCGGCGCTACCGCGTGGGACTACCGCGGAGCCGAAGGCGTCGTTGAATTGATGGCTGCACTGGATCGCGTCCAATCGGGCCAGGCAACGACCTTGCGTTGGGGCGCCACCGCCAAACGGCAGATTCGCCTGCTGCCTAACGGGGCAATAAGTCCTGCGGAAACCCAGCATAGCGGTTTTGTAACGGGAACCCCGATCATCAATTACACGCCGACCCTGGTGCCTGAATCGCTGAGCCTGGAACGCCCCGCCCTGTCGCTGGCGAACCGGCGCATTCTGTTCCTGACCGACGATCCGCAAGGCTTCCAGACGATGGCGGCTGACGGCAGCCTGACCGGCCTCGACTACCGGATCGTCAGTCCCGTTGCGCTGCCGGGCTCTACTACCTTGACCGTCGACACCACATCCGAGTCCGGCATTGCCGAATCGCTACACGCTTTGGCCGGTTTTCCTTTCGATACCATCATCGCCATCCGTGATCTGAGCCGTCAAACCGGCAAAGCCTTGCTGGAACAACCCTGGGATAGCCGTTTCATCGAATTGATTTTTGCCGTTACCCAGCACAGCTACGAAAACCTGAGTTCCGGCCAAGCGATACTGGGCGCTTTATGCTTGGGCGGAACCGATGCGGACGGCCTGCTTGATCCTGAAACCGGGCTGGTTGCCGGTTTTCTCAAATCGCTGACCCGCGAGCTACCTACGGCAACCTGCCGCATAGTCCAAACCACCGCCACAGACCTAAAAACCGGTTTGCAGGAGCTGTCTGCCGAACTCGGCGATGGCAGCAGCGGAGGTTTGCCGATCGAGGCCTGCTATCTTGGCGGTCGGCGTCACGTCTTAATGTTGTCCGAAAGGCAGGCCTTTGCAGCGCCGGGACAACCGTTGCTCAATGCGTCTTCAGTCGTGCTAGCCACCGGCGGCGGTCGCGGCGTGACCGCCGTCCTGGTCGAATCGATGCTGGAAAGCATCGGCTGCACCGTGGTTCTACTCGGACGGACCGACCTGTCGGCGATACCGGCAACCGTGCTGGCAATGGATGATGAAACGTTCCGGGATTACGAAACGCTTTTTTACCGCGAACAAATGGCCTTGCAACCGGGTGTCCGCCTGTCGGAAAGCAAACAGCGTTATCAAGCGTTAGCTGCGGCCCGAGAATTACAGGCGATTTTGAATCAATTGGGCAAGCTTCGCGGAACCGTCATCTATCGTGCCGTTGACATTACCAACCAACAAGCGGTCGATAACGTCATCGCCGACGTCGCCAAGGAACTGGGCCGGATCGACCTGGTTGTCCACGGCGCAGGCATTCAGACCTCGCGGCGCTTGCCCAAGAAGACCTTGTATGAGATCCGCAGCACCATCGCTACCAAGGTGTCCGGCCTGCATCACATTTACGGGGCCTGCCTTCGCCACCTGCCGAACCGGACGGTGCATTATCATTTGCTCACCTCGGCGTTCAGCGTAATGGGCAATGACGGCCAACCGGATTACGGCGCCGCCAATGAGGCCTTGAACCGGATTGCCGCGCGAATGGCCGCGGACGGCGGCGCCGGCACTTGGTCGACAATCGCCTGGTTGGGCTGGGACAGCATCGGCATGACCCGAGGCTCGGAATTTGCCGCATTGGGTAGCGAGCGGCAGATTCGCGGGGTCACTGCGGAGGAAGGCAAGGCGCTGTTCCAATCGCTGTTGGCGGGACCGCCTGCTCAACCGATCAATGTCCTGCTGACAGCCGGCGAGCTTGATTTTTTCCAAGTCCCGCTGACCGGCAGCGTCCCAACGCAGGCCGCCCCGCCCGCTTGGTCGCTGTCTTTGACGGATATTCCTTTCGCGATCGGCCATCAGGTCAACGGCAAACCGACCATACCCGGCGCTTACGAGCTGGAGCTGGCGGCGCGAGCAGCACAAGCGGCGCTGCCCGGGTTGCCGGTCATCGGTTTTGACCATTGCCGGTTCCTGCGTTTCGTCAAGCTAACCGACGATGCGCCAACCGATCTACGCAGCCGAATTCGGGTTCTGGAAAACAACGGGCAGAGCGCACGGGTGGAAGTCGTATTGCTGTCGGACTTTGTGCATGCCTCAGGCGTCGTTCTTGAAACCGATGTGCGCCATCTGGCATGCGAGGTGGTTTTGGGCAAGTCGCCGGACGGAGCGCTGCAACCCCGAAGCCAAGGCGATCAACCGGCCGCCGGCATGACGGTCATGGATCCGTACAACGCTGACGGCGCGGCGGTTTATCACGGCGGCGTTTTTCATCACCTGCATTGGATCACCTTGGGGCCGCGTTCTCACCAAGCCAAATTCCGGCTTGTCGAGCACCCCTACGAGGCGCTGTTGGCAAGTCATATTACGCCGTTCTTAGCCATCGATGCGGCGCTCACCTTATCGATCCTAACCTGGAATCCGGACGGATCGATGCCGGTCTGCGTCGCGGCTGAAATCGGCTCAATCCGCTGGAACGCGCCGTTGAACGACAGCGCACTGATGCAAGCGGCGCAACCGGTGACAGTCACCACCAGCGCTTCCCGGCGCGTCGATGGCCGGATACTTGGCGACTGGATGGATATCCGCACCGCCGACGGCAAGGTGGCGATGACCATAACCGGCACGGTTGCCCAGCCTTACGGCGTGGTCGATGCAGTAACCTTGTTGACCGCTGCCGCCCCAAGCGATCTGGAGGAGATTCGGTGAATGAGTCGAATCCGCCAAAAGTCGCCTTAATCGATATGGCTAGCTGCGAACACGTATTGGCAATAGCTCCCGCTTGTCTCTCCGCGCGTGAAACGCAGCGTTGGCGGCAATACCGGCATCAACGGCGTCAGCAGGAATGGTTGGCCGGACGCCTGGCCGCTAAAGCCCTCTTTTGGCAGCGCTTGGAACAGTCCGGCGCTGCCGCCCCGTCAGGGCGGCCTCACGTGCAACAGCTGACGCCGTCGGCGTTGGCAGCGTTGCCGATGAAAGAGTTGCATCAAATCGAAATTTTAGCGCCCGATCAGGGTAAAGCGCCGCAATTGTTCTGGAAAGGAGCGCCGGTGAACGACGGTCTTTCCGTCGCCCATGCCGGAGGACTGGTCTGCGTCGGCATAAGCTCGACCGGCGAAATAGGACTTGATGTCGAAACCTGCGAGCTTCGGGCTTCGGCCTATTACCGCAGTTCGTTCGCCGAATCCGAACACCGCTGGGTGCAACGGTTAGGCGGGAACAACCGGAACCGGCGGATTTTCGGCTATACCCTGCTTTGGGCGTTTAAAGAGTCGTTGTTCAAGACCGGTCTGCTAATACAGCCGGGCATGATCGCTGCCGACACGATTATTATCGGTCTGCCCGATCTCATCGACGATCATTTTTCGGATTGGTCGCAGTTCAACATTGTCCACCTGCTTCCCATTGATCTGCGTTCCGGTTCGTTGCCGCAGGGTCGCCATGTGCATGCGGCTTATTGTTTCAATGGGCGGTGCGTGATAACCATTATTCATCTTTGCATTAAATCAACCTCTACAAACCTATGAAAGGACTTTTTATGACGACTATCAGCACGCTACAAACCCACACCTTGGACACCGTTCAACGCCTCTTTGCCGAGGTGACCCGCTATCCCCGCGAACTGCTGGAGCCCCATGCCGACCTGGAAGAAGACTTGGGCATCGATTCAGTAAAATTGGGGGAGATTTTAGCCGTTCTGCGCGAAAATTTTGGCCTGGAAAGCCGGCTGACCGACGACATCAGGGAGATCCGCAGCATTGCGACTATCGCCGATTTAATCCAAGCCCGGCTCGGCGAAGCGCCGTCAATGCCGACGACGGCAACGCCTATCGCCGCCCCGTTGCCTGAGCTAAGCAATCAGCAGGATCTGCTGACTCAGGTGACCGCCGTGGTGGCCGAAATAACCCGCTACCCTCTTGAACTGCTGACATCCGCCGCCGATCTGGAAGAAGACTTGGGTATCGATTCGGTAAAGCTGGGGGAGATTTTAGCCGTCCTGCGCGAGCGTTTTGGCATCGAAAACCGGCTGACCGACGACATCAGGGAAATCCGCAGCATTGCGACTATCGCCGATTTGCTCGCAGCCCGGCTTGAGCAAACAGCACAACCGGTTCAGCTCGCTGAAAGCATTCAGCCGGTTCGGCCAACGTCCATAGTAGAAGAAGCGTTCAGCCGTGCCGGGGAACAAGTCGAACAACATCCCGACGCCCCCTTAACGCCAAAGACGAGCCATAAACCCTACATGAACAAAATCGTGCTGGTCACCGATTCAGGCCATGGCCTGGGCAAAACCATTGCGACCCATTTGGCTCGCCTTGGCGCTACGGTATTGATAAACTCCTTTCAGCAACGCGAACGCGGCGAAGCGACGGCAGCCCAAATCATCGCGGAAGGCGGCAATGCCCATCACCTGTGGGGCTCGGTAGCCAACGAAAACCACACCGAACAACTCTTTAAAGAAATCGAACAGAAATTCGGGGCACTGGACTGGATCGTAAGCAATGCTCCCGATAATCTGCTGGAACAACAAAAGGATTTGCTGCCGAAGCATTGGGAGACTGTTTTTCAAACGAACGTAACCGGCCTGCATATGCTGGCGCTAAAATCCGTGCCTTTAATGGCTCGTCGCCAAGGCGGCAGAATCGTCGCCATAGCGTCTAATCGCGCTCAACAACATTTGGAGAATCATGGATCTCAAGACCCTGTTAAGGCGGCCATGGACTCCTTAGTCAAATACCTGGCCGTTGAGCTGGGCGAAGACAATATCCGTATCAACAGTCTCGGAATCGGCCCAATCTGCGGAGAACGCCTGCCGGCTTCACCGGATGGAAATCAAGCCGTTCCGCGTACGCCCGGTCGTCGGCTATGCACGGAGCAGGATATTGCCAATACCGTCGAGTTTATGTTGAGCGATCAGTCAAACATGATCAACGGCACGAACTTGGTTATTGATGGCGGATTGTCGCTACGAATCTAAAGCCATTTCCAACAGAGAATATACCTGAGTAAGGTATTTTATTCGCCATGAAGACACAAAGTTTCGTGTCTGCATGGCGAATAAAAGATCCTGTAACTAGATCGGCCAACCTTTTCTTTTCCTCTGATTATCGATTGCACCCAAGTTGAATCTAACGTTTTATAGTAAAAGAGGTTAACAGGGGCTTGCGTAACAAAAATCTGTTGGTATAATAACCAGCTCGAAGTTGAACAAGCTTCAGGCGCGTAGCTCAGTTGGTTAGAGCACCACCTTGACATGGTGGGGGTCGGTGGTTCGAGTCCACTCGTGCCTACCAAACACTAAAGCACTGCACCGCAGTGCTTTTTTTATTGTAGACACTAAAAGATAGATAAACGATGCCGGTAATTACCCTTCCCGATGGTTCCAAGCGAGAGTACGACCAAGCTGTAACAGTCATGGACGTTGCGCTGTCTATCGGTTCGGGCTTGGCCAAAGCAACTTTGGCAGGAAAAGTCAACGGCAACTTGGTCGATGCCGGCACCTTGATCAATCAGGACGCGACACTGCAACTGATTACCGCAAAGGATGAAGACGGTATCGATGTTATTCGTCATTCAACTGCGCATCTATTGGCCCAGGCTGTCAAACAATTATTTCCTTCAGCGCAAGTAACTATCGGGCCGGTTATCGAAAACGGCTTTTTTTACGATTTCGCCTACGAAAGACCTTTCACCCCTGAAGACCTGAGCGCCATTGAGAAAAAGATGGAGCAACTGGTTGCCGAAGATTACGCGATCCATCGCTCGGTGTTATCAAGGGATGAAGCGGTAAAGTTTTTCAAGGATCTGGGCGAGGCTTATAAAGCAGAGATTATCGAATCCATCCCTGCCAATGAAGATTTGTCTTTATATGAGCAAGGCGGATTTACCGACCTGTGCCGCGGCCCTCACGTGCCCAGCACCGGCAAGTTAAAAGTCTTTAAGCTGATGAAGATTGCCGGGGCCTATTGGCGCGGCAATTCCGACAACGAAATGCTGCAACGCATTTACGGCACGGCTTGGGGCGACAAAAAAGACTTACAGGCTTATCTGCATCGCCTGGAAGAAGCGGAAAAACGCGACCATCGCAAGCTGGCTAAAACCCTGGATCTGTTTCATTCTCAGGAAGAAGCGCCCGGCATGGTGTTCTGGCACGAAAAGGGCTGGATCATCTATCAACAAGTTGAGCAATACATCCGTGAGAAACTGCGGGTAAACGGTTACGGCGAAGTCAGAACACCACAAGTGGTGGACCGCTCCCTCTGGGAAAAATCAGGTCACTGGGAAAAGTTCGGCGACATGATTTTCACCACGCACTCGGAAAATCGCGATTACGCGATCAAGCCGATGAACTGCCCTTGCCATGTACAGATCTATAACCAGGGCCTTAAAAGCTACCGCGATTTACCGATCCGTTTGGCGGAATTCGGTTCCTGTCACCGTAACGAACCATCCGGCACCTTGCACGGCTTGATGCGGGTCAGGAACTTCGTTCAGGACGATGCCCACATCTTCTGCACTGAGGGTCAAATTCAGGACGAAGTATCGACTTTTATCGATATGCTGTTCGATGTCTACAAAGATTTCGGCTTTGAAGAAGTTATCATTAAATTATCCACCCGCCCCGCAAACCGGGTCGGCGACGATTCGGTTTGGGACAAGGCGGAAAATGCCTTGGAACTGGCGCTTAACACCAAAGGACTGAAGTGGGATTTGCAGCCGGGCGAAGGCGCTTTTTACGGCCCTAAAATCGAATTCTCATTAAAAGACTGCATCGGACGAGTTTGGCAATGCGGCACCATTCAAGTGGACTTTTCGATGCCGGGCCGTCTGGACGCGACTTATATTGCCGAAGACGGATCGCGACAAGTGCCGGTCATGTTGCACAGGGCAATACTCGGATCACTTGAACGCTTTATTGGTATTTTGATCGAACAACATGCAGGGACCTTCCCGCTGTGGCTGTCTCCAGTACAAATAGTCGTGCTTAATATTACTGACCGCCATTCGGAATATGCATCGCAAGTTATGCTAGACCTTGAAAAACAAGGCATTCGGGTAAAAATTGACTTGAGAAATGAGAAGATCGGGTTTAAAATCCGCGAGCATTCTATGCAGCGCGTACCGTATCTTGTCATTATCGGCGACAAAGAATTAGAACAACAAAGCATTACGGTACGCACGCAAAAAGGTGATGACTTAGGTAGCCTGTCAATCCATGAATTTACCGAACGGTTGAAACAAGAGATCACAGGCAGAAAATGAATAATATTGGAGGATTAGGATATCGCTGCTAAAAAAGATGAAACGCGCCTGAATGACTCAATCACCGCGGGTAACGGGTCCTGATGGAGAAGCGTTAGGCATTATCTCGTTAGATGAAGCCAAACAAATTGCGTACGCCGCTGACCTTGACCTAGTAGAAATATCACCAAACGCGGACCCTCCGGTTTGCAAGGTGATGAACTACGGAAAATACCAGTTTGAACAGAACAAAAAATTGGCTATCGCCAAAAAGAAGCAAAAACAGGTTCAGGTCAAGGAAATCAAATTTAGACCTGGAACCGACGAAGGGGATTATCAAGTTAAACTGAGAAGTTTAACCAAATTCCTTAATGACGGAGATAAGACCAAAATTACTTTGCGCTATCGTGGCCGCGAAATGGCCCACCGCGAAATCGGCTCTGATTTACTGAAACGAATAGAAACCGATTTGGAAGAAATAGCCATTGTCGAGCAATTTCCTAAAATGGAAGGCCGCCAAATGGTTATGGTTATGGCGCCGAAAAAGAAAAAATAATTAGCAAAACGTTTATACCTCTTTACAGCAGCACAGGATGAGCTGCTAGGTATCATAAAAGATACGAGTAATTATTCAGGGCCATGCATTTTGCCTTGCTGGATTACAACTCAGGGATTTATTTTAATTAATTGGAGCAAACAAATGCCAAAGATCAAAACTAACCGTGGAGCTGCCAAGCGTTTCAGACGCACAGGCAACGGCGGTTTTAAATGTGGCCAGTCCCACAAACGTCATATCCTGACTAAAAAATCGACTAAGAGAAAAAGACAGTTACGCTCGCCGGCAACTATTCACCCATCAGATGTGCGCATGGCTGCACGTATGATGCCTTACAGTTAATCTAAGGAGTAGATCATGCCTAGAGTTAAACGCGGCGTAACAGCCAGAGCAAGACATAAAAAAGTATTAAAGCAAGCCAAAGGTTACTACGGCGCCCGAAGCCGGGTTTATCGCGTTGCCAAACAAGCGGTAATTAAAGCCGGTCAATATGCATACCGCGACCGTAAACAGAAAAAACGCCAGTTCCGCGCTTTGTGGATCGTCCGTATCAACGCCGCGGCCCGTTTAAGCGGAATGTCATACAGCCGCTTCATCAATGGCTTAACTAAAGCCAATGTTAAGATTGACCGTAAGGTTCTAGCTGATATTGCAGTTCGCGACATAAACGCATTTGCGGAAATTGCGAAAATTGCAAAAGAGCATCAAAGTAAACCTTAAGGACCGATCCGGATTTTAGTTAACTAAAATCCTACTATTCCCCCCTCCTCTTTCCCGGGAGGGGCGGAATTAGGGCTCTAAGCCCTCCCCTTAATAAACCTCCCCACCACCCAAACACAGCGAGCTAAACCGTGTCCGCTACCCTAGAAGAAATTCTCGCGCAGGCATTAGATCAGCTTCGCGACGCACAAGACCTTAACCAACTCGATCTGGTTCGTGTTCATTATCTCGGCAAAAAGGGCTTATTTACCCTCCAGATGAAAGAACTCGGTGCGCTCGATCCCGAGCAACGACGCGCTGCAGGACAAGTCATCAACCAGGCTAAAGATCAATTTCAACAACAATTGGAAGCCAAAAAAGATCTGCTGCAAAACGCCGCATTAGCAGCAAGACTGGCCGGCGAAGGCATTGATGTTACTCTTCCAGGCAGAGGCCAAGCCGTTGCAGGCTTGCATCCGGTGACCACCACCTTGCGCCGCATCTCCAAGATTTTTGCCAACGTCGGCTTCCAAGTCGTTGAAGGTCCTGAAATCGAAGACGATTACCATAATTTCGAGGCATTGAATATTCCCTCCCATCACCCGGCCCGGGCGATGCACGACACATTTTATTTCGATGCCCACACCGTATTAAGAACCCACACCTCGCCGGTACAAATCCGGGTCATGGAATCGCAAAAACCGCCGCTGAAAGTGCTTGCGCCAGGCCGCGTATACCGTTGCGATTCAGATATCACCCACTCGCCGATGTTTCATCAGGTCGAAGGTTTTCTGGTCGACACCGACGTCAGCTTTGGCGATTTAAAAGGCGTGATTCACGAATTTTTATGCGCCTTCTTCGAAAAAGATGTTCGAGCCCGTTTCCGTCCATCCTATTTTCCGTTTACCGAGCCTTCCGCCGAGTTCGATGTCTCATGCGTAATGTGTGACGGCCAAGGCTGCCGTGTATGCAAGCAAACCGGCTGGATAGAAGTCGGGGGGTGCGGCATGATCCATCCCGAAGTATTTAAGTCAGTTAATATCGATAACGAAATCTATAGCGGATTTGCGTTCGGTGTCGGCGTGGAGCGTTTGGCAATGATGCGTTACGGCATTAACGATTTGAGATTATTTTTTGAAAATGATCTTAAATTTTTGGAACAATTTAAATAAGTCGTCGTTACACGGGAAAACTTGAGTCATGCAAATTAGTGAAGCCTGGTTAAGAGAATACGTCAATCCAGCAATAAGCACAGAACAACTGGTCGAGCAATTGACCATGGCCGGTCTGGAAGTCGATTCAGTCACGCCTGCCGCAGCAGTATTCAGCGGCGTGGCGGTCGGGGAAGTCATCGCTATGGAACAGCATCCCGACGCTGACCGACTGAGAGTTTGCCAAGTCGCAGTCGGCGAAGCGGAACCGCTGCAAATCGTCTGCGGCGCCAGCAATGTTCGTGTCGGCTTGAGAATCCCAGCGGCATTGATCGGCGCAGTATTGCCGGGCGATTTTAAAATCAAAAAATCCAAACTCCGCGGCGTAGAATCCTTTGGTATGCTGTGCTCCGAAAAAGAGCTAGGCTTGGCCGCCGATGCCAACGGCTTAATGGAACTGGCTGACGATGCGCCGGTCGGCGTTGATATACGCGACTACCTGTCGCTCAACGACAACATCATCGAAGTCGACTTGACACCTAACCGGGCCGACTGCCTCAGCGTTGAAGGTATAGCGCGTGAAGTAGCGGTACTGAACAAAATGGACTGGTCAGCCACTCAAGTTGAAACAGCCGCAGTCAGCCATTCCGATATTTTAAATGTATCCGTAGCAGCGACGGATGCTTGCCCTCGTTATTTGGGCCGATTGATTAAAGGCATAAA
>Ga0208631_100347_pt1 | contig 14330 bp, 9 predicted proteins | sample LakWasMet38_LOW7_2_FD_183878 | JGI IMG/M metagenome (GOLD analysis project Ga0208631, IMG submission 183878) | Freshwater sediment methanotrophic microbial communities from Lake Washington under simulated oxygen tension - Sediment Metagenome... | ecosystem: Environmental > Aquatic > Freshwater >... | reverse complement strand
CGCAGTTCGCCGCCCAGCGACAGCTCGCCGACACACTCGTAGTGATGAAGGTGAGCGATCGGAATCTGGCCGGATGCGGCCAAAATGCCCAACGCGATAGCCAAATCGAATCGCCCGCCTTCTTTGTGTGAAATTTCAAAATAAATGCGACCATATTCACGTAAATTGCGAACCCGACCAGTTAGACTGTTTTTATGAATATAATTCGAACAGGGCTGGCCGAGTTCTTCGACTGGAGCTCGACCATGCCCGCTAGACAAATTACGCTTCGCCACCGCTATCTGAGCGGTCGTGTGGCGACGACCAAAGTTCCTCATGCCCAAGCATTTGAATCTTCGCTTGAGCAGGATTTTCTGCTGTTGCTTGAGTTTGATCGAGGAGTGCATCGCTTTGCTAGCCAACCCATTACCATCCGCTGGAAAGATGGAAGTCGCCAGCGTCGGTATACACCCGATGTGCTGGTTGAGTATACCTCTACGATGGTGGATCATTATCCTTATCTCAAACCTACTTTGTTTGAAGTTAAACCTGAAAACATTCTAAAGCAAGACTGGACAACATTAAAGCCAAAGTTCAAAGCCGCTATTCGTTGGTGCCGCGAATACGAATGTCGTTTCCGTCTTGTTACCGAGCGTTATATCCGTACACCTTATCTCAGCAATATCAAATTCCTGCTGCAATTCGGTAATGAACGTTTTCGATTCGCAGATCGCCTTATTCAAGGTGAAGCTCAAGGGGAATTACGATCTGTTCTTTTCGATCTCGGGCGTACAACACCGCAACAATTACTAAATACAATTACCTCAGACAAAAACCGGCACGTTGAGCTATTACCTTATATCTGGCACCTTGTTCGTTGCAGCGCGATTGGCGTGGACTTAAATCAGCCGCTGACTATGCAATCTCCCATCTGGAGTTTGGAAACAGGAACCCAACTTGCCATGATGATGGGTGGTAAGCATCGAACACGTATTCTTAAAATTCTTGAAGATAATCACATTAAGGTAGAACGATGAGTGATGAAATGCCTGTCATCCGTCCTGGTACAATCATGGAGCAAGAAGGACGTCGTTTTTGTGTCCGCCGACTATTGAGCATGACCGAATTCGAAGTGATCGATATCGAATCCGGTGAAGTAGCCAAACGTTCCTTGTTTAATATGGATAACGCAAAAACTCTGCAAACACCATCACCACGACTTGATTTGGTCGCACTAGATGAAAATGACTGGAATCTCGCACTTGAGCGGTTCCGCATCATATCCCCATTAATCGGCTTGCCACAACGAACAAAAACTCAGGTATGTGAAGTGGCCAAGCAAGCCGGTGTAAATAGAGCCACAATATATCGCTGGTTAGAGCGATTCGAATCAACAGGTATCGTCTCTTCACTTGTAAGGAAAGAACGTAAAGATCAAGGAAAGACTCGAACCGATAACCAAGCAGAAACAATCATGAAATTGGTCATACGGGATGAGTTTCTCCAGAGCCAAGCCATCTCGCCTACTCGGGCCTACAGAGAAGTACAGCGTCAATGTCGGAAAGAAGATATTTCAGCCCCCCATCTCAGTACATTTCTCCGCAGGATTCGGGAACTTACACCGGCAGAAGTAGCGGCTGGCAGAGAAGGCAACAAGTCCGCTCGGCGTTTTCAGCCTATTAGAGGAACATTCCCTGGAGCTGATTTCCCATATGCTGTCCTGCAAATTGATCATACAACGGTTGATATTATTCTTGTAGACGAAACTCACCGCCTGCCAATCCAACGCCCATATATCACTGTCGCTATTGATGTGTTTAGCCGCATGATAGCTGGCTACTATATTTCCTTTGATCCACCCGGCACACTTGGCACAGCTTTGTGCATTGCCAATGCCATTTTAGCAAAAGATAAGAGACTGAATGAGCTAGGGGTGTCCTTTTCCTGGCCTTGTCGAGGCTTACCTCGTGTTATCCATGTGGATAATGCCAAAGAATTTCGCGGTAATGCTCTCAAAATGGCTTGTCAGGAATATGGGATTGACTTGCAATTCCGCCCAGTTAAACAACCCAACTACGGCGGCCACATTGAACGGCTCATGGGCACCCTGATGACAGAGGTCCATGCGCTTCCTGGAACAACACGATCCCGATCTACGGACCTGAAAAATTATAATCCTGAGCGTAAGGCCGCCATGACCTTAAGCGAGTTTGAGACTTGGTTTGCCAACTTAGTTCTTGGCGCTTACCATCATCAGGTACACAGTGACTTGATGATGCCTCCGATAACCAAATATGAACAAGGTATTCTTGGCAATGAACACCACCCCGGTACTGGTTACCCGCCAATACCAACCAACGAGGAAAAGTTACGTCTTGATTTTCTTCCGTTTCAAAAGCGTACTATTCAACCCTATGGCATAGCCATAGACGGGATTTTTTATCAAGCCGATGTACTCTCACGCTGGATCGGCGCTAAAGCCACTGAAAGCGTTAGGGCAAAGCGCAAGTTTATCGTTCGTCGTGATCCAAGAGACATCAGTTACGTTTTGTTCTTTGACCCAGAGGTAAAACAACACTTTCGGATTCCATATCAAAATCCACGTTTCCCGGCGATCAGCTTATGGGAGTTACGTGCCATTCAGCGTTATCTCAAGGAACAAGGAAAAAAAGCCGAAAATCAAGATGTGATCTTTGCAGCTTTCGATGAAATGCGGCGTATCGAAGGTGAAGCACGTACTCAAACCAAACGGATGCGAATATCTCAAGCTAAGCGAGACCATCGACGCATTGCTCTGGATAAACAGGCCGGTTCGGAAGCCGAGCCACAAGTAACATCCGTTCTGTCTGACTTAGATATGGACGATATCCGGCCTTTCGATGACGTGGAAGAAATATGACGCAAAACGTAGAAAGCAATGAGTCAACATTATCTGCAGATAGCCGGTTACAGGCGATAAAGCGCCCCTTCTGGATCGGTTACCCCAGGGTACTGACTATTCTTCAGCAAATGGAAGAAATCTACAATCACCCCAAAATGCATCGAATGCCAAATCTTGCCATTATTGGCGAGACAAATAATGGCAAGACAATGTTGCTCAACACTTTTTATCGCCGCCATGCACCAACTGAAGAAGCCTATTTAGAGCATCCAACACTACCGATTCTAATGTTACAAGCACCACCAGAGCCTAGTGAAGGTCGACTTTACGCTGACATCCTAACTTCGCTTTTTTCCTATGCCGGTGCTAGGGAAACTGCGGACTCAAAGTTACAACGGATCCGGATGTTACTTACCAATTTAGAAACCCGGATGATCATTCTGGATGAATTCCAAAATACACTTGCAGGTAGCGGCACCCGGCTACGTCGTTTTTTGAACGGGATTAAATATCTGGGTAACGAACTAAGCATTCCCATCATTGTGGCTGGCACTCCCGAAACATTGAACGTCTTACAGTCAGACCCTCAAATAGCGAATCGTTTTGAACCGGCATTTTTACCAAAATGGGCCTTGGATGCAGATTATCTCCGACTACTAGCCACAATTGAACCCAAGTTAGGTCTTAAGCAACGAAGTAAGTTGCACGAACCGATAATTGCAAAACGGCTTCATGAAGAGAGCGAAGGTACTATCGGAGAGCTAATGAAATTACTCCAAACACTTGCTAAAGATGCCATTTTGTCAGGCAAAGAAACTATCACACAGGAAATGGTTCAACGTGGTCACCTCGAAACGCTTAACTGGAAGCCTCCTTCCCTTCGAAATCGATACGAGCGCTGATCTCTTGTTGCCGGGACTAATGAAGGCGCCTGTTCTCCCGGTCAGATGTCAGCCGCTTCCAGATGAACTGCTCAGTTCCTGGTTGATTCGGTTAGCTTGGCTAAATGCCGAAAAGCTACACACTTTCCGTAGACGTTTTTGGATACATCCAGGCAGTCCTTGGAGTCGCAATATTGACTTGACCTTGCCAGATGATGCATTGGTAAGCATTTCCAAGATGACACTAATCACCCCCGCATCATTAGAGCAACACATGCTCCAAGAGTATCTAGGCAAGCTTTTCGATGGCACTGATTCATATGGTGGAGTACAGCGCGGCCTGTTAGTTAGTCGGCATAGAAGCCAAAAAGTATTAGGTTTTGGACAGCAGCTATGTCCTGACTGCCACCGATCAGAAACCGTTCCTTACTTCAAGCGTTGTTGGAAGGTCGCCTATATTGTCGCATGTCCTTTGCATCGCAGACTCCTTATAGATGCATGCCCATTTTGTCACCAGCCACTAGCCTATCATCTCGCAGACTTCGGAAAATCCTTGCTTCCGAAGCGTATTCCCACATCGTTCTGCTCAAATTGTGGACATAACTGGAGCGAAAAGATGCCTCCGCAGGATGAGCCCATTACAGATGCTTTTATAGGCTGGCAGACGCGAATTCTAACGGCACTCGAAACCGGATGGTTCGAAGACAGTCAAATAGGCCCGTTGTACGCTCTCAGTTTTTTTAAGGGGCTTCATATATTAATTCGACTAATTGCATCAAACGGACATAGTTTCAGACTTCGCCAAGTTATTGCCAGCGAACTGGGGAGCCCCCTTCTTAAGATTACCAGCACTAATAATCAGAACCTATTTAGTGGATTACGAGTGGAGGACCGTTTATATCTTTTATACTGTGTTTTCTGGTTATTAGAGGAATGGCCTGAAAGATTTATCTGGGCTACTAAAACAGCTAAGCTTGCCTTTTCATACATCGAACTATACAGAAAACAGTTCCCCTTACCTTACTGGATAGCTTCAGCTGCAATATTAGCTCATGATCCTCGGCATACCAGGATTTCTGCTGACGAACGAAAAAGCGTAGAGTCTTTTCTTGAAAAACACGGACTCCCAGTTAATAATAATCAGGCCAACAAGTGGCTTGGACGTTGGTATGTTGATCACCATAAGTCCCCACTAATTTAATATATTTCTTGGGTACAACTTTGAAATAGTTAACATATTGGCAAATGAGTTCTTTAATTATTCTCAACTTTGCTAATCACTACTTGCTGTGCAGCGGGCGATTTTTCTACATCCTCATTAACTCCAAGCCGTCGCTTCAAATAAAATAGAAGCGATCTTCGTAGGGTAATCAGCGATTTGCCTTCTTTCATGGCGTAATCACGCTCGATGATTTTCTGCTGATCTTCTGTTAATGCAGAGTTTGGCGCAATCGTGACTTTAACAATTTCATTCCATTCCGTGTCGTCGGTTCCTAATATTTCCGATGATTGCTTTTCACGAATATCCATTATCCGCCCCAACACAAAATCCCGGAATTGTTCCTTGGTATGGCAATATGCTCGCACATGCCAGCGCAAACCATCCGATGCCAAAGCGTGTGGCGTAATTCTTCGCCAACCTGGAGTTTGACTGCTGAGTGATTGATAATAAATTTCAATGGAAAGACCATTCCTAATACACTCTAAGATTTGTCGCAAAGTGCAGCTATCAACACGACGCTCCGGTGTGGGAAGAATATCGAATGCTGGTGTGGCACCAATTAACCCTGGAATGCTTTGCCCCTCACTATTTGCTCCCAGTGCAACGAGCTGAGACAAGTACCCTTCTGCGCTTTCAGAAATGAACACTGGCTTAAAAACTGGGGTTGGATAGTAGAACCTGCGCCGTTTGTCGTAATCCATGTTGTTCGGCGCACGTTCTAGGTATTCTCGAAAATCAAGAGTGGACTGAGGAACGGAAATGCCAAAAACCTCCATGAGGTCGCTGCGGTTGACGTGCCCCTCCCAGAGAAGACGAAATTCAATGAACTGGAGTCGTTGCAAGGCGCTCCAAACCAAATCGCGGCTAGTTTGTTGTTTTGTTTTGCTCATGGTGTAAATGATAGCATAAAAATTATGTTGACCTAATTATTAGCTTGCTTGACAATAAAGCATAATAATTATTCTCACCTATCAAATACGAGAGCACCAAGAAGTTATGGACTACGTTTCATTGCTATCCACGACTGTTCGTTTTATTGACCTCCATGACTCAGGCCGGGATTATGGTGGGGCGTCGAATTACACTCAGGAAACGCGGCCAGGGAAATCTGACGGTGTTTATCTCGACATCGCGATTTTAATTGTCGAATGCCTGCACAAGCTAGATCAAAGCGCTCATCAAGACTATCTTCCCTTCTCTTCAATTCTAAGTTCAGTTAGAATCGGCTACCCTGATGCGGTTGATTCTGATGTCTTATATGTCCTGAATGTCCTGCGCCGCCCCACAGAACTTTTTTATATCAAGTACGCTAAGAATGACTCAGAAGAAAAAATTAGGCAGTCTGAAAAACGCAAGACAGCCATTGTCGAAAAAACTGATTACGCCGACGAATACAGGATTTCTGCTTCTGGCCGCTTATTTCTTTCTCTAGCTAACGCGGCGCACGATACTGCGTATGTACGTGGCAATGCCTACAACTTGCTTCATGCAATTGAGTGGCACGACTTTCCGAATATACTTACCTTCGCCAGTGAGATTGTTGGTCAGTTGCACAACGAAATACTTGATGTTCACTTAGCTAGGGAAAGAGTCGGTCGAACGGAGAATATCGACAAGTACATCGGAAAGTTCGAGCAATATCGCAAGGTTATTGAAGAAACAATCACGATTGCACAAAAGGCAGAACGCCAACTGGAGAACCCAGACACGTTGGAGGCTTTCAAGCTTTCGAACATTGACATCAGCTTTAGAGAGCTGTGCGGCAGTGTTAACCGTGTACGGCAAGCGCTGGTTGTTTTCAACCGACTTATATCTGAACTGGTCAGTACAGGGCTTCAAGATCGGCGTAACGCGACTTTGCCGCCACAGTTTCTCAATGCAGCCATTGATTTCGTAAGAAACCCCTTAAAGCCCTATTATGAAGACTTCATACTCAAGCAATGGGGAGCTGTCGGGCTTGAAACATCGTTCCACTCAGCTCTGGATGGAATGGCTACAATTAAAATTAGGCCAGAGCCGGAGAAGGTAGCTCCAGTGATATTCGAGGACGAGCAAGTCGAGCCAATATCACGTCTAGGCAAACTACACTTCCTTGACTGTCATGGCAAGGCTATTACGGACGCACTTAAACTGGGCCCGCTACGTTTATCAGAAGCCATCGCCAAAGGTTGGTTTATGGTCAATGAGCGTATGCTTCTTGGCGATTTAGTCGGCATATTTGTTGCCCCGGATGTCCTTTCCGTGGATGGAAATATCCAAATTCACGTTATTCCAACATTTAACAACCAAAAAGTGGGTGTGGATGACTTTTTGTTCAACGATATTGAAATATGCATCGTAAGGAGTGTCAGGTGAATAATTCCGATTTAGGACGTGTTCAGGCCTATCTATTGAGGCATCGCTATGCCGAAACGAAATCTGCTCGCCACAACATTAGCAAGGAAGAGCGTGATGTTGCCACAATGTTACGCGATGCGGACGCTTCTATGCGTACACTGCTCGAAGAAATTTTCGATGGACAAGGGCTGGAGCTTAAATCCTTTAATGAATTTGAAGCCGCAGGGATACCTATTGGTGCAACGGTTTTTGTGCTGGCAAGGAAACCCGATTTCACTCCACCTTTTTTTGGCACCGAAAAACTGATTACACGGATGAGACAGGTGAGAAGAGGGATCGGCAGTGATGCGGAAGCAAAAATTTGGTTTACACAGCTTTGGTTTATTCTGCTTGACCTGCTTTATACCCGCAAAAGCCGTGGCCCAAACGCCTTGCAAGATTGGGTAGAAACAAGTTTTTCCAAAAATGTTTTTGTCGATGTAGTAAAGGAATACATTAACGACCACGTCCGCAAAATTGACCCTTCGACACTTAAGACTGACGCAGTCTACAAGGTGCTGACCAATACGGAGTTGAAGGAAGGTACTGTAAGCCAGCTATGTAACGCCTTTCTTGAGCTTATGGTGGACGCTGGTTTGCTTGATCTTGTGGGGCAAGACAGCTATAGGCAAACATTACTGTTTGCCTATGAAATGAAAATGAACTACGACAGACAATTGGCGAAACTCCTGCCAAGCGCTGATCCATATTTGTCGGCATCAACCTTGTTGATTGTTGAAACAGAAAGCGAAGCAGAGGAACGCTGAGATGGCATCTATTACCCGAATTGAAGTTGCGAATTTTCTTTCCGATGGCTACAGCAATGGCAAGGAATGGATACCTCTGTATCGTGGTGAGACCCTTAGGCTGTTTGGTCAGTCGGCGGCTTTGCAAATCGATAACGGTGGAGGCAAGACCAGTCTCACAGAAGCCTGTCTTTATTTGCTCAGCAGGAACCGGCAGTTAAGGCCGCGTGTGGAAGATCGCGTGGCGCCCGTGGACGAAGGCTGGACGCACATCCGAATTGAATTCGTTGAGAAGCCCCATAATGAAAATATTTTGCAGTCTTCCCTAATCACTGTTGAGCCAGATGAAGTGCCAGGTACACCCTATGTCATTGGATTGTGCTGGAATCGTGGCAAAGACCCGTATTTTTACCGATTTCAGGGCTTGCTTGAAGATGCTTTGTGCTTTCAAAAAACTAAAAATAAACTTGAATTGATTGACAACGAGTCTTTCCGTAATGCAGTCAAAAAGATACCGGGAGCGCGCTGGAACAATTGGGGGAACATCGCAGAATGGCACGAAGATATCCGCCAGTTTACTAATGTTGAGATCATCAAGCAGAACGTCGAATTCCAGCTTGAAGGTGCGGGCGATTATTCAGCGATGGTGACCAAGGTTAAACCACAAAACGGCGAGCCTTACGCCGTGGCGTTTTTCCGGCAGTTTGTTGCGCCAGAGTTGCTTAGACAACCGCTAGGGGATGAAGGCGAGGAAGACGAGCAAAAGTTTGAGGATGCACTGTTCAAGACACTGAAGCCGACAGCCGACGCATTAGTGGACATAGCCAAACAGCAACGGGATTTAAACGATGCAACAGAAGCCATTTCCAAGTTCCAGCCTGTCGAAGAAAAAGCACAGGACATCATAGATGCCGACAGGGAATACAAGGATGAATTGGCTAAAGTTATTCGGGATGGTGCAATCATTCATGAAATAGCCGTTAAGCATCCAATACCGGGAATTCCAACAGTATCAGGTCATCCACAATGGCTCAAAGACAAGAAAGTGCTGGAAGCATTATCGCATCTTGTAATCGACAAACGGCATGGAATGTTAATCACGGACGAAGGATTGTCCATACTAATTAGGATAGAAACTAAACGTCTCAACGAGAAGGCACGAGACAAGAATATTCTCTCTAATGTCGCCGATTCTCAACTAATTGATTTTGAAGATGACCTTAAAAAAATCAGAGAACTTAACAAGCCTGAAGTACGATCAGATAATGGGCTTCAACTTATTGAAAATAAAGGCGACCTTAAAGAATCGACAAGAGGAAAGCATAGAAAATATGCCATCACTTGCTACAATTTAGATTCAGCTATAGCGCTTGTCAATGCTGCAGCCAACATTGCTGATACACATACAGAGGGGCTCCATGATATTTTGACCCGCGCTTTCGGCATCGCAATCACAGAACTTGATACCAACCCTTATCGCGCAGAGAAACGAAAGCTGACTGGCGAACGGAACCAGGCTGCCCAGCTTCATGACCAAGCCAAAGCAGATCATGATCGTTGGCAGAAGCAATATGAAGAGCTGTTAAAAACCGCCCGCGAAACCGAAGAGAATCAAATCGCCTACGAAGCCTTTGCAGTAAGAAAAGAGGAGTTTCCTCAAGAGCATTGGGAGGCTCCATTGACGGCAAAAAAATGGGCTGAGCAAGCTAGGGAAAAGGCTCAACAAGCGCTTGCTGAACACAATGAAAAGAAAGGTAAACTTGATGATGGATTTCGCTTTTGGAAAAGGTTGGTAAACCAGCATGGCATTATTTCTTTGCCATTAGCCTTGAGTAATCTCATTGAGACCTTTAAAACCGTTTCTGAGCAAGATCGAAAGGCAAAAGATTTGTTGAGTGATGCCCGCGCAAAATACAAGCAACTGTCGGAGCAGTACTCAGAGAAAAAACCTACCCTGATAAAGATTCAAGAGCAACACCAAGCCTTGTCTGGACTGGCTGTATTCCTGCCAAAATTTAGGGAAATATTCGGAGATGTAGCACCGGATACCCTTGATCCCCAAAAGTCGTTGCAGGGTGACAACAAGTTATTGCATCAAAAACACTTGGAGTTGGACAAAGCCAGTCGCCGTAAATCAGAGATAGATGCGCTGATGCCAAACGTGGCTACATTCCAAAAAATATTCGGTAACGTTGATCCCTCAATGCTGAACCCGGTAAAAGCCTTAACGGCCCACAACACCAAGATTGCCGCAGAACAGCAAATCATGGTTGAGCACCAGCCATACATAGAAGCCTTGAATAAGTTTCGGGAGAGTTATCCAGATCAAACACCAGACGAATGTTTGCAAAAAGTTACTGAAGCCTGCAGCATCCTTGGCAACGAAAAAATCAAGAATGCTGAACGAATCGTAGAATTAAAGGCCGAGTTTGCGGATTTGGACCAATACGCCGTAGCCGATAACAGGGTTTATACCAAGGCGCTTTATGCACTTCATAAAGAAGGTGTTCCATTTGAACGGTTGCACGAAACTATTAGCGCAGCCGTCAGCAATGACCGTCGTCGGCAACTTTTAACACTCTTTTCCTCCGCACTGTCTGCTCCTGTCGTAGCGTCTATTGAGGATGCAGATAAAGCCACCAAAACTTTAGAAATGGCAGGCCTTACTGTGCCCGTGTTTTTCAAGCCCGAGCTGGATCAATTTGCACAACAAGGCGATGTCAAACTATCGGATGTAATAGCGCACACGTTTTTAGTCGGTCGCCGCACCCGACAAGTTGAAATCTTGCTCAATCCTGCTTTGATTGTAGAGGAAAAGCAACGCATTCAGGCCGACATTGACACATTAGGTTTACGCAATGGTGTGATTGATAAAGAGCTGATATTGCAGTCAAAGGAAACTAAGTTGCTTGATTTAGCTGCATTTTCGGTTAAATATGACTCGGAAATTAAATTTAAGGAAGCACAAATCCGTCTTGAACGTATGAACCTTGATTTGCCTGAGTTTGAAGTTCGTGCTTCCGATGAGGCTAGAAAAGCCATTGAGGCGACAAAGCAATATATCGCAGTAGGTGGAGAGACAAGTTACCATGAATTAATCGGGCTCATTATTCCTGGGCTAGTTAGCGAAAAGCAAAACATAGAAGAGCGCATCGAGGTTTTGAATACACAGGTGACAGAAGAGGCAGTTAGGGCCTTACATGCTGCCAAGGATTATAAAAATAACGGAGGTGATACTGAATTAAATCGTCTAACTCAAGAAATAGAAAGTCTTGATCTACAAGTGAACTTGCTTAAGGAACAGCTTGAAGATCTTGAGCTTACCATCAGTACAGCGCTTGAAGTAAATGAGGAAAAATTTGCCGATGAACTTGATAAGCTTAACAAAACCTATTATACGGACAAGCAGCAACTTGAAGCTGCCATCAGCTTTGAAAAAGATGGTAATGTTGAGTTCATGCAGAATGAACTATTAACACGCAACGGTTTGGACAATAACTCCAAAACTGCGCAACACCGTCTGGAAAATATCGACTTTGATCGTGCAAACAGTTATATCCAGATGACGAAAGCTGAGCAAAGAAACCTCTCCGATCAGCTTGCTGAGGCTGAGGGCAAACGCAATCAAGCTGAAACTCGCATAAAAAATACACAGCAGCAGATAAGCAAACTTTCTGGACAGATTGCAGAATTGGATCCTTTTGTCGACGCCATGCACGATATGGTAGTGATGATTCGCTCACAACACGCCAAAATTGCCGGCTTTGCTAATGACATCCGCCAGTATATTCAGGATGGGGCTGTCCACCCGGAGATTATAGCTTACGCAGAAGCCATACGCCTGGCCTGCTTGGGCAACCGTGCCAGCACATCCGAACAAGCGCGTACGGCAATCGCTAATTTAAAGGTAGCAGTCGAAGAATTGGAAATTGATACCAAGCACCTTTTGAGTCTCGACAAAGCCCTCCAAAAGACAAGAACAGAATTTGAACAAAGGCGAGGGGAGTTTTGCTGCAAGGCTCGAAGCGGCGAGATCAAGGGGCTACATGATCTTGAGATCGAACAGATTGAGAACTCAAGTACCTTGGAACAATTGCTTGCTATCCATGACTTGAAAGGCAAAATTGAAGCCACAATAAAGGAACGCGAAGCTAATCTGCAAAAGATCAGGGAGCTTATGGAGTCAAACAAGACGGCAACTGTAGACAGTCTTGCCCACTTTGCCCGACAAGCCAAACTGAATCTCGATATACTCGATAAAGTAATGAAACGCAAGCCAAATGCACGGTTCATCGTCAAAGCTGAAATTGCAAGTGAAGAGCGAATACGACAGATTATTGAATCGCTGATTACTGACATTGAGGATCGTGAGAGCGCGGCACGCGAACGCTCAAGTGCAGCCCTTAATGATGATATTGAGCGCAGAAACAAAAGTTATAAGGAGATGATCCACGCCCAGATATACCGCAATATCTTTATCGACCCTCAAGTGTCATTTATACACACAGCAATCCGCGATGGCGAAACGCCACTGACCGAACCAGGGTCCAAACTGTCAACCGGACAGCACACTGCTTTAGCCATGATGTGGTTAGTGCGTCAAGCGGAATATGCACAGGATCGTGTCGCCCTGATGTATGGGACACGTAAGGAACAACGTGCGGCAATGAAAGGGGCGCAGAGGATTATGTTCTTTGATGGCTTGTTTTCTAATTTATCCAATGAAAGCTACATCAATGCGGCTTTTCATGGGCTTAAGGATGTAGGAGACAATTTTCAATTGATCGGACTCATACATAACCCGCATTACGTCAACAACAAGGATATCTTCCCTACACACCTTGTCGGCAAGCGAAAATTGGCGAAGAGCGGTGACAAAGAACGGGTTTTCGTCGCCGTGGAGCCGTGGCAGGAAGACAACGGTATGATCGTATACACGAGCGCTTACAAGCACAATGCTGGTGGCGACCATGCCGAAATTTGAAGACCGCATTTACCAGTGGTTCCTTAAACGTTCAGGCAAAAATGAATCCGGTAAAGTTCGGGCTTCCGGGGTCATGGCTAAACTCTGTGCCGAGATAGCCAATGATCCGATTGCTATCCGCAAAGCCTTGCTGCATCTTCAATCCAAAGGTCACTTAGCGTTTTCGGCGGACCCGCGAGGAGAGCCCATCAGCCCTTTCATTACCGTCATGCGCCCAGTAACAGATACTCCAGCCCATGCAGGCCGATGGCAAACTGTTCTGGAGAACTCTGGCTTACCCGAAAGTAGCATAGCGGCACTGTACCCGCTTTATAACGCCCTGGAAGACTTTAACATCGAGCACATGGGAGTATTGCTGTCAGGTTTAAGAAAGCTGCGTGATGAACAGCATCTGTTTGCCGGACAACCCTCATATGTAGTGAGTGCGACTTGCTTGATGGGTTCGTCCAAGCTGCTTTTCGCGCTTGATGCGAAAAGTCTTCGCTTATTTGGAATCGATATTGATAAGTTTACGGCAAGGGCGCCGTATGTAATAGTCGGTGGCGGTGGCAAAGCTCCGCAATCAGTGATCCTCGTAGAAAACCCCATTGCATTTGAAGCCGCAGTCCAATCATCTGCATCAATTCAGCATACTTTTGTCTGCACGTTTGGTTTCGGTTTGAGTAATACACAAAGTGAGTATGGCAACCAGTTGGCTGGTGCTGTTGAAGCTGGTAGGGCTATTTTGCTCAGACGCACTGAAGGAGTGTATACAAGTTTCGAGCAGTTTCTACAGCATCCTGAAATACACTTTTGGGGCGATTTGGACATCGCCGGGTTACAAATTTTTGAGCGTATAGCCTCCCGGATTCCACATCTGAAGCTGTCTGCGCTCTATAACCCTATGATAAAAGCGGCGGGGGATCCAGTGTGCAGCCACCCCTATGTTGTGGCTGTAGGCAAAGCTGGCCAAAAAGCATTCAAGCCTATTCGAAATGATACAAAAGCCGCACTTAAGCATTGTGAAAAATGGGCAGTTGATCAGGAAATAGTCAGCAGCCATGACATTCAAATATTTTCTGGTTCAGCGCTGGAATTCAGATGAATTTAGTTGCTTCGCTCAGGAATTGATGCAGCCGTCCAAAACAAAATTTATAAGTTTAATAAGATTACATTATGAAAAAAATATTTTTGGTATTTGTGTTAGTTTTTATTTTGCCTTTAACTACCATGGCGCAGAACACGCCATGCTCAGGAAAAAAAGAAGGTATTTCGCACTGTG
>Ga0208631_100341_pt1 | contig 14442 bp, 14 predicted proteins | sample LakWasMet38_LOW7_2_FD_183878 | JGI IMG/M metagenome (GOLD analysis project Ga0208631, IMG submission 183878) | Freshwater sediment methanotrophic microbial communities from Lake Washington under simulated oxygen tension - Sediment Metagenome... | ecosystem: Environmental > Aquatic > Freshwater >... | reverse complement strand
CCTGCTCTACGGCCAGATCACTCCAGGCGGCACCGCCAACTACATCACCAAACGCCCGACGGACCAGCGCTTGACCAACCTCCGCACCGAGGTGGGCACCGATTCTTATTTCCGGACGGTGCTGGATCACAACCAACCGCTGGGCCGCCGGGTCGGCACCCGCCTCGTCGCCGCCTACGAAAACGCCTTGGAATGGGCCGAGACTGGGGAAACTAAGTCTTGGCTTATCGCGCCCTCGCTCGCCCTCAAGTTCACGCCGAAGGCATCCCTGATCCTCGATTACGAGTGGGCACACCGGGAGGAGGCGCCCATTCTCGGCATGATTCCTAACACGCAGATCACCAGCCTCACCGGCGCGCCTTCGGCAGCAAACTTCCCGAATCTGGCAGCCCGCAGCCGCGAGCAGGCGCTCTTCGATGTCGGCGCCCTCAACCTCGGCTTCCTTGCCTCGCCACCGATCTACCGCGAGTTCAACTACCAGAACAACGGTGATTACCGGGAGTCGGACTTCGATTCACTCAATGCCGAGTTCAACATGCAGATTGGCGAGCACTGGACGGCGCGCGCGAATTACAACTACAACCATTTCAAGATTGCGCACAAAAACACGGGCCTTGCCCAATGGGACGTGCTGCCGACCGCCACCTATCGTTCGGCCACGCTGTCGCTCTTCGACTACTTGGCAGCCTACTTGGCGGACCCCGCCGGCACCCTCGCGGACCCGTCGAAGACCTCCACCGTCACGCTGGCGCGTCGCAAGCGCCTGCAAGTCTCATTCGCCAAGTCTAATGCTGTGCAGGCTGAGGCCGCCGGCAAATACGAGTTCGGCGGGGTGAAGCTCAAGCCGCTTGTAGGTGCCTTCCAGATTAAAACCGAGGCCGGCGGCTTCACCAAGACCGCGGCGACGGCCAATTTCTTTACCGTGTGGAACTACTACGACCGCTCAACCTGGGATCGCTCCGGTGACTTCGACGAAAACACGCTGCCGCTCGACACCGGCTACAACATCACCAAATCGAAGGACACGGCTTACTATGGCCTGCTCACGGCGAGCTTCCTTGACGACCGCCTGATCGCCATCGGCGGGGCTCGCTACAACAAAACTCACTCGGACACCTATAATCAGAACGTCGGCGGCACGCTTAGTAATACCTTCGACGCCAAGAAGACCACGCCGCAATACGGCGCCGGCTTTCACCTGACGAAGGACACGCTCCTCTACGCCAGCTACAGCGAATCCTTCCTTGTCGAGGCCCGCACGCTCACGCGGCCCAACCCAAACTACAACCCCGCCGCCAACCTCGACCCCGTCGCCAACCCCAACGCGATCACGACCACGGCGCTGCCGACGACTGGTGAAGGCTACGAAGCCGGCCTCAAGACCGATTTCCTCGGCGGCCGCGTCTCTTCCACGCTCGCCTTCTTCCACCTCGAACGCGCCAATCGCATCCTCAGCGTGCGGCAGAACGTCCCCGGCCTCAGCACCACCGGCACGCCTTCCTCGCAGGAAATTACCTTCACCAGCCAGGCCACTTTGGACGAGAGCGAAGGCGTCGAGCTCGAACTCACCTGGTCGCCGACCGACCACTGGCAGGTTTATGCCACCACCGCGCTGATGGACATCAAGACTACCAGTTTCGACGCGCCGCCGCTGCGGGCCGCGACCGACCCGTTGGTTTCGGGTGACTACGCCGCCTACCTGGCCGGCTACAACGAGGCCGTGGCACTCATCAAGGGCGCTGTGCCCGAGGGCTCAGCCGAGCGACTCGCGTCACTCTGGACGCGGTATAATTTCAGCTCCGGCGCGTTGAAGAACTTCTGGATTGCGGGCGGCGGCACCTACACGAGCGCCAAGGCCCAACGCACTGCCAATCCCACGCTGTTTTTCGAGCCCTACACACTACTCGATGCCGCCCTGGGCTACGACTTCAAGGCCAATGGCATTGACTGGAGTGTGGTGCTCAACCTGAAGAATCTGGGCGACAAGGAATATTATCCAGCCAACCAGGCCCGCGGCTTGCCGCGGCGCGCGGTGCTGTCGGTAACGGCGAAGTTTTGAGTAGGGTCAGTGCAGTAGAAAGGCCGTCTCGGGGTGAGGCGGCCTTTTTGTTGGGACAATCGGTAGCGGGCGCCTGCCCTCAAGTGCCCTTTCCAGGATGTTGCCCGCAGGGCGAATAAGCAGTTATTGTCGCAAAATTCCTATCAGGGTGGCGAGTGCCTTAGGCGTGGTGATCGTGACCTTTCAGCTTTGGGCTTTCGCTCCGTCCGCTGCTTGCAGGTGGATCATTTCCGGCGCGCGGCCGTGCTTCGCGAGGTAGGCCGCGGCGATACCGTCGGCGTCGCGCGCTGTGAAATTATCCCGCGTCAGCGCCATCACCGCGCCGCCGAAACCGCCACCGGTCAGCCGCGCCCCGAGCACCGCCGGGTGCTTCTCCAGTAGGTCCACCAATTGGTCGAGCGCGGGCGTACTGTTCTCGAACAAATGCTGCGAGCTGCGATGCGAGGCAGTCAGTAACCGGCCGACCGTCGCAAGGTCGCCATACTGCAGCGCATCCACAGTGTCATGCACCCGCGCGTGCTCCTCGACGATGTGCCGGGCGCGCTTCGCCAGCATCGGTGCCAGTTTATGCTCCAGCGGTGCGAGCTGCGCCGGCGTCAGGTCGGCGAGCAGCTTCACTCCGAGAGCCTGCGCGGCCTCGAGGCATTCCCGGTTCCGGGTGGCGTAAAAGCCGTCGATCAGTGCGTGCTTCTCGCGGGTGTTGAAGATCCAGAGGTGCGCATTCGCCGGAAACGGCACGCGCGAGAACACCGGGCCGCGGCAGTCGATGTGAACGAGGTGCCCGGCGCGGCCGTGCGCGCTCGTGCCCTGGTCGAGGATACCGCAGGGGACGCCGACATATTTGTTCTCGGCATGGCGGCCGAGGGCCGCTAGCCGGTCCGGCGGCAGGTTCGTTTTCCCGGCGAGGTGCAGCAACGCTAGCGCGGTGGACAGTTCCAGCGCCGCGCTGCTGCTGAGGCCAGCTCCGGGCGGCAGGTCGGAATCCACGAGCAGGTCGAAACCCGCGGGCTGCGGCAGGCCGAAATCCTTTAAACTGCGCCAGACTCCGAGCGGGTAATTGGCCCACGAATCGGGACCCGTGATCTTTGCGTCGGGATCCGCCGGCAACTCGAGGACGGACTTCGCGCCTACACTGAAGAGGCGGAGGCGGCCTGTGGGGTTCTTCGCGGCCGCCACCCAGATATAGCGGTCGATGGCAGCGCCGAGCACCGCACCTCCGTTATAGTCCGTGTGATTGCCGATAAATTCCACCCGCCCTGGGGCGCGCGCGATGACCGCCGGTGCCTCGCCATAGGTCTGGTAAAAGTGATCGGTGGTGCTTTTGACGGTTAATGTGCTCACGGAAGGAAAGGCGTAATCCACTTGATCGGGTGCCGCGTCAACCCCGCAGCCTGTCATCTTATCCGCGTTTTTTTGTCCCTCTCCAGACCGCTTCATCGAGATGCGACATTAGGTAGGCTCCGCTCCGGGCCACGCTGTTTGCTTAATATGTAATTTGTCTGGGAGTGTTACCGCTACGTCGGCAGCCATAACAGATAAATGGCTACCTCGCGAACGAAGGTAACGCATGTGCGATATTGCGCCCGTCATTTGAACCTCTCGGGAATGATCTCTCGACGCGCGATTTCGAACCACTGGATGCCTAAGATGATTTCATCCAGGAGGGGTTGGCAGAGGGGATCAGCAGGATCGGGCTGTTGCCACACCGGCTCCACGAGCCGCCAGATATGCCCGTTGGGGAAGGGGAGCCAGGAACCGATCTCGGGCACGAAATACTTCCGCGGCTTGTCCCAGACCCGGCGGATGTCGCCGCCGATTTCGATCATCTCGCTTAATTCCGCTCCGGCGGCCTTTACTTCGTGGAGGATGCGCTGGAGCTCTTTGAGAGTCAGGGTGGGGTTGGGTCGGGAAATATGGGTGTTCATCCAGCCTTTACAGCACGACGAAATCGACCATCCGCGGGACCGAAATAAGCCGACCCCCTTGGGCCCCCGCCGCCCGGGCTGGCAAGCCGGACTACGGGAAATGACTACTTCGTAGTGGGCGGGTGGGGGAGGAAAGCAGGGCGGGGGAGCGGAGGCGGCGCCGGCGGTGGCGTAGCTGTGTGGGACTATGGCAGGACGACGACCCTTAACGAAAAACGAAGAGCGGAAGCTCCTCAAAGTTACACGCCGGCTCTCACCGAGAGACAGGGCTTTCATCACCGCTCAGTGGCTCATGGGTTATCGCCTGAGCGAGACCCTCCGGCTCAGGATCGGCGACATTTATCGAGACGGAGAAATCGTGGACAAGGTCGGCATCGCGCCTCGTAACATGAAAGGCGGCTTCGGCCGCACGCGCTGGGTGCCAGTCTTGCCCGAACTGCACCGCGCACTGGAAAGTTACTTGGGATGGCTCCGTCGGCGCATCATCCTTCACCCGGACCTGCCTCTGTTCGATTCGCGCGTGGCCCGCGCCGATGGGACGCCCAAGGCGATCGGCCGCGAGCGCGCCAGGCTGATCATCAAGCAAGTCTTCGCCAAGGCGGGAATCTTCGATGATGGCAGACTGGGCAGCCACAGCTACCGGAAGACCTGGGCGAAGCACGTGTATAAGAACTCCGGCAACTGTATCCTGACGGTGAAGGCCGCCTTAAATCATAGCAGCGTCGAGGTAAGTCAGGCCTACCTCAGCGTCGAAGAGGAAGACGTGGTGAGGGCGATCAGGGGCTGTGATTTTACCCGGAAGCCGCGCGCTAATTTACCCAAGGCACCAGGGAGGGCTGAGGGCTTCACCGTGGCGGCCGCGTAGTTCTGTCACAACGCGATCAATCCTCCGGCCCGGAATAAACGCTGGGACGGGCGGAGGGTGGGTCCGGGTGGGAAGCATATTCAGACGGAAAGACGGGCGCTCAGACCGTTTTGCACTTCAAAACGGTGGGGCCTCGGCGTATCAATAGGACTGGCCAAATCGCTCGAATAAGCTGAGGAAAAATTCCTGAGCGACTTGGTCTGCTCGCTCTTGATTCGGCAATTCATGGCCGCCGAAATGGTAGACTTCATATCCAGCCAGCTTCAGTTCGCGATCTGCCAGCGACATTCGGGCGTAGAGTTCCGGGGCTGCGCGTCCCGTTTCATCTGAGTAATGCTGTTTGCCGTCGATCTCGAGGACGACCCGGATTCGGTTTGGCAGCAGTAGCAGGAAGTCCATGCGAAACCGTTTGAGGGCCTCGGGACCGCGTTGTGCGATCGTTTTGTGGTCCCAGTGAAGCCAGACCTCGGGAATCAGCGCAGGGAGGCCAGGAATCTTCGCCCTGAATAGCCGGAAATAGGCATGGAAGAATGGAGCGCGCCGCGGTGTTGCGCGGTGGTCAGCACCAACCATCCAAGCAGAACGGCGAAGGCCAGACCGGCAACGATAACTCCAGCGAGCAACCGGACACCGACTCCGCGAAACGTGCGAAACGATTCGAGGGTTTCGTGATACTTGTAGGCGATGGCCGGAAGTTGGTTCATGGCAACCAGAGTCGGACTTGGTTAATGGGGGAGGAACGCCATCCATCACGCAGAACAATTCGAGTGCTTCCATTTCTTGTCGTATCCGGCTAAAAACGCCCGGTCACGACAGAGGCAATGCTCGTGCTTTTCGCGCCGGAACGATTGATAAGGGGGAATCGGCCGCAAAAGATTGAGAGTGGTGGTCGTAAGATGGGGTCGGGGAGCCTGCGACAGCACAATCTCTGCGGCGAGCATCACGCCCGCTAAGGCGCTTTGAAAAGGCATCGGCACATCAGCCGCAGGCATCGCTGGCCCGTTGATGTCGAGCAATAGGCCGCCACACACCGCGCCGCTATAAAGCGCCCGAAGGGGTTTGCCGATGAAAGGATCGAGCACTTCCGGGTCCTTGCCGGCCAGCTGTGCAATCCGCGCAATGAAATCGCGCGTTAGGGGCGTGCCCAGATGCAGCATCTCCCGAACCCGCATGAGGTCTTCGGGGGGCAGCCTGAGTGAACGCATGATCTCCTCGTCCTCATTCGGCACCGGCGCGTCTGGGATATAGAGGCAAGCCAAGCAGGGCTCCTCGCCGAAATGAAAGTGACGGGAAACCCCGAGGTTTTCACGCTGGGTCCAAGCGTTGACGATGCGCCGCGGCAAACTACCCTGCACTTCAATTCGGTCACGAGCTGAGTCCAAGCCCACTGCAACCAGCTCCAAACAGTAGTCGCCGCGCTGCGCGAGATACTGGCCCCACGAAGTGGCGTGGCTTTGAACCTGAAGGCCCGTGGCCGACAGGTGATTACGCGCCATTTCCACCTTGGATTGCCCAGGCGACGTGAACGACGTGAGCACGTAGCGTTGCAGATTACTCAGTTCCACCGCTTCGGGATCAATGATGTGGATCGTTCCGCGCAATTCCGTCATCCGTCCCAAGGTCCAAATCACGGCGTTGCCGATGGCGCCCGCTCCGACGAGATGGACCTCATTTAGGGTCGAGGGGAAAAATTCCGGGCCATCCGGCTGATCGTAGCGGCCAAGGGAGAGCGCCAGGTTCTCATCCAAGTCCGTGTTTTCCAGCACATCCCTGAAAACGTGCCGAAAGACATTCGCCACTGCGATGCATCCCGCGGCGGCGGGGCCGAACGGAATCGAGCTGCTGCCAAGCGATTTCCCTTCCTGGGTGGAGAAGAGGGCAGTCCAGCCGTCGGCGCCGACATAGAATTTTTGGCCCGCGTTCGAGGCAGGAGCCAGGCCCAGCAAGATTTCGATGGTTTCGGATTCGGAGCCATCAAACGGATCAGCGCGAAGTTCCAGCAGCGGGTTGATGGCGAGCGCGAGCTCTTGGAGCTTTCCGCGGAAACTTTCCGCCTGGTGGCCATGAGCTACCAAGGCGAACCCGGGCAGGAGCCGAGCGAGCAGGTTGACCGTCATTTCTGCAGCGGTCTTCCCCTCCGGACTCCCCGCCGCGTCGTCCGCGAAGACCAAGGTGATCTGGGCCTCGGACACCCGGGCGAGAAAGTCGGTTTGGGTGACCCCCGACATGATTTGCGACGCAGAAAGAGCCGCTTTGGCGAAAAAAGGTGCGACGGCCATAGGTTTAGGAAAGATCGAAGGTGTCGGCGACTTCCTGCTCCGAGAGTTCCTCCCAGTTTTGCGTGGTCAGGCGGAAAATCGCGCAGTTGCGGAGCAGGGGGAGGCCCGCGGCAAAGTCGGGGACCACCAAGGAAAATCCGCCGAGGGTAGTCATGATCGGATACTCGTCGTCGGTTTCGGAGTGATACGCCCGCCCCGGGTGGCTGTGCAGTTGGGCTACGAGGCGTAGCTGATTTTCGTAGAGCCAAAGGTTAAGGCGTCGCAATTCCGCTTCACCCACCACGTAGAGAAGTCCGGTGTCAGAAGAGATGCCCCGTTGTTGGGGAATGACGGTCTCGGTAACTCGAAAGTCGTTGCCATCGAATTTGCCGACCCACAATGCCACTCCTTCCAGCCTCTGCTGGCCCATCGCGCGAAAGTGCTTGTAGGCCGAAACCAGCTCGGGCATCCGCACGCGCACTTTTCCGATGTTCCGCAGGTCGCTCATGGCCGATGCTCGAACTGGAATCCGTTGATCGTGACATTGAGGCCGAAATTATAGGAACGAATCGCATTGATGCCGTATTCGGCCAGAACGCTTAGGACGTGAGTCAAGGTGCCTTCGCCCTTGCCGCGATGAAGCATCCAAGCATCCCCCGTATGCGCGGGATGATTGTGGTATTCGCGAACGCCGGGGAGGCAAAGAAATGGGGTGTCATTTTCCGAATGAGCCTGAATCAGAGGAACCGGGCCGCCCGGCGTCAGACGCATGAGCGCGGTCGGCATTGTTTTGGGCGTGTAGGGCTGGCGCTTGAATGGCTCCATAAAACGAACCGAAATCGGCCATAGATCGTAATTGGAAAAATCGAACTCCGCTCCGAAAATGACCGCATGGGGTCGGAGCTGCGGGTGGACGAATGCGAACAGCGCCTTCGGAAATTCGGCGCTCAGCAACCAGCAACCTTGTGCCAAGTAGCTCGCCTCTTGCTGGCGATACTGGGCAATGGCTTCGTCGAATTTCGCCCGTGCGACTTCCAAATCGAGCGGGAGCGAAGGGGGTTCAGCATTCACCGCCCACTCCTGCCTTGAGGTTCAGGAACAGCTTGTCGCCATTCTTCAGGCCAAGGGCACCCGGCTTGTCCTGCGGGTCAAGCTTTCGGCCATCTTCAGTGGTGAGGATCCAGTTCCCGGGGGGTTGACCGGTATTGTTGGTTTCGCGGAGCGCTTCAGCGATGACAGAAGTGAGCGCGGCATTCGGGTTCGTTTCTACGGTCGCGGCAACGCCGTTGACAATGACGATGAGGGTGAGCTGGTTTGGCTTCCCCGGGTTTCCATGTTCGTTGGAAGAAGCATTCATTTTGAATTCACGATTTAATTTTTGGGACCGCCTGAGGTGGCGGCTATGAGTCAGAATCTGATCAGCAGAGCCGTGCAGTCAACTGTATTATGAGAAAATATCTCTTTAAACAAATATTATAGCCATTTATATTGTGTTAAACATCGAATCTGTGTGATTTAATCTCTCAATGCTCTTAAGCTTCGAAGCCAGTAATTTCCGCTCTTTTCGTGCCCCAGTGCGCCTGTCGCTGGCCGCTACGCGGGAACGGCAGCATAGCACTCGCTTAATCGGCGTCGGCCAGGAATCGCTTCTGCCTGTAGCCGCGATCTGGGGCACCAATGGTTCCGGGAAATCCAACCTGTATCGGGCGCTCCGTTACCTACAGAGACTTTTCCTACGGCCGGCGCGAGTGAAGGAAGCAAGGCTCGGCTATGAACCTTATCTGCTGGACGACGGGTCCAGCGCACGCCGACCGATGGAATTCCGGATCGAGTTTATGGCGGGCAATCGCGTCCTAGCCCTGTCCTGCGCCATCGCCCGGTGGGGAATTGCCGCAGAAGAATTTTCCGAAATCCGAGGAGGCCGGAAACACGTCCTTTTTAGCCGAAACACTGCGGAGGAAACGGCCACTCCACGCTACGATACCGCTCTGCTAGAAAAAAGGAACCCCTCCGCGCGCGAGATCATCCGTTTCAAGCAGGGTGAAATCTGGCCCAATCAACTTTTTCTGCCCAGCCTCCAAGACAAGTCGATCCCCGAGGTGGATGACGCCTGCGCGTTCCTCACTCACGTGCTCACTTTGATGATTCCGGATTCAACCTTGAAGCTTCTCGGTTTGGGTTTGGAACAAACCGACGGCCTGCTGCAATTTTGCAACGAACTGCTGCGCGACGCGGGGCTCGGGGCCGACGGCATCACCTTGGAAAAGCTCCGGTGGGAAGAACTCGCGCTTACGCCCGACACCCGGGAAGAATTGGAGGAACGATTGCAGGACGGCCAAAGCACCTTCGCCCGGGGCTTGGATGGTGCCCGCTACACCATCACCCGCCGGGGAGTGCAAATGTCTGCAGCGCGGCTGAGAACTTTGCACCACACGTCCGATGGCCGAACGGTATTATTCCAGGTCAGCGACGAATCGGAGGGTATTCAACGCTTCCTGGATCTGCTCCCCGCTTGGTATCAACTCATGAAATCCCCGGAGCCCCGGGTGTTCGTGATCGATGAATTCGACCGCAGCCTTCATCCGTTGCTCGCCCGTCGACTACTCGGCGACTACCTCAAGCAGGCGGGCCGTGATTCGAGGAAACAATTGATCTTCACGACGCATGACGCGCAGTTGCTCGATCAAGAGCTTTTCCGGCGTGACGAAATCTATTTTGCGCAGCGCAACTCGAATGCGGATTCCGTTATTTTCCCGCTGGCCAGTATCCCGGGGGTCCGTTACGACAAGGACATACGGCGGGCCTACCTCGCTGGCGAATTCGGTGGCGTTCCGCCATTTGCCGATAAATCTACCCTCTCCCCTTGACCACGTTCCCCGTTGCCCCGAAAGAGACACTCCCTCGACTTTCCGAGTTAGAGAAACGGCTAGGTCTAAGCTTTCCAAACATCCACGCGGCGCATCAGCGAACGCTGCAATTGCGGGAGGCTCTGCAAAAGCAGGTGGCCGACCTTGCCGGTCCTAACTGTGCGGTGGTCACCTTTGGTTCCTTGGCGCGGGGAGAAATGACCGCTAAGAGTGACATCGACTGGTCATTGTTGATCGACGGTCAGAGCGACGCTCAAAACCAGGACCACGTTCACGTCATTCAGAACAAAATCGCCGAACTTAAGGGCCAGTATGGTTTCAATGAGCCGAATCCTCAAGGCGCTTTCGGGGGCATGTGTTTTAGCCAAGAACTGGTGCATGTCATCGGAGGTGAGGCCGACATCAATTCGAAGATGACTCGCCGCATGTTGCTTTTACTCGAGTCGTTCGCCCTTTCCAATCCCCACGTGCGAAATCGGGTCGTTGGCTGCATCTTGGCCCGTTACCTGGATCCCCGCCACCTGTCATACAAGAAAAGCGCGGACGACTCCGTGCCGAGGTTTCTGATGAACGATGTCATCCGGTTTTGGCGCACCATCGCTGTCGATTACGCCGGCAAGCGCGCAGCGCGCGCGGATGAAGGCTGGGCTCTGCGTAACGCCAAGCTGCGCTTTTCTCGCAAGCTGCTCTGTGCAACGGGCATGTTGCTGGCGTTCGAAATCCCCCTAAGCGGGACCAGGCCATCCACCGATGCGCAGAACAGCATGCTGCCATTGGTCGATTGCTTGCAGGAGATGACCCAGACACCACCTTTGGAAGTGGTTGCGCGGGCGTTCCAACGCTATGCTGCGGATTGGGACGGTGCCGCCGCTGCCGCCGCGAATGTTTTCACTGCCTACGACATGTTCTTGGGAACCATCAATACGCCGGACTCCCGTCAAAAGCTGGCGAATCTCGCCGCCGGAGCCGCCGCCGACGACAAACTGTTTGCCGAAGTGCGCGCGATGCCCCAAAAATTTCAGGACGGCTTGAGCAGCCTGTTTCTCGACGGGCCCTCCAATATTACCCAGCTCACGCGAAAATACGCCCTGTTCTGATGCGATACTTTGGCTTTTCCACTGGCGCAATTGCGAAGAATAACGTCGCCGAGGCGATACGCATCCTGCGGGATACGACGGCAAGTGCTGTCGAGGTTTCGGCACTGCGGCTGCACGAACTCACTGACGCCGCGCGCTACATCTTGAGCGCAAAAATTGAGCGGTTCTCCTATGTTTCGTTTCACGCCCCCAGTTCTTTCGCGCCCTCGGAAGAGGATCAGGTGCTGGCACAACTGGCTGCAATCGCCGAACGGGGATGGCCCATTGTAGTTCACCCCGATGTCATCTTTACGCCCGCCAAATGGCAGTCGCTCGGAGAGTTGCTTTTAATCGAGAATATGGACCAGCGGAAGCCATTTGGTCGGACAGCTGAAGAGTTGAGTGCTGTTTTCTCCATTTTGACCAAGGCGAGCCTTTGCTTCGACTTTGGCCATGCCCGCCAGATTGATCCGACGATGACGGAAGCCTTTCGGATTGTGAATCAGCATGGGCGACGGCTGAAGCAGATCCACCTCAGCGATGTTGATACCGAGTCCAAGCACCATCCGTTGAATATTCCGGCGGTGAAAGCATTTTTCCGCATCGCTCCACTTATTGAGCGTAATGTGGCAGTCATTCTAGAGGCCGTCGTTTCCGATGGCAAACAACTGTCCGATCAGCTCCACATGGCTCAGTTTCTGTTCGCGGCTGCGGATGCTCAACGGAATATGACGGCGAAAAAAGCCACGACTCCAGCGGTGCCGACGGACAACCCCGAAGCAGAAGTGCAACGTCTCCGGCAGACCACAGAGCTGTTGCAAAGCGACTCCCTCGATTCATTCGAGCGGATCGTGCTGACTTATGCCGGCATGACGGAATCTGCCCCTGACGAAAACTGGGGATTCATTTCGACGGATCAGTAATCGGCTCCTAGGAATTTGGTTTCGGCGCGCTCCGCGCTCAACACCGGTTCGCAAAGGTAAGGTGGTTGCTTCAGGAGCGCGTGTGGCGGTTCAGTTGTTGTGATAATATATTGAAACGACGGCGTCGCTCCAGCAAACGCTTGCTCCAGTTCCAAGATCAGGAGAAAGAGACGCTGATAGAGCTCGACATCCATGTCCGCTTCCCGCGGCCCATCATGCAGCAGAAATCGGGGATGAAACCCGCGCCCCTCGACAGAAAGCACGAGTGCCGCGACGTCGAAACAAAGGATTTTGAGCGTTTCCAGCGCCGCACTCGTCAGATCAATCTTCTGTTCGAATCGCGGACTAATTTGCCGGCCCTTGAAGCGAATCGTGCCGGTAACATCGGAACCCAGCATGGCCCGACAGATCCTTGCGAAAACGTCCGAGAAACTCGTAAGCGCCGCGCCATGGTCCTGGCGCAGCCTAGCCTGCAAGTCTTGCGATTCCCGAATCTGCCGCTCCAAGTCGTCGAGCGATTTTACAAACGAGTCTGCTTTCCGAAAATCTCCTGCGGCCCGAGAGGCATCCACTGTCTGGGATTTCGCGGTGGCAATCTGGGTAGCCAATTTCGCGCGCTGTTGGTCGAACGCTTGCTGGGTCTGGGCCAATATCTTGATAGCCTGTCGTTCCTCGGCTTGGACTGGTGTGAGCGATGACCTCATTTCCTGCAGCCGGCGGTTCTCGTGTTCTTTCTGGGCGAGCAACAGTGTTTCGTTCCGAGCGGCGCCGGCTTCACGGGTCGTCTCAATTGGCAATCGCCGGCCACTGGCCAAGGGACATTCCCATTCGATCGCCGAGGATAGAAGTTGGTTACAGTATTTCTCGGATTGAAAATGCTTCTGCGCAAACTCCGCCAATTCCTCGGCGCTTTTTTCTCCCCGCGCATTGGCGAGTTGCTCCTCGATCCATCGCACGGTCGCCTGCGATTGAGCGATGCGGCCGTTCACGTCCGCGAGCTTGCGCTGAACTTCAATCAAATCGTGGCGCGCAGTCAGGAGTTCGACCGGCTCGGTAAATTTATTCAACTCCTCCTGTGCGCTGAGCGATAACTCCTCATGCAGGTTGGCGATCTCCTGGAGAAAATCGGTTCCCGTCAAATCCTGCCGAAAGCTGGGGAATTCCTGGCGCCAACGTTTGAGCCCGGATTCCGCACTAAAACGATGCAGAGGCGCCAATCTTTCGGCGTGGGCGCGCAATTTGAGGAGTCCCTTGTTTTTCTCGAGTTCGGACTGTTCGGCGGTATCGATCAGGTTAGTTACGGCGCGGAACAAAAAATGACAGTCTTCCACCGCCATTTCCGGAGAATTGTGGTCACTGGAACTATGGCGAAAATCGGCAAGACCGGCAAACCGGCATTCCTGGTCGCGGGCCAACCACTGAATCAAATGCGCCCAGCTAATGGGCACCGGAGCGGTGGCGAAGGAGGCCACCTTGAGAGGCTCAACTAAAGCGGTTTCGAGTGCCTGGAGATAGTCCTCAAGGTTCTCTCGGGGAGCAGTGTCATCAAATAGCTGCTCCAAAGTCCGCTTGCGAAGCACAAAGGGATGGGGCCCGACGGCGATCGGGCGCGCGACTACCCAAGGAGTGTCGTCGACATTCACCTCGCCTACAATCCATCCCGCCGGAAAGGCTTCTCGTAAGCGAGCTCGTTGCTCGTCCGTGCCGAACGTTTTCTCACCGAGCAGGTGCCGCAGAAACCGGCAAACCGTGGTCTTACCCGTGCCATGACCAGACACCCCTGGTGTATGCAAACGAACGCCCTCTGTTCTCGTGGACGGCCGGGCCCAAATAATGTTCAGCCCCGGTCGCAGTTTTAGCGATCGCACAATATGTTCAGTCCCCGCTGCCAGCTGTCGATATACGCGCAACTCGCGGATCCAAATGCGAGGTGTTAGATGTTTAGCTGAGGGCCGAAATCCCGTTTCCGGCGGGAAGAGTTCTGTTTGCACGCGCATAGTTTTGGAGGCGGCCCAGACCTCTCGTTCTACAGAGCAGGAAATAACGGGCTATGGCAAGGGTGCACCGGTTAGAATAGCGGCTCGGCAAAAACACGCTCCGCTTTTTTTTGAATGTATCAGCATAGCGTAACGAGATCAGCATCAGATGGTGTTTTCCACCGGCCTAGGTGGCGTTATGCGCGATGCATATGCCTCTCCCTCTGCGCGGTCTGTCGCCAGAGTGAAAACGGGCTCTGGCCCACTAAATGAGTCGTTGCATCAAATCGGTTTAGGGCCGCACAAACCGGAGCTAGCGCATCGCGAGAGAAGTTCTTGTGAAGGCTTTGAGTTCTGGCGCCCAAGTATACCGCGAAGTGGGTGACGTGCTGAAAGCGCCCACTTCGCCCCCAGCCTCGGTGGGGATAAAGCAGTTCTTCACCTGCCTGAGAGGTGACTCAGAATGGTATTTCTTCGAAAGCGACCATGTCCT
>Ga0208631_100327_pt1 | contig 15037 bp, 16 predicted proteins | sample LakWasMet38_LOW7_2_FD_183878 | JGI IMG/M metagenome (GOLD analysis project Ga0208631, IMG submission 183878) | Freshwater sediment methanotrophic microbial communities from Lake Washington under simulated oxygen tension - Sediment Metagenome... | ecosystem: Environmental > Aquatic > Freshwater >... | reverse complement strand
TCCATTTCGGGCTATCACATGCAGGAAGCCGGCGCGACCGCCGACCTGGAACTCGCCTACACGCTGGCCGACGGCTTGGAATACATCCGCACCGGTCTCAAGGCCGGCATCGACATCGACGCCTTCGCACCGCGGCTCTCCTTTTTCTGGGCGCAGGGCAAGAACCTGTTCATGGAAGTCGCCAAGATGCGGGCCGGCCGGCTGCTCTGGGCGAAGCTCGTGAAGCAGTTCAATCCGAAGAACCCCAAGTCGATGGCGCTGCGCACGCACTCGCAGACCTCGGGTTGGTCGCTGACCGAACAGGATCCGTTCAACAATGTCGCCCGGACCTGCGTCGAAGCGATGGCGGCCGTCATGGGCCACACGCAGTCGCTGCACACCAACTCGCTGGATGAGGCCATCGCGTTGCCGACGGATTTCTCCGCCCGCATCGCGCGCAACACCCAGTTGTACCTGCAGGCCGAGACCGGCCTGTGCAGCGTGGTCGATCCGTGGGGTGGCTCCTACTACGTGGAACGGCTCACGCACGACCTCGTGCACCGCGCCTGGGGGCACATCCAGGAAGTTGAGAAACTCGGCGGCATGGCGAAGGCCATCGAGACCGGCTTGCCCAAGCTCCGCATCGAGGAGGCCGCCGCCCGCCGGCAGGCCATGATCGACTCGGGACAGGAAACCATCGTCGGGGTCAACAAGCACCGTCTGGAACGCGAGGACCCGATGGACATTCTCGAAGTCGACAACACCGCCGTGCGCGAGGCCCAGATCAAGCAGCTGCAGAAGCTGCGCGCCGAGCGGGACCCTGCGCAGGTTCGCGCCGCCCTTGACGCTCTGACCGAGTCCGCCCGCACGGGCGAAGGCAATCTGCTCGCCTTGAGCATCACGGCCGCGCAGGCCCGCGCCACGCTCGGGGAAATCTCCGACGCGCTGGAAAAACATTTCGGCCGCTATCAGGCACAGATCCGTTCGGTCTCCGGTGTTTACCAGTCAGCCTACGCCGGACGCGGAGACGTCGCCGGAGTGCGGGCAATGGCCAATGCCTTTGCCGAGCGCGAAGGACGTCGTCCACGTATCCTCATCGCCAAGCTTGGCCAGGATGGACACGACCGGGGAGCCAAGGTGGTGGCCACGGCCATGGCCGACATGGGTTTCGATGTGGATATCGGACCCTTGTTCCAAACGCCGGAAGAAGCGGCCCGCGACGCCGTGGAGAATGACGTGCACGTGGTGGCCATGAGTTCACTCGCGGCCGGGCACAAAACGCTCCTGCCGCAGCTCGTGGCCGAACTGACCCGGCTAGGACGGCCGGATATTCTGGTCGTCTGCGGTGGAGTCATCCCGGCGCAGGACTACGATTACCTGTACAAGAACGGTGCGGTTGCGGTCTTCGGTCCCGGTACGCCGGTGCCGCAGTCCGCCGCGCAACTGCTCGAAAAACTAGGAGTCGCCCCGGTCGCCTGAGTTGTTAACTTCCACGCATGTCGAATGCCCCCCAACAACCCGATTGGGTGCCACCGGAGGGTGGCGAGGGCTTCGCCACGCGGGTCGTGGCGGGAGCGACCGGCAATCCCGCGTTCCGGAGCAAGAGCATCCCGGCTGCGCCGCTTGACACGCAGAGTCTCGCCACGCGCATTCTCGCCGGAGAGCGGGCGGCGCTGGCGCGGGGCATCACGCTCGTGGAAAGCCGCGCCGAAGCCCACCGGGGCGCGGCGGAACATCTGCTGGAGTTGCTGACCCCGAAAGCCGGTGGCGCGCAGCGCGTCGGCATCACGGGCGTTCCCGGTGCGGGCAAGAGTACCTTCATCGATGCGTTGGGCGCCCGGCTCTGCGGCGAAGGGCATCGGGTGGCAGTGCTCAGCGTAGATCCGAGCAGTCCGGTCACGGGTGGCAGCATCCTGGGCGACAAGACCCGCATGGAAAAACTCTCCCGTCAGCCGACGGCCTTCATCCGGCCGTCGCCGAGCGGCGGTGAGTTGGGCGGCGTGGCCCGGCGGACGCGCGAATCGATCACGTTGTGCGAAGCCGCCGGTTACGACATCGTGCTCGTGGAGACGGTGGGTGTCGGCCAGAGCGAGGTGATGGTGCGCGGCATGGTGGACTGTTTTGTGGTGCTCATGATCGCCGGGGCCGGGGATGAACTGCAGGGCATGAAGAAAGGCATCCTTGAACTGGCGGACGTGCTGGCGGTGAACAAGGCCGATGGGGAAAACCAACTGCGCGCTGAGGCCACGCGGTTGGAGCTTGGCCGGGCGCTGCACTATCTCTCGACGGAGCCCGGGATCTGGCAGCCGCCCGTCCTCGCTTGCTCCGCAACCACGGGGAGCGGAGTGGGGGAGCTCTGGGCCGCCGTGCAGGATTATTTTGCCGCAGGCAAACTCAACGGCCTAATCGCCGGCCGGCGCCGCAAACAGGATCTCGCCTGGTTGCACGCGCTGGTGGAGGAAGGGTTGCGGGCGGCCTTTCTTCGCAACCCGGCGGTTCGAGCGATTCAGAAGGAGACGGAGAGGGAAGTTGGCGCGGGATTGCTGGCCCCACCGGTCGCGGCGCGCCGCTTGCTGAAGGCGGCTAATGCACGACCGGATACGGATTAGAAACGGTCATAGCCAAAATATGCTCAGCGTGGAATTAGTGCTGCGCATGACTTCACAAGATGTGCGCAGAGGCCGGGGGACAATTCCGCTAGAGTGGCGCCACGGTAAAACCCACTCTATTATGATCCAAGCCATTGATCACCTCGGTATCGCGGTCCGCTCGCTGGACGAAGCGATTCCCCTCTACGAAAAAGCGCTCGGCCTCAAATGTCTCGGTCGCGAGGAAGTTGCGTCGCAAAAAGTGCGCACCGCATTTTTCGATGCCGGTGGCGTGCACCTGGAACTGCTGGAGCCGACGGCACCGGAGAGCCCGATCGCGAAGTTTCTCACCGATCGCGGCGAAGGCGTGCACCATGTCGCGTTCCGCACCGATGACATCGACGCCCAGCTGCGTCAGGCCGCGGGAGCCGGTGTCCGCCTGATTCACGAGAAGCCCTTTGATGGGGCCGCGGGCAAGCTCGTCGCCTTCCTGCATCCGAAATCCACGCGCGGCGTGTTGACGGAACTCTGTGCCCTCAAACCCGGCGCCACCGCCGCTCACTAAGGAGAAACGCCTCATGCCTATCGCAACCAATTTCCTCGCTGATCTGGAAAAACGCCGTCAAACGGCCAAGGCCGCCGGCGGCCTGGACAAACTCGCCGCGCGCCGGGAGAAGGGCATCATGTCGGCCCGGGAGCGCGTGGAAGCGCTGTTCCAGCCCGGCACCTTCATGGAGTGGGGCATGCACGCCGACCACGACTGCCATGACTTCGGCATGGAGGACAAGAGCTTCCCGGGAGACGGTGTGATCACCGGAGTCGGCTATGTCGACGGACGCCCGGTGGCGGTCTTCAGCCAGGACTTCACCATCGGCGGCGGCGCCCTCGGCCGCATCCACTCCAAGAAAATCTGTGACCTCATGGACTATGCCATGAAGGCCGGCATCCCGGTCGTCGGCATCAACGATTCCGGCGGCGCTCGCATCCAGGAGGGTGATGATTCGCTCTCCGGCTACGGTCAGGTCTTCTATCGCAACGTGCTCGCTTCGGGTGTCATGCCCCAGGTCTCGATCATCGCCGGTCCCTGCGCGGGTGGTGCAGCGTACAGTCCCGCCCTGACCGATTTTCTCATCATGACGCGGAAGAACGCCAACATGTTCATCTGCGGTCCCGAGGTCATCAAGGCCGCGACCGGCCAGGCCGTGACCATGGATGACATCGGCAGTGCGATGGTGAACGCCGGCGTCAGTGGCAACGTGCATTTCCTCGCCGAGGATGACGCCGAGGCGCTCGCGGTTGCGCGGCGGTTGCTCGGTTTCCTGCCGGCCAACAACGTGCTCGACCCGCCCCATGCCCCGACGCCCAGCCTGAACCTCGCGCCGGACCCGGTCATGAACGAACTGGTCCCGGCGGATGCCAAGTCACCGTTGGACATCTACAAGATCGTCAACCGGCTGGTCGACAACGGCGACTTTCTCGAGGTGCACCGCGAATGGGCGAAGAATCTGGTGGTGGGCTTCGGTCGCGTGCAGGGCATCGTCTGCGGCATCGTCGCCAACCAGCCGATGGTCAAGGCCGGCACGCTCGACATCGATTCCTCCGACAAGGGCGCGCGCTTCATCCGCTTTTGCAACGCCTTCAACATCCCGATCGTCACGCTCGTCGACATCCCGGGCTTCATGCCCGGAGTGGCGCAGGAACGCGGCGGCATCATCCGCCACGGGGCCAAGATGCTTTTCGCCTACGCCGCCGCTTCGGTGCCGAAAATCACCGTCATCATGCGGAAGGCCTACGGTGGCGCCTACCTGGCCATGTGCAGTGCCGACATGGGCGCCGATCTTGTCTATGCTTGGCCGACCGCCGAAATCGCTGTCATGGGTGCCGAAGGCGCGGTGAAGATCCTGTATAAACGGGAGATCGCCGCCGCCAAGGAGCCCAAGGCGAAGGAATCCGAGCTAGCCACGGAATACCGGGCCAAGTTCGCTTCACCCTACGAGGCGGCCCGCAAGGGACTCATCACCGACGTGATCGAACCGGCCCAGACCCGGGCGGTCGTCGCCATGGCCCTGAGAAACACCTTGTCCAAGCGCGACACCCGTCCGCCCAAGAAACACGGCAACATTCCCCTCTAACCCTGATATTCCTGCGCTATGAAAAAACTCCGCGTTACCGTTGACGGCAAAGCTTACGAAGTAACGGTCGAAATGACCGATGAGCCTGCTGTCGTCACCCCATCATCCGCCGCCCCTGCCGCTCCGGTGGCGTCCGCCCCCGCACCCGTCGCGACCAACGTCGCGGCTCCGGTCGCTGCTGCTCCCGCGGCGGCTGCCGCCGGCGCCGTGCGCAGTCCGCTCGCCGGAAAAGTGGTTTCCATTGATGTGCAGGTGGGGGCCACCGTCGCCGCCGGCGCCCAGCTGGCGACCATCGAGGCCATGAAGATGAACACCTTCGTCTTTGCCGAACAGGCTGGCACGGTCAAATCGATCACGGCGAAAGCCGGAGAGGCCGTCGAGGAAGGAGGCACCCTGCTGGTGATCGGCTAACCCTGATCCCTTTCCCGCCATGCACGTGCTGCCACTGCCAGTGTTTGCCGAAACCGTTCGGTTTCCCTGGATGAACCTGTTCTGGGTGATCCTCGGGATCGCGGTGTTTCTCTGCCTCCTGGCGGCCATGGGCCGCTATCTGGCCGCGACGCACCCGAGCCCGCAGCCGGCTGTGGCCAAGGCCCAAAACCCGCTGGCCGGCGTGCCGACGGATGTGGCCGTGGTGATCGCCGCCGCGGTCTACGCGGCCTTGGGTGACAACGCCCGGGTGACCTCGGTCGTGCCCCAGCAGCCTCTGACCGTGAACGTCGACAAGCTCATGCTCATGTGGTCGCTCGAAGGCCGGCGGGAGATCTATTCCTCCCACCGCGTCCGTTGAGCCGGCCTCCCTCCTTCGGTTGCCAACCCATCCTATGATTTCCACCGCCATATCCTCCGCCGCCATCATGTTCGGGCTGGCATTGGTGATATCCATGCTGGTGGCGGGTCTCATCTCGCTGCTGTTCTTTGTCGTCCGGAAATTCGGCGGAGGCTCCTGAACCGTATGAACCTCTCCGACATTGCCGGAATTTTTCAAGGCATCACCACCCTGGTGCAGAGCCATCCCTCGCTGCTCATGGCGAGGTTGGCCCTGATCGCGCTGGGCGGACTGCTGATCTTTCTCGGGCGCAAAGGCATTCTGGAGCCGCTGCTGATGATCCCGATGGGACTCGGCATGGCGATGGTCAACGCGGGGGTGCTCTTTCTGGATCCCGCGACCTCCGCGGTGATGGCCCGCAGCACCGGCGAAGCCGTCATGGCGAACGGGACCACGCCGGGAACGCTTTTCCTGGCCCCGCTGGTGACGGATACCGGCGACCTCATGTACATCCTGCAGATCGATTTTCTGCAGCCGATCTACACCTTCGCCTTCAGCAACGGCCTGATCGCCTGTTTTGTTTTCATGGGCATCGGCGTGCTCCTTGACGTCGGCTTCCTGCTGGCCCGGCCCTTTCAAAGCATGTTTCTGGCCATGTGTGCCGAGTTGGGAACGGTCGCCACCTTCCCGATCGCCGTGGCCTTGGGGTTCAACTACAACGAAGCGGCGTCCATCGCGCTCGTTGGTGGCGCGGACGGCCCGATGGTGCTGTTTACTTCGCTGACTCTGGCCAAACACCTGTTTGTCCCCATCACGGTGGTGGCCTATCTTTATCTCGGTCTGACCTATGGCGGTTACCCCTACCTGATCAGGTTTCTGGTACCGGCCAAGCTGCGGGCGATCCGCCCGGTGGTGAAACCGCCGGTGAGGATTACCGCGGGGGAGAAACTGGCCTTCGCCTTTGTCGCGGGCACGATGCTCTGCCTGTTGTTCCCCTCGGCGGCGCCGCTCCTGCTTTCGCTCTTGTGGGCGTGGCGGTACGCGAGGCCGGCCTGCAGTACTTCATCAATGTCATCGAGAACGTCCTGCTCTACGGCGCCACGTTCTTCCTCGGTCTGTTGCTGGGGGTCTTGTGCGAGGCGAGCACGCTCCTCAATCCCAAGGTGCTGCTGCTTCTGGTGCTGGGCATCATCGCGCTGCTGCTCTCGGGTGTGGGCGGCATCGTCGGGGGTTACATTCTCTATCTCGCCAGCGGGCGGAAATTCAATCCGGTGATCGGAATCGCCGGGGTGAGCTGCGTGCCTTCCACGGCCAAGGTGGCCCAGAAGGAAGTCAGCAAGGTCGCGCCCGACGTGATCATCCTGCCCGAGGCCCTGGGCGTAAACATCAGCGGCGTGATCACCACCGCGATCCTGACCGGCATTTTCGTTTCCCTGGTGCCGCATATGCGCTGAACCATGAAACCCTTTACCGACAATCTGCGTACCTGGATGCCGGGGCTCTTGACGGCCCTGATCGGTGTCGCGGGCGTGCGTCTGCTGGCTCCGATGCTGACGGGGAGGCTGCAGGCGGCGGTGATCATTTTCGGATACCTGCTGGTCCCCGTGGGACTGGCCCTGATCGCCCGCCAGATCCGCCGCAAGGCGCTGGCCAACCAGGAGGCTTGGGGTGACCGACCTTGAGCATTCGGGCGCAAATCTTCCACTTTCATGACGCCCCCAATAAACCACCTCATCATCCTGCCACTCGGGGCCGCCATCCCCGAGCATCCGGGATTCAAGGAATCACTGCTCTTTCAGCTCACCGGCCTGGTGGTTGTCTTCATCGCGCTCGGCCTGATCTGGATGTTGTTGGAGATCGTCGGCTCTTTCTTCAAACGAAAGGCCGCGAGAGAGTCTCGATCTCCGGTCGTCGCGGCGCCGGCCCCGGCCGGCGCTCCTGTGGCCGCTCCCGAAGCGGAGAAGCTGGCGCCTGAAATCGCCGCGGTTATCGCCGCGGCCGTCCATGTCTATTTGGACTCCTCTCACCGCATCGCCGCCATCGTGCCCTTGGATACGCATGCCATCGACTGGGCCAGGGAGGGCCGCCGTCAAATCCACTCAGCCCGCAAAGTCCGCTAACCCCCTCTCGCCATGATCCAAGGATTACTCGATTTCTTCACCACCACCGGTTTCACCCTGGTCACCGGGAAAATGCTCATCATGTGGGCCATTGTCTGCGTGTTGCTCTGGCTCGCGATCGCGAAGGGTTTTGAACCGCTGTTGCTGGTGCCCATCGCGTTCGGCGCGCTGATTGCCAATCTCCCGACCCGCGGCGTCATCACGGCCACCATGCATCCCAACGGTGTCTATGAGACCGCAACCTTTACTATCGAGGGCAGTCCTGTCGTGCATGAGGGGGAGATCGGACTAGGGGTGGACGCCAAGCAGAAGCTGCGCGTTGAACGCGTGGAGGGTGGCCTGTTCGATTTCATTTCCCAGGGCATCAAGCTGGAGCTGTTCCCGCCGCTGATTTTTCTCGGCGTCGGTGCGTTGACCGATTTCGGTCCGCTAATTGCCATGCCGCGTACCCTGTTGCTGGGCGCCGCGGCTCAAATGGGACTGTTCATCTCCTTTTTTGGGGCGGGTATCATGGGCTTCACGGCCAAACAGGCCGCATCTATCGGCATCATCGGCGGGGCGGATGGCCCGACGGCCATCTTTCTGACCAATAAGCTGGCGCCCGAGCTGCTCGGCGCGGTGGCGGTGGCGGCTTACAGCTACATGTCCCTGGTGCCTTTGATTCAGCCGCCCATCATGCGTTTGCTCACGACCAACAAGGAACGTCGCATCCGGATGAAGTCGCTGCGGCCGGTCAGCAAACTCGAGAAGCTCATCTTCGCGGTCATGGTGATGGTCATCTGCATTCTGCTGGTGCCGGACGCCTCCGCCCTGATTGCGATGCTCATGTTGGGCAATTTCCTGCGGGAGTGCGGCGTGACCGAGCGACTGGTCAAAGCGGCCCAGAACGAGATCATCAATGTGCTCACCATCTTTCTGGGCACCAGTGTGGGCATCACCATGGCGGCCGAGAGTTTTCTCGCCCCGGCAACCTTGAAGATCATCGTCCTCGGTGTCGTGGCCTTCGGCGTCTCCACGGCCAGCGGGGTGCTTGCGGCCAAGGTGATGAACTGGTTCAGTCCGGGCAATCCGGTGAATCCGTTGATTGGTTCGGCCGGCGTGTCGGCCGTGCCCATGGCGGCCCGGGTGTCCCATGTGGAAGGCCAGAAATATGATTCGGGCAACTATCTGCTCATGCACGCCATGGGGCCCAACGTCGCGGGGGTGATCGGTACGGCCGTCGCCGCCGGGTATTTCCTCTCAACCCTGGCGCACTAGCCGATGGCTCATGATCACGGCGGCGACAGAGCAGTTCTCCCAGGCATCTGCCGGCTGGCAGGTTGAGTCGCTGCCGGAGGTTGATTCCACGCAGTACCGGGCGGCCGGCCTTCCGCCCTGGTCGGCCGTGGTGGCGGCGCACCAGACGAATGGTCGCGGCCAGCGTGAGCGCCAATTCACCTCAGATCTTGGCGGACTCTACCTGACGGCCGTCCTGCCCTTTGATGGCAACGCCGCCGCCTGGCGAGGGTTTGCCTTGGCGATCGGCCGGGGCGTGATGGAAGCGCTGACGGCGAACGGCGTGGACGACCTGCGGTTGCGCTGGCCCAACGATCTCATGATCGGGCCACGCAAGGTGGGCGGTATTTTGGTGGAACAGGGTGGTACGGGGACCCTGTTGGTTGGCATCGGTATCAACATCACGAACCGGCCCTGGTTGGAGGACCATACCCTGCGCTACACGGCAGGACGGCTGCTCGATCACTGCAACCGGGCGTTGACCAGGCCGGACCAATTGATTGAGCCGGTGTTGGCGGGAATCCGCCGGGCCCATGAAGACTTTGCTGCGAAGCGGCTAACTGGCCTTTTGCCGGAGATCAATCGTTGCTGGGGAACGCGCCGTCACGTGTGGCTGGAGGCGGTGCCCGAAATTGACCTCCCAACCACCGAAGGCGCCTTTGCGGGCATCGATGAAAGCGGTAGAGTGCTCCTGGCGAGTCCGGACGGCACGCTGACGGCCATCCCCGAGCACCATATCCAGCGGCTCATCGAAGTGGAGTAGTCCGGGCGAGTGCTGGTTTGAAAGTGAGGCTGGATTGTGGGGAACTTTTCCACGTAAGGTGAGTCTGCGAAAGGCTATTGGCCTTTTACCCCCGGATGGGCCGATCCGGTCGATTGCACCCCACGCCCCAACGCTGCTACCCCATGCACACCCGACAACTATTGCCCCTGTTTGCCTGCGGCCTCTTGATCGTGTCGGTGTCCTCTTTGATCGCGGGTGAAACGGTGGCTACGGCGGTCTACTCCCGTGTGGGCAGTGGCTACCAGCGCAAGCGTCTGGCCGACGGCAGATTCAAGCCCGAGTACTATGCTCTCGCCAATGGCGGGCGAATTGCGGGCACGGGGAGCGATGTCACGATCGACAAGGTGAGTTATCCCGAAGTGGCCGATATCGCCATGCGCATGCTGGCCCAGAAGGACTACCTCTATGCGCGCTCAAAGGAGGAGGCCAAGATCATGATCGTGCTGCATTGGGGTGCGACGGCCGCCTTTAACGGCGGCAATTACGTGCTCGGCGTGAACGAAGCCGCGTCCGCCCTCTCTTCCTTGAAGGCTTTGGGCGGTGGTCCGGGGGGCTCCGTCGGTCAGGGTGGTGGCAATCCGTTTGCGTCGGCGTCGGACGTGGTGATCCAGGCTGCGGAGGAGTCCTTTGAGAACGCGATGCTCCGGGTGATGATGGAGAATCGGACCCGGGATCAGGTCAACCTGCCCAATGCGAGGCTGCTGGGCTATCTCGACGACATCAACGAATCCAACGACATCCGCCGGTGGGCCGGTGGGGGCGACCGCTACACCGACCTGATCGCGGACATCGAGGAATCACGGTACTACATCATCATCTCGGCTTACGATTTCGACCAGCTCGTCAACCGGAACACGAAGAAACTGCTCTGGCAGACCCGGGTAAGCGTGCGCTCGCCGGGCAACCGGTTCGACGACAGCGTGGTGGCCATGATGAAGGGGGCATCGAAGTATTTCGGCGAGGACAGCGGACGGCTGGTCCGGGGCGAGGAGAGCAAAGGGGTGGTCGAAATGGGCGAGCTCAAGTTCCTCGGCGAAGCCAAGGAGCCGGTCTCCGCAAAGAAGAAGGGGGCCAAATGACGCGTACCATCGGCTGCCGTCTGGCTGTTGCGCTCGCGTGCCTGGCGGTCGCGCCCGGGAGCGGATTTGCGGAAGATGCCATCGCGACCGTGGTGCATGCACGCACGGGCAACGGCTACAAGCGCGAGATGACGAAGAAGGGCACGTTCAAGCCCGAGTACTATGCCCTGAGCAACGGTGGCCGCGTCAAGGGCACGGCGGCCGACCTTACCGTGGACAAGGTTTCCTTTCCCGACGTCGCCGGGATCGCCATGCGCCTGCTGTCCCAGCAGAATTATCATTATGCCCAGCGGGAGGATCAGGCCGGGCTGCTGCTCGTGATCCAGTGGGGAAATACCATCGCGCCCAACGGGACGAACAAGGAGATGAACGTAAACGCCGCCTCATCCGCCCTGACCTCGTTGCTCTCCCTGCAGCGGGAGTTCAAGTTGAGTTCCTCAGAGTTGGCTGGGTCCGGCCCCAGCGTGCCGTTTGCCAGCACCGAGTCGGCGGCCTTGGGTTATGAGGCGAACTATTTCGAAAGCATGATGGCCCGCTTGTTTGCGGACAACCGGATGCGCGACGAGATTAACGGCTATAACGCCCGTTTGCTCGGCTACGGCGCCGAGATCATCGAATCCAATGACATCCGACGTTGGGCCGGAGGCGGCGACCGTTACACCGACCTCATCGCCGATGTCGAAGAGGCCCGCTACTACATCATCATCACCGCCTATGATTTCAAGGAGCTGAAGAGGCACAATAAGATGAAACAGCTCTGGATTACCCGCGTGAGCGTGCGTGCTCCAGGCAACCGCTTCGACGAAAGCCTCGTGGCGATGATGAAGGGAGCCTCGAAGTATTTTGGCCAGGACAGCGGTCGGCTGATCCGCGGCGAGGAGAGTCGGGGGTTGGTCGAGATGGGAGATCTCAAGTTCCTCGGCGAAGCGAAGGACCTGTCGCCTCCCAAGGACGAAGCGGCGGCGAAGGGGAAGTGATGGCCCTCCCGTGGCGATGGTCTCAGGGCTGGGTGGGTGCTGCGCGTAGTCGCCGGCGTTCGGTCAGCAGCCAGACCATGTAACCGACGATCAGCAGGTTGACGGAGAGGGTCGCAAACTTGAGCCAGGTGGCATGGCTGACAATTTCGTAGAGCTCGATTGGGATGTAGACGGCGCCGCTCAGCGCGGCAAACCACTCAGCCCACCGGCGCTCGTGCCAGAGACCATAGGCTTCCGCAAAACGGACGGCGGCATAGAGCAACGCGAAGCCCGCGATCAACCAGAGGCGCTGGTTGGTCACGTCACCCATCATGATCAGGAAAATGTGGGAGTAGTGTCCGGCCGGATTAAGGTGGAGGCGGTTGATCAGTCGCTCGGCCAGGGCGGCCGCATCACGACCGAGAAGGCTCAGCACCCCGAATCCCGCCGCCAGCACGATCACGCCTTTGAACGCTTCGAAAAGGGCGATGGCGCGGAGGCCTTTGTGGGTTTGGGCAGGCACGGAAAAGCAAGCGTAGGCGCCAGACAGGGCAGGGCAACCCAGCAGCGAGGAATTCAGGAAATGCTTGTCCGGCCCGACGGGCCAACTGACGAACCCGTGCGGCCAAAAGAAAAGCCGCGACTTTCGTCGCGGCTTGAAGGGGAGGAGCCGATTTATTGGGCGGCGGGGGCCTCGGGGGCCGGAGCCTCGGCGGAGGCGGCTTCGCCACCACCAGCCTGCTTCTGGGCCTCGAGATCAGCCATCGCGGCCTTGCGGCTGAGACGGACCTTGCCGGAGCGCTCGTCGATGCCGACGCACTTCACCGTGATGGAGTCGCCGACCTTGACGACATCCTCGGTGCGGCGGACGCGGAAGTCGGCCAGCTCGGAGATGTGGACGAGGCCTTCCTTGCCCGGGAGACACTCGACGAAGGCGCCGAACTCCTTGGTGCCGGTGACGCGGCCGGTGTAGATCTTGCCGATCTCGATCTGAGAACCGCCGCCGCAGAGGGCGTCGATTTCCTGCACGGCGCGGTTCATGGCGTCGGCGTTGTTCGAGTAGATGAAGACCTTGCCGGAATCGTCGTCGGAGATGTCGATCTGCGCGCCGGTCGTCTCGGTGATACGGCGGATCGTCTTGCCGCCCGGTCCGATGAGCAGGCCGATCTTTTCGGGATCGATCTGGATCGTCTGGATGCGGGGAGCGTACTTGCTGAGGTCCTTGCGGGGAGCCGGCAGCGAGGCGAGCATCGTCTTGAGGATCTCAATGCGGGCCTCGCGGCACTGCATGATGGCGGTCTTGGCGATCTCGAAGGGGAGACCGTTGATCTTGAGATCGAGTTGGAAGCCGGTGATGCCCTTGGTGGTGCCGGCGACCTTGAAGTCCATGTCGCCGAAGTGATCCTCTTCACCGAGGATGTCGGTGATGGTGGTCCACTTGGTGATGGCACCGTTGGCATCCATCTCGGTCATGAGACCGCAGGAGATACCGGCGACCGGGGCGATGATCGGCACGCCGGCGTCCATGAGGGCCAGGCAGCCGCCGCAGATCGAGGCCATCGAGGTCGAGCCGTTGGAGGCCATGATCTCGGAGACCACGCGGATGGAATAGGGGAAGACATCCTCCGGGGGCAGAATCGGCACGAGCGAACGCTCGGCGAGGGCACCGTGTCCGATTTCGCGTCGGCCGGGTCCGATGAAACGGCCGGCTTCACCTACGGAGAACGGCGGGAAGTTGTAGTGGAGGATGAACGACTTGGACGTCGCGCCGCCGGTGAGGCCGTCCATGTCCTGGGCTTCCTTCGTCGGCCCGAGGGTGACGAGGGCGATGTTCTGGGTGTCACCGCGCTGGAACATGGCGGAACCATGGACGCGGGGGAGGACACCGACCTGGGCGCTGAGCGGACGCAGCGACTTGGCGTCGCGCTTGTCGGAGCGAACGCCGCGGGCGAGCACCGTGGAGCGGTAGGCCTTGTACTGGAGGTCTTCGAACACGACATTGAGGTCAACGTCGGTGAACTTGCCTTCGCCGAGCTCGGCGAGGAGGGCGGCCTTGGCCTCCTCCTTGAGCTTCTTCACGTTGGCGGAGCGGACGTTCTTCTCGTAGCCGAAGATGGCCTCGACGATGCGGGAGGCGGGGACGACGCGCTCGATAATGGCGCGGGCCTCCGGGGTGGCGCCGACGAGGGCGAAGGTCGCCTTCGGCTTGCCGGCGAGCTTCACGAGCTCGCGGATGGCGGCGATGATGGGCTGGATGGCCTGGTGGCCGAAAGCGAGGGCCTCGATGAACTTTTCCTCGGGGATCTGGTCGGCGGAACCCTCGATCATCAACATGTCCTTCTCGTTGCCGACGTAGATGAGGTCGAGCGCGGAGGAGTACATCTGCTCGATCGTCGGGTTGGCGACGAACTGGTCGTCGATCAGGGCGACGCGCACGCAGCCGATCGGCCCGTTCCATGGAATGTCGGAGATGGCGAGGGCGGCGCTGGCGCCGTTGACCATCGCGATGTCGGAATCGTTGATGAGATCGGCCGACATGAGCGTGCCGATGATCTGCACTTCATTGAGGAAACCCTCGGGGAAGAGCGGACGGCAGGGACGGTCGCAGAGACGGGAGATCAGGATCTCGCGCTCGGAGGGACGGCCCTCGCGCTTGAAATAGCCACCCGGGAAGCGGCCGGCGGCGGCGTACTTGTCGCGGTAGTCGCAGGTGAGCGGGAAGAAATCCTGACCGGGACGCATGGTCTGGGCGACGCAGGCGGTGACGAAGACGTTGGTCTCGCCGACGTTGACATTCACGGCGCCGCCCGCGAGCTGGGCGATGGAACCGGTCGAGAACGTGAGGTTCAGGCCGGGGACGGTAACATTGTGTTTCTGATTCATTTTTCTGTTTGTTGACGGATGCTCTGCTCCGGCCGCAACGACGGCGGCGGGGCAGGGCGGGGTTCGGATTGTCCGCTTCGGTTTCCTTTTGAATCAGCGCCCGAGAAATTTCGGATTGCGAACCCAGGCGGTGCTGGGGCGGCAAACGGAAATGTCCCGGTGGGCTTCTTCGTTGGGGAAACAAAAGGCGGCCCGTCGGTGGGCCGCCTTTTGGGAAACGGGATTACTTGCGCAGGCTTAGCTTCTGCAGCAGGTCGTTGTACTTGGCCAGATCCTCGGCCTTGACGTAATCAAGGAGCTTACGACGACGGCTGGCCATCTGGAGAAGGCCGCGGCGGCTGTGGAAATCCTTACGATGCGTGCGCAGGTGCTCGGTCAAGTGATTGATCCGGGCGGTGAGCAGCGCGATCTGGACGTCGCTGGAGCCGGTGTCCTTCTCGTGGGTTTTGTACTGGGCGATGACTTCTGATTT
>Ga0208631_100319_pt1 | contig 15381 bp, 8 predicted proteins | sample LakWasMet38_LOW7_2_FD_183878 | JGI IMG/M metagenome (GOLD analysis project Ga0208631, IMG submission 183878) | Freshwater sediment methanotrophic microbial communities from Lake Washington under simulated oxygen tension - Sediment Metagenome... | ecosystem: Environmental > Aquatic > Freshwater >... | reverse complement strand
CTTATATTAAAAAAAGTCAGCCGCTAAGAAGCCAAATCAGCCAATTGATTGACCGCTACAAACGCCATAAAACCGATCTTGCACTGACCTTTATCGATCCCGATTCTGACCTTAAAAAAACCCGCGAACTGAATATAGACGCGGCAGGCGCCATTATTGTCGAATATCAGGGCCGAAGCGAAAAACTGAACTTTATCGACGAATCATCGCTGACCAATGCGCTGCTGCAACTGGCGAATGCCGATGAGCGCTGGGTCACCTTCCTGACCGGCCACGGCGAACGCGCCCCGGACGGCATCGCCAACTTCGACTTAGGCCAATTCGGCAAGGAACTGGATCGCCGCAAAATCAAGGCTCAAGCCATCAATCCGGCGACCATGCCGGACATTCCAGGCAATTCCGCGTTACTGGTGCTGACCGCCCCCGCCGTGCCGCTGCTGCCGGGCGAACTCGAACTCGTCAAACGCTATATCAGGCAAGGCGGCAACCTGCTGCTGCTGACCGATCCGGGCAACCACCATCTGGATGCCATAGAACAGCTCCTGGGTTTGCGCCAGCTGCCGGGAACCCTGGTGGACAGCCAATCCAAGCTTTACGGCATCAACGATCCCAGCTTCGTGCTCGCCGGTGACTATCCGCCGCATCCGATCAGCCAGAGCTTCCAGACCATAACCGTTTTTCCGGTTACCGCCGCGCTGGAAATCAGCGATGAAACGGATTTTCAAGCCGTGGCGTTACTTAAAAGCGCAGCCCAGTCATGGACGGAAACCGGCCCGATAGCGGGAAAAATGCTTTTCGATGCCGACGGCGACGAAAAACAAGGCCCGCTTGCCTTCGCTTATGCCTTAACCCGCCCTTCGGCAAGCTCGGGACAGACCGGCAAGTCTGCCGAACAGCGCATCGTCGTGGTCGGCGATGGGGATTTTCTATCCAACGCCTATCTCGGCAACGTCGGCAATCTGGACATGGGCTTAAGAATGATCAACTGGCTGATTCACGATGACCGGTTTATCAACATCCCGGCCAAAATCGCAACCGATAAAAACCTGCAATTAAGCCAGATCAGCGTCGCCGTTATCGGCTTCGGTTTTTTGCTTGCGATACCGTTATTGCTAATGGGCACGGGCTTTTATATCTGGCGTAAACGCAAGCAGCGTTAAGGATAGGGTCGGCAAGATTGAATGGCTTCGCCCTTCCTTCCTGTTACGTCTCGCGAACTCGAGTCGCTTCCTGAGCACATCACTTATCCGCACCGGCTGATTATCGGGCAAACCGCCCTTCAGTAAGGTTTGGCACGCCGCCATAAGCTATTTGCCGCCAAGACTCTTACTATAAGTTTTAGATAGTTTTACCCATCCGGCATTCAACGACCACGTTGCCTTCCAGTCAGAAAATTTGTTGGCTGGCATTGGACGAGCAATGCCATACCCCTGGGCCAACTCGCAGCCCATCGAGAGTAGCATTTCCGCATGCGCCAGCGTTTCTACGCCTTCAGCAATCACTTGACGCTTAAAAGCGGTCGCCAAGCCAATCACGCCTTTGACAATGGTCAGATCATCCGGGTCATCCAGCATATCCCGCACAAAGCTTTGATCGATCTTCAGTATGTCTGCCGGGAAGCGTCTCAGATAGGTTAACGAAGAGAAGCCGGTGCCGAAGTCATCCAGGGCAAAATGCACCCCCATTTCGCGGCAGACATGCATAATGTCCGTCACTGCCGCCATGTCCTGTAAAGCGCTGGACTCTAATATTTCCAACTCCAGACTGCCCGGTTGAACATCGGGATATCCGGACAGCAGCGTCGACAGGCGTGCCGGAAAGTTCTGCTGCTGTAAATGATAGGCATCGATATTGACGCTAACTGAAAGGTTTTGCCCTTTTGCTGACCATTCGCTGATCTGAGTCAATGCCGAATCGATTACCCATTCGCCTAACGACACGCAGATAGGATGGTTCTCGATATGGGGCAGAAAGTCGGCAGGCGATAATAAGCCGCGCTCCGGGTGCTGCCAGCGGATCAAGGCTTCGGCGCCGATCACCGCGCCGGTATTCAAGTTGACTTTGGGCTGATAATGCAGCACGAACTCGCCTTGATCGAGGGCGGAGCGAATTCGTTCAATATTTTCAAACTGGGTTTTAACAGCAACATCCCGTCCGACATCAAACACATGGTAACGGTTCTTGCCGGCCTGCTTGGCGATATACATGGCCTGATCCGCATGGCGCAATAGCTGATCGGTATCGGCTTTATCATGTGGGTAAAGCGTGATGCCGATACTAGCTGAAACCTGCAACGAAACCTGGTTTATGAAAATCGGTTTGGCGGCGGCTCTCAGCAAGCGTTCGAGCACGGGTTCGAATTCAGTCATGTGCCCCAAATCAACGACTATCGCTATGAATTCATCGCCGCCAATGCGCGACAAGGTATCCCCTTCCCTCAGCACATCCTTCAAACGCTTTGAAACGGCAATCAACAGTTGGTCGCCCATGTCGTGACCATAGCTATCATTAACGGCTTTAAAGCCATCCAGATCGATATAAAGCACGGCAAGCGATTGATTGTGCCGCTCGCATTGAATCATGGCTTGTTGAAGACGATCAGTCAGCAACACACGGTTAGGCAAGCCGGTCAGCGCATCGTAATGGGCAATGTGTTCGAGTTGCTGTTGGTGTTCTTTAATAGCGGTGATGTCGGTAAACAGGGCGACATAATTTTGGATTTTACCCGTACTATCGCGCACGGCGCTAATGGTCAACATTTCAGCATATACCTGGCCATTCTTGCGCTGATTCCAGACTTCACCCGACCAATAGCCCTTGGCATTAAGTTCATCCCATATCATCGCGTAGAAGGATTGCTCTTGATGTGCTGAATGCAGAAAATCCGGTTTTTTGCCCAACGCTTCTTCGCGAGTGTAGCCGGTTACATGACAAAACGTGTCGTTGACTTCGATGATGGCATTAAAGGCATCGGTAATCATGATGCCTTCGCGAGCATGGCTAAAGACACTGGCGGCCAGTTGTAACTTGGCTTCCGCTTGTTTGCGTTTGGAAATATCTTCGACAATAGACCAAATATAACGCTGTCCGTCCAGCCCGTTGACGAGCCTGCCGTTGAGATTGATCGCAACCAGGCTGCCGTCTTTGCGGCGGTACTGTTTTTCGTAGGGTCCGTAGCAACCCAAGCGTTCCAGCGATTCCAACTGAAAAATCTCATCCTGCTCGAACTCCTTCGGCGTTAGCGTCCAGTAGTCGATGGCCTTCAATTCATCCACAGGATAGCCGCAGATCACGCGAAAGGCTTCGTTGAATTCGATATAACGTCCGGTCATATCCGTTAAAGCAATACCCAAGGGCGCAAGTTCATATAGACTGCGCAATTTTTCTTCGCTGGCCCGCAGGGATTCTTCGGCAAACTTGCGCTCGGTGATGTCTATGTCCATGCAGACGAAGCCGACGCGGTCATCTTCCAAGGGGATCGCGAAGACGGTGGACAGCGTCCACCTCTTATGGCCGCTGCGGGTGCGTATTTCTGCCTCAAACGGGCCATAGGAGCAACCGCTTTTCCTAATCTGAACCAGAGTGCGCTGAAATTCGGCGGCCGCTTCCGGCGTATAGATCAGGGCATCAAGCGTCTTGCCTAGCGCTTCCTCTGCCGTCCAACCAAACGTTTTCTCAGAGGCTGAATTCCAGTAGGTTACCCGCCCCCCATCGTCGTACCACTGCACGGCAATATTGGGTGTATTGTCGAGGGTGGCGCGCAGTCGCGCCTCGCTGCGGGCAAGATCGGCGGTGCGTTCCAACACTCGCTGTTCGAGATGTCCGCGCTCTTCCTCCAATTCTGTAGTACGCGCCGTCACCTGTCGGCGGAGCATGCGATTCCAGATGGAAATGATGGCGATCACCGCCATAACGGCAAAAAACACAATGCCCAACGCAAACCAGAGCCGCCAATCGGCAAAAATACTTTGCCCGGAAGTGTTGAACCATCTATTGTGAATGCCCTCGCGTTCGGCATCCGTTATCGCCGCCAGTCCCTTTTTCAGAATACTGTTCAATAGGGGTTCATTGATGGGGGTGCCGATAGCCAGTCGAACACTCAGCTCTGTTTCGCCCGCGACCCGAAGATTGGTAATGCCTTTCTTCGAGATTAAATAGGAGGCCGTTGCGAGATCAATGATGGCGGCATCGGAACGTCCGAAAGAAACGTTGAGCAGCGCAGTCAGATCGTCCGGAACCAAGTCAGGCATAAAGCCCAGGTTTTTGCTTGCGAGGTTTTCGGTGACGGCATAACTCTTGACCAAGGCGATCTTTAACCCCGACAGGTTGAGCTCGCTCATCGGACCGTTGCGATCTTTTCTGACAAGAATGACGTTGGGTACGGAAATGAATGGATCGGTAAAGGTAAGAAACTGTAAGCGGGCGGGGGTTTGGGTTACGGCATTGACGATATGCACCTCGCCCGCATGCAGTTTCTCAAAAATATCGTTCAGCGATGAAAATTGTTTCTGCTTAAATGCGACCCCAATCTTTGTTTCGATAAGATGAATGTAGTCGTGGGCAAGACCGGTAGGTTGTCCTTGAGCATCCAAAAATACAAATGGCGCATACCCTGTTTCAACCGCAAGGACGATACGTGATTGATTGTTGGTAAGCCAGAGACGCTCTTCGGGCGTTAATAATTCTTTTGCATCGCCGGCGTTTCCTAAGGCAATGTCAGCGAAGACCGCACTTAGCAGAGCAAAAATCAGTACACTGAAAAATCTTTTTTGGATGTTCTCTATCTTTTTATACCGGGTAATCAGCATCTAATGGCGGAATAAGTAAAACGGCATCGAAATTCTCCTCTTCCAGATAAGAGGAACGTTTAGGTGTTCCAGTGAAATGACACGATCATAGCGCTTGTCACGCAGTCCAATTGCATCATTCGAATAGTGCAAGAAACTGAACGCCATTCTACATGCACTATAACCTTATAAAACTAATTTCTAATCATCGCTATATCCGGCGATTACAAACCGACCTGAGCCATAAAAACCGACGCATCGTATTGAAAAAAACGCTTGAGTTATTCGACAACATTGCCATTGCTTTCAGCGGAGCGGAAGATATGGCGGTCAATCACAGGAAACACATCCAGGTTTTTTGTTTGGAGACCGGACGCTTACATCCCGAAACCTACCGTTTCATAGAAAAAATCAGAAACCATTACCGGATAGACATTGAAATATTATCGCCGGACAAAGACTTACTCGATAGCCTGGTAAAAAAGAAAGGCCTATTCAGCTTTTATGTGGACGCCATCATGAATGTTGCGGCATCGTCATTAAAACGCAAACAGCCTCAATTAGATGCCAGGATTACCGGCCAACGCAAAGATCAAAGCCCGGACAACCACAGTCTATTCCTGAAGTGTAAATAAACAGCGAATTTTCCAGCACCGAACAGCCATTGATTAAATTCAATCCGCTGGTCAATTGGAGCCTTGCACCCGCGCTATTTTGCCTCATGAACATGAAAGAGCCTGACGCTGGTGGGAAAAGAATGCGGTCTGCATGCCGGAAATGTCAAAGATAACGGTACTTCCTGACACTGCTTTGTAAAACTCGGACTTGATCTGACAATGGCCAAAGTTAGTCTCAACTACATCAGACATTGACTGTCTCAGTTCGACCTATAGCTGCCGGTGAATGGTTGGATTAGGAACAGCATTAGCTATGCAACATCATGAAACAAGACTTTCCAATTTCGTTAACCAATCATCAAACCCTAAACACATCTCTCGCATTTTTGCTAAACCGATCTGTTCCGCAATATTCGGCCCATGTGTAGTCTTTCTATAACTCGTAAACTTCTCAAAACGCTTTGATGGAGCCGTTTCTGTAGAATCGTTCACTTTTTCAGGATTATGGTTAAAAGCTGCTAAAATGTCGGTCGCCCAGGCACTAAGCGATTCATCCTGTAGCACCACGGCTATAGCCTCTGGGGATGAAAATAACAACCCTTCAAATTCATACATTTGAATGTAAGGTATAAGTTTTCCTCTTAATCCCTCTTTGATTGATTCCTTAATTTTAGATTCCAAAGTCGTTTTAGTTTCGCCTTCAACTTTGCGCTTGAATCCATAAAAATCATAGAAAGTACTGACATAATCAAAACTATGGGCTAGGTTCTCTAGCTCATGTTTTACACGGTCAACGCTTACATTTCCATTGATTGGAACCGGAGTAACATATATTCCTTTTTGAGAGAAATAGGGTACCAATAAAGTTTTGACGAAGCGTTCTTCAGTCGTCCCCTCCACAGAAATTCCTATCCTTACCATTCAGGACGACCTCCGATCAGATTTTTCGACCAAATATCACCCATTCCATAATCTTCGAGCCAATGAACGAGAGCCTCCTTATCCGGCCTTTTAAACGTAGACACCCCTTTTTGTTGATCAACTACAATAAAATCTTCGGGCTCAAATTGATTTGCAAAGGCTACAGATTGCGTCGAACAAATGACTTGGTTTTGCTTTGATGCTGTTTTGACCATTTCAGCAAGTACATTCAAAGCAGCAGGATGCAAACCAAGCTCCGGTTCATCAAGTACAATAGTTTTTGGCCGAGTCCTTTCAGGCTGAAGAAATAATACGGCCATGCAAATGAAACGAGCCGTACCATCCGAAAGCTGATTCGCTGAAAAGGGCGTGTCATGATCACGATGAGTCCACCTCAACAACAGGGACTCATCGCCTTTCTCGCCTCTTGGCTCAAGGTAGAAGTCGTGAAAAAAAGGCGCAACCGTTTTGATAGTTGAAACGATCTCTTGATAATTAGACTGGTAAGCTTTTCTCAGATATAAGAGGAATGGTGCTAAATTACTGGCATCGGAATTAAGAAATACCCTTGAACTCAGTCGTTGAGCCTGTTTAAATCCAGCAGTGGGGCTGGTATCGTGAAAATGATAGACCCCGCATTTTTGCATATACTCTCGGGTATATTTTCGTACATAGTCGCTATCTGACTCCGATCCTGGTAACAGGCCGCTTTCTCCTAATCTACCTTTAATTCTCCAAATTGTGTTTGACGTTACCACGGTACAATATTCCTTATCAAATACCAGTGTGTCGTTGGTTTCACCATGGACGAACTCTACGTGATAACCATTATTTCCTATTTCAATATCAATGATAATTTTTGGAGTGGCTTTTGAGCCAAAGTGGAAGAACGTGTTTGCAAAACCTTGTTTCTCAGTGTAGGTCTGCAACTTACCTTCAGATAAATTTCTTAAAAAGGTGAACAGAGAAATAAAATTCGACTTGCCGGCTCCATTAGCGCCAATAAGAATATTTATTGGATTCATCTTCAAGTCGAGAGCTTTTATTGATTTAAACCCTTTAAGTTTAATTTGATGAAGATGTGTATTCTGCGGTTCGGACATGGTTTGATTTACAATTTACGCGTAAAAATCCTATAGTTTTGTTTTGCTATAGCAGTCATCTTGGCTTTAGCTGCGTATTAACTTAGCGTTATAAACTGAGCGAAAGCAAGGGATAGCGGTCACAGTGTATCGTTTTCAAACTTAAATCTGAAATGAATTTAGTTTAAAGCATCAAGGCTTAAACTGGATAATATGCAAATCAAACATGAAAAACAGTTTTCAGATAGCTTTACACATGTCAATTGACCGTCCGTTTCTGGCCGAACTGAGACCATCAGTGTCGGCTCAATCCAAGCAAATATTTTGAAACTGTCAGATCAAGTTCAGCGTTTTATAACTGATTTTGAACCTGATATTAAAACACCACCTGATTAGCAAGCTGCTTCAGCCAGCACCAAAAAGTTCGTCATTCTGGCAGGGATGCCGGACCCGTTAGAGCGCGTAGCGAATCCAGTCACATGGATGTGAAGCTATGGTCTGGCATCTAGCCTAAATCATGCAACAACAATATCGGCAGTTACCATCCATGGTGCTGGATACCGGCATCCATGCCGGTATGACGGTGCTAGCTGAAGTTCCTTGCTAATCAGGAAACATCATGAGGGTTTTCAGCCTGCGTTTCGCTCATCCACGGTTTTCGCCAGCGCTTGCAGTTCGGCAGAAATGATCACCGGGTATTCCGGAGTATTGCTCAATTGGCGCAATGACATGGGTAAACTATTTAGTTGGCGTCGAGTATATTCCTTGGACTCGACAAGCGTAGGTTGCCTGGTCACAGTTTTCCCGCGCTGCATAACCCATTGCAGTAAAGGTTGGCCTGCACAAGGCGCATTTTCAACGGTTACGGTATCGCCGGACATCATGCCGTTATCATCATAGTTGCGATAAACCTGTTTGCGACCGGGCCAGGTCGCTTTGCCTTCCGAGCGCTTGCGCCTCGCAATCCCCGCATATTCCTGCAATTTGTAGGCGCAGTCGAGATAAGGCGCATCGGCTGAGGTATCCAGCCGCGTACCGATGCCGAAGCCGTCAATCGGGGCTTGCCCGGCCATCAACTCTTCCAGTTTATATTCATCGATATTGCCGCTGGCAAAGACGGTTACATCGTTAAGACCGCCACGGTCAAGAATTGTCCTGACTTTTCGGGCATGATCGGCCAAATCTCCGCTATCCAGGCGAACGCCCTTGATTTTTATGCCTTTCGCATGCAATGCGGCCGCCAGATCGACCGCTTTTTGCGCAGCGGCTTCGGTATCGTAAGTGTCGATCAACAACACGACATTATCGGGATTGGACTTGGCAAAATCGGCAAAGGCTTGGCTCTCGGAACGGTATGCTTGAATAAAAGAATGCGCCATCGTGCCGAAAAGGGGAATGCCAAAATGCATTCCGGCCGCCACCGTCGCTGAACCCGCGAATCCCGCGAGATAACTGGCCCGAGCCGCCAACAGCGCGGCTTCGCTGCCGTGCGCCCGGCGCATGCCGAAATCGACCAGCAGCTTGTCCGGCGCGATAAGTACCGAACGCGCGGCTTTAGAGGCAATCAAGGTCTGGAAGTGCAGCAGATTGATGATCCTGCTTTCGATCAATTGCGCTTCGGGCAGCGGCGCGGTTATGCGCAATATCGGTTCGTTCGGGAAAAACACCGTGCCTTCAGGCATCGCATGGACATCGCCGGTAAATTTTAATGCCGCAAGCCGGTCAAGCAGTGCCGGTTTGAATCGCCCGGTACCGGCCAGCCATTCAATCTCATCCGAAGAAAACTGCAATTGTTCCAGATACGTTAAAACTTGGGCCAGACCTGCCGCGACCAGATAGCCCCGGTTTTCAGGCAGCTTCCTGACAAAAAACTCGAACACCGCAAGTTCTTCCATGCCCTGTTCATAATAGCCCTGCAACATGGTTAGCTGGTACAGATCGGTCAGCAAGGCGTTGTCGGGCATTATCGGATCATCGCCAAAGTAATAGGGATTGCGCCCTTTGCAACCATTTCGTTGATTGCCTTTTGCCCGTCCAGAGGCTGAACATTCACCGCGCGTATGGCGTCCGTTAACAACAACACCTGGTAATGAAAGTTCAGTGCATCGCGCACCGTATTTAAAACGCAATAATCGGTAGCCAGTCCGCCGATGAACAAACGGCGGACACCGGCATTATCCAGTTGCGCCTTGAAGGTCCGGTTTGAGAAACTTGAATAGCCTTCCCGTTCAACATCCGTGCCTTTGGAAATAATGTAAGCAGAAACGGGAAGATGCAAATCGGCTGCGAACTCTGCGCCTTTGGAACCGGCGACGCAGTGTTCCGGCCAAGGGCCGCCTTGCCGGATAAACGAGCAATGCTTTGCCGGATGCCAGTCGCGGGTTGCAAAGACAGGTAATTGACGAAATCGATCGATATAGCCGTTCAGGACAGGTATGATCTGATCCCCTTCCGGCACCGCCAGACTGCCACCGTGCAGAAAATCATTTTGGATGTCGCTGATTAATAAGGCATCGCCTTTGCCTAACTCGATTTGATCAGTGCTTTTGTGAGTCATGGGCAGTAAGTCTCGCGCTGTGGATTGAGGCTTGAAAGGCTCGTCGCCCCCTTTGTGACTAATAACTTCCCGATATGGATTGGGTGAAATTTTTCCGTTTGCCCTGAGCGTGTCGAAGGGTGAGCGGGAAAATTTCGGGCTACCGCGTCAAGCCGATCATGCTTCGACAAGGCCTTTAATCCTGAGCGCAGCCGAAGGGTCAGCACGAACGGCTTGACGATCGAAAATAGTGGCTTCGGGAAGTTATTTTCAATCAAACCCTAAATTAGGCTTATAGCCGCACGCCTATTTAACTTAATGTCGGGCATTTATTTTGGCTATGAGCTACCGACAGCTGGAGTGCAGGCTTCGCCTGCAAGCGCAAGCAAAGCTTGCACTTCCGTTACCGCGACAGATAACCGTTTATTTCACTCCGACCCCGGCTTATTCCGGCACAGGTCGGCAAACGCCTTAATCATGCGCCGCGAGCGGATGATGCTGCACGTTTTCCTGGGCAATCGCTTCGGCAGGCGTCGGATCTCCTGCGACAGCGCGTTTGATCGCCAATTTAACGGCTTCGTAATTCCAGTCCTGGATTTTATGGTTGTCCTTGGCATCCCAGTGGATAAAAACACCGACGCAGATAAATATATCGCCCGCTTCTTCCAGCGGAATTACCCCTTCTTTGACGCTATCGATCACCGCCTTGGCCACGCCCCGCTCGGCCGGGCCGAACATTTGGGTGGCCTGTTTCTCGTTCTTGATTTCGACCTTGTTGAACATGACGGTATTAGGCTTAGCCATCAGATTGGGCGCGACCAGCGCCAGCAGGGAATTATCGCCCCGTTTTTGGTTGGTCAGTGTGATACAAAATGCGAGTTCCGCGGCGCTGCCTCGCGGCCCCATGATCAGGTCGATATGGGCTAATTCATTACCCTCGCCTACCAGAGCTTCACCTACCAGTACTTTATCGATTTTCGGCATTTTCATGTTGGTTTCTCCTCTTGAGATTTCGAATCAATTCTTGAATTCATATGAATGCTAGTTGATAGCTATCGGCGGGAATAAATGAAGCAGGGGTGATTTGAATAACTTGAAACCGATATATCCATACCTTGAAATTTATAACATGCGGGTAAAATCAATAACATTCGTATCACTACCTATCAATATTGATGCGCTTCTATTAAGGACTCCATCAATAATCACTTCCGCTTAGGGTTCCCACGCTCTGCGCTCGCCGTTATACAAGTGTCTGCGAGATACCCTCGTTCCCACGCGCCGCGTGGGAATGCAGTGCCGGACGCGCTGCGTCCCGTATACGGCGTAGCGCGTCTTTAATCAGGATGTAGGCCGGAATAAGGCCATCCAAGCGCATAGCGCGAGGTGGCGTTTCCGGCGAGTTCGGGAGGTGTTTGCCGGAAACGCCAGTTCTCGCTGTCACTCGAACCCGCTTATTCCGGCCTACGTCGAGATGTGTATAAAAATGAGCGCGGCGCGTGGGAACGATGAGTTTATATTTCGAGACGTTATTACCGACCCTGTCCTAAGCACCTGCTTATTCCGCGCCTTTAATCAGTATCAAACTCATAGTTAAGTTTTATTCTTTGCGATGTCCCGGTCTGGGTTTCAACATTAAAGGTCTTGGTCAGCTTGCGTTTTAATACCAATACGGCTTGTTTATTAAACAGGCCGACCTTGGTGCCCACATAGAAATCCGGTGTCAGGTATTGCCCTACCGTAGCCAGCGTATCTTGCAGCGTTTTTCCTTCTTGAACTTCAAATTCGTCTACGCCCAGTTTGTCGGAAAGCCAGGATAACTTGCCCGAACCGTAAGATAACGCAGCAGCGGCAACCCTGTTGCCTTCCGATTTGCTGACCTGATTTAACGGGCCGCCGGTCATCAAATAAGCCAGCACTTCTTCTTCCGGTAGAGCAGGTTCCGAAGATAAACGCGTTTGCGGCGTATCCAGCGGGCCGGTCAGGTTCAAAATAGCGGTAACCTCTTTGCTTTTTGAAACGCGTACGGCTTCCACGTCCAGCCAGGGCTTATCGACAGGGCCGTTAAACAGGAAACGCCCTTTACGCACGGTAAGATCCTGTCCGTAGCTTTTATAACGCGCCTTATTCATATCGATGCTGCCGTACATCGCCGTTGTTTCTCCCGTCTTGGTCATCTTCAATTTGCCGGACAAGTCGGTCTTCAGCCCTTGCCCTGAAAAGCTGACCTGTTTGCCGAGTTCGATGTCTAACTCCGCATCGATTTGGGGTGCTGGCGTAGCGTTTGGCTCGGTTTTTTGTTCGCCGAGAATCACTTCATCGCTGCTGACTTTTACTGTATTTTCGGGGAGTTGCGGAAGCTGCAAGACGGCTTTGGGGATTTTTAATTTGCCGGTCACTTTTCCTTGCTGCCCGGCAAACGCGCTTTTTAGTTCCGGCGAAACGGCTATTTGAGCGTCCGGCAATTTGGCGACTTCAAAATCCGTTCCGCTCAGCGTCAAGTCTGCTGTGCCTTGCAGACTTGCAAAACCATCGAGCTTAACAAAGCCTTGCCCGGATTTTGCGAAACCGCTTAGCTGAATACGTTCGGCATTATCGGCGGACGAAACAGCCTCTAGCCTGATGTCGCGAAGTTCCAACCCCAACTCGGCAAGATCGACAGCGCCATCGGCGAGCCGCACCGTTCCGTTAACCAGGGGTTTGTCGGTGTTGCCTTGCAACGCCAAATCCGCTTTTAGATTGCCTTTGATGTTCGATAATTGCGGAACAAAGGGATTCAGCACGGTAAAGTTCAGCACCGATGCCGTTATCCGCCCGGACAGGCTTTGAGTCTTGCCGGTATCCAGTTGCAACCGGCCGCGCAGATAATCCTGCCCCGTCAGCGCCACATCGACATCGGCTGAAACCGTCGTCTCTTTCAGCTTGCCCGATAATGACGACGAACCCAAGGTAAGTTCAGTCGAGCCTTGCTGAGTCTGAAACAGAATCTTTGCGTTAGCCGGCATAGCCAGCCGGAAATTGCCGGTAAGCGAACCCTTTTCCCGCTGCATGTCCGCATCGGCATTGATGATGCCTTTTAACTTTGTCTGCTCGGGTAAGTAGGCTTGCATCAGGCTTAGAGGCAAGGCCGTGGCGTTAACTTGAAACCGGAAGTCGCCGTTGGCAGGATAACGTCCTTGCGCACAAAGGGCGGCCTGTTGCTGAACCAGGCAGGCTTTCGCCAAAGCCGCATCCACTCCGGCGGGGCTTTGCGCTATGCGGATAGTCAGATCATTCGTAAGCCGCCAGCGGCCGGAATCGCGGGTATTCAAATCCAGTTTGGAAAAATCGCCCAGCCACGCACCGGCCTTGTAACTGCCGGTCAGCACGGTTGATGCGTCCCCGTAAGACGAGTCGATGTCGGCTTTAAAATGATGTTGCTCAAGCGTGCCCAAGCCGTCAACCCGCAGTGTTGCAATTTGAAGGGTGCCGGTTTGGATGCCGGTTGCGGACAACCGTATTTTGGAGGTCAGTTTTGTATCGGCTTGATAGTCGATATTGACGGCCGCCTGCTCGGCGCGGTATCCGGCAAAATGCAGACGCTTGCCGTCAGCCTGAAACTTGACCGAAGGATTCTTCCACGCGCCCTGCAAACGCCCTTCCCCTTTCAAACTGCCGCCCAGATTCGGCCATAACGATTCCAAAGCCGGGGCGTCGATAGCAACAACAAGCGCGGCTTGCTGCTGTCCCAGCGTACCGTTAACGGCAATTTTATTGGCTCCCGAAACGATCCGCAGGGCATCGACCTTGAGTTGTTCATCGGACAAAGCCAGCTTGCCGTCTGCGCTAAACGGATATCCGCGCAACTTGCCGGACAGTTTGTTAATCTCGGCATCCAGCTGTAACGCGTCTCCGGCCACTTTGCCTTTAAGATGGGTGCTGAAGGTCAGGCTGCCGGGAAGCTCGGGCAACAGGATGGCGGGATTAAAATTTTGCCCGGTCGCGCTAAGGTCGAAAACCGTCGCGTCTTTCCAGGACACAGCGCCGTCGACCTGGAATGTCCCTGCCGTTGAGTTGAGTTCCAGTTTTTCAATAGACAAGGCATCCATGCTGCCGTTGCCTTTAAACGCCAAATGGGCTTTCGGCAAAGTCGGCCGGGTTAACTGTGCGTCCAATATAAGCTGATAATCGCTGAGCAAACCGGTCAACTCAATAGATCCTTGTTCGCTGGTCAGCTGCGGTTTGCCGCCGCTCAGCGGCCAATTAAGCTGTTGCCAATCGCCGTGCGCGGTGATACGCGGCGCATCCTGCAAATTATCCAGATTGCCTTTCAAGGCTGATTTGAACGGTGACGACAACCGATTTTCGAAAGCCAGCTGATGCATGTCGCCGTTGACCGTGGCTGTCGCTTGCCATAAACCGTAATCTGCCGTTGCAAGCTGCCAATCGGCGGTTAAGCTGAATGGAAAACCCTTGCCCAAGCCCATTTGTCCTTTGGCCGTTGCAACTCCCGGTTTGGCATTAACAGTCAGCGAGACGATATTAAGTCGGCCGTGTTCGGTAAATGCCGACAAGTGCAGTTTTTCCAGTTGTTGGATTTGCTCGCCTTGCTGAAAGGTTAGATTGGTCAACAGCAGGTTTTCAATCACGATTTGCACCGGCAACCGTAGTTCGGCATTAAGGTCGAAACCGCTTTCTTCCGATGGGGGTGTTTCGGTCAGACTAACGTTTACTTGTTCGAGGGTCACATCAACAATTTTTAAAGTACCCGAGAACAGTTTGGAAGGTTGCCAGGCGAATGCCAGTTTTTTAACGGCGACCGTTTCCGTGTCGCTTTTATAGAACAGATCAGTGAGCACAATACGTTCAAGTATCCGGCCGTCAATGGTTTTAACTGAAGCCTGTATCGGTAAGCTTGAGAAAATCGTCTGCAACAGCCAGCGGCTGCCGGTTATGCTGTTCATCAATCCGAGCAGGCCGACAGGTATCACCAGCACCAGAATCAAACTAATCAGCAGAATACGTTTCTTCATCTTAACAACCGCGCCGGGTTCGCGAAAACACGATTCTCGCTCGCCGCTGTTCCCGGCTTGGAGGCCTCTGCTGTAGGGGGTGCCGCGCGCGCCTTAAGGCTTTGGATACGGTCGGTAATAACTAACTCATCGTTCCCACGCTCTGCGTGGGAATGCAGCCTGAACCGCTCTGCGGTTCGGGACGCTGGAGCTGCGAGCGGGACGGGGGTTGCACCCCAGCCCCTACCGTTTTCGATAACTACTGCCATATCTTCACCCTTCAAACGTTTCGGACGGGGTTGCAAACCCCGTCCAGCCACAGAAAAAAGCTCCCTCTCCTGCGCGCTAGTTCCCAAGCTCCTGCTTGGGAATTCAGTACGGGAAGCTCTAGCTTCCCGGCTCGCAAAGCTGGAGCTTTGCTCACTGGGTTCCCAAGCAGGAGCTTGG
>Ga0208631_100304_pt1 | contig 15877 bp, 12 predicted proteins | sample LakWasMet38_LOW7_2_FD_183878 | JGI IMG/M metagenome (GOLD analysis project Ga0208631, IMG submission 183878) | Freshwater sediment methanotrophic microbial communities from Lake Washington under simulated oxygen tension - Sediment Metagenome... | ecosystem: Environmental > Aquatic > Freshwater >... | reverse complement strand
TCGTTTCTTTGCCGGGGTGGCGGAACTGGTAGACGCGCCGGATTCAAAATCCGGTGATGGTGACATCGTGCCGGTTCGATTCCGGCCCTCGGTACCAAATATTGGTTCAGAGCCGTGCAAAGAACTATGAAAACCCGCAAGTCGTAAGGCTTAGCGGGTTTTTTATTGTCCTGCGAAGTTCAATAGAATCAGTTGACATCCTGCTATTCTAACTGTTCCAAAAAATACCGTCATACCCCTATCAGATGCCGCTATAAAGAACGCTAAGCCTACGCCTGACAAAACTTTCAAAATGCCTAACGGGAAAGGCATGTATTTGCTTGTAAATCCAAGCGGCAGTAAATACTTTCGATTCGATTGCCGCTTTGATAGCAAAAGCAAAACATTGGCCTTAGGTGTTTATCCTGATACAAGTTTGAATCAAGCCAGAGAAGCCTTCAGTTGCCCACACCGTTCGAGACGTAACCCACAAAAAAACTCAGGCGTTTTGAACTGCACATCATACCTTTATCAACTCAGACAATTACCATATTGGAAGACATCAGGCCGCTAACCGGGAATGATCGCTATGTATTCCCGTCAAGCCGTGGCGATGGCCGCCCAATGTCGGACGGCACCGTCTACATATACACCTAGATTCGACTACAGACAGCTTTGATCTGAAATTTCTCCAAATAAACCTCAAAAGCCCTATAATATCTATTCACTAATTTATTCATTAATCAATTCACTCAATGACACTTCACGCTGATCACATCCGTATGCAACTATCTGGAGGACCGCTGTCGGCGTCGCAATTGCTCGGAAAACTAAGTATTAGTCAGCCAACAATGTCTCGTGCGTTGGCTGAGCTTGGTGGTGAAATAGTACGATTTGGCGCTGCGCGATCCATTCACTACACTCTACGCGATAACACTCGCAGATTACCGAATATCCCGATCTATCGGGTTAATGCAGAAGGGGCTATTCGGCAATTGGGAACGCTGACTCCAGTTCGACCGGATGGGTTTGTCATGCGGCAAGAGGATGGTACGACCCTTCACAGCGACGGACTTCCATGGTGGTTGTTCGACATGCGCCCACAAGGCTATTTGGGGAGGGCGTATGTTGCTCGGCATGGCGTTGAACTGGGGCTACCGGATCGGCTTAAAGATTGGACAGATACCCACGCTTTGCGGGCACTGCTGGTGCATGGGCATGACATAGTAGGAAATATACTACTAGGTGAAAATGCAAGGGATCGTTTTCTAGCCACTTCTACACCTGAGTCGATTTCGTTGAGTCAGAAAACTGAGGCCTATGCCCGGTTAGCGCTTGAAGCGGCTCGCGGTGAGACACCGGGATCGTCAGCCGGTGGCGAACAGCCAAAATTTACCGCTTATGCCATGACACCGGATGGGGATCGTCATGTTATTGTGAAATTTAGCGAACTGGAAGATGGCCCAGTAAGCGAGCGCTGGCGCGATCTGCTGCTGGCCGAACACCTTGCGCTTGAGACATTGCGCGAAGACGGCATTCCTGCTGCCAAAACACAAATAATTGACCACGGTGGCCAGCGTTTTCTTGAAGTCGAGCGTTTTGACCGCATCGGCAGCCTTGGACGGCGTGCGATGTATTCTTTGTCCGCGCTTGATGCCGAGTTTGCTGGGTTAGGAACGGGCGGGTGGCCGGTTATTGCGCGCATCCTTGCCGATGATCGTCAAATTCATCCGGAAGCAGCGAACAGCGCTAATGTCCTATGGGCATTCGGCACGCTAATCGGCAATTCGGATATGCACAACGGAAACTTATCATTTATAGCGGAACAGGGTCGGCCCTATAGCATCGCACCCGCTTACGACATGACGCCAATGGCTTTCGCTCCCCGCAGCGGTGGCGGGCTTCCTGATACTTTATCCGAAGCGACGATTCTCGGCAGTGTATCTAATGAAACTTGGCGTCATGCAGAAGCTTTGGCGCACACGTTCTTAGGTCGGGTTATGGCGGCAAGTGGATTTAGCCATAGATTTGAACCGTGTATGGCCGCCCTGAAACACCACATAGAGACAGCCGGCGCTAAAATCGAACGACTGGAATGACACCGATGCTGAAGCGGCTTGACTAACGGACTTTTAAAACACGCTCTTTAGTGGAAAGTTTTCAACGCCGTTCGCCAAGTCAGTTTCGCCATCCATTTTAAAGTGCGCAACCGTGACCGTCAGGTGTTGTGTTTGCTCTTCGAGCGAGTCTGTTGCGGCAGCTGCTTGTTTTACTAAAGCGGCATTTTTCTGGGTTACTTCGTCCATCTGACCGAGAGACAGATTAACTTGTTCAATACCGGAAGTTTGCTTTACGGAAGCGGCGCTGATTTTGGACATGATGGCGGTAACGCCATGAATAGAGTTAGCGATATCCTCTATGGTTCTTCCGGTTTGGGTAACGAGCTGGCCGCCATCCTCAACTTTCTCAACCGATTCGCCAATCAAACTTTTAATTTCTGCGGCGGCAGACACAACGCGTTGCGCGAGGCTGCGCACTTCGCCAGCCACCACGGCAAAGCCTCTGCCCTGTTCCCCTGCCCGAGCCGCTTCTACTGCGGCATTAAGCGCGAGGATGTTGGTTTGGAAGGCAATACTATCGATCACCGAAATAATCTCGACAACCTTGCGAGAAGATTCATTAATTCCTTCCATCATTTTTACAACCTGGCCAATTGCCATGACCCCCTTGCCGGCGGTATCCGACGCGCTAACGGCCAGCTCGCCGGCATGCTTGGCGTTAGCGCTATTTTGCTGCACAATTGAGATCAGCTCTTTCATGCTGGCGGAGGTTTGTTCCAAACTGGCTGCCTGTTCTTCAGTGCGCCGCGACAAAGATGTGTTGCCGGTTGCGATTTCTTTAGCCGCAGTGTGGATGGATTCGGCGACAATTTTGATTTGACCGATAATGTTATTCAGGTCATCCACCATCGTGTTAGCGTCCGCCTTAAGCTCTCCTAAGGTGCCCGTATAGGGATTAGTAATTTTCACGCCCAGATCGCCGTGGGACAGGACTTTAAATACGCGGGTCGCTTCATTAATCGCACATTCAGTGGTCTGCATAAGCTGATTGATGGATTCACTCAGCTCACGGAAAAAGCCTACTTTGCCTTTCATGACGATGCGTTTACTGAAATCCCCCATAACCGCAGCAACCAAAATAATAGCCACTTCTTCCTCCACCAGAACCTCGGCAGTGCGATCCAACCACTCGGCTACCGAACCTATAGTCTTGCCTTCCGTCGTGATCACAGGCGTGACAACGACCTCCATAGAGGAGCCTGCCATGCTAACATCGACAGTGCTGGAGCCGGTAGCGGAGTCGGAATGCAACAACTGATGCTTAAAGATCTTGTGAAAGCTATCAAGATTGGTACCCACCAGATTGACAACGGAGAAATTCGGCAACTGCTCGCGGATGTAGTCTTCCGCTTTGCCAAACATGCTGACCACCGATTTATTGACGTAAACAATGTTGCGGTCGTTGTCCGCAAGAATCACGCCGGTGCTAACGTTATCCAGCGCAACCTTAATGTGCAAATTCTCATCGGCAATGCGTTTAGCTTCCGCTACATCAAAGCCCAGCTTGATTTGCATTGCCTTAAGAGCCGCCATCACCTTGCTAATTTCATCCCTGCCTCTGATGTCGATAAGGGTATTGTAATTTCCTTGGGCGATTTGACCGAAATGGTTGATGGTATCTTTAAGCCGACGCACAATGGAGTTCAAAAGGGAGAAACTTAACCACAGGACCAGTAAGATGCCTGAAACAATCAAGACGCCGGCGATCTCTCGAGTGCTGTAGTAGCGTAACACGCTTGCATCTAACTCCTCGCTTGTATCATCAACCTGTGCTTGCAACAATTTCTGAATATCTTCCGCGACCGGTTCGTAAAGAAGATTAACCTTACCATTGACAAGCTTAGCGGCAAGCGCGGCATCATTGCTGCGCAATGCGGAAATAACGGGTTGCACACCCTCTATTAAATAGCGTTCTCTGTCGCTGACGAGCTTGTTAACTATAGCCTTTTCACCCGGGCTCAACGAAGTTTCAAAGTACGTACCCAAGGTCTTGCTAATCATTGCAGTATTTTGTTCCACTTCTGCAATATTCTTCTGTATCAACGCAGAATCAAGACTTAATAAGCAGGCGCTAAGACGCACTTGATTAACCAGCATCAATTTCTGAATGAGGGACGTCTGGTTCAAGGAAAGAACGTGATGCTTATAAACAGTGCGTAATCCCTCACTATCCTTGCTCATGCCAAAGAGCCCCATGCCGCCGATAACCATCAACAGAACAAACACCGCAGCGATGATCATCCATATGCGGACTTTGACACTAATATTTTCTATGGGCGGTAATCGTCCTGACAATGTTTTTTTGACGATTTTTCCGTCCTTGATTTTTAAATTGCCGGCTTTACCTTCTCGAAACTTTTGGTAAGCATCGACAACCTCTGCAATTTGTTCTCGCTTGGGTTTGTTACGTACCGATATATAGCCAACCTGTTCGTTGTTTTCATAGATGGGAGCAACATTGGCCCACACCCAGAAAAAATCGCCATTTTTACAGCGATCTTTGATCAATGCGCTCCGTGGATAGCCCTTTTTCATAGAACGCCACAAATCCTGGAAAACTTCTGTCGGCATGTCCGGATGACGCACTATATTGTGCGATGCGCCAATCAGCTCTTCCTTGGTAAATCCGCTGATTCGAATAAAATCGTCGCTAGCATAGGTAATCTTCCCATTTAAGTCGGTTTTGGTCACAATGGAATCAGTATCTGTTAGGACATATTCAACATTGGTAATCGGCATGTTAATTTTCATGAGGTATTCTTTTATTCAAAACTAAAAATAGATCCTGTGAAGTTGCAAATTCTTTTGACACTAGACAAAGTAGTCAACCTGCGAAGACCGTACTATCAGGGCATTCGAGGATACGCGGCCGAAGCGGATCAGGCATCCGGTTAACGCCAAGCCATAGGAAGCGGCCCTTCCATTCTCGCTAGTGAACGTAACCGCTTTTTAATCATGTATTAAATCTTGGCTTGATGAAGTCAATGGAGCTTGGAACGCAGAGAATGAGGCTAGCCGCAAAGAGGCAGAGCGGTATGGACGGGTATCCAAGGTTATCAAGGAGAACGGTTTTCAGAAGCGCCTTCGATTGATGAACGGCAGTCAGACTGATGTCGACGAATAATAGGCGTGAAACGCTAGAATCAATCAAGGAGTGGCGATGTTGACCGGAAAAGAAAATTACAATCTGTTTGAACACGCGCGTCCCCTGCTCTTTAGACATTCTTCGTAGATTCCCGCTTATCGAATAAGCCATCGCGGGCTGCTTATAGGCGTATTCTGAGCCTCAAAAATTCGGTACCGGGGTCAGGGGCGAACCGAAACGACTTATAATTTATATCCTATATTCCCCCTAAAGTCAAAAGGAATTACCTTGAAACCCTTACTTTTAGCATGATCGACGAGCGCTTTGTCGGCTAATGTCTAACCGTCGCGGGCAAGCGCTCGCCAAATGGGCAAAAAGTTCCTCTCTATTTCGTTGCAGTGAACAGCCCTAGGCTCTGCTGAGCTCTACACCGTCATCTGAATGCCCGATTTCCGAAATTGACCGGCCGTTCCGCTTGACAACTATGACCGTCAGCTCATGGCCGAGATGCGGCATTCAAGAAAGTCCGCAGGCTCTGAGGCCGTTGAGACTGATTGTGGAAACTGCCAAATCAAGTCAAGTTTTTTTCATGAAAAGTCCTGGGCAAATTGGCTATATAACTGCCATAACCCAAACAGACTCACAGCAACCAAGCCGCCGCCAATCCAGCGTTTAAATATCAAATCATTGCGCATAATAGCGTTATGCGCTTTCAGGCCCAGCACATGCCCTATCGCGGCAATAGGTAAAAGCGTCAGTGCCGTTAGAAAATGCAAATCAACGGATAAGGCAATAAACGTCGTCATTTTTATGCTGACCAAGATGAACCATAAGACAAACAAGGTGTCTCTCAGCTTGTGCTTGCTAACGTTGCGCATATAGACAGCAACCATCAACGGCGCACCGGTCAAGGAAATCCCGGCAATATATCCGCCTAAAATCAACAGCCCTCTATCCGCCCAAACATGTTGACTATTAATGCCTCGGTTAAGTAACCAGGTAAAACCGTAAAACAGGGTAATCGAATAAATAAAGCTATTCAGCCATAAGACCGGTAGATTCAGCAGTCCAAAAATGCCTACGAGGGCGGCGGGAATAATGTAAATCGAAGAATCGCGCAAATACTGCCAATCGACATTATGCAAGCGGTTAAGCAATGTTAAGCCGGAGAAAAATAGTAAATGCACGCTGATAATAGGTAACCATAACAGTGGATTATTATGTATAAACAACATCAGCGGCAATCCTAATGCGGCGCCGCCGAAACCAAGTCCTGTCCGAACAAAGCCGGTCCAGACGAACACAAGAGCAATAGATACTATTTGGTAAAGAGAAAAATCGAGTAACATCACAACCCTTGGTCGAACCTCAACGCCGGAAGAAATCGATTTTCTGAAAATACCGGGGTCATCGTTTTGAAAATGCCCGCCCGTACACGCTAAACTGGCGATGGCTCTTGTCGGTGTCGTGCGCCCCTTAACGGCCTGATCGAGTAACACTTTGCTTTGCAAGTTAGTGCCGCAATGCAGACCAACTCAATTGCTCGCTAGTAAATTAAGGGCTCGATGCGATTTATCGGAAACCATAAATCAAGATTGACTGACCACCGCCAAGTTAGCCAGATAATCGTTTTTCCTGGCTAGATATTCATCGACAAATGCCTGCATCGGCTCAGCTTCATAATCACTCGGCACACTGATCGCCAGTTTTTTAAAGCCTGTACCGACTATATCCCCGTCCGCTTTGATCTGAAAGTGTAAAAAAGCCGTAGCGCGTTTGCCGTTGACTTCCATCTTCGGCTCCAGCATTTCCACGGACGCGCGCCGAAAATCAAGATGATGAAATGACAGAGTCATGCTTTCGTAAATGACCAAGGGCCGATTGATGTTAAACATGACATTTTCCCGTGCTAATAACGGCACCAGCACGTAGGGGAAATTTTGCCCTGAAAAAGCCACATAATCGCGAATAAAGCTTTCAATCAATGCGGTATCCCGACTAATGTCGCCCGAACGTTCGACTTGCAAATAGGCTTTGCCCTGATTGTCGTTCACATCAATCAGTTCAGCATCGGTGTCGGGAAAGTTCAACAATACGTCATGACCGACCATGCCGGAAAAGATAAAGTGCATATTTTGGCTTAGGCCATATTTTTCCAACGCCAGCGAAAACAACAAATCGCCCGGCACGCAAAAACGTTTGGCGTCAACATCGTGTAAAGGATTGAAATCATGTGCCACTTCTTTGGCAAACATACTGGCTTGTTCGGCGGCAATACTGACATTGCCCTCATGAATATTATAAAAATCTTTTAAAAACATATTGTTATTTACTAATGCCGGGATGACCGACAATTCTACCATACTGCTTACTATGTTTCACCCAAGGTTGCCTGGCTCATAGCCGATTACTTTAACCCGCTGGGTAGCGCATGTTACCGGCCGACTTTGGCTAAATCTCCGACTGACTGCCGAAGCCCGATCCAGCGGGTGATCATAAACTCTGGTTTTAAACGAAGGCAAAAAAAATGCCCGGTCAAGGGCGTTTTTTATTACCAATCTTTAAAGCCGTTTTAACACTCACCGCTTCAGCGTGATAACGATTCCCGCACCGTCCAGCGATTTTTGTTTATCCATTTCCGGTTCTTGCGACATCAGCATTTTGCCATCTAAATAGACTGGCCGCGGCTTTTTCTTTTCAGTCGTAAACATCGTTGATGCTTCGGCTTGCCCTCCCCGGCCCGGCTCAACCTTCAGCCAGACATTTTCGGACGGCAGACTAAGGTCCAGTGTTTTTTGCAGTTCGGCGTTTTTATCGGCGCTCGCTACGGAAGGCTTATTAATGGTTTTTTTGTGGTATTTAACTTTTTTTTCGTTAGCCGATGCGACAGAACTCTTATGATCTGTCGGCTTTTGAAACCCGGTTAGCAAAACGAATGAGACTGTTACAAAGCCCAATAAAAACAGGCGGTAATTTTTCATGTTCATTTTGTCATCTCCGCTATAAATCCAAAAACTTTATATTATTCATTCTAGCCCAACATACAAAAATTGGAACGTTTCGACGGGGATTTTGTTGCACCCCTTCGGACAAATCGCAGGGCCTGCCGCGCGGAAAATGGCTTTTATTTTGAGCGCTCAAGCTAGATGACTTTACAGTCGCGTTACCGCTTATCTGCCCAATCGACGTTCCGTTTCTAGCACCCGTTGCGTAGTCTGCAATACGGTATCCGGATTCAAACTCATTGAATCGATGCCGATTTCCACCAGAAATTCCGCCATCTCGGGATAGTCCGACGGCGCTTGGCCGCAAAGTCCGCAATGTCTGCCATTACGCCGCGCGCCGTCAACGGCCAGGCGAATCATTTCCTTGACGCCGGGGTCGCGTTCGTCAAAATCCTCGGCGAGAATCGCGGAATCCCGATCTACGCCCAAGGTAAGCTGGGTCAGGTCATTGGAGCCGATAGAAAAGCCGTCGAAGTGTTCGGAAAAGGCATCGATCTGAATGACGTTATTGGGAATCTCGCACATCACGTAAATTTCCAATCCCTGCTCGCCGCGCGTCAATCCCAGCTGCGCCATGTAGTCGAGCACGCGCCGGGCTTCATCTACGCGCCGGCAAAACGGGATCATCAGGATAACATTGGACAAGCCCATCTCCTCGCGCACCCGTTTCATGGCCCTGCATTCCAGCGCAAAACCTTCGGCATAAGCGGGATGGATGTATCGCGACGCGCCGCGAAAACCGATCATCGGGTTGGCTTCATCGAATTCAAACCAACGCCCGCCAAGCAAGGTGGCGTATTCGTTGGTTTTAAAATCGGACATCCGCACGACGACGGGCTTGGGATAAAACGCGGCGGCAATGGTGCCGACGCCTTCCGATAGCTTTTGGATAAAGTACTCTTCGGCGCTTGCATAATTGCCTGTTAACCGGCTCAGCTGTTCCCGTTCACCGGCGTCTTGCACTTTTTCCGGGTGTATCAACGCCATAGGATGCGCCTTGATGTATTCGGTAATGATAAATTCCATCCGCGCCAAACCCACGCCGTCATTGGGCAGGAAGCTGGTTTTAAAGGCCAGTTCGGGATTGCCGATATTGAGCATGATCTTGGTTTTCGGACGTTGCAGACCCGACAAATCGGTGCTGTTAATAGCGAAGTCGAGCAGGCCGGAATAGACTTTACCGACATCGCCCTCGGCGCACGATACGGTGACCGGGCTATTATGTTTAATCATGGTCGTGGCATTATCGCAACCGACGACAGCCGGAACGCCCAGTTCACGGGAGATGATCGCCGCGTGACAAGTGCGCCCGCCGCGGTTGGTGACTATCGCCGAAGCCATTTTCATCACCGGTTCCCAGTCCGGCGTGGTCATATCGGCCACCAGTACGTCGCCGGGATTAAAACTGTTGAGCTGCTCGACGTTATCGATAATCCGCGCATTGCCGGTGGCAATCTTGCTACCCACCGCATGCCCGGTAACTATCGGTTCGGCTTTACTTTTAAGACTGTATTGCTCTAAAACCATGCCGCGCAATTGGGAAACCACCGTTTCCGGGCGCGCCTGAACGATATACAGCGTACCGTCAAGACCGTCTTTCGCCCATTCTATATCCATCGGTTTGGCCTGGCCCGCTTTGGCGCTGTAATGTTTTTCTATTTTAATGGCATAGTCGGCGAGAGTTAACGCATCTGCATCGTTAATGCAAAAGCGCTTACGCTCTTCTTCAGAGGTCACAATGTTGTGGGTTGATTCACGGGTGCGTCCTTCGCTATAGACCATTTTTATTTTCTTCGCGCCCAGGGTGCGCCTTAACACCGCCCGATGACCCTGCTCAAAAGTGGGCTTATGCACATAAAATTCATCGGGGTCTACCGCGCCTTGCACGACGTTTTCGCCCAATCCGTACGCGCCGGTAATAAACACCACATCCCTGAATCCCGATTCGGTATCCAGCGAAAACATCACGCCGCTGGCATCCAGGTCCGAGCGCACCATTTTCATGATGCCTATCGATAAGGCCAGCTTGAAATGGTCGAAGCCTTGATCGACGCGGTAATGTATCGCGCGATCGGTAAACAGGCTGGCAAAGCAGCGTTTGCAGGAATCCAGCAAGGCTTGGTCGCCGCGTATATTCAAGTAGGTGTCCTGTTGTCCGGCAAAACTGGCGGTCGGCAAATCTTCGGCGGTGGCCGAACTGCGTACGGCAACGCTTAAGTCGTCGCCATACTGCTCGTTGAGTTGAGCGAAGGCCTTGATAATTTGCTGCTCAAGATCTTCAGGAAAAGGCGCAGCGTAGATTATTTCTCGCGCTCGACGCGCACGCTTGGCAAGATCCGCGACGTCGTCCGGGTTCAAATCATCCAAGGCCTGATGCAGGGCTTCCCAGCTGTGTGTTTGATCCAGTAGATAGCGATACGCTTCAGCGGTCACCGCAAAACCATTAGGGATTTGGATGCCTTGCGGCGTTAATTCCCGATACATCTCACCTAACGAGGCATTTTTGCCGCCTACCAGAGGCACATCGTCGATCGTTAATTCATTAAACCAACGAATATAGTTTGCTTGCTCGGCCATCATAGCTCCTTAGATGAATTATTCACTGCTTCGGGATTCGGGCGATTGACAAGTTGCCCTGTTATTCAATCGGTTAAAACATAACGCTAGCGGCTCATTTTGCCGGGGTGTCGGCAGCATATCAATATGCGCTCTTACTTATCAACCTAGAACGGGGCATGGCGCGCGCCTTTATCATAAATGACAAACGTTACAGTAACTTAGGACTCCATCAATAATAACTTCCGCTTAGGGTTCCCACGCTCTGCGTCACTGCCATTAAGTTAAGCCTTGTAGGAGCGGGCCGCGCCCGCGATGATGGCGCTATAACTCTGCAATCGCTGTGCAAATATCGCGGGCGCGGCCCGCTCCTACGGCGTGTCGATGTGCTTAACTTAATGGCAGTGACGCTCTGCGTGGGAACGATGAGTTTATGTTTCGGGAAGTTATTGTCGGCCATATCCTTATCGAAGCGCCTCTCATCCGACTTTCTAAAATCGCCTGATCTGATGGAAGCCTGTGTCCAAATGGCGGCCTATATATTTGATTCAAGATATGGATTCCCTTCCGGGCCTTTCTTGACCGAGCCAACTATTTCAATAATCAATAGTTCACTGTATTCTATACAATAACGGATCATCGCTCCTCTGCCCTGCCCGGCAGCGCTGTATGGAACATCTACAACATCACGTCTGCGGTTTCCACCGGAAACGCACCCTAAACCAAAAGTTGGAATCTATTAAATAATGACTAGCCAATCTCCTAGGCCCTCCTGGAAAAGTTATCTTGAGTTATGCAAACCCAAAGTGGTCGCCTTGATCGTTTTTACGGCTATTGCGGGAATGCTGTTAGCCGTGCCGGGAATGCCGCCTATCGGCCTGTTTATCTACAGCAGCCTGGGCATTGCCTTGGCCGCCGCCTCGGCCGCCGCGATTAACCATTATATCGACCGTGAAGCCGATGCGCTGATGGATCGCAACAAACACCGCCCCTTGCCCCAAGGCGATTTAAGCTCCGCCAATGTCATCGTTTTTGCGGCGATACTGGGCGTTATCTCGATGGCATTGCTGATCGTCATGGTCAACATCTTGACCGCATTGCTGACCTTCTTGTCGGCGCTGGGCTACGCGATTATCTATACGGTTTACCTCAAACGAGCAACACCGCAAAATATCGTTATTGCGGGCGCTTTCGGGGCCACGCCGCCGATGCTGGGCTGGTGCGCGATGACCGGGGAACTGCATCCTTACTCGCTGCTGCTGTTCTTGATTATTTTCGCCTGGACGCCGCCGCATTTCTGGCCGCTGTCTATCGCCAAACGCAAAGAATTCGCCAAAGTCGGCATACCGATGCTGCCGGTCACACACGGCGTGGAATATACCCGGCTGCATATTCTGCTGTATTCGCTGCTGCTGTTCATTATTACCCTGTTGCCCTATCTGACCGGCATGAGCGGCCTGATTTATCTTTCTGCCGTAGTGCCGCTAGGTCTCGGCTTTATTTATTTCGCCATTTTGATGATGCGCCGGAAAGACGATAAAACCGCGATGCGAACCTTCTTTTACTCACTGATGTACCTGACCGGCGTGTTTATCGCCTTGTTAGTCGACCATTACTTTAAATTTACCTTCGCCGCTACTGCTCCCGGCAGTCTTGCGGCATACATACCATCCCTGGCAATATGACATTCACACATCACGAACAAACACCCTACCCCGAACATCCGTTCGCAGAATTCGTCCGCATCCTGGGCAAAGGCAAAAAAGGCTCAAGACCTCTAACGCAGGAAGAAGCCTATCGAGCCATGAGCATGATCATCGCCGACCAGGTACAACCCATTCAATTGGGCGCATTCCTGGTGTTGATGCGCGTCAAGGAAGAAAGCCCGGAGGAATTGGCAGGTTTCGCACAGGCGGCGCGGGAATCATTCAATGTTGCAGACAATGCCGTAAAAGTCGATCTGGACTGGTCGTCTTATGCCGGAAAGCGTCGGCATTTGCCCTGGTTTTTGCTATCGGCTTTACTGTTGGCCGAGAACGGCATCACCGTTTTTATGCACGGCGCAAGCGGCCATACCGCAGGCAGGCTGTATACCGAAAACATGCTGGGCTATTTGGGGCTTAAATGTGCAAGTTCGATTAGCGAAGCCAAACAGCAACTGGAACAACAGCATTTCAGTTATTTATCGCTGGAGCATTTTTGCCCCAAGCTGCATGAAATTATTGAGCTGCGTCCGATACTGGGCTTGCGCTCGCCGGTCCACACGCTGGTGCGTTTGTTAAACCCGTTTGATGCTGAATACAGCATTCAGGGCATCTTCCATCCCGGTTACCGTCCAGTACATCAACAAGCCGCTGCCCTGTTAAACCAGCCGCACATGTCGGTATTAAAAGGCGAAGGCGGCGAAACCGAACGCAATCCCGATATGGAATGCCTGGTTCAAAGCGTACACAACGGCGAATTGTCCGACGAAAACTGGCCCGCTTTATTTACTCATCGCCACGTCAAACCCGAGCTGCTTGAGCCGGAACAGCTGGCGTTGATCTGGCAGGGAAAGGTTGAAGACGAGTTTGCCGAAGCGTCGATTATCGGTACGGCCGCGGTTGCGCTTAAGTTGTTGGGTAAGGCGGATACTCAGGAGCAGGCACAGCAATTGGCGACGGATTATTGGTTGGGGCGGGATAGACAAAAATATGTGGGCGCTTAACGACAAGCAGGGATGATATACAGAAACTATATAATTACTTGTTAGAGCGTACACGATGAATGTGCCTGCACACACACAACTTATGAGGTATGGTTTTTATGGCGACCATAGAAGAGGATTATAAAAGGCCGCTGAAAGAGATATACGAGTCCCTTTCTGAACCAACTCGACAAGCACTTGATAGTGATATATCTAGAATATGGATGTACTTTATACTTTGGCTCATTTTCATAGCTTTTTCGATAGTTGCTATCGTTAGCTTTATCGAATATGTCTTGATTGATGAGTCTTTGGGGGAAAGAGCTCAACGGGCTGGTTCAATCATCCCTTTGTTGGCTGTTATGGGAGAAACACTTTTTATCGCAAAATTAAATAAACTCGCAAGTGTAATCCATCCAGCGCAGCTTACATATGAGATCTACAAACAAAGGCGATTTAAACCTTTAGTGAATTTATCACTAATTCTCACATTTTTATTCATATTGATCGGGGCAATATTTTCTGGCTATGGCGATATACTGTATCAACGCTATAAGGTGGATTCGCCGCAGGCAGGAACGCAAAACAAGGGGGCACAAAACACTGGAACCATAGCTACCTTTGACTTTGGCTTTGTTTCGGGGAGTTGCTATTTTTGCGAAAGCTTTTATGAGTATCCCTGCTCAACAAGCGGCAAAAACTACGCGACCGCTAATGCCTGCGGCTGCCCCAGTCGTCCTGGTCACTCGATCGCAACCCAACAAGGGGTAGCTCACACAAATCAATGAGGTCAGTATCATTGATGTTGAAAAGAATGAGGCTCGTAATTATGCATTTGGCCTAACGAATAAGGTTAGATTGTGTGAGCGATAGCGAACCACAATCTGAACCGGTTGTTGGACAAGCCCGGTTGTAGTCGGAAGGCCGACTTTATATAAGAAAATATCTTTTCGGATTTTTTGGGTTGCGATCAGGAATCCACAACCGCACTAGTCAGGAACAAGGGCCATAGGGCGCAATAGCGGCTTTATCGCGTATTGCGCCCTATGATAATCTTGCCATGCGGCGCAATACGCTACGCTATTGACGCCCTATAATGCAGTAAGCCGCAGTTGCAATGTAGCTTTGCGCCTTATTTTTTATTTTAAGTTCACGACCAACCCAACGCTTTAATCTGAGAACACCCAATGCCTGAAATTAGCCGCTTTCTTGGAATAATCATACGCATGTATCTGCGTGAACATGCTCCAGCGCATTTTCATGCAGAATATGGCGAATACGAGATTACCGTTGATATTAAAACGGGAGTTGTTACAGGCAGGTTTCCAAGAAGAGCATTAAATGCTGTTCTTGACTGGTATGTACTTCACCAAGAGGAATTAATGGCTAACTGGCAAGCTGCTATTGACAGAAAGCCTTTGTCTAAAATTGAACCGTTGGAATAGAGTTATGTTTATTCATGTTACAAATGCAAAGTATTGTGGTGAATACAAAGTTTGGCTGTCATTTAATGACGGTACAGAGGGTGAAATTGATTTAGCCTCAGAACTGTATGGTCAGGTATTTGAACCATTAAAAGATAAAGAGTTTTTCAAGTCCTTTAAATTAGAAGGACATACTTTATCTTGGGATAACGGTGCTGATTTTGCGCCTGAATTTCTACACGAACAAATTGTGCCTAACTCAACGCCCCAGCCGACTCCGCTATCGCTACGCGGCTGAGCTTTGCGTTATGTCTAAGGAGTCATAGTGGATATTTATGAACATGAATTGAGCGCATATGAACGCGAAATACATGCTATAAAAGATGAGTCCGAAAGGTATGCTAGAGGTGAAGTAAAAATTGACAACTTAACTCATTATGGTCTGGCTATGAGTAATAGAATCAATTTGATGGCTGTAGGATTATGTTCACTAGTTGAGGTCTTTATGTATGAGTTAGCTCATGATGAAGATACTAAGCAAATGGTGAAAAAACTTAAGGATTCAAAAGAGAGCGGAGTATCTAAGTTCAAAAATTATCTGTCTGAAACTAAGCGGGTCAATTTCGGCACACTTAAAGGCTGGGATAAATTCCAGAGAATATACGATCTAAGGAACTCAATTGTTCACAGTTACAGTGGTTTGGTTGAAACCTGTCAGTTAGAGAAAGTAAAAAAGGTAGTAAAGGCTCTTAATATAGAGCCATCGCTTGTTGGGGGAAAAAGAATCCGTTTATCAGTTGAGGTGATAACTGAGTTTCACGCAGTTATCAAAGAAGTTGTTAGCGGCTTGAGAAATTACACATAACATGGCGCTCAAAGGGACGTGCCGCCTCATAACAAAAAATGCCGACATTTAAGCCTATGCTTTCAATACTGCTAACCTACTCACTGCTCCTGCTGCTCGTTTTTCTATTCCAACGAAAAATGATCTATTTCCCCGATACCTATTCGATTGAAGACCA
>Ga0208631_100271_pt1 | contig 17537 bp, 10 predicted proteins | sample LakWasMet38_LOW7_2_FD_183878 | JGI IMG/M metagenome (GOLD analysis project Ga0208631, IMG submission 183878) | Freshwater sediment methanotrophic microbial communities from Lake Washington under simulated oxygen tension - Sediment Metagenome... | ecosystem: Environmental > Aquatic > Freshwater >... | reverse complement strand
AAATAGGATAATGATGAATAGCCGGTGCCGAAGTCGTCCATGGCGATGTGAATGCCGCGCTGCCGGATTTGGTGCAATCGTTCGGTCGCTTTTACAATGTCGAGCATGATCAGGCCTTCAGTCACTTCCAACTCAATCCATTCCGGATTCGTACCGGTTTCGACCAGAATGCTGTCAAGGACGGCAATAAAATCATCGGCCAGAAGTTGCAGAGGCGATAAATTGATAGCGAGTCGAAAACCTGTCAGTTGATTGGCCCATACCTTGGCCTGCAAACAGGCTGTCTTCAATATCCATTTTCCGAGCGGAATAATTAAAGCCGTTTCCTCGACGATAGCGATGAAGCGGTCCGGCGGTATAATGCCGAAGCCGGGACGTCTCCAGCGGATCAGCGCTTCGGCGCCGGTTATTCGGCTTAAATGGCTATCGGCTTTAGGCTGGTAATAAAGCTGAAATTCTTCCTGTTCTATGGCCAATCGCAATGCGTTTTCCAGTAATAGCCGCTGATGCGCGGCCTCATTCATGCCCGCTTCATAATACTGAAACAGTCCTCGACCTCTAGCTTTGGCCGCATACATAGCGGTATCCGCGTGCTTGGTCATAGTGTAAAAATCATCGCCGTCATCGGGAAAGATGGCGATGCCAATGCTGACGCCGATGAAAACCGTATGATCTTTTATTTGCACCGGTTTGGTCATGGCATTAATCAGCTTTCTGGCAAGTTCGGTGGCATCGGTGATGCCGATTAAACCGGGCAAGATAATGGTAAACTCGTCTCCGCCCATACGGGCAACCGTGTCCGTTTTGCGCAAGCAGCCTTGAATACGCGTTGCGATGATCTGCAACAAACTGTCGCCGGCCCAATGGCCGAGCGTATCGTTGACACTCTTGAAATGATCCAGATCAAGAAAAAACAAGGCGAGACGGGTGGTATTACGTTCCGCCAAACAGATTTCGTGCTCAAAACGATCCTTGAACAGCGATCGGTTGGGAAGATTGGTAAGCACATCGTAGTACGCCAACTGTTTGAGTTCGCGTTCCGTTTGTTTTTGGTGGCTGATGTCCGAAGAAATAGCCACGTAATGCGTTACTTGGCCCAGTTTGTCAGTGACGGCGTTAATACTGAGCAACATCGGGCAAAATTCGCCGTTTTTCCGGCGATCCCAGATTTCTCCTTTCCAGCCCCCCTCATTCAATAGCGATTGCCACAGGTTTTTATAAAACGCCTTATCGTGCAGTTTTGATTTCAATAGCCGGGGATTTCGACCCAGCACTTCGGAACGCTGATAACCGGTAATTGAACAGAATGCGGCATTGACCTCCATGATGGTGCCCTGCGGATCGGTGATGAAAATCGCCTCGGTACTATTTTCGAAGACTTTAGCGCTCAGTTGCAGCTGGGTTTCCCGGTTTTTCAATTCGGTGATGTTCAACGCGGTTACCACGGCGCCTTCCAGTTTGCCTTGCTCCGAGTGCAGCAAACTGCTTTTCAGCCAGTAGATGGATTTTGCGTTATCTCTGTTTTCACTCAGGAGTTCATGCTCACCGGTGTAGTATCCGTTAAGCCGGACAGTTTCCAACAACACGGATCGGATAGGCCAAGGCAAAACCGGCAACTGCCCTGCAAGGCACTGTTGTTCGAAGGGAGTCAGCAATTCGTCGATGCCTGTTCCCAGCAAGTCAACTTCGGTAAACCCGAGTTCGCGCTCCACCGCCGTATTCAACCGAAGAATCCGGCCTTCCGTATCAATGACAATCAGGAGATCGTCAATAGTATCCATGACCCGGTCAACAAAACGACTGAGGGTTTGCTGCTGTTGCACCTTTTCTTTGAGTTTTAGTTTTTGCTGTTCCGATTCGCAGAGCATCGCATCCATGCTTTGGGTAATCACGCGAATTTGCTTTTCCTGTTTCAGATTGGCCAGCCGCAGCTTGTCGATTTCCTCGCGCAGTTGCAGCACTGTTTCGGAACCCTCTCTGCCGAAGTTAACTTCGCTGCAATGTTCAGCGGTTCCAATCAGATGGGTTTCATTCAAAGATACCGAAAATTGACCGTCGTGTTCTTTGACACGGAATCCGGAAGCCTTTAAATCGACGCACAGGCTATGCGCCGGACAAACAAGGGTATTTTCATTGAGCAGCGGACAATGCGTCAGATCGAATCCTTCGTGAGGACACTGGGCCGGCACAGCACGAAATTCACCCTGAATATTAAAAATCAGAATATCGATAGGACGATGCTCGCCGGGTAACTGTACGCGGCCTTTCCAACGCGACGGCTTAGCCGAGTCGAGGAAGGTGATCGCTTCGACGCTGACTTCACGAAAATTTGGGCTTTGACGACTCATTCCGACAACAGGCCTCGTATCATTTGGACTGTCTTGGCTACAGCACGCTCGGTTTTATCGGACAAACCCGGAGAAAAGGGTTTGAGGGCGGCTATTTCGACCCCCGCTATCAGAATATCCGGTAGCGGTTCCCGGATGACTTTAAGCGCCTCCAGCAAATACGGAAGCCCCAGGCCGTGACCGGTAAGCTGCTCGGGCCTGTCGGCCAAATCTTCCGGCCTTAGCAAAAACACCTCTCCGACATTCCCGAAGTTAGCCAGGGCATCGACCAGAATCGCCTGGCTGCAATCCTCAAGAAACCGGAGCGCATTGAGTCCGGCGATGCCCGCATTGAACACCTCGACATCGTTCGGCCACGTCAACCGGCATAGCTGCGCGTATACACGGATGCCGAAGCCGTCATCCCCGTGCAATTCGTTACCGAAACAAACAATGTTACGCATACCCATAAATTAGGGCCATACGGTGATGCGCTTGCCCGTGTCGAGTAGATGCACGGTGCAGACCAGACAAGGATCATGGGAGCGGATAATATGGCCGATTTCCACCGGGTCGTCCGGGTCGTCGACAGTCAAACCGATCAAGCTGCTTTCCCAATGGCCGTGTCGGCCTTCGCTGTCTTTGGGCGATGCATTCCATGCGGTTGGCGTCACGACTTGATAGCGGCTAATAACGCCGTCGGTGATTTGCAGCCAATGACCCAGCGCGCCGCGCGCCGCCGTTACCAATCCAAAGCCTTCTCCGTCGGGAATTTCTTTCGCATCGGGGGAGATCATGTGCGGCGCATTAGGCTGCGCAGCCAGCTCGCGTAGCGTTTCGCGCATTTTATGCAACAGCCGGGCGGTACGGTGTAAGCGGGCGAACTGGCGCAGCCAGGCATTGCCGCCCTCGGCCTGATATAACGAACGGATCAGCGGCTCACCGTCGATTAGCGCATCCGCCAGCGGGCCGGTTTGTACGACTTTATCTTGATAGCGCGGCGCTTTGCACCAGGTATAGCGGTCGGAATGGGGTTGGTAATCAGGGATGGTTTGCCCCTGAAAAGGATGGCGTCCGCCCTGGTATGGCTGGAACCAGGAATAGCGTACATGTTCGGTAATTTCGGCTTGCTCGAAAGGCTCGATGTCGCCGGTATCGCCATTGAGGAAACCGGCTCTGAACAAGTGCTTGCGATGTGGGGGAAAAGTGTCTGCATCGTCCGGATCGTCATAAGCGCCATAGCTGATCATATGCGGCGTGCCGAACCCCGTGTTGTGCAGGCCTATGTCGCGACTCATCAGCGTAAACAGTCCGATGGCGCTGTCGGCATGGGCATCTTTCGCCGTTAGCCAGGTAAAGAATTCGTCAGCGGATTGTAGTGCCAGCCAAGCATCCAGGTCCGTTCCGATGATGGCCTGCTCAAACCATCGGGTCAACTTGTTGAGGATGGACAGGCTGTCGATAATATGGCGAGAGTTCGCAGGCGTAGTCACACCGCCCGGCAACATATAAGACGAATGCGGCCACTGGCCGCCAAACAGGGCGATAATTTCGACGATATGGCGCGAATACTCGAGAGCGCCGCGGTGAACCGAGCCCTTAAACGGCAGGAAAGCGGCGCGCGCTTTGTCATAAAACGGCCGATCGACGTATTTGGAGTGACAAAAGTCGGCAGTGAAAAACATAAAAGACTGCCGCAGATCGCTTTGCACCGTCTCGGCCATCAAGCACAAATTACGGATGCGAATGGCCGTGGGCGGCACGGGAATTTGCCCGATATGTTCCAGCGCAAGCACCGCGGCATTTAATTGCGCGGTGCCGCAGATGCCGCAGATGCGGGGCGTAATCACCAGAGAGTCCTTGGGCTTGCGACTCACCAGGATTTGTTCGAAGCCCCTATAAAGGGAGCCGATACAACGGGCATCGACGACTTTGTTGCCGTCCAGTTCCAGCTGGAAATCGAGATCGCCTTCGACCCGGTTAAGGTCGATTTGAATGATTCGTCTGGCCATGATTAAGGATCCATCGTCTTGTTCAACACCCGGTCGGGAGCCGCATCGTGGGCCAGGCTTTTGTAAGCCATATAATTGGCCCGTTCTACGCCCAACGGCAGATGTACCGGAATGGTGCCGATTTTTTCGGTGAGGAACAGATCCTGATCCAGCGGAAAGTCGGGGGAAGTGCAGCCGAAACACGGCACGCCTGCTCGGGTCTTGCTACTGCGGCCATTCCACAGCTCGGTATTGCAAATGGCCATCGTGACCGGGCCTTGGCAACCCAGATTGAAGAACATACAGGCCTTATCGCCGAACTCGGTGTCTTCTACGTCGTACTCATGATATTCGTTGCGTGTGCAGCCCTGATGCACGGTGCTATTAAAAAAAGCCTTGGGACGGTTAAGATGATCCAACGCCATTGGAAGCCCGGATGCCAGCATGGCCAAGGTTTTGGTCATCGCATTGGGATGAGCGGGACAACCCGAGATATTGATGACCGGCAGGCCGTTTCGCGACCGCCATTCGATCGGCAACAAGCCGCCGGGAGATTGCTTGTCGAACTGCAAGCCGAGGCAGTCGGTCGGATTGGGCGGCGCTGCATGAACACCGCCGAACGACGCACAAGTGCCCAGAGCGACGACATATCCGGCCTTTTCGACCAACTCGCTGACCAGGCTCATTTTGGAACGCCCACGGTACGGATCGTACATGCCCGAGCCATTGGGCCCGGTGATGATGCTGCCCTCGATGCATAAAATGTCGAGCGCTTGCCGATCCGCGCTAATCGCCTCGATCAAAGCGTCCAGCCTGCTCATCGGCTCTATGGAAAGGGACGGTTGCCAGAGCATCTCAATGTTGTATTCATCAATAAGCTCTTCCAGCGATGGACTGTCCGCGCATAGAATCGACATGGTGTCGCCGCCGCAGGAACCGGTTTGTAGCCAAAGTAGTGTCGTCATAAAAACCTCAGTGATATATCGCAGCGTATGGAACGTCGTTGAACAAATGCGCATTCTCCTGTAAAAACAGCCACCTGAATCGGCCCATGCTGCTTGCGGGGAAGCCCATTAAAACGAAAAATAATTCAAAAACATTGCCCATAAATCCATCAAATAATCGGAATCAATTTGCAAGTGAAACGCAACTGATTGATTCTCCGATAAACCAAAAAAATCAAAGGCGGCCGTCCGGATGTTACTTCCCATCCGAGCGTAAAAGCGGATGTTATGTTACGCCCTATCTCTTTAGTTGTCGTCAAATTCACTTGTTGAACCTGAGTCGTCATCGAGCTTCCGGAAAATCAGCCTGATTAACGGCAAGATCGAAGGCAAATGTTGCTGAGGCTAAAATTCCTGACCCAGGAACTTGCAGGTTTCAAGATGCAGCTCCATATAGCCCGAACCTGTTGTGACCACCGCAAAAAGCGAAGCGGTCAACTTGTTACGAAAAACGGGGATTTGTTTTGCCGGATTCTGAGGGTAATCAATCGACCCAACATCCTTAGATATTTTTGGATTTAGCAGGATTTACGTGACCTTATTGTATTGTTACGCATATACCTAAATAAATAAAGCGTCCGTCATACCGTCATGGATGCCTGAGCACACCAGGCCCGGGCCCATGAGAGGGAGAAAGAATACACCGTAAGCCGAAAACATACAGCCCTATGTTTGTTTCGTGAGCGCTTTTCGTGGACAGTACGCAACATCAGTTACCGGGCAACAAGAAAGTAATCCGACTGTTTTTTAGCAACGCGCCAAAATTGCGCGGCGGGAATTTTCAGGCAAAAAAAAGGGCTTGCATTACTGCAAGCCCTTCATGTACTTGGCTCCCCCGGACGGGCTCGAACCGCCGACCTAATGATTAACAGCCCTTTGGCTGCTGAATAATTGTGTTCAAGGCCGCCGGGAACGAGGCCCCCCTGCAATATCGGCAACTTGATTTCTTGCGGGGCAAGCCTTGATTCGGACCCCGACAGGCATGTCCCCTAGACTTTTCCTCATTTTTCGCACTTTGGACATAACTCAATTGCCTGTTTTTAAGCAGTTTTTTGACGTTTAGGAACGGCAATGGATCGGCCGGTTTTTGCCCTCCAGTCCGTTTCCCTGAACTCAATCGTTCAGGAAAACTTTTTCCCGCAATCCGCATGTTTTTTTTTCAGCGGCAGCCGGATCGGCGAGGGATCGGCGAATTTCCAGCGTGTCTTTCGAAAAAACTGTTTTCACATACCCTCCACTAGCGAGAATGCTAGCGCTGACCAGAGAGTGATTTGTAGAGATCTTGAGTCGCAAAAATAAGTTTGTAGTCAAGTAGAATTGGCAAGTCAAACCAAACTCCCACATGGTTAGCAGACGCTTTCTCTAAAACCGCTGAATAGAAGCAACTGGCTGGTTTTTGCTGATACCACGCTCTAGTTGAAGATCGGCATTTTTGGGTAAATCTTCAACTGTTGTTCCTGCTTGTTTTGCAGCTGAAAACGGTGCTAAAGCATACATATCGCATGATAAGTCATTTGAATGAACAAGAGATCTCCGATATGGCCACCACGGTTTAGATCTCAACGTCTTCGAATCAGGATCAAAATTACTTATTAAATCCGATTCAGATGCATTGGCGTTGCTAGCTGAAGTCTGACGCGGAGGCAAGGGTTCAACGTCGTAAAGATCGGCAACACACTCTGTTCCATCACCCTTACAATCCTTCTCGACCTGCCCTTTTGAGTCAAGCAAATAAACTTTGCCATTTTTGAAAAAATAAGTTATTTCGTCTTTCAGTTTTATAGAGTTAATAAATTCCCTTTCGTAATCTACTGAAGACGATTGTGTACCAATTATTTCCAACCGAGTTCTGCCGTTTTGATTAATTTTGACAAGTGACCCAGTACCAGCCCCCCCATAAAAATCAAAGGATTTTTGACCAACAAAAGGTAATTCTTTTTGCCCCGCAAAATACAAAGCAGTGGTAAAAAAATTACAAGTCAAAAGTGTTGTTACAACTAAAATGTGTGTTTTTAATAGCTTTCATTTTTTCCTTTTTTGTTAACCAGATTGGTGAACTACTCCCCCTTAAGTTCAAAAAACATCTGCTTTCGCCAACAGCTGAGCACTAATTTTTATTGCTGTAACCGCTATCTTTTAAAAGCATCCTGCTGCCAATTTTCTGTCCCCACTACTCCTCTTGTATGTCGCAATTAACTCATTGTTACCGAGACGATCGTACTCAGCCTTATACTCGATGTTCAAGTTTTTAATTATTGATTTTAAAGAATCCTGCTAAATCAGGCCTTACAGCCATAAGTGCCTGGAAAACGGCTTTCAATATTTTCCACTAATGAGCGCTGAGTTTTCCAGTCGAAAAATTAGTGTGTGAAATAATGTCAACATATTAGTGGTTAGTTACTGGAAAATTTAAACGCTCTTTTGTTGTAAAACTGGCAAAATTTAGACGCCGTTTTCCAGGTTTGAGTCTGCCAGTACCAGCTACGGATCTGCGCATGCCCATGAAACTCTGAGTAAGGAAGAGCTTAAACACCTAGCCGACTGCCTAATGTATGAAAATAAGCGCCTTAACAAGCGGAGTCGTATTGAAGATCTGGAGTTCTCAAACAGCACTAAGATAATGAACAAAGAGAATGTCTGGTTTGACTGATCGTGTTGCCGCTACCCGACGATAACCGCGTTCAGGCCGCTGTTTCTTCGGCAACGCTAATAAACAGTAAAAAGGTCTGGCGGGCAATGGCCACAGCTTGCTCAATAGCGTCCAGGGTCGGCAATTTATCACGTAGCAAGGTTTTGCGTGGCAGTCCAATGACCATAGATGTTGCCATTAAGCCCATAAAACGCAAGCGCGTCGGTCACCGCATCACCCAATTTGCTTTGCAAATGGCACTTTAATAACGTTCCGCCCAGCATCGAACCTTCGATAACGTAGAGAGTTCCCAGCGTGTTCGCCATGCCGGTTATAGCCGCTGGCGGCAATCTCGGATTTAACGCGAACGCACCCCCAAGTTGCGCCAAATCGCGATGCAACAGCGGCAAACGAGGAATGTACGGATAATCCGGCGCGTGTTGTTGTAGGCCTTGCATCAGCGCATTTTCAAGCCCAGCATAGAGCCTCTGCAAGGCTGCCAATGCTTGAACATAGTCGTCGCGACTAACTCCTTTACTTAGCAGACACGCAAACATCGGCAACGCTCTAGGCCTTGATGTAAATCGCGCGTGCCACTACGCAGAGCGCTAAGTGCATCGACTGTATCAGCCATAAATCTCCATAAATAGGTGCCGCAGATGTAACGCCACAATACGATCTTCGTTTTGCCAGCCTAGACTGTAGCCTTTGAGATTATCCACCCATTTTTCAAATGAACGGCGCGGCGCGATGTCGATTTCGCCGTCCGGGTATTCCACAGGCTTGTTGGGGTTGCCGCCCCATTCGACATAACTACTTAATTCTTTGCGGTATAGCCACAAATGCACAGAATCACCGCCACGGGTGCGTAACTTCAATGCCAAGGCACCGGCTACCGGCAGCAGTCCGACATAGGGATGAGTTAGCGTCAAGTTGTCGCTACTGTAAATGACTTCAGAGCAATCGCTTTCGAACCAGTCATCCATCTGTTCAAGAACATTAAAGGCGGGCACCTCACCAACATACACCCAATCATCGCCAAAGCGAATCGCCAGACCGCAGGCATTCAGTTGCTCAAGCAGAATCGGAGCCATGTCGGCTGCAGCCGTCAAAATAGAGCCGTGACGCAGCAAAATCATGCGCATGGCTTTAAAGCGGCTGGTCAGGCTGTCCATGAAACGCATCCGCGACGCGGCTTGCCAGCTAGCAATGGCTAAACTGTAATGTCGGGCATTACGGCTTGCTGAGCGCAACACTTGCAGCGACAAACTTCTAGGCTCCGCGTGATGACAGGCTATCAGTCCCCACAATTCGCGCGCCACCACAATCGGTAAGGACAGCGAGGCGCGCACGCCCATGTTGTTAAGGTAGGCCATGTGTACTGGCGACACGCTACGCAAATCAGACCAGGTCAGATCGGGCGAGCTCTGTTGCAGACTTAATAACGGCACCGGTTGCGCCTGACTATCGGGAATCAATCGCCACGGATTTTTCAAATACAAGGTACGGGCAATGCTGGGAATATCGCTGCCCGGAAACCGTAAGCCCAAATAGCTGCCATACACCTCGATATCACGCGCCTCTGCCAGTACATCGCCGTCACCGTCGTCGCGAAAAGCATAAATCATGACCCGATTAAAGCCGGTCAGTTGCTGAATCAGTGTGGCCGCTTCCTGATGTAATAATAATGCCTGCTCGCTATTTTGCGGCGTATTCATTTGTACCGAATACTCTGCCGGGCTGATAAGCGACTCAGTATGCGGCACTATCTCAATAATAATGTCCTTGTTACCCTGCGTGATGACGATGTCGACACTACTCTCGTCGGCCAGACTGACCGCCACCAATTCGCTCCGGCTGCCTGGCTCCGCAGACAGCTTGTCCAGGCCCGGGGCGAGAGCGTCGGCCAGCTCTTTCGGCAAAGGATGGTCCAGCAACGAGGCGGCCGGATAAGGCGAATAAGCGTCGAACTGGGCGCTGACGTGGCTAACACAGCGATTGGCATCCAGATATAGTAGTCCTCCATGCGGCTGAATGGCGCTGGAATAGGCCAGCGGTTCGGCTTCACAATGAGCTTGCCAATTGTGTTCTATGTTCATTTACGTACCAGCAAGTCCTCAAAAGCAATCGCATCCATCGGCTTATAAAAATAATACCCTTGTGCCTCAATGCAACCATGCTCAATCAGCCAGGTTAATTGCTGCTCGGTTTCCACGCCTTCGGCCACCGTGATTAAGCTCATCGCCTGAGCCAGTCCGATGACGGCGCGGGCAATACTGGCATCGTTTTCATCTTTGGGTAGACCATCGACAAAACTGCGGTCTATTTTTAATGCCGACAGCGGCATCCGTTTTAAATAAGCCAGCGAGGAAAAACCGGTGCCGAAGTCGTCAATAGACAGTTCGATGCCGGCTTCATGCAAGGTTTGCATATTATTTTTCACAATCGCCTGATCATCAACCATCACCCGTTCGGTAATCTCGATTTGCAACACGCTGACCGGCAGCTCGCGCATTTCCAACGCCGACAAAATGAAGTCGGCGGTGTCTATCACCCGAAAATCGCGCGCCGATAAATTAAAGGCGATCGGCAGCAACTTAAGACCTAGAGTGCGCCATTCGACCAGCTGATCCAGCAATTGATTCAGTAGCAAACGGCTCAGTTCAACAATCAAGCCGCTTTGTTCGGCGATTGGAATAAAACGGTCGGGGGCCACATGGCCGATATTCGGATCATGCCAGCGCGCCAGCGCTTCGGCACCGGCCAGCGAACGGTCGGCCAGCAGAATGCGCGGTTGATAAACCAAAGTCAGGCGTTTTTGCTGAATGGCAATGCGCAAGGCCGTTTCCAGCGTAGCGCGCTCCATGATAGCGACACGCATGTCCGGGCGGAAAAACTCAAAGCGGTTACGACCAGCTTCTTTGGCCCGGTACATAGCAGTATCGGCGGCTTGCACCAGTGTGGCGCTGTCTTCGCCATCATCCGGGTAGAAGGCGATGCCAATGCTGCACGACACGAACACGCGCTGGCCAACCAAATCAAACGAGCGCGATAATTCATCCAGCATCCGTCGAGCAATGTGTTCGGCTTGCGCCGGTGGACAATCATCCAGAATCGCGGTGAACTCATCGCCGCCCAGACGCGCAATAGTGTCGACATCACGCACACAGGTCAGCAGCCGCTCCGACACTATTTTAAGCAGCGAATCACCGGCATCATGGCCTAGAGAATCGTTGACCATCTTGAATTCATCCAGATCGATAAACAACAGCGCGGTCGTGTTCTTTTCGCGCCGGGCTGAAGCGATGGATTGGCGCAAACGGTCATGGAACAGGTTGCGATTGGGCAAGGTGGTCAAAGGGTCGTGGGTGGCCAAATAATCAGCGCGGCTCTGGGCATTCTTGATGTCGGAAAGATCGCTGAACACCGCAATGTAATGCTCGACTTTGCCGTTATCGTCATCCAACCGGTTGATAGTCAGCCATTCTGGATAGATTTCACCGTTTTTGCGCTTGTTCCATATCTCACCGTGCCAGTTGCTATCCACTTTCAGCGCACGCCACAAGTCAGCATAAAAGGATTTGGACTGCTTACCCGAACTTAGCAGTTCCCCAGGTGTGCGGCCAACCGCTTCCTCTAGTGAATAACCGGTAATTTTGACAAACACCGGGTTGACGGTTGAAATTCGTCCTTCGGCATCTGTGACTAAAATAGCGTCACCGGCGCGGTCGAACACCCGTGCCGCCAAACGTAACTGTTCTTCGGCATGTTTGCGGTAGGTAATATCGGTGGCTTCCATGCTGATGGCGCTGATATTGCCCTCCTTGTCCAGCATGGGAATATGAATGGCCTCGATATGGCGTTTGTTATCGTCGTATTGAATCAGATGCTGAGCGACGACCGGCTTGCCTTCACGCAAGGCTTGCAGATCGTAAGCCCATAAATCAGCCGCTATGTTATTGGGAAATACCGCAAAATCGCTTTTGCCGATGATGTCATGCGCGTCCAAACTGAAAAAATCGCAAAAACGCGGATTGCTGTATAGATACTGGCCGCGCACGTCTTTCATCACATACATCACAGTGGTGCGCTCCATCAGCATGGTCTGCATCTGCCGAGCATCTTCCAAGTCTTTCCGTGCCCGCGACAGTTCGGTGACATCAATCACGCTGGCAATCAGACTAATAGTCTCGCCCCTGACATCCTGCCCAGGGGTGATGATCAGCTGGTAATCACGTCCCTCATAATGAGTTATCGCGGTTTCGCGGTCGGCATTGGCCAGAGCGCTGCCAATCATGTCCTCCAGCGGATTCAGATAATTCGGCAACCTCAGACGGTGCAGCGGTTGTCCAGTAGCGCTGGATTTTAAACCGTACAACCGGACTGCCGCAGAATTAAACCGGTGCAGCGACATTTGGGTATCGAACACCAACACCGGAAACTCCAAGGTGTTGTACAAGTGCTCATATTCGGCGGTAAATTTGGCCAGCTCCGCCGTGCGGATATTCAACTCTTCATTGACGCTGATTAGCTCTTCATTGGAGGCCTGCATTTCTTCGTTGGAGGTGGCCATTTCCTCGATCAGGGTTTGCAGGTGCTCGCGGGTCGAAATCAGCTCGTCTTCGACCATATTTTCGCTGGCTTCGACCGCCTCCACATCAGCGGATTCGGTGGTTTTTTTCGTGGTGACCACCGGATCGAACAGCACCAAAAAATATCCATCGGTACTTTTTTCGATAGGGCTAACGGAAATGCGCAAACGGGTGTTGCCCAGCCGGCGCACCCGGCCAATCTGCATTTCCCGACGTCTGATACCACGATGAAGCAGAGCCAGCAACTCGCCGCGCAAAGGCTCCGACACCACGTCCACTAGGCCCAGCTTGGGGGTGCCGACTGGGAAACTCAAAAAGCGCGAGGCATCACCGGCGGTGTGTATGATCATCTGGTTTTCATCAATCATCACGGCAAAGGCGCCATAATGATGAGTCAGTCCTTGCAACATGTCGCCCAGTAAACGCCGTTCGCGCCGGCTGGCTGAGCTGGCGGTATGATGTGTCGCGGGTGCTTCAACATTAGGTAACAGCATCATATCGCTAGAAACCGGCGCATTGCTGCGGCAGAACAAGCGCTCGCGCCGATCCACCGGACGGAACATGTTTTCGGCATGGGCGATACTCTCGGAACGGCCGAGGAATAAATAAGCATCGGGATTCAGTCCGAACTGAAAGGTATTGAGTACCCGCGTCTGCAACGCCGCTTCAAAATAGATCAGCACATTACGGCAGGACACTAGGTCAAGACGCATAAACGGCGGATCACAGACCAGATTGTTGCGCGCGAACACAATCAGGTCACGCAACTGTTTACTGGCCTCATAAACCTGATTGCGCGGATGGAAATAACGCAGCAATTGATCTGGCGACACTTCGCTCATCGCTGCGGCCGGATACAAGCCGCGCCGTGCAAATGACAGCGCATTTTCATCGATGTCGGTGGCAAAAATCTGAATCTTAAATTGCGATAAACGTTCACCCAGTGTGTCGGCAAACATCATAGCAATGGAATAGGCTTCTTCGCCGGTCGCGCAACCCGCCACCCAGACGCGAATCTCGCTGCCCGCCGTTTTGCGTGAGCAGACATTGCGCACCGCCTGACCCAGTACATTGAAGGCATCGCGGTCACGAAAGAACGCTGTGACCGAAATCAGGATGTCTTTAGACAGCCGCGCCAGTTCGTCCGGGTGGCTGTCCAAGTAGTCAAGATAGGCGGCCACATCAACCATATTGGTAGCAACCAGACGGCGCTGGATGCGACGCATCAGCGTACCGATTTTGTACCCGGAAAAATCGATTTGCGTGTGTTCTTGTAAGCGACGTAACAAGATTTTTACCAGATCCCGGCCCTGGCCTTCATCAAGCATAGCCTCATTTTTCAGCTGCCCGAGTTTAGCCAGATCGGCGGCAATCTCTTCAGGCGACAAAATACGATCGGCGACACCGGCATCAATCGCGGCGCGCGGCATCCCATCGAATTTAGCGGTTTCCGGCTTTTGCGCGAACGTGAAACCACCGGCCGACTGAATCGCACGCAATCCCGCCGTGCCATCCGAGCCGGTGCCGGACAGCACCACGCCAACGGCGGCATCGCCTTCTTCAGCGGCAAGGGAAATAAAGAATTTATTGATTGACGGTTTGGGTACCACTTCCGGTCCAGCCGTGACCAAGCGCAGACGTCCCTCACTCATGGTCGCGTTAAAACTGGCGGGGACCACGATGATGACGCCGACTTGCGGAATCTCGCCGTCCACTGCTTCTTTGACTTTGACCGAGGTTTCACGGCCCAGAATTTCCACCATCAGGCTGCGATGGCGAGGCGACAAATGCTGTAACAATATATAAGCGCAGGGTATCTGTGAATTGAGGTGACTGACCAGTTGGGTCACCGCCTCCAAACCACCAGCCGAGGCGCCGATGCCGACAATGTAGCGGGGTTCCCCGGCCAATGTCGTTTTCTGTTCGGCAGGAAAAACTGATAACGCTTTGTTGTTATCGTCTGATGGTGCTTTTTTCATGCTCAATTCCAACTCCAGTACATTTATAATTATTGTAGCTCAGTATATGACCCAGCCCTAAGGAAGCGCTGATTAAATCCAGCTTCATGAGATAATATTGCCATTGAACTCAATAAATCCAATACGCCTATGTCCTATCAAACCAGTTTTGCTGACCTCGACTATAACCACAAAAAACGCCTGACCCGAAGAGAAGTGTTTCTGAACGAAATGGAGCAAACCGTTCCGTGGTCAAAGTTGATTGCCTTGATTGAACCCGCCTACCCGACCTCAGGGCGGCGCGGTCGCCAACCGATGCCGCTGGCTAGCATGCTGCGCATTCACCGCCTGCAGAATTGGTTCAGTTTTTCCGATCGCCAGATGGAAGATGCTCTCTATGAGATTGATAGCGTCCGCCGCTTTGCCGGTTTTGGTAGTGTCACCGAAGCATTGCCGGATGAAACCACGATCCTCAATTTCCGTCATTTTCTGGAGAAACAGAAGCTGACTGAAAAACTGTTGGAGACCATTAATGGCCATCTGAAAGAACAAGGACTTTTGGTTTCTCAAGGTACGATGGTCGATGCCACGATTATTCATGCGCCCAGTTCTACTAAAAACAAGGATAAGTCGCGGGACCCGGATATGCATCAAACCCGAAAAGGCCAGCAATGGTATTTCGGTATGAAAATCCATGTCGGCGCCGATGTGAATTCCGGCGCTGTACACACGGTGACGACAACGGCAGCCAATGTCGCAGACATCACTGAATTGCCAAAGCTGTTACGGGATAAGGATCAAGTCATTTTTGCCGATGCCGGTTATACCAGTGATGAATACCGGCGTAGAGCCCGGCATTTGGGCCTGCGTTGGTGCGTCAATGACAAGCGCAAACCCGGCAAGAGCCTGTCGTCCAACCAGAAAAAGCGCAATCGCAAACAGTCCTCGATTCGAGCGCGCGTGGAGCACGTTTTCAGGGTGATCAAACAGCAATTCGGCTTTCAAAAGACCCGCTATCGAGGTCTGGAGAAAAATGCATCGCAGGTCAACTTGCTGGTGGGACTGGCAAATCTTTATATGCTCAGGCGGCAGCTGATGGCTGCCTGAGGGCATCGTGCGTCTGTCGTTTCCCGAAAGCGGCAGATGAAGAAGAAAAATCGGGAAAAATGGTTAAAAATGCCATTTATTAGGCTTTGCAAAGCGGCGATTTTTGAAAAAAATCAGCTTGTCTGGCAATAGGGCGGAACACGATTTGTTCAGCGCTTCCCTTGGGGACACCATCACGATCGGCACGTTCCAATGCCTGTTCTTTAAACTGAGCCGTGTATTTGTTGCGGGCAACTAAAGTTGCTGATTCTTTGTTTGGTTTCATTATTGACCTCGGTTTTAGAGATTACTCTCTTAGCCGTGTGTCCGCAAAATCCGGGCAAGATCAATAGTGCATGTGTTTTCATGAAGCGCTTTTTGCGTAGTGAAAATGCAGGCTTTCCGACATCGCGCCGAGTCATTGCGAGAATGCTCTACCTAGGAGCCTGTCGGACTTATCAGCTATTAAGCCATATATAGTAAAATAGCCCTGAGTTCAACAATTTCACCGGCATGATTTTATGAGTCGCTTTATCCAATATGATCGTAACCAACAGTATTTGCTTCCGCCGTCTGTGGACGAATGGTTACCGGAAGGACACTTGGCGCGGTTTATCGTAGAGGTGATCGATCAGCTTGATTTGTGCAAGTTGACGCGCCGTTATTCCGGGAGTGGTTCAGCGGCTTATCATCCGGCCATAATGCTGGCGTTGCTGGTCTACGGCTATGCCAGCGGCACCTTCTCCAGTCGCAAGATCGAGCGGGCGACTTACGATTCTGTGGCCTTCCGGTTCATTGCCGCCAACCATCATCCCGACCACGATACCCTGGCCCATTTTCGTAAGACCTTTCTGGTGGAATTGGAGGACTTGTTCGTACAAGTTCTGAGCTTGGCTCAGGCCATGAAGCTGGTCAAGCTGGGACAGATTTCGCTGGATGGCACCAAGATCAAAGCCAATGCCTCAAAGCACAAGGCGTTGTCCCACGGTCACATCGAAAAGCGGGAGGCGCAGCTGCGTGAAGAAGTGCAGGCCTTGCTGAAAAAAGCGGCGGATGTCGATCAGGAGGAATTGGCCGACGGCATTGATTTGCCAGCCGAAATTGCACGCAGAGAAGATCGCTTGAAAGCCCTGGCGGAGGCCAAGACCCAGATTGCCGAACGGGTTAAAGAGCGCGACGAACAGGCCCGGAAAGACTACCAAGAAAAACTCGCCCGCCGTGAGGCCCTGCGCGCTACGGGTAAAAAGCCCCGCGGTAAAGAGCCGAAAGCGCCCGAAACCGGCCCCCAAGCTAAAGACCAGATCAACCTGACCGACGAAGAGTCGCGCATCATGCCGAGCGCCAACGGTTTTATACAGGGCTACAACGCCCAAGCCGCCGTCGATGTCGACAGCATGCTGGTCGTTGCCACCACACTCACCCAACAGACCAACGACAAGCAGCAAGTCAAGCCGATGTTGAGCGAACTGAAGGCTTTGCAAGATAGTCTGGGTAAGCCGGAAACACTACTAGCCGACAACGGCTACTTCAGCAACAACAATATCCAGGCTTGTGTGGACCAAAAGATTGCGCCGCTCATTGCCTTAGGCCGCGAAGCCCATCACCTGCCACTGGAGCAACGGCTGACGCCCGATGCGCCCGAACCTAAAAGCACAGACCCACTGGTCAAAATGGCCTGGAAACTCCAAACCCAGAGTGGTCGTGCGCTTTACGGCAAACGCAAAAGCACCGTCGAACCGGTATTTGGGATTATCAAACAGATCTTGGGCTTTCGCCAATTCTCGTTAAGAGGCCTCGACGCCGTAACGGGCGAATGGAAGTTGGTAACGATGGCCTTCAATTTAAAGCGGATGCATGTGTTGGCGGCGGGATAGCGCGAAATAGGGTACGAAATCACCCCGGGCTGGACAGAGACAAAGCCCGGCCATTTCAATGTGAAACAGTGATGTT
>Ga0208631_100265_pt1 | contig 17835 bp, 22 predicted proteins | sample LakWasMet38_LOW7_2_FD_183878 | JGI IMG/M metagenome (GOLD analysis project Ga0208631, IMG submission 183878) | Freshwater sediment methanotrophic microbial communities from Lake Washington under simulated oxygen tension - Sediment Metagenome... | ecosystem: Environmental > Aquatic > Freshwater >... | reverse complement strand
AGCAGTCGAATGACCGATGGTGAGTCTGCGTAGCTTTTCCCATTGTAGTGAAGATTGCGCAAATCCCCGATGAAGAGGGTTTGTTGGTTGTGCAGGTCATTAATGCGCTGAATGAGATAGCACTCAGCGCGCGAGGTAAGAAAGTCATTCATTGGTAGGGCCATATTTTGGGGTAAAGAGGGGACATCAGGTTTAGGCTGACCTTCACGGCGTCATTGTATCCATCAGCGAATACTTTGAACGAAATGGTCCCGTGAGGTGACTGGTAGTAATCGGGGTCGCCAGGTTCACCCCGTGTGGTGAGGATGCGAAATTCATGGCTGACATTTTTCGGGTCGGCCGGAATGACCGGAATAATTTCAACAAAGGGCCGATTAGCCCATGACTTGAACTCTTCGGTTCCGATGGAATGGAATGCCCTGCTCGCCGACAGCAAGGCGCTCTGTTCATCAGAGGATAAATGGTCGGGGTGCTCCATAGTAGTGATCAAACTTGAGGGGTGTTGTCGTCGCCAACTTTCGGTGTGATTTGCGTGTCGCGGCTAGGTGTCGGCATTTGCCTAGATTTATTGAAGTAACAATCAAAGTCCATCTGCAGTCGATCTGCCTCGAATTGGAAGCGTTCCAACAGGCGGGGTGCACTCGGATCGGCGGTCTGGTATTGGCGAACGTCCTTAAGAATAAAATCGGCTAGGCAACAACCTGCGGTTCGATCGCGGAGCAATTCGGCTCGTAGGTCGGGATAAGAATTAAGCACATGCCCGGCCATAACGTCCCAACCCATGACAATAATGGAGTTTGGTTTCTTCGGATCAGTGACAAACCCGCGCAAGTGGGGATCGCCAATCTGCGGAACGTATGGCGCCGGGATCGAAATATATTCCAGCGCAGTCAATTCACCTTTTGGAAGAAATCCGCAGAGATTGCCGGTGTGATCGATGGCCTGTATATATGCACGCTCTCTCGTGCCGAAAACGAGTGTTTTCAGACCGAATGAGGTAGCGGTTTCGGTAGTATTTTGCGGGTCGTGCTTGAGGATGCCAAGCATTGTCGGGATTTGGGCAGTATTCATTGGGATGCTTTTTGCAGTGGTTGATTGTTATCTGGCTTTTGTGAAGGAGGAATCTCCACCCCCTCAATATAGCACGGCCCAAACGCCTCTCCGTGGGGTCTGCATAGCGGTGCTTTTGTGGGCAGGCTGACATCGAGTTCGGCAACACTTTGCAGGGTCTACTAAACGGGGGGAGATAGTTTCATCACCTGTTTGTGACGGTAGAGCGGATGGCTGATGCCCTCATTGCAGGCTGTCGTCAGGAGTTGTGTTGAAGCTAACGGGCGAGAGGAATGTTAGGGCGCCGCCTTGGAATTTGACCTTTCCGCGTGGAAAATGGGTATCAGTGTTCCTTTGCGCGAACTGCAGGCTCTTGGTTTTGCCGGGTTGCTGCGCTCACACTCCTCCCTCCACCCCCAGTAACTGGGTGAAAAGTGCACAGCGGTTTTTTTGCGCGGCGCACGAGACCCCGCATTTGCAGAAGGGGAGGGCATCGGCGGACCGGCCTTTTCCTTGTGCTATTACGGCAGGGTGAACGATACCCCTCCAAAACTCCGCCAACCCCTCAAACTGATTCTGGACCCTGGCCAGACCTCCTTTGGTTTCGAAGCGCCAGTCGCGCCGATAACACCTGACGCACCACCACCCGCGCCGACGGCGCAAGCACGGAAGACTCCCCAAACGCCTCTGGCAAAAGCTCCAGCCTCCAAGGACCGGAGGCAGCGGTCGGTCCGCGCGCGCATCTCATTTGAAGCTCCCATGCGGCTCAAACGGAGACTGGAGAGTGCCGCGCGCGACCGCGACCAAAGCAAGACCTCGATCTTGCGCGCAGCAGTCGAAACCTACCTTCGTCACCCTGAACCCGATGAGGACACTCCGTGAGCGAACCGAAAAAGCCTTTGAAGCGGCGACATCGTGGGTCAATCCGGTCACCACAGCGCGTCCGTTACCTTGAAGTCGCATGGGCCGCCGCACTGAGTGACCCGGAAATGCAGGCGCACGTCGCGCTCCTCGGCGGCCTCTTTGCTTCCCGGCGGGGCAGGAAGGTCACGGTCAAGCAGCTGACCCGCGCGTTGGCGGCTTGCCACCCTTCGACCGGGAAGAGGCTGCGGAAGCGCCTGAACCAAGGGTTCAGGCAGGAAGGCGACAGCCTCGTGAGCAACGTCTGCTTCGGTTTTGATATCCCGCTTGCCGTCGACAAGTCCGTGACGATCGCCGCATTGGTGTTCAAAGACGCCGTTGTTCTGAAGGCCGCCATGGATGCAATGCGTAGTTCGGCAGGGTGGTTGGGCAAGAGAATGGACCGACGCCTCCGGCGCGAAGGTCAGAATGCGACGCTCGCGACGGGAAAGAGCTCGATCTTCTTCATCCCGGAGAAAGCCGGTCGTGATGGTCAACCGCATCTGCACGCGCACCTCGTCATTCCCAATCTCACCTCGTTCGAGGAGGATGGGCGCACGCGCCACTGCGCCGGTCATTTTCGGCGAATGGCGCGGAGCGCGATGGAAGCGCAGCAACGGACGAACCGCCAACTAAGCCGTAGCCTGAAGAAGGCAGGGTATGCGGTGGAACTCGTGGATGAGGTGTGCCGGTTGACTTCGGTGCCTCGCGCACTGTGTGCGGAGCTTTCGCCGGTGAGTGCACGGTTAAAGCCGAAAAATGAAGGTGGACAACGACGTCGTTCAACCAAAGCGGCGGTCCGCTTCCGGGAGAATCGCTATCTCAAGACCCGACCTGGGAAAGTGCTTCAACCGCTCGCTCACTGGCAGACGAGATGGGAGCAATCGATTGGAGCCGACAGGCTGGCAGCCGAAGTGCGGGCCTATCACACCGCACGCTACCACCTTCCGGTCGAGCCCAAGAATGCACCAGGCGAAGTAATCCCATTCCCGCCTGACATCGCATCTCCGGCACCCGTGGCCGCTGCACTAAGGATCGAGGAACCGCACGATGACGTTTTGGACGATGCTGCGATGGTGCGTCCCAATTTCGCTTCGTTGGGGATGGGGGTACGCAAGAGGGCCGAGCGCGAACTCAGCGGTGAAGTAAGGCGCCAGGTTATCGAGCTCGATTATGTGTGCGCTGACAATGCGGGTCACATGGTCGAGCACACGGAGGCTTTGCGCACCTTGCTCCGCCTTATTTTCCCGCGGCTGCTTGTTCACCAGAAATTTGCGGCGGCCGAGCAATCCAGCTTCAGGGTCACGGGTGCGGTCGCAGCAAATCCGCCGCTGGCCCAGCTCGTTGTTGCGACGGCTGCGGCGCTTGAGGCCGAGCTGGGTCAGGAGGTAGTTCGAGCGAATTGGCCGACAGTCCTGCGCTCGCTGCATGAGGAGCTCGCCAACTGTTTTCCGGAACCGGTGCGGGCTCCCCGCCCGCCCGCCGGCGTTCGTCGTGTCCGGCCGGCCAAGCCGTTGCCGCAAGTCCGGAAGGAAACTGCCGTTAAACCTTCTGTCGTGGAGCCGCCACCGCCCCCACCAGCGCCGTCGCCGGCTACCGAACCTGAATGGGATCTGATGCCATGAAGCGGAGCTTGTTACTCCATTTCCCGTGCCGCGATGCGGTATTTGACTGGTTCGGCGACGACTCGTCGGATCCGCCACGGGTCACGATCGACCTGCTCGCACAGCAGAGAGATTATGAGTGGCTCCCGGGCAATGGCGACCGGCGGGTTACTTGCCAGGCGTGCGGTGACCCGAGAGCCCGCTACGTTGGTTGTCGCCAGCGTGGAAACGGTCGTGATCTGCTTTACCTGCGCCGCTATCCCAGCTCTGCGCGGTGGCACAAGCCCGGTTGCTTCTCGTATTCCGCCGACTTGGTCGCGCAAGACGAAGGAGCGCAGCCAATCGGGGGCCCTCAGCCTGGTGGAGATTTTGCCGCCCTGTGGCGCGATGTCGGAGATCCTGAGTATCGCGTTGTAGCGATGCGCCGGCGCAAGGCCGGTCACAATGCGGCCGTCGGTGCATCGAGCCGGCGTCATTTCAATCGGGTCAACGTCAGTTTGCACCGGTTGGCGCGCGATCTTTTGCAGCGCTCCGGCGTGTGCTCCTGGCGACCCGAATACAAATATGCACGTGATGAAAGGGTGTTTAACGGCTTGGTGAAAGGAGCTCTGAACGACATCGCGGGGGCGGGGGAGGCCGCCTACGCCGTCCTTTCAAGCCTGCCGGGCGCGAATTTCATTCCGTGGTCATTCCTCAATGAGCGCGACCGGAAGGCCCCGGCGGAAATGACGGCATGCGTGGGGTTCGGATTCATCGAAAGCTTGGGCCCCGAGAACGAGCGCGGAGCCAGGCTCATGCACCTGAGCAATTATCCTGATCGTCCGGTCCTCGTGCCGCGCGTGGTGCTCGACCATGAAGGAAAGAAGCCGGCCTCGCCACTGCACAGCTTACACGCGCATCCTGCCTGGGTAATCTTTGTCGCGTCGCTCTTTGGCGAGACGTGGAAGGTTCACGCGATGGTGCCAATTCGCTTTTCAACCGTCGGACTGATCCCGGTTGAAAGTCTTTTTGAAGATCAAATGGTGCGGCGCCTGATCGACGAGAAGCGTTCGTTCATTCGATGGTTACTACCGCCGCCCGAACTCGCGGGCTCGAGATATATCCCGGACTTTCAGCTCACCGACACGGTGGCCAAAGAGTTTGTGGAGGTGTGCGGGTTGATGCATGACCCGATGTATGCGGCGAATATTGCCCGCAAAAAGAAGCTCTTGGTAGACCGGCTCCTTATTTGGGACGCCCGACGGCCTTTGAATCGGTTTAGGTGTCCGCCTTCGGAAGTGGTTAAATACCAATAGTCAAAGAGGCTGCCGCGCGACCCTGCGCGGCCAACTCCGCCGGAAACGAAGGCCGTGCTAGAGTAAGTCAGCATGAACCCCCCACCCCCCAATCAGAAAACCCCGGCAAGCGCGTCGGAAACTCCTTCGGCCGCCGGTGCACCTGTCGAACCCAAAGCTACGGCGGCTACGAATCTTCAGGCCGCGATTCTGCAGTTCGGCCTGCAGTACGACGTGCCGGTGCCCCTTGAATACTTTGACGCGCTTATCTCTCGCAGTGGAGCCTTTCGCGCACGCGCGGATGGTCGGTTGAATCTGGAGGAAGTGCGAAGCCGGGCGGCAGTGAAGCCTTCGGAATTAGCCCGCTACCTCCGTAACGAGCCCCGAGCTGCTCCAACGCAGAACTAAGCCCACACAATGTAAGTTCGCGGAAGATATGTCCGCTTCTGTGAACATCTTGTCCTAGAAATCCGTGTAAACGGTTAGGCCCGGAATCTGCCGGTTTTCTTGAAAACCTGCAAACGCCGGGTCGATCGGTGAAGATGCCTCGCTAGGAATCGGTCAGTGCGGGCTCCTCACGGTGGATGAAAAATAAAATTTGAGTGAAGTGGGCTTCATTTTGAAGCACGTGAGACCAGTAGCTTCACATAGCTATCAACGGTATTCTGTAGGTGGGCTTGGAGATCAGCCTGTGAAGGCAAAACTGATTCGTCGGGTGAAAAGGTGGCCGAGCGCACGAGCCAGAAGACGACCCGGCGGGCTACGGAGCCGGCGGCGAAGACCTTGGGCAGGCCCTTGACCTTGCGGGTGCGGATGAGGGAGCGAGCTCCCTGCACGAGGCAGGGCATCCGGGCGTTGAGCTTGGGATTGAGCTCGATGGAGAAATGTAGGTCGGAAAACTCACTGGCTCGCTTGCCATGAGCCTCAGGTATCGCGGGGATGGTGAGGTACTTCTTTGTCTTGGGTCGAACGGTGCCGCCAAAGTAGCGCAACGCGATTCCCACCTGGTTGATCGATACGACCACGTGGTCGCCCTCGACGCGGAAATGGGTGGCCTTCGCAGCCTTAGCAAAAAAATTCGTCCGAGGGGCCCCTAGCGCATTTGGCCGGGACTGTTGCAAAGATATCAGGTTTTTCTTAACCGAGTTTACGGCAGCTTCCCCCAAGATTGGATTTATCCTTTCAGGATGTAGGCCAGCTATGACCCGGTGAACTGCTGGGCTCGCCGTGTCGGATGAGATCTTAAGTTGAATGCCTACGCTCATGATATCTCGCTAAGAAACTGTCAGGGTGGGCTCCTCATTGTGGATTCTCGAAAGGGGGGCGGGGGCATTGCTGCGCTCGATCCTCGGCAATGCAGGCGCCTTTCCTTGGCCCTGCAGCCGGGTTGCAGGGGCTTTGGCGGCTACCGGCTTGGTGGGGGCCGGCGCCGGCGCGGAAGCGGACGGATGCTCCTTTAGGGCAATTTCGATGCAGCACGCCTCGGTCAGGGCCGGTGACTTCGCCGCGAAGAAATCCACCCGCTTGCGCAAGTGCTGCATGACAGTCAGGAACCCCAACTCCGTGGCGGCCGCTAATGCGATCCGGGCAATATCCGCGTTGGATGCGGTCGGGAAATAGCGCTTGGCTACGGACTTCATCTCGTCGGCACTGATGAAGTCCGGTAGCGACACGGTGTGGGTCAGTCGGCGTTGGATCTGGTTCGCGTTCCAACCACCCTTCAGGAACTTGTCACAAGCCTTCGCGAAATACTGTGGTGTGCTGATGAGCGCCACAGGCACTCCGAAATCGATCAGCGCCGTGCGCAGCCAGTCTACCCGTTTGGGTGCCGAGCGCGCGGCGCGATCACTCTGCGGGAAGAGAAAGTGGCTTTCGTCCAGCGTTAGCATCAATTGTCCTGGCTGCAGAGCGTCCTGGATCCGGAGCTTCATTTCGGTCGCCTTCCTTCCGTAAGAGCAGGCCGTGCCGACCGCTCGGGCTATTGAGCGGTAGAGTGTCGCCTCGTCAGTGCCCGACTCCAAGCGGACATAAACTGCTTGGCCAGGGTGCTGCGCACACCAGTTTTTCGCCGCTTCGGTTTTGCCTACTCCCTCGCGGCCTTCAATCAAGATGAAGCTGCGGCTGTGTAGTGCGAAATCCAGCTCCTCAAAGACGGTGCGGGTGATTTGGGTTTCAACGATGTGCCCCTTCGCAGAATCGATTTCCTTCTGGCGCCATTCCCTCAATGCGTCCCAAAGGGTCGGAAGGTTCCATAGCCCACTCTTCAGTGAAGGGGACGCGGGGTCAACGGGCGCGTCCTGCAGAAATCTTGCGAGCTTGGCGCTGTCACACTTGCACAACCTGGTGAACTGATCGACGGGGTAAGAATCTGGGTAAGCCGACTCAGCAGTATATGCACTCTTCAACTCTTCATCGGAACAAGAATCATAGCGGCATCGATCATCTGAATAAGCGGCAAACCCAAGGGAAGCCCTGCGCTCTCCGCGTAGGGGAAAGTCTTCCTCGCACATCAGTTCCTCCCGGACAACCCGAACCTGGTCGGCATTGTAGATTTGCCCTTTTGCCATGCCAAATTTGTGCATGGAAGGAGTGCCAATCCGCGATTGGTTGGCGTCGAGAAAATCGGAGGCGAAGCGCTCTATTCCCCCTTCCCGCCAGGATAGCTGCTGCAACCACCAAAGCATGGCGATCTCTTCAGGATCGGACAGTTTTTGGCAGCGGGCTGCGACTTGGTTTCCAAGCAAGCCGCGATCATACTCCACCGAAGAGGCGAAGGCATCGGGCCGGAATTGCTTTTTTTCAGCGGTTTGGCGTCGAGTCTGCATGGGAGTTTTGTTCCTTCCTGAGTTGGGCAGCGATTTCCAGGCGGGAAGCCGGCACACGATGGTCCGCGCTCAGTTCGCGTCGAAGTTTGGTGGCCTTGCGGGTCGCGGTGAATTCCGCGCGCTGGCCCGCCTTGATGGCCTCCTGTTCCGCGGCGATTTCACGGCCGGTCTCAATGGTTGAATCGTCGGCGATAACCGGCCGGAAGGGCGACGGTGCATTGTCTGGGAAGTGGGCGGCAATCTCCTTGTAGCGCGTGTGAAGGGTCCGGTTGTGAGTATCGAGGCTGGCATGTGCCGCGTTCAATTCTTCTCGGGTGGCGGTCATTGCAGGAATTGCGGGGGCAAGTGGAATTACGGCAGCCGTGGCTTCCGAAGGATGCAGCTTCACAAAGCAACTGGTCAGATCATCCGGATTAAAATAAACGTGGATCTCACGGCCGATCAGCCTGGCCGTTACTTCGCTTCGGAAAACCCAATCTTTACCACTGGACCTAATCGTCAGACCGTTTCGAGTGACCTTCAAAACCGCACGGTGATTGGCCAACAGGTAGCGGGTTTCATCCGAGAGTTTCACGAGGGGCTTTGAATAATCGAAGAGCGCATCCCATGCCGCCCGTGGAGATTGACCACAAAGTGATCCGTCCTGGCGCTCGCTGTTATAGTCCTCACAGATTCGGTTTAGGCGTTCAATCCACTCATCCCGATGGAGAAAGCACTCGTGAGCTGGCTTGCGCCCGGCTTCTACGTCTAGCTTGTTCCGCTGGACGAGCTCGAATTTCTCGGTCATTTCGTTCCGGCCGCAATACCCAGGTTGATCCTCCATGAGGTCTTGCAGCATGCCAATGATGCGCTCTGCCACTTTTGAACGGGCATTCCCTGGCTTGGAGTGCATGAATTTCACTCCCCATTCCCGCAAACCGGATTCGGTTTCTATCGGATCAATGGCAGCGCCACTGGCCTGAACACCTTTGATGATCTTCGAGCTGCGCCAAATGCCATTTTCAAAATGATACCCACAGCGGGGCAAGCCGTAGCTGTCATGCGTGCGCAGGATCAACCCTCGAATCACCGCTGCAGTGTAGTTGCGTTCACTGTGGAGTGCAAAAGCGAGGACGCGCCTGGCCCGCACATCGACCATAGGCAGGAACTGCCCGCGCATAATGTGAGTCTGCCCACTTTCATCTTCTTCCCAGTAATATAAAGGCAAGGTAGTGTCGTCTGACTGATACCAGTCACCGGGAAATGTGTCTGACCAATTGCGGCTGATATACGCGCCGTTGAGCTTCGCTCCGCGTGGGCCAAGGTGCCAGGGGCGCAGGCGCTCAACCTCAGGCAATACCAGACGGGCGATGGATTCGGGCACGTACGATTTGCTAGATGGGTTTGCGAGATACGCAGAGGCCGCGCCTGGTGAGAGCAGGTGATCCCGCAGCGCCTCACGCCAGGCGCGGCGGAGGGAACCCTTCTTGAGCGTGTGGGCGATCAGTAGGTCAATATCCTCTTTGGTCGGGTTGAACCGGGGTGCCCGACCAGGGCTTTCCAGTCGCATGTCTCGAATGGCCCCCGGAACCTCTCCACCTGCAATCCATCGATCTAGCTTGCGGCCGAAGTTCTTTGCCAGGGCCGCTCGGGTCAAGGCCATCGGCAGCCCGCTATCATTGAGAGCAGAGATGATGATCCGCCGGGCCCGCAGGTCGACGCTGCCCTGGTCAATCAAGTGCTGATATTCGATCAGGGCGTTGTCCCAGATTGCGAGTCGTTCTCCATCGGTAAGCCGACTGGTGTCTTTCACCGAATTGACGGCGGAGGAAAGGCTGGGGAGCTGTTGGGCGTATTTCTCGAATGCGGCCGGCTGCGCCTTCCGCACCAATTTGCCCGGAAGGTAGATCGCCAAATCTTTGAAATCACCCTTGCCCCCGTCCCGTTCGAGAACGCGATCGAACACTCGCCAGAAATGCCGGGGGGTGATGGGGTGCCCGAAAACAGAGGGATAGTCGCGCAATCCGGCAGCCTCAATCTCTGGCCGTCCCCAGCGCCCGCTGCAGTGCAACTCAATCGCACTGGCAAGCGCCTGGCGCAGTTTGTGGGCATGCTGCTTGGTCTTCGCGTTAAGTCGATTCCAGCCAGAGATAGTGAGTCCAGATTGCATTTCTTGGTTCGCGGCCTTGGCGTTTTGGGGTTGTGGCTCAGTTTTTGAAGTATTGGGCATGCCTACAATAACACTGCCGGCCAAATCCCCCTGGAATGGGAGGGCACGCTCGGGCTTTGCGTAGCCATAGCTCAGCCTGTTAGCAGCGTGAGGGGCCTCCCCCAGGTTGCTGTGTAGGCGGGCAATTTGGCTCTGACTGGACGCGCTCTCGTTCATCGGGCAAAGAGTTTGGCGATCCGCGAGAGAACCTCATTAGTGGCGCGGTGCGTGAAAATGGGGGCGGGTGCCGGTGCTGTTGCCAGCTCTTCTCCAACATTGGGCTGGGTTAGCCCATATCGCTCCATGAGTTGTTTTTTCCCGATTGGAACGCCGACGCTAATAAGGAATTCGTCAATCCGCAGTTCCCGATCAACGTTGCCGCAGGTGGGAGGCTTCAGCTTGAAATAAGCACGCGGAGTCACGTCGCCGAAACTCATCCGAATGACCTGACTGTCCACGTAATGCTGGAGGGCATCGGTGATCATCTCGGCATCGCTTGATTGGAGCTTGGCTAGGTCATCGCTCTGTGGGTTGGAACCGGTGCCGCTGGCACCGATGGAGCTCATGGTGGCTAGATCGCCCCCCATCCAAATTCGCGAGATTGCGCGATCCATGCGATCGACCAATGCTTGGTGTGGGGGCATCCCGGTATGGTTCAACTCCAGAGCGTTAATGCTGGTGCTCTCGTCAGTGACAATGGCGAGGTCCTCACCGTAGCCTTCAAGTGCATTCTTGATCTCGTCCCACTCTTCCGAGCCTTTGACCGCGCCGGTCTTGGCGTGCAGGGGCGGCATGCCAAACTTCTCCATGCAGCTGACCCAGGCTTTGAGGCCGGCCGGGACCTTGAAAAGATAGGCTATTGAACTGGCAACCATGAGACCGTCGCTCGCGTTGCACATCCACGAGCCGGGGCCGAAGTATTCGTCCAGGTCCGCGCCTTTCAGATCGTTGTCTGAACGCAGATACCGAAGCCGTCCGGTGGTGTTCTCGAAGAAATGGAGCGGCAGAAATTTGAAATCAGCCGTGAGCCCGGCGGGGAAATTAGGCCGCCAGATTATTTCGTGCATGGCGTATTTCAGCCCCACCGCAGTCATCATCTGATTGATGAGCTGGCGCACGCCTCCTCTTTCCATTTCGTTGACACCATCGTACGCGGTGAGGTTATTGTAAAAATACTTCAGGGCTTGGGTATGCTTTGCCGCTTCGGCTGAGTCATCGATGGGTAGAATCTCCCACTGGAGTGCAGACACTGCGCGGGCGCGCTTGGCGGCGCAGGCGGAAATCATATCGTCGCGTTCGATCATCTGTTGCCAGAGCAGGACCGCCTGTTTGATTTCGCCTCGATTGTACGCTTCCAGATTCCAGATCAGCATTGCCGGCGTGAGCCCCCTGATGGGGCTGCAGTAGGTCTGCTTGAAAACACTGACCCGCTGGGCACCGACCTTGGATTGGGATGGGGTATGCATCAGATTGCCCTCCCCGATTGGCAAAAACTCTGTTTGGTCGGATTCAGGATGCCGTTGCAACGCCGTTGCAAACCGCTCAGGCAAGGTTTTGACACCCCGGCGAGGGTGTGGACCCCCACCAATGCGTTTAATGCGGCATTTGGGGCGCTATTGGCAGTCGTTCTCATGACCTGAGCGCCTCCTGGACCTCAATCATCATTTGGTGAAGCTCGCTTTTGTCGGACGAGCCGATGAGTTCGCGGCGCAGCTCACGCTTGATCGGGCCGGGCAGATCGCGGATGAAATCATGGCGGAAGGGGCCGGTCATGTGCCTGATCACATAGTCGCGGTAGCTCTCGACCGGCACGATCACGTTGCGGCGGGTTGCCTTGGCTCCCTTCAGATCAAGACCGACCAGGGCGCCGGCCTCGACCTCATTCAGCAGGTGGTCGGTGCTGACCCCGAGCTTCTTTGCCATCTCCCAAATGGGAATGTTGGCCCGGTTGTTGAAGTCCAGGGAGGCAAAAGGGAAGGCGGATTTTTCGATGAGGTTCTTCATGGGCTCAGCTTCCGGCGCGGGATTCAGCGGTGTTTTTTGTTCTCATCGTCTGCTTTTCCACCTTCTTGGCCGTGGCCTCCATGGAGCCAGAAACCGAAGCTGCGTTTTCCGTGACAGCCGATTTCAGCTTTTTTGCAGCCTCCGCCATCCTTCTTAGCTCAGCGACAGCAGAAGATTGGCCGACCCAATCGCCGGCCGCCTGAGCCGTTTCAGCCTTGCGGATAAGTTCGGCACGCCGTGAAGAATCCCCTGGAGCAACCCCGCCCGATGCGGTTGTGGCAAGTGCTGCAGCCCGCTTGATGTTGCCGGCAGCATCGGTGTTTTTTAGAGTCTGCGTCCGATAATCGGCGGCTTTTATGGCAGCATCAACATCGGTAAGATCGCGATTGGCGTTTTCGAGCAAAGGTTGATTCTTTTTTATTACAATGTCGGCATCCCTCTCGGCTTGTTCGCGGGCACGGAGTGCGTTTGCGTATGACGCGACATCCCTCGTATCCTGGGCATCAAACCATGCGTTGGCTTCGGCCTTTTTTGCGACCTCGACCTTCTGCTTGGCTGCAGCGATGGCTTGAGATGCAGCGCTAGCTTGGGCGGTGGCAGCCTCCTTTTTCTTCAATACCGCATCCCGCTCAGCGCCGGCGATGGCTTGGGCTGATCCTGAGGATACCGCCGCGGCTTTCTCATCGAACTGAGCGTTAATCGCAGTCTCTTCGTCGGGAGACTTTGCTGACGCCAATGCCCGCTGCCGCTCGAATTCTATCGCCGATTTCTGGGCCTCGGCGCGTGCCTGTTCAACTTGTTTGAAGCGAGATAACGCAGCATCGATCGCCGAAGTCGCGCCATTGTAGGCGGACGCTAGAGCATCAGCTTGTGCCGTCGCGGCCTTGATGTACGTTTCTGAGGCAGCTCCGATTTCCTTCATGCCGTCAGCAGCCTTGCGGGATTGCTCGCCAGTCCCAGCCATAGCATCTCGGGCTTTCTCCGCAGATGAAACAAGGAAGTCGAACCCCTTCTGTATCAGCGGTAGAATGCCGAGAATGACGGCAAGAGTCGCCGTGATCGGATTGGAGGCAAACGCAGCGGTCAAGGCGCGCCATGCTTTGGCCATACCGAAGATCGCGCCTTCGCCGCCGCGAGCTACCGTCGTCAATCCTTCAAAGGCATCTTTGGCCTCACTACCTTTGCGTCCGAACTGGCTGATCGCGTCCCCCGCCTCGCGTGCGGCCTTGCCCGTTCCAGCAGTGGCCGACTGAGCTTCTTTGCTGGAACGCGCCAAACTCTTGAGCTGGTCATCGGTGGCCTTGATGCCTTGTCCTTCCAGGACTGTTCGGATCTTGATTTCCAGTTCAGTCATGACGGAGTGTGATCAGGATTGCGGTCAACTGCGCAAGGCACCAGGCAGCCAGACCGGTTCGCCAGTCTGCGGACGCCACGCTCAAAACAACGAAGCTACAGCCCAAAAGCACGCCCGTTGCACGGTGGCCGCAGGCGTAGATTCCGAGGCCAGGCACGAAGAGCACTGCAAAATGAGACCAGGAGAGCATGCGGCAGCGTGATTTAGTAGAGAGATTCAAAGGGATTGGGTGGGCACGTGGGCACGCTGAGCCGGTCCACATCCGCAATTCCTTCCGCGTAAACTTTTTCGATTTGGGCCCTGAGGGAATGCACCTGCTTGTACAACGTGTAGATCTCGCCTATCACTTTCTCAGATGCGGCGAGCGTGTCGCCAAACTTGCGGGAAATCAGATGCTCATGCCGGTAGAATTCAATGAGCCGAGCCAGGGATGGATTGCTTTCACGGGCTACCAATGCACCATAGGAGCTGCGGCAGTTTGGGTAGCTTTGTCCGACCCGATCCCACAGTTTTTCTGCCTTGTACGAAAGTTTCCGCACTTTCGATTCAAGGGCGGGCTCGAATGAAAGCAGACCGGAATCAGCGATCTGGATCAGCGTTGTGTGAAGCTCCGGCGGTAACATCAGCATGGCGCGATCCAATAGGTCGGCGCATAGGCCGAGAGATGTCTCGCGACGGATCTCGTCCTGGGAAAGTCCTGTAAATGGCGTGGGGATTTTGTGTTTAGTTTTCATGCGGATTTTGGATTCTCGTTTGTGTGGTTCTCTTTGTGCTAGCGGGAAAGTTTGATCACGATAGTCAGTGTGCCGGTCGCGGGATCGAACGACGATTGCGGTGCAAATTCCTTCGGTTTCCGGTGGCGTTTGTAGAAAAGATGCAGGGCACTCGGACTGGCCTTGATGCCAAATTCAGCCTGGAGCCGCTTTCTGGCCTCCACGTAAGACACACCACAGCAGTCCGGGCCGCCGGTAGTGAGCCAGGCGATCAATTGCTGGATCTGATGCATCGGCATCCTGTCCAGGGGAGAGCGAACGACTGGCTTTATCGTTACGCGTCGCGATGGTCCGGAAGTGTTCATGGTGATTTCAGCGAAAAAGTTCAGGCCGTTGCATCTTCGTGAGTGCGTAGGCGTCCGTGTCACTGATTCCAGGTTTGTCCTGCTTTACCTTCTCAATGGCCATGGCGACCTTGCCGAGGATCGTGTCTCCTTTGATCAAGTTCAACGCGCGCAGGTCATTGGACCGCGATCGGGCGAAACTTTGGTCGACTGGTTTAAGGCCTGTATAAAGAGGATTCATTATTCGGTGGTGGATGCCTGCGATTTTTTTGGGGGTAAACGGCGGCGGGTTCCGCCCCGCCGCCGCCAACCCTCCATCTAGGCTGCAGGCGCCGAGCTGGGTTCCTTTGCCGAAACTACTGGCGAAAGGAATTTGAGGAGGTCGCCATCATCCCGTTTGAGAGCTTCCTCGAAAATCTCGCAGCAAAGCCGGGCAGTGCGCGCCGCATTTTGGCGTCTGGTCATGTCCGAAAGCTTGGCGAAAATGACTTGAGCCGTTCTGCAGTCATCGGTCGCAAGGGCGGCTGTCCTGGCTTGCTCGTCAGACGCCATAAACGGCCGCATCACCCCGGCGATCGTGCTGACCTTGCGGTCAAAGATCGGCCTCAGAAGCGCCATTGCCCGATGCTTCATCGGCTTCACTGCTTCGCAGAGATTGTCCAGGGCTTCGTTCATGAGGCCCTCGCTGGCAGCTGACTCGCTGTTGCAAAGTTGGATCTGGCGTTCCAAGACGGTCAGCTCGGAAAGGGCTGAAGCGTCGCGGTAGCTCGTGCCGGCAAGTTCAGCTCGCCTGTGCTCCATAGCGGCGGCATCGGTTTTGCAGCGGTCTTGCGACTTGGCGATTTTCTCGATCGTACGGAGGTGACTTCGGAGTGCGTCCAAGTCCCTCGAAATGTCATTTTTGCAATCAGTTTTCATAGGTAGAGATATGGTTATTCAGCTGGGGCAGATTCGTCCGGAGACCAAATCCTGACGCATAACACCGCCTCTATTTTCCGCCTTGCGCGCACTGATCGACTGATCCCGGCGGCGACATTTCTAATTGTCTGCGGAGCGTACCCAGTGTTTCTTGCCAGGACTGCATGCGACCACCCCAACCCAGCAAGGATGGCTTTGAGTCTTTGAGAAGGTATTTTTGTCTCAGTCACAACCAACCGCAATGCTTACTAAGTAAGCAGCTGTCAAGAGAACGTTGATGAGTAAGAAAACTATTGGCGATCGGGTTAGGGCGCTGCGGCAGCAGGCTGACCTTTCTCAGCGCGCGTTGGCGTCGAAAATCGGGGTGTCTCCGGCAGCGATTGGCCGCATGGAATCTGAGTTTGATTACGTGACTTCTCGACCGACGATTATTGCGCTAGCTCAGCTTTTCTCGTGCGACGCGGATTGGCTCGAATTCGGAACAGGCGAGCAATCACTCCCGAGAAAGAAAAATGAGGAAGTAGTGCGCCATGATCGCTCAATAAAATCGTTCTTAGACTCTTTACCCAAAGAGGTGCGATCAGCCCTGGCAGAGCATTGGCTTGCGGGCGGACACTACCTGGATATGGAAAGCCTTCTTGATATAGCTCTGAAAACCCGAGCGCCATTGCCCAATAAGGAAGAGGAGAAGGAGTTTCAGTGGATGCTTAGAAGGTGGGCACGCCGGCGTGCCCGTGGCAGAGCTGCCATTTTCCACGGAATTGAGATTTTAGATATGCTGGCTAAGTTACTATTGGACGAGCACATAAACGAGGGCGCAAAAAAGACTACCTCTCAATTGCCATGACGAAAGGATGTATTGTGGAGTACATTTTTCTATAGCTCCAAATGAAATCTCCGTCGAAGATTTATTCCCCACCTGCATTTGTAAGCGCATTTCGGATATCTGGACTGCTCTGTCTGCTTTTGGCAGTCGCGGGATTTATCACCGGCATAGTTGGTGAAACGTCACTCTGGCTTGGTGTTGGCCTCGTGCTCGCGGCGCTGGGCAATTTCCTTTATGCGGACATGGCCGACGCCCTTGCTCGCACGCACTGGCGTGTGGATCTCTTGGCTCATCAGCTGCAAATCGTGATCAGTGAAGCTGAATTGACTGTAGCACGCCGCAGCGCTGCTGAGCGCGAAGCACAGGCGTCTCAGGAGGCCGAAATCCAGCGAGTCTTAGATCAACAGCGAGCTGGCTTAGAGAGACCAACGTCAGCTCATGACAATGGGTAAGAAGGAGTCTCCTTCGTGCGTAACTCGAAATAATGGCTCATGCAGGATGCTTGAGACCTGCATGCATCGCCTATTTTTCCCTTTTACTTAACACCTGACATTCACGGAGGAAATGTCCGCTTGTTCTGGCTCCTATACGTTGAGCCAATAACTTACGCAATTTGCGGCTTCGAAATAAGCGGACATTTACAAAGTGCTCGAAATCGGGGCGGCTGATTTCCCAAATGCCTGATCGTCAGCAAAACATTGGATACGATACCCTGCTTCAGGGATTCCTGAGAAGCAGACATTTCCTCCGTGAATCCACAACAATCACGACGAGGTGGTGCCCAGGGTGGGACTCGAACCCACACGCCCTTTCGGGCAAAGCATTTTAAGTGCTCTGCGTATACCATTCCGCCACCTGGGCCTACTCAGGCTGGACATTCGCAAAAACCGGCTGAGAGACCAGCCAAACTTCTGACCAAAAAATGACGAGCAACGATCAAACCTGCGGCGATGTTACACAGACCTTTCCCGGGCTTGCTGGCCAAAACCCCGACAACGGCACGCGCGTCCAGAACCGGCGCCTACTAAAGGCTGCGAAGGTCGTGGCCCTTTACCGTCATCAGAATGCGGATATATCCTTTTTTGCCGGTGGGTATGTTCTGCTTTGGCGTATGAAGGCCACAGGCTGGTCGTCAGATCTTTCGGATCCCAACAGATCTCGTCCGGGCGCCATGGCGGTTTCCGTGACCGGCCAAGTGTTCGTCGCCACTGGTGGCAACTACTGGAACGGCGCGACTGAATGGTCGTTGATTTATACTCCCGCCACCGTGGCGCCTTCCACTGCCGTCTAAATGAGCGCCACGATCTTCAGTCATCCCACGTCGTCCGGAAGCGTCCCGAGTTCAGCCGCCGAGCAAGTGGACAAGAAAGTGGACAAGAATTTTTTCTTTGCTACGGTAAGTCGTTCTTTCGCAGCGAGAGCTTGCTTGTCCGCAGGAGATTTTAAGTCTGCTGCGTATACCATTCCGCCACCCGGGCAGGGTTTGGGATTGCCGTGGCAGAATTGCGGAATGAAGTGGGCCCTGTGGCAAGAGTCTTCCCTCATCCAACCCTGAGCAACGGTCCGGTGTCGTACACGACGGTCCGCACCGGCGCATGAAGATCGGATTCCTGGGAGGCAGTTTTGATCCGGTTCATTTTGGGCACCTGATTGCTGCCCAGGATGTCTATGAACAGTACCATCTCGACCGGCTCTTTTTGGTGCCCGCGGCCCAGGCCCCGCTGAAGCCGATGGATGTGCAATCGTCGGTGGAGGACCGGTTGGCGATGTTGCAGGCGGCCTGTGAGTGGGATCGCCGTCTGGAGATCGCCGACTACGAGCTTCGCAAGGGTGGC
>Ga0208631_100264_pt1 | contig 18095 bp, 15 predicted proteins | sample LakWasMet38_LOW7_2_FD_183878 | JGI IMG/M metagenome (GOLD analysis project Ga0208631, IMG submission 183878) | Freshwater sediment methanotrophic microbial communities from Lake Washington under simulated oxygen tension - Sediment Metagenome... | ecosystem: Environmental > Aquatic > Freshwater >... | reverse complement strand
CGACAAGTTCCTGAAACGGCGTCGTGCCGTCATTGCCCGCAAACAGCTGACCGACTTTCATGGTAATGCCGCGCGCATCGGCAAACAATCCTGCAAGCGCCTTTTTGGCGAGCAGCCGTTCGGTCTCGTTCTGAGTGCGTTGCAGCTTTTTGGCGGCCAGCCCGATTCGAAAGAATTGCAGGGCGCGTTTTGCTGTTTTGAAGATATGCATGTTAGATGCAGGTTTGTAGTCAGGTATAGCTAAGTCTACAAGAAAGAAGGGTAATTCAAAATAGAAACAAAGCTATATCCCCATCCATTGCCCTGAGCATAACGAATTTAATTAGTCGAATAATCTATTTAAGAACATTGGGATAGTTCTTAATCCTTTTGTAAACAGCGCATTGTCACCCATCCTGACTCGTGACACCTTAAAAAGACATTGATTTATCAATAAACCATAAGGAGATATTAGAAAACCGATTTCCGCTCGTTCCCAAACTCTAGTTCTAATCGTTATATAGCAAGTGTCAGTTGGACAAGAGCCGGACAGTGCATGTTGCCTCGTCCGAAACGATTTGCGATAGTTAAATGTAGCCGCTTAGCTCACATATCGTAAATCGTTAGGATCGGGGTTGCAAACCTCGTCCCGCTTGGTAAGGCGTGCCGTGCGCGCCTTCTCAGCTGTCAATCATTGACTTTAAAAAGTAACACCATCCACCGCAATAAAAAAATAATTTATTTTACTCCCCAAAACGCCAGTATTTCTCGTCCTTTTAGATAAGGCCCAAAAGTTCTATGCAGCTTGGTTTGGCCATAACGACATTATCCTTGGAGAACAAAAATGAAAACGGGTGAACGTCCCAATATCCACTGTGCAGTACATCATTCCGGCATAACATCGGGCAAGGTCGTATTGTTTCGTCCAAATTCAGTAGGCTTGACTGACGAAACGGGCGCATCCTCTGCGACGCAGACCGAACCAGCCACATTATGCGTCATCGTTTGCTTGGCTCAGGCATTCGACTTTATTGCGCTAAAAGAAAAATTGCCGAAATTCAACTGCGTCCGGTTCCTACGCACCGTAATAATGGTCAGGCATGGCGGCGGTTGGTCAGTGATCCACCCATATGGTGTTGTAGTACATTGGAATGTTGTTGCTGACGAACGTCATCAGTTGCACTTATTGCTGTTGGGTGTGGCGGGAAAATCCCATGAGAAAGTGCAGGAAGAAACCTACACCTATGCCGTCAATCGTCCGCAAACCCGTATCCAACAAGACCATATCGAATTGCAAAGCGGCGATCCGATGCTGTTGCTTGCCCTGTCACACACCATGGCGCAATCGATAAAACTGGCGGAGTTTGAAGCACAGGCGATAAAAACCATCGAAGGCACCCGACATTTGCCGCAGTCCTTGGCGAGCAAAGGCAAAATCAAACTGAGCCGAACGGACACCGCAAGAATCCGTGGGCAATTGTTCCTGACCAAGAGCGATATTTTCTTGAATTACGGCCTTCTCGATACGCCCGATTTCTATTGGGAGCATCCCGAATACGAACCCGTTTACACCCTTGCGGCGAATTATTTCGAAATCCGCCAGCGTACCGAAGTGCTGTCGAAAAAACTGGAGACCATCCGCGAGCTGCTGGAAATGCTGGCCGACGAGCAAAAACACCAGCACTCCTCGACACTGGAATGGATCATCATTTGGCTTATCGTCGTGGAGATTTCCTTTAACGTTTGCGAGAAGTTGCTTTAACGGCAGTGCTTACCGGCAAAAAATGCCGCTAGCTTTGAGTTTCAGTAATGAACAGGAAATAGGCCATGAACAAAACACTATCCAATAACCTTATTTTGCACTTAACATGCCGGAGGCCATCCAAATGAAAGCGGCAAAGATAATACCTCTGACAGTACCGCAATACGCAAAAATATCCGAAGATATTGACGACGAAACCGAGCGGGTTGAGCACGTCGGAATGTTGGCTGCCAAGTGTGTCAAGCACCCGGTATACGGCGACATCATACTGGTTTCAGCTGCTCAGGGCGGTTGTTTGATGATTCATTTTTAGTTGACCTTTTCGCATAGAGATAAAGCATCGGGAAATTTTTTAGCTTTTTTTGATAATTTTTCCCCAAGTTGGGTTTTTGCCACGTCATTATTTATGTAGCCAATGAAGTGTTAAACGATGCAATTTAAGGATTTAATGGATTATTAGCGACTTTAGCTGTTAGCAGAAAAAACCAGCCGAAAAGATAGTGCGGCATTTGAATAATTAATCGGCATGATTCAACAAGCTACAAGAAGACCAAAATAATAAACGAGGAGAGATATTTATGACCAAAACCAGTTCATTTCTGGAGCTATATTGCCGCTGGCGCAACCATCCCGGCACAAAAGATAAACCAGACCAAGAATCTGACCAATATTACGAGGCCTTATATCGTGAAATTGAACGACTTGTGTATCACGGCATTCGCCTTGCGGTAAAAGGCGACGACAAAGATGCCGAAGAAATATTCGCTAGGCTCCTTAAATGGTTTCTCGAAAGGGAAAATAATAAACATGAGGCAATAAAAAATTTTAATGAATTCATGTCAACCCTATCGTTGTCGTCCAAAGGTAAGTTTTACGAAAATAGCGTGAAAGCTTGGGGCAATGATTTTTTGGCTTGGATAAACCGCACTGAAAACTTTGGCAGCGAACATAGCTTTGATCTCGCCGCCGGAAGTTATGAGCAACAGGCCAAAAAGATCAATGACGAACGGGTAGCATTAGTGAGTCGTGGTTATAAGTTATTGGACTGGCTTGGACAAGAAGAGGATGAGCTTGACGAAGACGAGGAACTTGTAAGCAAAAATGATGGCGAAGAATCTCAGGATTCTGAAGACATTAGCCTCTTCGATGATGACGGGGAAGATTCTGACGATACGGATTTCCCAGAAAGAACGCGCATTGATGCATCGCTTCGAGAGATTAAAAGGCTTCTTAAAAAGAAAAGTGGCGAAAAATTGGCCGACGACTATACAGGGATTCCGGGCGGAGCCAAGTTTGCTTTAAGTGTCTGGGAAATTATCCAAAAATCGATAAACGCCGAAATACCTGGCCCCGGACTTATTTGCCAGCAATCAAAATGGGGAATTTTGACTTGGTGGCGCGAACAACAAGGTGAGAAAAACAGGCATCAACCGGCACAACCAGAGGGGGAAGGTGGAGACCAACCGGATGGCCTAGAGACACAGATTGCATATGGGGCTGATATTAATCAGCAACGTTGGGAAAAAGCACAACGAGAAATCGAACAGCAACCAAGCCTGAGACAAGTTACATTTTTATTAGAAAAGCCTCTTAGGCTAAAGGAAATCGCTCTGGAAGATGCCAAGCAAAAACTTGAAAAACTGATAGAGGCGGGAAATAAGGCCAGACAACAAGAGCAAGAAGCCGAAACGGGTTTGCTTGCCAGCGAAGCCGGTAAAGCCCGTGATTTATCAGAAGCGCATCTTGCCGAATGCAGGAATACTGTTACCCAGATAGCCCGTAGAATCGAAAAAGCAACGGAAGTGGTGGAGAAAGCCACAACACGTGTTGAGAAAAAGATTGTCCAATATACAGATTGGATTGAGATTTACCGTCTCACAACGGAAGAAGGGCTAAAGCAAATAGAAGTTGCCCGCATCCTTTTTTTGGAGCCAAGTACCAATTTCGACGAAAACGATTCTAATGACGAAGCGATAAAGGAAGAAAAAACTAAAACTAAAGCCCAAAAAGCAGAAGATAAAGCTTGGCAAAGATACCGCGACCGGCAGAGTGAACTTAACAAGGTATTGGCTACCTTATATGAATCTTCGGCGCAACAAGAAAGAGTGCGGGATTTAGCTCGCTTTTTAGCCATGAGCCGTACCAGAGAAGCCGGAATCGTTGGAGAGGTTGTTTGTAAGATTGATGACGAACGTTGGCTTAGATTGCTTAAAAAAATCTACCTCATCCTAAAAAAGCCGCTTAGAGAAACTGAAACCGCTTTGAGTAAATTGGAGCAAAAACAACGAAAAGCAGAGACGCAGCTACTCAAGAAATTTAATGGTATTGGCGATTTAATGGAAATTCGGGCTGAACGTGCAGAGCTGTTGAAAAAAGCGATGACATCCGAAATCCCAGATGCGGCTACATTGAAAAGTTTGGATTTAACCGAAAAACAAGTGTGCGGAATCAGGCAACCTTGGCTAAGCGCCCAAACAAAAATACAAACTATCGAGCAGTTATTAGCACAACAACAAGCCGACTTCGAAAGGCAAGCGCAGGCAAGCAAAGAAGTGTTTTTTCTACTTATGACCAGCACCGAAGCTAATGAAGAGGAAATTGGCTTGTATTTGGGGTTGGGTAAAGATCAAGACCCGAAAAAAGCAAAGATCCAAGATCCGGCAACAGTCAGGGAAAAAGCAAAGGCCCAAGTGTGCAAACGTAAACAACAAATTAAAGACGCCTTGGCGTCGTTAACCGATTAAGAGGAATACTGACCATGATTAAAACACCTGAAGACCAAGAATTGGACGATTTTTATAGCTGGATGCAAAATTCTTTGCCTAAACTTCCTCCTGCTAAGCCACTGCCACCGCCTAGTCGGGAATTGCTGGATATGGCTAGGCAGACTGTGCAAGCTCACCATAAATACCTGAGCGAACACGGTTATAACGGACAAAGCAAAACCCGTCGCCCCGTATTTACCGGCTTGATCCCCATGACTTTGGCGGCAGCAGATGGTGAGAGCAAAGATGTACCGCGTTCTTATAAAGGCGAACTGAAAATCGATGAAAATGGACAAGTGCGGGTGGGCGAATATAGTGTCATCCGCGAAGACCTGCCTGCCGATCCCGATCAGCAAATGCTGGTGTTCAAATGCAGCCCTGCGTTGCTTGACACACTACGCGGAAAAACCGTGGAAATCGTAGTTGGCGACAGCATCGTCTCATTGGGCAAAGTAGATAGGCAAGGTTTAGCGGAAGGACTTATGCCACGCGAACTCGATTTGTCCGCCGGATACGCCGTAAAATTTTACGACCCAGACTAGGAAATGCCATGACTGCTTGGATATTACTGGAACATGGCGGCGATGAAGGCATTGCCGTCGAATTAAAGCCCTTGCTTGCCTCACCAATCAGTTTCGGAGACGAAGGGGAAGAATTTAGATTCAGACTGGAACCGGAACACGATGCAGAAGACGATCTCCATCGTTCGGCACAGCAAAGCGGCGAACACGCCTATCAGCTGTTGTTGAAGGAACGCAAGCTTAATTGGACAGCCAGCGCCCGTTTCAGTTTGCCCGAAACCCAAGCCAAAACTAACGTTCATGGTCGTAGCGCCGACCTGCTTTTTGCGCTTACCGTGCTGAAAGGCTGCATGGACGAAGTAGCAAGGCGTATAGGGGAGACCGCATCTGATTTCCCCTCTTTTGCCGCGACTGGCGTACTGGTGGAAATGAACGGCGTGGCTCGGGTGCAGCGGGTAGATGGCATTCAAGCTAAACTGCGGGCGGCATTGAAAGTTTTGCCGGAGGGTAGCTGGTTTTTTTACCCAGCGGACAACCAAAAGGACGTCGGGCCAGAACTGAAACAGCAGGCGGCGCACTTGCATCTGTATCCGGTGGAGAGGCTTGCCGACGCGGCGCAACAACTTGGCATCGCTATTGAAGGCATATATCTCGACGATCCCTATCCCGGCTTGAAGCCTATCGATTATAAGCAACGCAGCATTTTTTTCGGGCGCGAGGCGGAAACCAAAGAACTCTGTGACAGATTGCTTAAGTTGGAAGCAGAAAAACGATCCGGCCTATTGGTTCGTGCCGCCAGCGGCAGGGGAAAAAGCTCCTTGATCCGCGCCGGTGTGATTCCGGCCCTGGAACTACTTAGATTAAAGCAAGACTCCCCTTTGCATGAACGCCCGATCATCTGGAGTGCTTGGTATCCGCGTGAAACCGGTAAAAAGCCAGATGAAGAGAAGTTAGTGCAATCCATCATCAACAACTGGAGCCAAGCGGAACATGCTCATCAACTGGCGGTATTGGCTGGGCAAAACTTGTCCAACTTGGCGGAGCTGGCAGAAGCATTGGCGCAGCACATGCCGGAAAAGAGTCGCTTCTTCTGGCTGATTGACCAATGCGAAGAAATATTCACTAGCAATTTTGATGACGCACTCATCCATAAATTCGCCGGCTTTCTCCAACAGTTACAAATACAAGGTGTATGGGTGGTAGTGACCCTAAGTAGTTCATTTAACCGTGCTTATGAACTATACCTGGAAAAGATTTTTCCAGAAAATCAAGAAAAATTTACTTCTAGCGTGTATCCACTAGGACAATTGCGTCAGGAAGCTTTGGAAGACGTGATCAGAAAACCAGCCAAAAACGCCGGAGCTGGCTTTGAACCCGGCGATAAACCTGGTTCCAGTTTGGATAAGCAGTTACTACAAGAGGCGTTGGCGGGGGGAACGGAAAGCCTACCGTTGCTGGCGTTCACGCTTACTGAACTTTGGGCAAAGCGCGATAAGGATAATGGCCAGATGACCTATGGTGCTTATAAGGTCATCAGCGGTTCGTTAGATGACAATTGGTTGGATGACAAACCCTTGTATAAGGTCATCGGCAAACAAGCTGACGCGTTGTACGAAAGTTTAAAGCCGGATAATGACCATGCCTTGCAATGCTTGCTACGCGCCTTGACCCGTTCGGTACGTGAAGGCTTGGAATATGCCATCGTTGAACAATCGGCATTGATAACCAAATTTTCCAGCAAATTTGAGCATCGTCTGATCCGCAGGTTCAGCAAAAAGCGGCTTTTAGTATGCGATGGCGACAACGTGCGTGTCAGTCACATGGCTTTGCTCACCCACTGGGCGAAAGCCCAAAAAATTATCGAGGGCATTGAGAGTGACTTACGACTACGGGAAAAGTTGATTGGGGATGCACAGGTTTGGGAGCAGCAACAACGAAATGCTAGCCGCTTGCTTCAGGTTGGATTGCCCTTGTCCGAAGGTGAATACTTGCTGAAACAGTGGCCGGAGGATTTGGACGAGTATCCCAGTGTGGTTGATTTTGTGGAGGCCTCCAGCGAGGCAGAGCGGGTATGGCAGGAGAACGCGAGAATAAAACGGCAGCGGCTGGTTAGGATTGCAGTTGCGGTGGCGGTAGTTTTTGCGGGGCTGTCCGGAATTGCTGGTTGGCAATGGTATGTCGCTAAAGAGCAGACAAATAAAGCTGTGAAACAAGAGAATATAGCTAATGCCGAAACAAAAAAAGCGGAACAGCAAAAACAAGTTGCGGACAATGAACGTGACAATGCCCTGTTTAAACAATCGCTATTTTTGGCTGATTTATCCCGCCAGGAAACCGACGCAGGCAGAGCAACTAATGGCGTATTGCTGGCTTTAGAAGCCTTGCCGAAAAATATGAAAAATCCCGATAGACCTTATGTCATTGAGGCTGAGGCGGCTTTATACACTGCGCTTGCTAATTATCACAAGTTTACTGATTTTATAGGTCATACGGATGTAATCAATGACGCTGTTTTTAGTCGTGATGGTAAGTTTATAGCTTCGGCATCTTCGGATAAAACGGCGCGGATATGGGATGCAAATACTGGTAAATCTTTATTAGTATTACGAGGTCATACCGATAAAGTAAACGCTATCAATTTCAGCCCTGATGGAAAAACTATTATTACCGCGTCCAGTGATGGGACTGCGCGGCTATGGGATAGCGCAGGAGGAAAACAAATCAATATATTAAATGTTGGGAAAGCATTAAACAGCATTAAATTTAATACAAATGGAACATTGGTGTTAATTTCAAACGGGTGGGAAAATGGCAGTTTTTTTGATACTTATGATAATGATTTAAGTAGTATTAATTATGGTTTAGCCACTGTGTGGGAAATAGCAACTAATAAAACCATTTTTTCTCTGCAAGATGTAGGTATTCCAAGATTAGATACTAGGGATAAATATGTCGCTATTAATGTAGGTATTCCAAGATTTGATCCTAGTGGTAAATATGTCGCTATTTTAGATGAACAATTGGTATCAATTTGGGATGTTGATACTAATAAAAAATTATTCGTATTAGAAAAAGAAGGGGACAAAATAATAAAATTTAGTTCCGATGGAAAATTTATTGCCATAGCTGCTAGAGAATGGGGAATAAATCATGGCGAAATTATCATTTTGAATTTAGTTACTGCTAAACAAGTCGCAAAATTAGAGGAAAAAAGTCAATATGTTGATTGGATAGATATGGAATTTTCTCCTGACAACAACCATATACTAGCCGTAGCTAGAAGTGGGGATGAAATTGTAAATACAAGTGAACATACTGTATTTTCTTGGGATATAAAAGAAAATTATCGCACTCAAATAAATCATAATAAGGCTATACTTGCCAAATTTTCACCAGTTACAGATGGAGATATAGCGGTAGCAGGACACTCAATTATTACTGAATATACCACAAATAGGATTGATATTAGTAATTATAAGAAATCTGAATGGGATATAAAAAATATTACTTATAGTCCAAATGGAAAATTACTACTGATAAAGTTAGAAGAGGGGCTTATATCGTTAAGTTCTGATTCTGTTCTTTCTGTACCTAAAGATAGCGTAAATATCAATAATTTTTCTTCTACAAATATTGATAAATATAAGGAGATAGTAGATAAATTTGAGAATAAATTTATTGCCACAGATCCATTAGTAGAACGTATACCTGGTTCCGTCAGTAATTTTTCTATTTGTGCCATCACTACTAACGGCAAAAAAGCACTTGCATGTGTTCATAAGGGAGTTTCCAATTTAATTGACTTAAAAACAGGAAAAACCTTGGGCATCTTAACAGAAGCTGGTGGATTCCCCCCCCATACATACAGTTACATTAATAATGCCATGTTCAGTTCTGATAATAAGTATCTAATTACGAGAGGATCACTTGATAAAATATGGCACGCATTTCAATCAACTCAAGATTTAATTGATTTTGCGAGGCAGAATGTTGCTCCTCGCGAATTAACACAAGAACAACGAAAACAGTTTTTTCTTGATTATTAAAACCAAGTCAGGTAGCTAGGGCAAGCTGTTTATGCCCGACTTTTACGAGCTTTTATATGGCAATGGATTTTTGTTTTGATTGCCACTGCTTCATTCATTGATGCCAAAAATGTCGGGCAACGAAAAAACTGTCGCCCGACCGGCTGTTTAGCTAGCCAATTTTGCACTTGCCAGTCTGTTTAGGCTAACACCTTGTTCTGCGGCTTGCATGACTAAAGCGCGATGCACTATTGATGGGATGCGAACCCTGAATTCCCCGCTATAATTTTTCTCAGCCAAGGGTGTTGGTATGGATTCGCCATTGTCTTGCATATCAATGACGACATCACAGACTACCTGCTGAATACCGGATAAGGCTTCTTCCGGAGTAGGGGCAAGCCAAGATAATGAGGGGAATTCAGTACACAAGCCAATGTGCTCATTATCTTCTGGAGACCAAGTAACTCGGTAGGTATAGTGGTTAGTGTTCATTTTTAGACTCCTTCAATTTCCGGATAGCCAAAAGCACTTGTCTAACTTGGTATGCCTTAGCCTTGCCTTTGTCGTTTTGGATGTTAACGCGGGGGTCGCCAAGCCAGGGTGTTTTAAAAACAGCATGACTTGTGCCTGATTGTCTGGGTGTGCCAAAGTTTTCCTCACAAATTTTCAGCAAATCCGAGAATTTTACATTCGTTGGCTCTTGCTGCATTTTAGCAAGGATTTTTTTAGTGGAATTAGACATGCTATTAATGGTATCAATAGTGGGACCATTATGTAAAATGATTTTGTCGTTAATTTTTGTCCAGTTCGAAACGTTTTTCCTATGGTGAGGGTTCTTCACGACTTTTTTGTGTACGTAGATGATCGGAAACAAGCACACTTAAACCGGCTCAATATGCAGCCTAACCCCCAGTGCCTTAATCAACTTGAAATCGGTATCAAACGTGGCTGGGAACCGGGGGAAAGCGCCTTGTACAGGCTTTAGCGCCCCTTTGGCAATTTATCGCCATGCCTTTGGCCTTGGCGATGTACCCAGAGCGGTAAGCAGCTCATCACTATCACCGTCATCTAGTACTTGGGTCAGGTATTCGCTAATCATTTCATCGCTGTCCGGCAGGTTCGCCATATCGAAGACGAGTAAAGTGGAAACGTTGATTTTTTCGCTCATGTCAATCCTACTAAGTATCGCAAACTGAAGATCTTCACGGCAATATCGTATCGCTAAAACTTTCGGCGGTATTTATTTTTCATTTTCGCGACAAATTTTCCCTAGATCGTTTTCTGCTGCCGTCTTATTGAGTATGGACATCGTTTGAATTATTCAACGATGCCGTTTTCATACTCGACAACACACACTGCGGAGAAAGACACCATGGCTACACTTGATAAAACGTTTGTCGGCGCTATTCGGAATATGGCTTTTCGTCATAATTTCGTCAGGAGAATAATGAACGCCTCTTTTAGCTCCCTGACTCAGATTTACTGTTCATCGGTATTTTTATTAAGAAATATTCATAAACCGCCTCATTTTCCAATTTTCAGCCGTCAACTTATTTGAGTACCACTCAAAATTATTTTCCACAAGGAGCAAACATTATGACTAAGAAAGAATTATCCGCTTTGCAAATATTCTTTATCTGGTGCAGCGGAGTCGACATTGAATTACTAATGACTTGTACCCGGCCGGTAGTAATGAAATATGTTCAACTTGGGTTTCTAATTCTAATCCCCAGTTTTTTTGCCTTCATATCCGCGAGCTACATGTTATCGACTGTTTTTGTGCATGGCCCATATGCCGTGTATATAGCCGTGGGCGGAGGTTTATTTTGGGGCATTGTGATCTTTAGTTTGGACCGGTTTCTGGTGATGACCTACAACAAGTCCAAAAACGTCCTCCGGGATTTGTTTTCTATATCGGTGTTCAGTCGCATGGCGCTGGCGATACTGGTCGGTTATGTCGTTGCACATCCGTTGGTAATAAAAATGTTCGAACCCAACATAAAACAAATGCTGCATGGAAGGTACGAGGCCGAAGCCCAAAAAATCGCTGAGCAGCATGACGATAAGATTAATATCGTCAATGGGGAAATTACAACGCTTACAGATGATATGGCAAAGCTTAGAAACAACGACTCTGCGTTGCAAGCCTGCGGGGAAGACTCTGAATTACAGAATCTTATAGCCGCCAAACAAGCGGAAATCAGCACCGCCCAACTGGAACATGCCAACGAAATGGCTGGTAACGGAGATAGCCGGACAAAAATACGGGGACCGGGACCAGTGGAACGGGCCATCCAAGATCGGATCGACTCCCTGAAACAACAGCTTGGCGATTTACAGACTCGGCTCGAATCTACACGGACAAGCTGTGAGACGAACCGACAGGCCTTGATTGAATCCGCTAATGAAGACAGAGCGCTTCGCGAAAGCCAACGCCAGCTATTGAAAAAACAATACGAGGAGAAACAACAGGAATTAGTTGAACTTAAAAAGCAAAAGCAGGCAAAACTCGATGAGACCAACAAATACGCCACTTATGATTTTCTTACAATGTCGAATGGCTTGGACGAACTGGCACAGCAAAACCCTAACGTCATGTTTTGGAAAAAACTGTTAACGGCAGTGATGTGGGTGGTTGATCTATCGGCCATCTTAATGAAGCTGACTTGCAAGCTGGACGAATACGATAGCAAAAAGCAAGCCGATGAATTCTACCGCCTACGCGAGATCGACGTGCAGTTAAGAGCGCATCAAGACTCGGAAGAACTGCGTTTACAAAATGCCCGGCAGTGGCAGAAAGACCAAGCAGCATGGGCCGAAGTAGGACAACAGGCCGCGCATAACCTGCAACGGTTCCAAGACACTAATGTCATGCTAGGCAAATTTGTCGAAACCAGTAACGAATTTTCCAACGTTATGTCCCTTTTACAAATGATGGGCAAAATACCGGCAAATAATACGGAATATAAAACAATGCTCAATGACTACCAGCGGGCAGTATGGACGGCATCCAAGCAGTTGACTGAGGCGGCTTTACCATAATTATCGGGAAGCTGTTTGATGGGGTTGGGTGAGTCGGGTGTTTTGAAAAACGTTTTGCCCCGCCATTTCAGCAATTACAGATGTTTAAGTTAACAAAAATTAAAACAAATTTTCCCTAATCTTGATTTCGGTATCGTCATTAATACATGAGGGCGGCAATAAATACGTGCCTGCCTTCAACCACTAACGATAAATATTCTATTAAATCTGGAGAGATCGTCATGTCAAATAAAGCAATGCTGTCACTTTTGATATTGTTTGTTTTTAGCTCATCTGCGCCTGCTCAGACTACAGAAGCATGTATCGCCAATGTAAAACAAGGCACAAGAGTATCGTCAGCTACTCTTGGGGGTACTGTGGTAGGCGGAGGGGCCGGGGCGTTGGTTTGCGCGCCTTTTGCATTTGTACTCGTAGATTTAGGCGCTTCATATATAGCGTGTGTAGCCGCAACGGCAACTCTTGGAGGCATGGTCGGTAATGCAGTCGCGCATTCAACAACCGAGGATGAGATTTCTAAATGCACTAAATTGAGTACGTAGGATCAGGATAAATGCATCAGGGCCTTTTCGATACCGCAAGTTGCTGGATTAGTCACCGGTGCAAATGTCGGATGATTGATGCTGTGAGAGGAAACAGGGGGTAATGTCGTTTTCCTGCTCCAACAAGGATTAGTCGCTTTTTAAAAGGGGACGGCATAACGAACAGCAGTGTGTTTTTGATCGAACTTTTTCAGCAAAAAATAAATGCAAATTTTCCCCAATTTCACCCCCAATTTCATTCGATAGGGCGTCTTATTTAATAGGATCGACAAAAAAAATACCTGCCGATCTAAACAACCCACAGTTAGCATGGGTAAAACCGGAAATTTGCAAAAATCACAAACGAGGTGCTCAAAACTATGAAAGTTCTAACTATCAAACTTGGTATTACCATTATTTCTGCTTTGTCTGTTGTCGGCTGTGTCGTTAACCCGACGCCGAATGCGGAGGTTTTTTCAATGACCGATGCACAGACTAAGGCCGCTCAATTTAACGTCTTGCAGACTCAAAATGCGGATCGGGAAGCACGTCGGGGAAAGCTTCGGGATGAAATAGAAGCAAGGGCGTGGGAGAGAAGCATTTCATCGCCTAGTACCACTATCGTGATACCTCCAAGGTATTGATAGCTCTCTTTTAATCTATTTAATGTTAATTTAGGAAAATACAATGAACAAAATATTTTTACCGGTTGGAACAATTTTATTTGCTAGTTTAACCATAGGTTGTGTCTCCACGCCATCCGGACCTAGTGTGGCGAGTCTCGGTGCCGGTTCCGACACGGCTTATTTAAATGCCTCTCGTGGCCGTGCCGATGCGCAAGTCACTGAGGGGCAGGTTGAACAGTACAAACGGCAACAGGCAATAGTTTCCAGTGAAATGGAGCTCGAGCAAAAAAAGCGTGACAATACGATCAGGAACACTCAGGGCATTCTTCAACATATCCAGACCATTAGATCGTTTCTGCCCTATTAAGAATTAAGATGGAGGAGCTTATCGCCCAAGTCATAAACTGAGTAGATCGGGCAACAGCTTTTCGTTGCCCGATATTCCGGTTTTCAGATGTGGAGCTATGGTAAGTAAACTCGAAACATTGTATGAGTCCTGCAATTTTCTTCAGGTCTAGTGTGCCTGTAACCCTCAACCCATCGGGGAAATATCATGTCTAATCAATCCGCAATTAATTTGTTCCTCATTCTGGCGATCATGTCTGTTACTTTATTTTTTCACCAAATGGCAAGGCTTGATTATTTAGAACGACAACCAGTAATCAACGTACCTCAGATTGGTAGTTTGGATATTAATCAAAACCAGTTCGAGAGCTTGAATAGGAGTTTCGAGCAGGCCAAAGCAAACTACCACCAAGCTGTCAAAAACAAGAATACCAGCGATTTTTTGAGAAAAACATTCGATCTTCTTACTGCTCCTGTACATTGGCTTTTTGACCTGTTTCTGGATAAAGTGACTGATATTGAAGACGAGGCGGATAACACCATTACGGTAGCATCTAGTGCTATGAACCAATACCAGACTGCGATCCAGTCAGCTTTTGTTACCATAAAACGATATCAGGAAACTTTGGAGAATACCCGCGGCGAGATTAGCCAAGGTCGGCACCAGCAAATTGACTATACCCGTTCGTTACGAAATTGTGCTTTGCTGCTGTTTCTTTTCAGTTTGGGGGCGGCGATGTTCGCTAGGCCGACTCGGATAGATACGACACAAGTTGACTGGTTGCCTGCGGAGCGTCCCGAGGCGTTAAAGCAAGCTTTAGGATTGTCTGGCATGGGTGGGGTGTTGTCGAGCTTGCCCGGATTGGATGGTATCCTATTTCAGCTTGTGCTGCCGTCGCTGTGTATCGGCTATTTCATCATCCGCCGCCAGTTACCGTTACAACGGGGAGATTGGAAAAAGACGGCTGTTGGCGGATTCGGTTTCGGATTGATGGTATCCATTGCCATCCTTACACTTTATGCTTGGTTCGGATTATCGATTACGTTTGCCGTCTCGGGTTTTCTGTTCGGTTTATTCATTGCGGCTGCCATCCAATGCGTTTCGCTGCCGTTGACCACACGCCAGTTTTTCTTGGTGGCGCTGATTTTTGGCGTGACCAGATTACTTGCCTATTTGAGTGCCGCTAATGCAGGTGCGGAGTTGACGGTGTTGGAAGGCATTATCGGAATCATCGCGGTCCTCTGGGTAATACAAACCCATGCAAGTTGGGTTCGGCTGATCCGGTTTGATATTTTGTTGGTTTGGTTTTCGGTATACAGCGCTGTGGCTTTTGGTTTGGGCAATTATTTTGAGGCAGGTTTTCCGCAACTGTTAGGTTCGTATTTCACGACAGCCCTCGCTGGGGGTGGTTTGCTCACTTATTATTTGTCCCAAGCACGAATGGAAAAGGAGGTATTACTAAAATTGCCCAATCTGGAAACACCGATGCTATTGGTAAGTAAAAAACAGTTGGTAAGCTGATAAGGTTAAAGCAACGCCGTAAGGTGTAATCGTACACATTCGTTATAATGGGGTTATGTATCGCTGGCTCCCAGAGTTCCATATCTCATCGTTATACTGGCATGGATTCCAATATCCATGCCAGCTGACAAACTTTTTCAGCCACGTAAGTCGGATTAGCTTATCGAGCGTAACAAGGTAACGTAAGTCGATCCATAAAAAATCATACCTTATCACCGTGTTTATATTCTGGGTGGTGAAAATTTCTTAGTTATTCCACAAGCGTCCCAACAACACAGCCTTCATCAACCGCTGTTATCACGCAGTCAAGCGTCTGATTCTCCACCGACATATCGTTACCGATCACGCAGCCGACCTTAAGATAATTCGGCGTGTAACCGAATACCCGTTGTTTGCCATCGTCCAATGCTTCGCTATAGCCTTCCCATAGCACCGGAAATTCATGGCCTACATTATCGGCAAAAAACTTCAGTTTCATTTCTTCCGCCAACTCATGCAACTGTCTGCTACGCTGTTTTTTGATGTCATTGCCCAGCTGATCCGGCAAGCTTGCGGCCTTGGTGCCTTCGCGACTTGAATAGGTGAAGATATGGATATGACCGAAACCGGTTTGCTTGATGAAATTAAAGCTATCCTGCCACTCCTGTTCGGTTTCGCCGGGGAAGCCGACGATAATGTCGGTAGTGATATTAAAGTGCGGAATTTGCGCGCGCAGCTGATTGACGATGGCCGCAAACTCCTCGGTTTTACAGCGCCTTGCCATACGGCGCAGCACGGTGTCCGAACCGCTTTGCAAGGGCAGATGCAAATGCGGCATCAGGCGTGGATTATCGAACAGTTTGAAAAAATCGTCCGGCAGTTCCCAAGGTTCCAACGAGCCTAATCTGAGTCGTGGAATCTCGGTTTCCGCCAAAATGGCTTTGATCAAATCGGACAGGTTGTTACCCAAGTCGCTGCCGTAGCCGCCCAAATGCACACCGGTCAAAATGACTTCGGTGATGCCTTGCCGGTGCAGCGCATTGATTTCGTCGATGACCGCCTGCACGGGACGGCTGCTTTCCTCGCCGCGCGCGACGGTGACGATGCAGAAGGTGCAGCGGTAACGGCAGCCGTCCTGTACTTTAACGAAAGCGCGTTGCCTGCCGCGGGTGAACAGCGATATTTCCCCCGGTTCGGCAGACAATGCGGGCATGCTGTCCATGTTCAGTTCGGCCAAGGTTTTTTCGACCAGTTGATCTTTATCCTTGTTGCTGACTATCAGGTCAACGCCCAGTAAAGACGCGGCTTCATCTTCATTCAAGGTCGCGTAGCAGCCGCTGACCACGAGCTTGGCTTGCGGGTTATCCCGATGGATGCGGCGGATCAGCTGACGCGATTTTCTGGCCGCATCCTGAGTCACCGCACAGGAATTGATCACGATAAGATGCGCGGCTTCGGCTTGCTTGGTGATTTGATGACCGGATTTTTGGAAAGCCTGAGCCCAGGTTTCCAGTTCGGCTTCGTTAAGACGGCAGCCGAGGGTTTTAAGGTGAACTTTCATTACGGAGAAATAATATAAAAATAGAACGAATAAAAAAGCACACCACGAAGGCACGAAGAACACGAAGTTTTTATCAATGCCGTTAAGTTAAGGAACCTGCATGCAATAAATTGAACAACTTGTACCGTAATCGGCAGCGGGAGTGCAAGCTTTGCTTGCGTTGGCAGGCGAAGCCTGCACTCCTCGCGCCTTGCCCAAGTTATTTCGTACGCATATTGTGTTTTACTCAAATTCGGCTCCTTTGTCCGCTCTCTTGCTGACGACCGCCCGGATGCAGGAGGTAGAGCAACTTAGGAGCAGTTGCTCGAGGGGAGATTCAAAAAACGAATTTTAACTGTAAACGGTATATATTTTTTCTTCGTGTCCTTCGTGCCTTCGTGGTGAAAATTTTTTTAACTAATGTGCAATCTCAATTATCCAAAGAACCAATAGGCGACAAATATGGACGCAATAATGCCTGCAAAGTCGGCTATTATCCCACACGCAGCGGCATGGCGAATATGTTTGATGCCGACCGAGCCGAAGTAAATCGCCAGTACATAAAAGGTGGTTTCGGTGCTGCCTTGCACGATCGACGACAAGCGCCCGGCAAATGAATCCGCGCCCATGGTTTTCATGGTGTCGATCATCATCGCCCTGGCCCCGCTGCCGCTGAACGGCTTCATCAATGCAGTGGGCAGCGCATCGACAAAGCGGTCGTCGAGCATGAAGAAATGCACGATGGTGCGCGCTAAATCGGCCAGCAAATCCAACGCGCCGCTGGCCCTGAACACGCCGATCGCAACCAGCATCGCGACCAAATAAGGGATGATGGTAATAGCGGTCTGGAAGCCTTCCTTGGCGCCTTCAATGAAGGCGTCGTAGGCGTTAATCTCCTTGTTGATAGCGCCGAGAATAAAGGTGACGACCAGCGAGAACAGGATGAAATTGCTGATAATCGCGGATTGCTCAAGCATCTGCTGCTGCGGCAGACTTGAAAAATACGCCAGTATGCCGCCGACCACCAGCGTAAAACCGCCCAGATAGGCCACGATCACCTTGTCCAGCAGGTTGATTTTTTGCACATAGGCGACGGTAAACAAACCGACCATCGTACCCACATAGGTGGCTATCAGGATCGGGATGAATACGTCGGTCGGATTGGCCGCCCCCAGTTGGGCGCGGTAGGTGAAAATCGTCACCGGAAACAATGTAACGCCCGCGGTGTTGATCACCAGAAACAGGATTTGCGCATCGCTGGCGGTTTCAGGATGTGGGTTGAGCGTTTGCAGTTCCTGCATCGCTTTGATGCCCAATGGCGTGGCGGCATTGTCCAGGCCCAACGCATTGGCGGAAATATTCATCACGATTGCGCCTAAAGCGGGATGGCCTTTGGGCACATCGGGCATTAACCGGCTGAATAACGGCGTGAGGCTTTGGGTTAACAGCAGGATAAAACCGCTTTTTTCGC
>Ga0208631_100237_pt1 | contig 20064 bp, 14 predicted proteins | sample LakWasMet38_LOW7_2_FD_183878 | JGI IMG/M metagenome (GOLD analysis project Ga0208631, IMG submission 183878) | Freshwater sediment methanotrophic microbial communities from Lake Washington under simulated oxygen tension - Sediment Metagenome... | ecosystem: Environmental > Aquatic > Freshwater >... | reverse complement strand
CCGGGATCAGGCTTTGCTGGGCGGCATCCTGCAAAGCCACACCAGTCTGCCCGACTGGTGCATGGATCTCATCCGTATCGAGCTGCTCCTCCTCCAGGACCGGCGCGAACAAGCGGTCTCGCTGCTCGCCCGGGTCAACCACCGGCCGCCCAGCTCCTACCTGCCCTACTACCAGGCGGACCGCCTCATCCGACTCGGCCAAACCGACCAGGCTACGGCGCTGATCAACGACTACGGCAATCTGCTGCCACCCGATGAAGTCGCTCTTCTGCATCTCCGGATCTTTCAGGAGAAAAACTGGACGACACTCATGGAAGGGGAATACGAGACGCTCCTGCACTTCCCCATGACGCCCCGACTGGCTGCTCAATTGGGAGCATGGTTTATCCGCCACAGTTCCCCTGCTGGACTGGCGCAATTCGTGGACCGCTTTCTGCAAAGTGGTCCCGCTGTCAGCAACGAAACCCTGCCTCTGTACCAGGCTGTCTTTTTGGCCGCCTTCCTGAACGACGACACCACGCGCGCTGACCGTGTGGCTGAAGTGATCACCCGCTTCACCAGCGCTGACGCCAAGACCCTGCGCGCACTGGCCGGTCAGCTTCGCAAGGGAATGAATGGTCAGCAAATGGCTCAGCTTCTACCCTTGGTACCGCTGCCGCTCGAGGTCATCTACGCGCTGCTGGAAGAAAACCAGGGTCCGACCACGCCATGACAACCAACGTGCTGCCGCCAGTTCTGCCTGCGCGCGCCTCACGCTCGTCATGGGCGGTCGCAGGCGTCTGTATTTCCTTGGTCGGCCTTTTCTGCGCCCAACTCTGGCCCGAGTGGCGCCATAACCCCGATCTATCGCACGGCTTTTTCGCCCCACTCGTCTTCCTGATTCTCCTGTGGGAAAGCCGTCAACAGGGCCCCCATCGCTGGTTGCCTGCCAAGGCCTGGAACACCCTGGGCGTGGCCGGCCTGGTCGTGGCTGGGCTGGTAATTTTTTCTCTGGCCGGGTTGTTCGCGGCCACTTTGGCGTGGTCCCATGCGCTGGTCCTTTCTCTGCTTGCGGTAGCGATGATCGCTTTCCTCACCAGCGGTCTGCTCCTGCTCGCCGATGAGCGCGTGCGACTGGTCCCGATCAACTGGATCAGTCTGACCGCCCTCCTGCTTTGGCTGCTGGTCGCCCCGATCCCGGACGGAACGTACGCTCGTCTCACCCTCGGTCTCCAGACCTGGGTGACCAATAATGTCATGCATGTGCTCCACCTGCTCGGCATACCTGCGCGACAGCACGGCAACGTGATTGAACTGGCCCGCGCCACGGTCGGCGTGGAGGAAGCCTGCAGCGGCGTGCGGAGCCTGATTTCCTGTGTGTACGCGGGGTTCTTCTTCGCCGCCTGGCAGGTGAGGCGCACCGGTCGCCGTCTCTTTCTCATCGGCTTTGCCATCGTCATGGCTCTCGGCATGAACCTGCTGCGTTCGCTCAGCCTCACGTTGCTCGCCAACGCCGGCGTCAAGATAGCCGGCACCTGGCACGACCTCACAGGTTACGCGATTCTGGGCGTCACCGCGGCCAGCCTCGCCGGCTTGGCAATCTTGCTCGAATCCAAGGAGCTTCCGGCGCGCTCAACGTCGGTACAAGCCGACTCATTGCCCGTACCGACCGGGCGCTCGAACCACGCGGTCTTCTGGGCGGGAACCGTTCTCGCCGCCGCCTTGGGGCTGTTCTTTTTCCTGCATTCCCGCCCTCGTGACATCGACCCGACGCCGCCCCCACAACTCGCCGCACTGCTGCCAGTGTCCGTTCCCGGATGGGAAGTCCACGACTCTCCCGATCTCTATCAGTTTTCCGGCATCCTGCAGACCTCCAACCTGATTCAACGCACCTACTGGCGGACCGACTCGGCCGGTCAGCGCATTCAGCTGACGGTCTATATCGCCTACTGGGCCGTGGGCCAGGCCTCGGTCAGCCGGGTGGCGTCCCACACTCCAGACGCCTGCTGGCCCGGTGCCGGTTGGACCAATCAGAACGCGGAAGGCCTTCGTCGACAGACGCTCTCTGTATCCGGTCACGCCCTCGCCCCGGCCGAATATCGGCTCTTCCAGACGGCCTCCGGATATGCCCAGCATGTGTGGTTCTGGCATGTCTTTGCCGGACGCGCCATCGACTATCAGGACCCGTACTCCATCCCGGCCTTGCTGCGGATCGCCGTCAAATACGGCTTCTCCCGACAAGGCAGCCAGTATTTCATCCGCATTTCCAGCAACCGCCCCTGGAACGAACTCGCCCAAGATCCCCTCTCCGCGGAAATCCTCACTCAACTGGCCCGCCTCGGGCTTTGAACACCATGCCATTCGCATTAACCAAGCAGGAACGCTCCATCCTCGCCATCCTCGCCATCCTTATCGTGCTCGGGGTCATCGGCCTGGCCGTCTTGTGAGCGGCATTGGGATTGCCACCTCCAGGCTGATAGCAACGATAGCATCCAACCGTCCGACCCATCCGTATCTTATGCAATGCTACTCGTCAGTGAATTCTCATGCGGAATATCCGTCTTGCCTCCGGTCAGACGCGAGTCCTTCTGTCGCAGTCGCATGAGAGCTCCCAACGAGACCAGCAGTGAGGAGCGGGGCGCGGAACAGGCGCGCCTCATTGCCGCCATGGCCAAGGGAGACAAAGCCGCCCTTTCCACCCTCTACGACCAGTTGTCCGGCCCGCTTTACTCGTTGGCCATGCGCATGCTTGGAGACGCGGCGGAATCACAGGATCTCGTCCAGGACATCTTCCTCCAACTTTGGCAAACCGCGGACACCTACGACACGAGCCGCGGCAGCGTATTTTCCTGGTCGGCTACCCTGATCCGCAACCGCGCCATCGATCGCATCCGGATGCGCCAGCGCCGGAGCGAGCTGCTGGCGAACGCGGCCCCCGATTTGCAACCGGCATCGCTGACCGGGGCGGCTGATTCGGCCGGCTCCCTTTGGTTGCGAGAAAAGGCCGAGGCCGTCCGCCAAGCCTTGGACGAACTGCCCCCAGATCAACAGCAGGCCATCGAATTTGCCTACTTCAGCGGTCTGACCCAGCAGGAGATCGCCACCCGACTCAACGAACCGCTCGGCACCATCAAGGCCCGTATCCGGCGCGGCCTGCTCAAACTGAAGGAAAGCCTTCCCCACCGGCTATGAGCACCGAGCTCCATCAGGAACTGGCCGGGCTCCGCGCCCTTGGCCTCCTCGACGAAGCCGAACGTCGCGACTTCGAGGCCGAGATTGCCGCCAAACCGGAGCTGGCAGCCCTTTGCCACATGTTCGACAATACGGTCACGCATCTGGCCCTGACCGCCCCCGCCCAGACGCCCCCACCCGAGCTCAAGGCCCGGATTCTGAACGCCGCGGTAGTGCCGCCCAAAGCCCCTGTTGTTGATTTTCCGTTTTTGCGTTTCGCCCCGTGGCTGGCCGCCGCCGGGTTTGCCCTTACCGCCGTTTGGCTGACCGTCCAAAACATTTCCCTGCGTTCAGAAAACGCCGCCCAGCAAACCGAACGCAGGCTCGCCGAGGTGGCTTACCGCAGCGCGCAGGCCCAACTGGCCGAACGCACCTTGGTGGCTGAGCGCATGGTCAACGACCTCGGCTCCCGGCTGCGTCGTTCTGAGGACCTCGCCCGCTTGAAGGTGTCGGCTCTCGCCTCGCTGGCGGGCAACACGCGGGAAGCCCAAGCCATCGCCGTCTGGGATCCTGAACAGCAGTCAGGCTTGCTGACCTTTGACGGCCTGCCCGTCATCTCCGACGAACAGGACTATCAGATCTGGGTCGTGGATCCGGCCTACCCGAACCCGGTCAACGGTGGCGTGTTCCATGTGGCAGCTGATGGTCGGGTCTCCCTCTCCTTCCGGCCCGATCAGCCCATCAAACAAGTGGCCGCCTTTGCCATCAGCTTGGAAAAGAAAGGCGGCGTCCCCAAGGCCGAGGGTCCAATCGTGTTATTGGGTAAGATTCCAAGCATTTAGGCCTGATACCGGCCGGGTCTTTGCCGGGTTTCTTGGGGTCCACATCAGGCAACTTGGCTCTTGTCAGCCCTCCGGCCGGCGTAAGAATTCGCCGGCAATGATCATCAAACCGAAGGTTCGCGGCTTTGTCTGCGTGACCGCCCACCCCACCGGCTGCGCTGCTCACATTCAACAGCAGATCGACTACGTCAAAGTAAAGGGCCCGATCAAGAACGGCCCCAAGAAGGTCCTCGTCATCGGGGCATCCACCGGTTTCGGCCTCTCGTCACGGATCACCGCAGCCTTCGGCTCCGGGGCCGCCACCGTCGGCATCTTCTATGAGCGCCCCTCCGAGGAGGGTCGCCCCGCCACGCCGGGCTGGTACAATTCCATCGCCTTCACGAAGGCCGCCCGCGCCGCCGGTCTCTACGCCGCCAACATCAATGGCGATGCTTTTTCAGACGACATCAAGAAGCAGGCCCTCGAGATCATCGCCCGCGATCTGGGACAGGTTGACCTGGTGGTCTACTCCCTCGCCTCCCCTCGCCGTCAGCATCCGAAAACCGGTGTCGTGCACAAGTCGACCCTCCAACCCATCGGGGCCCCATACACCAACCGGACGGTCGACACCGACAAGGGTATCGTCAGCGAAGTCACCATCCAGCCGGCCGACGAAGCCGGCATCGCCGACACCCTCGCGGTCATGGGTGGTGAAGACTGGGAAATGTGGATCCAAGCCCTCAGCGACGCCAAGTTGCTGGCCCCGGGCGCCACTTCCATTTCCTACTCCTATATCGGGCCCGTTCATACTTGGCCCATTTATAAGGACGGCACCATCGGCCGGGCCAAGATTGATCTCGAACGTGCGGCCAAGGCCATTGACGCCACCCTCAAATCGACCGTCGGCGGTCGCGCCTTCATCTCGGTCAACAAGGCGCTCGTCACGCAGGCCAGCTCGGCCATCCCCGTCGTTCCGCTCTACATTTCCATCCTGTACAAGGTCATGAAAGCGGCGGGCACCCATGAGTCGTGCATCGAGCAGATTCAACGCCTTTTCGCCACCCAACTGTATAACAACACCCAGCCCCAATTCGACGCTGAGGGCCGCGTGCGCGTTGACGACTGGGAAATGCGTCCCGCCATCCAGGACGCCATTTCCGAGATCTGGCCGAAGGTGACCACCGAGAACCTGGCCGAACTCACCGACATCGCCGGTTACCGGACCGAGTTTCTCAAGATGTTCGGTTTCGGCCTGCCCGGCGTCGACTACGATGCCGAAGTCGAGCCGCACCAGCCGATGATTTAACTTCGAAACGCCAATTTTCAAAACTCCAAATCCCAAATTGAATCCAGAGCCTAGGGGCGAAATACTCTGCTTCGGAAAATCTTTGGCCTTTGTGATTTGGATTTTGTGATTTCCCGCCATGCGTCTCGTGATCCAACGGGTCAGCTCGGCCAGCGTCTCGGTTGACGGGCGCACAACCGGAGAGATCGCCCGCGGCCTGCTGGTTTTGGTCGGGATCGAGACCGCTGACACCGAAGCCGATGGACAATGGCTGGCGGAAAAACTGACCAAACTGCGGATCTTTGCCGACGCCGCTGGCCAGATGAACCTCTCCGTGATCGACATTGCCGGCGGCGTGCTCGTGGTCAGCCAGTTCACCCTGCATGCCAGCACAGCCAAGGGTACCCGCCCTTCCTTCAATGCCGCCGCCCGCCCCGAGCAGGCCCGGGGCCTCTATGACCGTTTTGTTGCGCAAATCACTGCGTTGCTGGGATATCCTGTGCAAACCGGCGAATTTGGAGCCATGATGCAGGTAGAGCTGCTCAATGACGGGCCCGTCACCCTTATCATCGACAGCAAGCAGCGCGGCTGATCGGAGGAAAAAGCGATGGAATTATGGCACCCTTTGGCTAGAATTGTGTCAGAGACAACGTCATGAAAACATTCACCCCACGCCTCCTTCTTGCCGCGGCCCTGGCTGTGAGCGCCATTTCCGCCTTCGCCGCTGATGCCAAGTCATCCAACGTTTCGGTCACATTCCATGAACCAGAAAAGTTCACCGATGTTCGTTCCGCCTTCGGCAGCGAAACGGATGAGTACTATCTGGATGTCCTGAAGACCCATCTCCAGGAAAAAGCCGGCAAGCAACTTGCCGCCGGGCAGAAACTCGAGATCACGGTGAACGATGTCGACCTGGCCGGAGACTTCATTCCGGGCCGCGATCCTTCGATGGATCGGGTGCGCGTCGTGAAGGATATCTTCATCCCGCGGATCAAACTCAGCTTCAAACTGATCGGTGCCGACGGCAAAGTTCTTAAGGAGGGCGATCGCATGCTCTCCGACATGAACTTCATGAGCAACATCAGCATCGTCGGACGCAACGACCCGCTCTTCTACGACAAGGCCCTGCTGAGCGACTGGATCAGCAAGGAATTCAAGTCCTGACCCGACCTCCACTTCACTTCCAAGACCCGGCCTCCGCCGGGTCTTTTTTTGCCCGGCGATCGGCGGGCCCTGGCGACAGGACGGTGTGCCCCGCGCAACGCAGCCGGTCGCCTGTGGAGAAAACCGGTAGCGAGGCCGGCTCACGACACCCTCGTGAACCGCAATCACCTCAATCCTCGAACGCTTTCACGCTCACCGAATGACCGTTGTCCTTCGGTCCAAGCTTGAGAATGAACGGTGCGGCGATCTTGGCCCAGTCGTCCGCCTTGGGGTAACTCGCCGCTCCGTCTGCCCAGCATTGCCGCAGCGTGGCCGTGTCGATGATGCCCGGATTGAGCGGGACGGCCGCCATTCCCGGAGGCAATTCCTGTGCGAGAGCCAGCGTGAGCCCCTCGATCGCAAACTTGGAGGCGCAATACGGCGCCACCTCAGGCGACGTGCTCCGGCCCCAACCCGAGCTGAAATTGACGATCACTCCCGACTTCTTCGCGACCATGGCGGGCACAAAGTGACGGATGACATTGGCCACCCCCTTGAGGTTCACATCGATCAGGCGGTTGAAATCGGCTGCCGGCACCTGCCAGAGCGGCGCCGGGTTGTTGATCAGCGCCGCATTGTTGATCAGCAGATCCGGTTCCCCATGCGCCGCGAGGGTCTTCTCTGCCCAAAGGGCCACCTTGCTCTCCTCGGCCACATCCACGGCTGAGAAATCGTGAGGCAGAGGATGGGTGAACCGCATGTGCAGGACCTCAGCACTCCGACCACAACCGATCACCGTATGACCGTTGGCGATGAACCACTCCGCCAGCGCCCGACCAAGGCCCTTGGTGACGCCGGTGATGACGATCTTCATGCCCGCATTTGTGCGGAGCAATCAGATCGTAGCGAGGATAAACAAAAACGCAGCTCGACCCAGAGCACCCAGAGGCCATTCGGAGAAGCCGAGAGGTTTGGACAGTACGATGGCCCCTGCGACTGCGCGCCTGATCTCTGCGACTCAACTTCCTGCTGAATTCAGCATGAATCCCGCAGCCGGGGCGAGCCTGACCGCACCTCGCCGATGTGCTGCGTCAGCGGGACTGCAGCCGGATCTTGTTCAGGCCCTGCTTGCGGCAGGTATCCATTGCCTCGGTCACAAAGCGCAACGGCGTGTTTTCATCGGAGCGAATCACCACCGTGACATCCTTGCTGAGGCGCCCGACTTCCTTCACGAGCTCCTCAAGCGTTGCCATGGTGGCCTTGTGACCGTTCACATCGACCTCACCTTCCTTGGTGATGCTGATGGTCAACGACTCCTTGAGTTCGCTCTTACCCGCCGTCTCCACTTTGGGCAAAGTGAGGTTCATCGTGGTCATCGACCGGAACTGCATCGTGACGAAGGCAAAAAAGACGAGCATCACGAGCACGTCGATGAGCGGCAAAAGATTCAGCTCAGGCCGGCGACGCCGCTTGATGTAGAGACCGCTCATGACTTGGACTGGGTCGCGAGGATGCGCTCCAACAGCAGGTCGATCTTGGCGGCGTAATTCTCAATTTTCCGCTGCAGATAACCGGCCGGCACGATGGAGATGAGCGCCACGGCCAGACCGATCAAGGTGGCCGAAAGGGCCAGCGAAACACCCTTGGTAAACGCCGCCGGGTCCGGCAGACCTGTCTCGGGTGAGATCTGTCCGAATACCCGCAACAGACCCATCACGGTGCCGGTTAGACCGAGCATCGGGGCGGCAATGTAGATCACGTCAAGATACGGGATTCCCCTTTCCATGTGATTGATCTCGAGGCGGGCAAAAGCCTTGATCGCCTCCGGGTCGCTCTTGTGGCGTCCCGCGTACTCCACAATGCGCGACATGACCGAATGGCGGCCCCCTTGCAGAACTTTGCCCTCGATGATGGCGTCTACCAAGTCGTCCGGCAGCACGGCTTCCTTTCGCAGCGCGAAGAACCGTTCAAAGATGATATAGACGGCGACAATGGAACAGATGGAGAGAGGATAAATGAGCAGGCCCGCGCCCTTGATGATGTCTAACATAGGTGGTTGTTTGGCAGTGAAGCCGGGTCTTAGACGCGGACAAGGAGGAAAAGGTTCATGGTTGCGCGTCTTTTTTCACAATTTCTCCTGATTTAACCTTTTTGGCCATGCCAGCGAGCTCTCCAGCCAATTGCGAACCGGGCTCCACCCGGAGGGTATTCTTGGCTCGCTCCAAGGCCTGCAGGGCCGCCGGCACCTGACCTTCGGCGGCCAGATGCAATACGAAGGGCAGGACCACCTTGTCGTAAAAATCAATTGCCGCGCCCCTACCCGACGTGTCCAGCACCCGGTTGAAGACCTTGATCCGGGTGGCCATATCGTCCTGCGTCATGCTTCGTTGCACCGTCGCTGCCGCCTGGGTGATGCTCAAGTCCTCCCGATTGGCCTGATACTTCTTGCCCAAGCGCTGCTCTTCAAAGGCCGCCAGGCTCTTCTCTCCTCGTCGACGCAGCGTCTCGATCAACTCCCGGGAAAATCCGATCTCCAGGTCCGGGTATTTTTGAAACGCCAGCACGGCCTCCCGGAGAATGCTCTCGCGCCCGCGCAAGTCCTGAGGGCTTTGCGCCGACTGCGCCGCCAGCAAGACGTTCCAGCCTTCGAGATTGCGGCGGTCGCGATTCACCGATTCGCGCGCAGCCTTGGTCGCGGCCTCCAGTTTACCCTCCCGCAGATAGTCGGCGGCAAACTCCGCGTGCATCACTGAAAGCTTGAAGGTCGGCAGATTCCGGAATCGCTCGGTGATAAACAGGAGCTCGTGGTCATTGATGTTGGCCCAGGTCTGCGGATCGAAGGCCAGGCCAACCACAAATTTCTGCTCGGCATAGCGCCCGCAATCGAGCTGCCAGCGCTGGCTCGCATCGAGGTAACCAAACCACGCATGCCGGCCATCCAGACCCGCGCCGCGAAACATGATCGTCGGAATCCCCTTCGCCTTGCCGGCCGTACTGGCAAAGTAGGCCTGGTCCACGCAAATGCCGCCCTGCTGGAGGATGCCGGCCAAGGTGTACGTGGGACCCGGCCAGGAGTACTGGTTCGCCGTGATCCGGTCCTTGCGATACTTGATCATGTCGTACGCCTTGCCGAAATCCGCCAGACCGGGAGGCACGTTTTTTCGGGCCCAGTCGAGCTCGCTGAAGGGCGCGACGATATCGACGACAAACTTCAGCTCATCCGCCGGCAACCGCCCGAGCCTATGCAACGTGCCGTTGGTGCGGTCGAGCTTGGCCAGATACAGAAACACCTGTTCGGGCGCCGGAAACTTACGGGGCAGAAGACTCGCCTTCACCTGACCGTGTGGCCAGATCGGCGGTGGCGGCACGTCGTACACCACGGCTATGGCCAGGGCCAGGCTCGGGTAGGCGTTGAACAGACCCGCATCCTGCCGATGGATCCTTTGCAAAATGGCGAGCACCTCGGCCGGATTGTCGAGCGGCGAGAGCAGCTGGAAGAATTCCTCCGAAAGCGCCGCGTTACCCAGCAAGGCAAGTTGCAACTCACGCGTCAGCCCCGCGGACAGTGAACCCGGTCGATAGTCGTAGCTCTCCGCCATGTTGGGATGAGCCACATGGGCTTTCTCAATGGCTTGGATCCACTCCTGAATGGCCTTCTGGTAAGGCGTCCCCAGCAAGCGCGACCAGCGGTAGAGATAGTACCACGCTGGCGCGTAACCCGTGTTGGCCTCATAGGCCTGCTGCGCCGCCGCCCGCAGCCCGGGCATCACGCTCCCCCACCCCTGCGCCGCCGCCTGATCGACCAACGCCGCAACCCGCGCCGGCGTCGGCACCCGACTTGTCTCCTCCACCGGAATACTCCCGCTCTCCTGAGCCCAAACAGGCCCAAGCAGCAGAAGTCCAATCAAGTAAAGTCGCCCAAACACCCCACCAGCAAAGCCCCCGCCCCGGCCTCACGCAATCCCGGAGGAATGGGGCCAATCAGGACGATATCACCGTTCTGACCCCGGCCCGCTCGAACCCGTCGTAACCGTCACCACTCTGACGGCTCTACCCAAAATCGTCACCATTACGACCTGTCTACGAGGCCCTCGGTCGGACGCTTACTTCCATGCTGGCGTGGGAGTTCTTGAAGCGGCATCCGTAGCACGTGGGGTAGTCGCTGGGATCAGGCGGCGCAGGTTTTCCACGGGCCCCAGTGCTCATACCGGGCACAGAGCCTGCAAATCGCCTGGTGGTCGTATTTGATGGTGACCTGAGGGCGGTAGAAGCCATCGAAGATCGAGTGGTGCCAGACCTTGTTGGTGACCGGCTCCCACACGGACCCGTCGGGCAGTTCCACCCAGGCATGGGCAATTCGCGGGAAGTTGAAGCCCTGAATCGAGCCGTGGACGAGCGTGACGTGGGGGTTGTGGAGGGCGATGAGGCCGCTGAGTTCGTAGCAGCGGCCGAGGCGCTGGCGGTGGGTCAGATCGGCGGTGGGGTTGATGAGCGGGGTACTTTGCATGGCACCGCTGAATAACAATACCGGCGGTGTTTTCCCCGGTGCCTGCTAACACCCGCTCCATGGTCTACTCTGCGTCGTTTCCCTCCAACATCATGTAAGGCCCTGCCCCCTTACCTTCGGAAACCTCCCATCCGAGGCGGAGCGTTCTTGGAGATGCCCTTCTGGCGGTGGAGGGGCTCGATGCTGGCCGGGAGCTTCATGGCGCCCGGCGACAGGACGACGCCGTTGATTCGAGCCAACAGCTCAAGAAGCAGCTCGAACTTCAGTTGGGGAGTCGATGCCGCGAATGCGCCGTGATAGTCCAACTGGAAGTCGAACAGCGCCTGGAGGGTTTGTCGCGATCTAACGTGTGGTCCACCTCAGGCTCCACTTCGCAGCCGTAGTTGCTCATTCACGATTTTGTAAACCTCACTCGCATCTAAACCCATTGACGAAGGGTTCACGGTGAAGTCGCCAAACCCAGTCTGTCGCGCTGCCGAATTAACAATTCGCCCAATCTGACCGATTTTGCTGCGAAATTTCACGGGGTCCCTGAGTGTGAGACAAATATATACTACGCCAGAATCAGTTTTTAGGAAAGCGTCACTGAGTTCAGTCCACGAAATTACTCCGATATTCCAGTGGGCATCACATATACCGTCCTCCGAAATAAGAAGACTGGGTGTTGAATCAAAAATCCGCTGCAGATAGTATACGGTGCTTCCGCAATAAATCACAAACAATGTCCATATAGGCCAGGAGAGATCGCGATCTACCAGAACGCACAAGGTAATTCCAATGGCTACGGAGGAGCAAACAAGTGGCACGACATAACGCCATCGGGATTTTCGAGCGACCAAAGGAAGCATTTGTTTTAGTTTTTCAATTTGGGGACCGTGTAAACCTCAAGAACGAATCGACAGCTTCATAGTCCAGAAACAAATTCATAAGTCGATTCGTGTTCGTAGAAAACTTCGAACGTGCTTCCTATTTTGGTCTCGCTCTATCCTTTGCCGCCGCTGCCGCCGCTTCTGCGGCGAGAGTCCTGAAAAGCGTCCGCCTCGCGGCGCCGGGAGTCGCCGTGTGAAATCCTCTGCTAACGACATCGGCCGATCCTTCGACCGAGTATCGCGAGCGTCACGGCTTGGACGTTGGCGCGCTGGTCGGCGCTTTGAGCCGCGACTCTTGCAGCACGGCTTGCGCCGGGGCGTATTCGAGGTTCCGCGAGCCATTTTGGTTGGCGTAGTATTTCACGCTAAAGACCGCCTTGTCCTGGTAGTTCGCAAGGACTTCCACCTCCAACCGAGCATATATTTTCCCTTCGCGGGATTTGAGATAGAACTGGCGTTTGGCCTGATCGGACCAGTGTTCATCGTTAGCTGAGATCTTAACGTTGTAGCGCGGCAGATAGCCGTTTTCTGGCGCACGATACATGAACTCGTCTTGAGTCTCGATCACTCCACCTCCAACACCTTCAATTTCACATGACCACTCGTAGCCACGAGCTCCCCACTTAACATTTTGAGGACGGTCGATCTTCACCCTAAAATCTCCCATGGTTTCACCCCGAGCGTGTTTTTGCGTGAGTAAATCGACCGTGTAAAAAACACCATCTGGGATGATGCCGTAAAACCCTTCTCCTTTGATCAATTTCTCCGGTTGCTCGATTTTCCACATGTGAAAAATAACAGGCGAGGTGCTCTCTGCCTTGAAGCCCTTGGGATCGAGCTGATCGTAGTTATACAAAAATAAGTTGTCCGTGCGATTCTGCAATGCTGGAGGCAAAAGGTAGCCCTCTTTCTTCATCGTCTCAATGGTGAACCCCCGCCCCGACCGCCCTTTAATGTAGAAGACGCCACTGGCATCCGTATTCGCCGAGTAGATCGCTGTCGGCTGTGGCTTGAAACCCGGTGGCGGGATTTGGTGCGTGGTTATCGTCGCGGTCACCACCACGCCAGCCACGGGATCGTTATGCTGGTCGATCACCTTGCCCCAAAACTCGACCTCTTTTTCCCGCGCTTGCTCCCAAGCTGTGATGGCCTCACGGCGCTGTTCGTCAGGTAACAGCTTCTTGGCGTCTGGCTGAACAGTTAGCGGCGTTTGCCTCACAGGCGAAGCCGTGGGCGATTGCGCAGCACTCTTTGCGGCCTCAGAGATCGCGGGCTCAGCCGACTCCAAGGGCGGTGATGCACGGTGGGCTTTGAGCCAAAGCAGCACGACCACGCCAATGATGGCAAGCAACGCGGCCGCAAAAAATGTTCTTTTTTTCATGGGTTAAGGTGCGGCCTTCAATGCAAAGCTGATCAACAATTGCTTCCAATAATCTCCGCGTTGCGCGATAGACGAACGGAACTGAGCCGAGTGGCCCGGATGTTTGTCGCCATAGGCATTCCACGAAGCTTGCTGGCCGTCAAACAGGCCCATTACACTGGGTTGGCGTCCGAGTGGCTGGCTACGGGCCTGCGCCGCAAAGGAAAATATCTTATAGGTGTTCGTCGGTATATTGAGCTCGGGATTACCGCTCAGATTGTCATCGGTAAACGAGTAGTACAGGTGCAAATTCCAAAGATCGAATTGAACCCGATAATCGAAGCCGACATCAGGCTTCAACGCTTGGTCAGTAATCCATCCGTCAAGAGCCCAATCGCTCTGATTATAGTAGTTCACCCATTTCTCACCGCCCAGCGCTCCGGTCATGTAGGGCTGGCCTGCCGTCGGATATTGCACATCCCTGTTGAGGCCCGCGCTGCCGGGGTAGTAGGCATAAACGTTGGGTGTCGTTACCCTGACCGGCTTGAGATTGAGGAAATCTATGAGGGTCAAATACCAGTGGCCATTCTGCCAATCGCCCGAGATATCAGGAGCGTCCTTATCAAAGCAATGGGCCGCGAGAGCCGCTTGAGACGCAACGTAGGTCTGAACAACTGGGGAGGCTGCCTGGCGCAAGGCCTCGGAAACGGCGATGTTGCCATGACTATGGGCCAGCACACGCACTCGAGAGTTCCCGCTTGCATCGTGATAGGTGTCCTTCAACTCCGCTAGTAATTGCAGCAACCCAGACGCCGATTTCCACGAGTTGAGTTCGCTCCCGTCGAAGTTCCGCGGATCAAGCGGCGGGCCAAGGCTGTCAGTGGGGTCGTCTTCGCTATAGGACCTCGTATAATAGGTAGGCCAGCGGAAAGCCCCAAAGCGTCCCCTGTAACCTTGCCACCACAGCCGCTTTAAAGCGGTTTCGGCAAAACGATCTTTTTCAAAAATCTTCATGTTCCAACCATGCACGAAGAGCACGAAGTCGTTCTCATCTTCCGTCGCGGGCTCAGGCAGCGTCGGCGAGCCTGAAACGACACTGTGAGTAAAGGCGGGTGTGACATCCGCATGCACACCCGGCTTTGTGTTGTCGCCCACGGTCCAAGTCTGGTAAAGATTCCGGATATTCTGGAGGTCGAACCATGCACCGGGACCATCGCCAACCTTCATAAAGGAGCCGTTCTCTTTTTTCAGGATCACCAATTTCAACTGACCCTTTCCGGCGGAGACGCCCTCGAACAGGAAGAAGGTTTTATGCTGAGCGTCTGAAAGACGGGCAAAGTAGCGCGGCGGAATGACGAAAAAGTCCGTTCCTGCCAATACATTGTTGAGCGAAATGTCAGGTGTCGCCGTATCCCGGAAGTCCTTCATCGCATAGTCGAAGTTGACCTGTTGGTCGGCAACTGAAGGAACACTGAGGTATTGGTTGCCGCCGTCCGTTTCGACCGCCGGATAAATTTTTATCGCCGGTGTCCCCATTCTTCCTTCGGTCGCCCATTGCAGCCCTAAGTAGAGATCGGCCTCCGCTTGGTCTGTGCCATCCTTGGGCCGGAACGCTGCGGTCAAGCCCTGTGTTGAAATCCAAAGTCGCGCGAAGTCCTCCAAGTCACGACTGCAAGGAATCCGGTTTTCCTGCCAATCGACCTTTCCGGTCGGACTTCTTTCCAAATCGTCTTGTTCGTTCGTCGTCTGGAACATGTCGTTGTTCGTGACGTGCGTCCGGTCAATGTCATCATTGAGCCAAAACCGGAAGGGCTTCTCCTCAGTCGTGACGTCTGAGTCATCCTCGCTCGTAAGTTTGATCACGCCGTCGCGATTGGCGTCGACGGCTAAGGAGGCTTGATAGGGCGTAAGCACGCAGAAGTTTGGGGTTCCTTTGTATTGGCCCTCACAAAGAATCATACCGCTGTCATTGATGGCCCTGGCTTCTGTGAGAATCCAGCCGGAATCTGCGGGAATGCGGGTGTTTAAATCTATCGGTTGGAGACGATCCCAGAGCAATGCGCGCCACTCGTAACTGTCATTCAGCCCCCAACCAACGATTTGCCCATATTTGTTTATGTCGAGGGCTTCTCCGATGATCTGGCCCAATGAAATTTTAGAGCCTGCATCCCACAAAACAGGACTCCCAAATCCAAATGCTCCCAAACTGCCGTCATTTGAATATCCAACTATTTGCCCAATGTCGTTGATGGAAAATGCTACTGCCTCATTCCCATCACTTGGCAGCAAATGATGTCCAGCCGTATTCCAATAACATGCCTGTCTGGTCTCAGAGTAGTAGTTGCCGAATGATCTGCCAACATAACCAACCGCTACACCGAAATTATTGATGCGATATGCAGCGCCCGACTGAGGTCCGCCAGGGTTCAAGTACGGATTGGGCAAATTGTTCGAGGTAACGCTATCATATTGGACCGCAACAAATTCGTTTACCGTACCAACACTTTGACTAGAGCTATTCAACCCCAATGGAATCCACACTCCATTTCCGACCGACTTTGGCAATGATGTCACCGCCCACCCTCCTGAGCCTCTATGCCAAATTGCGACATCGGTAGGAGTCGTAGTCTGAGACAGCTCCGGATCATACACGGATACCCCCAAGGATAGCCCGGCCACATCACCGTTTTCATTAATCGAGTAACACTCCTGACTGAATGCATGGTTTGAGTCGGTTGGTGGAAAATCAGCAAAATATTGGCCATTCTGCCAAATAAAGCCCGACAATCCCACTCCAAGAACCCATCGATTGCCCACAACTTGACCGGAATTGTTGATGTCGTAGGCATAGAGTCCAAATCCGACCCCATCTTCCAGATTGCCCACCAGGAACCGTGCATCGGCCAAGCTCATCTGCGTTGAAACAGGAGGGGGAATGACGGACACCGAATTCGAGGCCTGATTGACGGCCACCTTACCAGCATGCAGGTCAGTAATTGCGATCAGTACTGCCGTACAAACGAATCGCTTTAAAAACCGGAAGTAGCGTTGGAGTTTCATGGCAGGATGGTCAATTGGCGATAGTCTTCAAATAAACTCGGGCGATTCCATCACTCCCAGTTCGCACAGTTAATGACCGGTGCAAGATGCCGCTTTCAGGATGGCTGGCGATCTTCTCCGAACCTGAAACGATACTAAAGTTTACTGGCACCACAGCCATCGGTGTGCCCGTTTCAGTAGTAACTAAAACAGCGAACTCCCCATTGGGCCCAAGCTGCCCATCGCTGCCGATCAGCGGAGTGAAGCCTGGAGTAACACCATTGTAAGGATCAGCTGGGTTTGTCCCATTGGAGTACTCATCTAAATTAGTGAGGCCATCGCCATCGAAGTCCGAATACGCATCCGAGGCATCGTTGGGGTTTAGCCCATGAGCGACCTCCCAGCCATCAGGCATGCCATCTCCATCGGTATCCGACATGAAGGGATCGGTACCTGATTGAATCTCTTGAACCAACGTCAGCCCATCTCCATCGGCATCGCTGTTCAATATTTCACTCGCTTCGCGCGTACGCGGGTCAAAGCCCCCCTCCACTTCATAACCGTCGGGCAAACCGTCGCCGTCGGTATCCGCATTGGCAGGATCAGTCCCGAGGAAATATTCACGAATATTACTCAACCCATCGCCATCATTGTCATTCTTACGATCATCACTGGTTGGATCCAATCCGTGCATCACTTCCCAGGTGTCTTCCATCCCATCTTGATCACCATCTACAAAGAGCGGATTATCAGATAAAATTGAAAAGTGGTCCAAAAGAGTTTGCTGGCTTGAACTTCCATAAACCATGAAGCTGTTGCCTGTCCCCAATCCTTCGAGAGCCGGCCGACCATCCAGATACACATCCTGACCTTTGTTAGTTTGCCTGATGGTGAGGCGATGCCAAGCAATGGTCTGGCCACTGCCATCCACAGCTACTGTTAGGCCTGAAAGCCATGTCTGAGTGGAACCACTGTCATCCCTATAGCCCGCCTGCAGTTCTGCGCGATTCCCCGCACGCACAAAGCCAACATTTGGCCTATAGTAGCCAAAACTAAAATGTGAGGCGTCGGCGACCGAAGTACCCGCATCGAATTTGACCCAGAAATCAATGTAACGGAACGACTGGTCTGGCTGCATGCTGGGAATAGGGAGGCCAGCTCGATAATCGGTGGCGTCTCCGTCCAGTGGTGGCGCTAGCAGCAGCGCTTGTAGGCCGGTATGCGATTCGGAGCTCGTTACGGTTACGCCTTCTACAGGACTCTCCCATGAGTTTTGACCGTCAAGCGGGCCCAGACTGAAACCTTCGCTCGTCTCAAATCCATGAAAAAGCATTGGTGCTGCAGCTTCGGTGTACATTATAGTAACCGGAAGGGACGTCGTGCTGGAACCCGCACTATCGGTCGCCTTGGCGGTGATTACGTGGACGCCGTAGGATGGACTGCTCCAGGCAAAGAAATAGGGAGCTGTGGCAGATTCGGAAAGCTTTTCCCCGTCAGCATAAAACTCCACCTTGGATATTGACCCATCTGCATCACTGGCATTGGCAGCGAGAACGAGACCAAACGATTCTTTGATGATAGTATCTGTCGCCGGAGCTGTGACCACCACTGCGGGAGGTTGGTTATTGCTGCCAGTTTGGTTTGAGAAAACAAACTGCGCCGCGGCAGATCCAGCCTGGGCAGAAACGGTGCCTGCGGCAGACTGACCGGCGGGTGTACGGTAGTAGGAATCGACCAAGCCGTTGGCGTCGGTTCGAATGACTACGGTTGAGGACAGGGCTGCGTTCGCATCGGACGATGTGGCAAGTTGGCTTTGCCCCGCGGTGACACTGAACCGCACCGGGGCACTGTGTAGGGGTTGGCCTGCTGCACTGGAAACACGGACCTGCAGGAGGCCGTTGAGACCGGGTTGGCCGTTGCCTCCTTCAACGACGGTGAGAACCGGCATTGCCCCATTGTAGAAATCAGTTGGGTCAGTGCCGGCCGAGTACTCCTGAAGATTGGTCTTGTCGTCACCGTCGGTGTCTTCCGTGGCATTGTGGCTGGTGTCACCGAAGTATAGATTCTCCCATTCGTCGGGCAGCCCATCGCCATCGGTGTCGTCCGCGGTGGCATTGGCATACCTCAAAAACTCCTCGATGTTGGTCAGGCCGTTTTGGTTGATGTCGCTGTTGCGGTCGTTGATGGCGGGGTTTGTGCCTTGGGCGGTTTCCCATGCGTCGTCCATGCCGTCGTGGTCTTCGTCGGTGAAGAGAGGGTTGGTGGCACCGGCGTAGAGGTCATCGAAGCTGCTCGCGACGGTGGGGTGGCCTTGGATAGAAAGGCCACTCACGAACGTCGCCGCATTGGACCGGAACTTCAGGTCGTAGGCCAGCAGGTGGCCATCGAGGTAGAAGTCCCAGGTCTTGGTCGAATAGTCGAGACGGACGGTCAGGCGCAGCCAAGCACTGGCCGTGCGGTTGGCATCGATCGGGATATCGTTGGAGAGATTCTGCCAGACGCCTGATCCCACGCCGTCACCGTGCAAGACGGCCAGACGCCCAACCGTACCGTTGTGAACGAAGGCGATTCGCGCACTGTCGAGGTCGAACAGGCTGCCGGCACCGGGAGTGGCGCCGGCTACCGGCTTGGCAAAGACATCAATGAAGGCTACGGCCGGATTGGAGGTCCCTGTCCCGATTTCCTGATCAACGATCGAGACCGTCGAGCCGGGCTCCAAGCGGACGCTCTGCTCACCCGAGGCCGAATCGTCGGACGTAACTTGCGCCACACCACCCCCGACATTCCAACCGAGCTGATCCTGCAAGTTGCCCGCCTGGTAGCCCTCCCCTTCCTCAAAATCCGTCGTGTAAGGCAACCCAGGGAGCAGGCGGATCCAGACCGGAGCCGAGTCGGTCGTACCGTTGCGATTGTCAGTGGCCCGTGCGAATAGCAGGTGCGCTCCCGGAGTCGTGAACGCGACTGGCAAGGTGAATGTGTCTGGCGGGGCTGAAGCCGAGAGGACTTCTCCGAGTTTGTAGCTCCGGTCGAAGAATTCAACCTTGGCAACGAACCCATCTGGATCGGTTGCACCGGCGGAAAGCGTCAGGCTGGCCGGGAGCGTTAAGAAGGTATTGTCGACCGGAGCATTCAGGCTGACCAAACGTAGGACATTGGGCGCTTGAGCCGTGGTCACGGGGAGCAAGGTGCTCAAAGCGGAAACATTTCCAGCGGCGTCCTTGGCCCGCACCTTCATGGAGTAGGTCGTGAGTGGCGACAGACCCTGAACCAAGAAACTGGCCGCCACCGGCGAGCCAATGACCACACTATTGCGTAACACTTCGTAACCGGTGACGCCGACATTGTCGGTGGATGGAGTCCACGATAGAGTGAAGGCATTATGCGTGACTCCAGACGCGCTGAGATCCTTGGGTACAGACGGCTTGCTGGTATCCGCCGGCGTCGTAACCGGCAAAGCAGCACTTTGAGCCGAAACCCGGCCTTCGTGATCCCGGGAAGCAACCGCCAGGCTGTAAGTGGTCAGCGGGGCCTGTTCGCGGAAGGTGAAACTCCTCTTTGCTGTGGATCCGAACAAGCTGCCGTTGCGATAGACATCGTAACCCGCAATTCCGCCGGTGCCACCGGAGGATGACGTCCAGCGAAGCACAAACGAGGCGGCCTTCAGATTGGCGATCATGAGATCCTGCGGCACGGAGGGTGGTTCGGCCAGGGTACGCACCTTTAGCGCGGCGCTCGCGGCAGACAGATTACCCGCGGCATCCAGCGCCCGAACCGTCATGCGGTGAACCGTGTCGGGAGAGACTCCGATTACGTTGAACGATGTCGTGCTGGACGCTCCGATCAGCACATTGGCGCGGTAGATCTGGTAGCCCGTCACCCCAATGTTATCG
>Ga0208631_100221_pt1 | contig 21297 bp, 19 predicted proteins | sample LakWasMet38_LOW7_2_FD_183878 | JGI IMG/M metagenome (GOLD analysis project Ga0208631, IMG submission 183878) | Freshwater sediment methanotrophic microbial communities from Lake Washington under simulated oxygen tension - Sediment Metagenome... | ecosystem: Environmental > Aquatic > Freshwater >... | reverse complement strand
ACCGAACTCGTGAACTCCACGATTGGGACGGTTGAAAAGAACCTGTTCGAGGGAGCGATCCTCGTCATTGCCATCCTCATCGCGCTCCTCGGCAACTGGCGCGCCGCTCTGATCGTCGCGACCGCCATTCCGCTCTCCATGCTCTTCGCGATGACCGGAATGGTCCGCTACGGCGTCTCGGGAAACCTGATGAGCCTGGGTGCCGTCGACTTCGGACTCATCGTCGACGGGGCCGTCGTAATGGCGGAGAACATCGTGCGCATGTTGGCGCATCGCCAGCATCAGCTGGGTCGCCTCCTCAATCGCGAGGAACGCATCCATACGATTCTCACGGCCTGCAAGCAGGTCGGCACACCGACGGTCTTCGGCGTGGCGATCATCACCATCGTGTATCTGCCGATGTTCACGCTCACCGGCGTGGAAGGAAAGATGTTCACCCCGATGGCGTTCACCGTCGTCTTCGCGCTGATCGGCGCGCTGATCCTCGCTCTGACGCTCGTGCCCGTCCTTTGCTCCTACTTCATGACCGGCAAGGTGAGCGAGGAAGACAACTTCCTGATTCGCTTCGCCAAGCGCGTCTACACGCCGGTGCTGCACTTCAGCCTGCGCATGCGCTGGCTCATGTCCGCCATCGCGGTCGGCATCTTCGCCGTTTCGGTGGGTGTCTTCATGCGCCTCGGCGCCGAGTTCATCCCGCAGCTCGACGAAGGTTCATTGGCCGCCCAGATGATCCGCACGACGAGCATCGGTCTTGCCTCGTCAATCGAGATGCAGACCGCGGCCGAAAAGCTGATGCTGGAGAAGTTCCCGGAAGTCACCCACACCTTCGCCCGCGTCGGCACCTCGGAGGTCGCGACCGATCCCATGGGCGTCAATGTTGGCGACAGCTATATCATGCTGAAGCCACCGTCGGAGTGGCGGAAGATCGACGGTCGCACCATCACCAAGGACGAGTTGACGAACATGATGTCGAAGGAGCTGGGTGTCCACTTCCCCGGCCAGAGCTATCTGTTCTCCCAGCCGATTGAGCTGCGGTTCAACGAACTGCTTTCGGGCAGCCGTGCCGACATCGCGATCAAGGTCTTCGGTGACAATTACGACACGCTGGAGAAGGTTGCCGGCGAGGTTCGCGAAATCGTCGAAAAGATTCCCGGCGCGGCGGACGTTGAGTTCGACGCGGCCGGCAAAGCGCCGGTGCTGCAGGTCGTGCTCAACCGTCAGGCGATGACCCGCTACAACGTCCATGCCGACGAGGTTAACAAGGTGATTGAAACCGCGTTTGCCGGACTTGAGGGCGGCGTGATCGTCGACGGCAACCGTCGCTATCCGATTGTCACGCGCATGCCCGAGAGCGCGCGCCGGGACTTCGCCAATGTCGCGCATCTCCCCATCCGCACGTCGGACGGCGGCATGGTGACGCTCGGCCAGGTCGCGGACGTCACCATGACCGAAAGCGTGAACACGATCAGCCGCGAGTCGTTCCAGCGCCGCATGGCGATCCAGGTCAACCTGCGCGGCCGTGACGTGCAGAGCTTCGTGCAGGAAGCGCAGGAGAAGATTTCCACGAGCGTTAAGATGCCCGAGGGATACTTCGTCGAGTATGGCGGCGCCTTCAAGAACCTGCAGGAAGCCCGCACCCGCCTGATGATCGTCGTGCCTGCGGCCCTAGCGCTGATCTTCCTGCTTATCTTCATGGCGTTTGGCAGCGTGCGGCAGGCGTTAATCGTCTACACGGGCATTCCGCTCGCGGTAACCGGCGGCATCTTCGCCCTCTGGCTGCGCGACCTGCCGTTCTCCATCTCGGCGGCGGTGGGGTTCATCGCGCTCTCGGGCGTCGCCGTCCTCAACGGTGTGATGATGATCTCGTTCATCAACCAGCTTCGCGAGGAGGGGAAGAATGTGCGGGACGCCGTGATCGAAGGCGCGCTTACCCGGCTTCGGCCCGTGTTGATGACGGCATTGGTCGCCGCTCTCGGCTTCGTGCCGATGGCGCTGGCGCACGGTTCCGGTGCCGAGGTCCAGCGGCCCATCGCGACCGTCGTCATCGGCGGCATCATCACCGCCACGTTCCTCACGCTCGTGCTGCTTCCGACCCTCTACTGCTGGTTCGAGAGGGACAAGGAGACGGCGCTGCCCACCCAAACTCCAACCCCCAACCAAGGACACGCGTGAAAACCACCACAGTGTTTCTAATCGCGGGAGTGGCCATCCTGACCGGATGCGCCACGCCCTTTCGGGCTCCGCCCGATGTTGCGCACATCAAACTTACTCGCACCGACGACTCGCCCACGGTCATGGTCGAGAAGATCTGGCTGGAACGGAAAAAAGGGCCGTTGGTGGTCAAGGGCTATGTGGTGAAGCGGCTTTCGGCCACCGATACCACGGGCACCCACCTCGACGTAACGCTGTTCGACAGCGCGGGCACCGTGCTGCGCAGCACCGTCGAACACTTCGAACCGCGGCAAATTCCGCGGCTCTACCGCCGGCCGGACTACGCCAGCTACAGCATCACGCTTGATCCACTGCCAGCCACCACCGCCCGAATCGATGTTCGGGCCCACGAAGGCAATCACTCCTAACTCACCATCAATGTATCCCATGAAATCCATCCGTCATATCGCCCTAATCGTTCTCGCCGCCTTCGCCACCGCGACGGCCTTTGCCGCCAAGCCGATTCCCGGCCCCAAGGGCGGCAAGATCGTCACGACCGACTCCCCGCACGTGGAGTTTCTCGTCGCTCCTGACCGCACCGTTGTGGTTTCCTTCTACGACAAGGACCTCAAGCCCGTCGCCCCCGGCGGCCAGGTCGTGTCTGCGGTCGCGGAGGCAAAGACGGGCAAAGCCAACCTCAGCTTCAACGCGAAGGACGGCTCGCTCGTTTCCACGACACCGCTCCCGGAGGGTGATGGCTATCGCATCGTCCTTCAGGTCCGCGACAACGCGGGGGCCAAGCCGAAGAACTATCGCGTCGAGTTCCACGATGAGGTCTGCGGCGAGTGCAAACGCGCCGAATACGCCTGCGTGTGCGACGAGGCGGGCGGCAAACACGACCACTAAGCATCCGCCCCATGAAAGTAATTGTCGCATTCATCCGCCCGACGAAGGAGGAGGCCGTGCGGGAGGTCCTGCACGATCTCCCGGGTGTCACCGGAGCAACCTTCGCTGACGTTCGCGGCTTCGGCCGGGGACGCGGCCATAGCCATTCCCAAAGCATTTCGGACGAGGCCGTCGTCGGCACTCTCCCGAAGGTGCGGTTGGATGTGATGGTCGCAGACGAACACGTCGAGACCACCCAACGGGCCATCGCGTCCGTGGCGCAGACTCGAAACCGTGGCGACGGCAAGGTCTATGTCCTGCCTGTCGAATCGGCCTTGCGCATCAGCACCGGCGAGACCGGTGCGAGTGCCATCTAGCGCCGCTGCCACGTTCGAAGAACGAATCCACCGTTTGATGAACCACCAACCCCCTGAACCGGCCTCCCCGGGCTCTTCCGGGCGGCTGGCCGGTGAATCACAATGAACCCCAAAATAATCCTGATCGCGGTGTTGGGCGCAGTCTGCCTCGGTGGCTGCGCCTCCACCACCCAGCACAAGCTGGCGCAGGAAGCGACGCGACTGGGCGCTCCGGCTCGCTTGACGGACAAGCTCAACCGAGGCGGCCGGCTGACCCTGGCCGATATTGAAACGATGACGCGGCAGGCCGTTCCCGAAGCGGACATCCTGTCGTATCTTCGCCAGTCCGACGCCCGCTATGAGCTGACGACCGCGCAGATCGACCAGATGCGGGCCTCGGGAGTGTCTGATCGGGTGATCGACTACCTGCTTTCAACGCCAAGCCAGTCGGCGCGACGGTGGGGCAGCTATCCGTATGGCTTCCGCACCTACGGCTATGGTCACTTCGGACGCGGCTACTACGGATCGTTCGGTCACGGGTTTGGTCACCACGGAGGGCACCACCGATGAGCCGCGGAACAAAATCGGTGGTGCTCGCCGTCGCTCTCAGCGGTTGCCTGCCGGGCACGGGCCCCTACCTGACGGTGGTCGCGGCGGCGCCAGTGCCGTCGAAGACGCCGCAACCGGCCAAGAAGGTTGTCTATGAACTGCCGAAGACCGGGGTGAACCAGCCCCGTCCGGGCGGTGGGTGGATAAATGTGGAAACCTCCGGCACGCGCCTGCGCGTGAAGTTCTTCGACAAGCTGAAAAAGCCAGTTCCTCCGAACGTGGAGAAGGGTCTGGGAATCTTCAAATACGCGTCGCGAAATCCCGTCCGTGCGCCGCTCAGCGGAGATGGCACCGGAATGACGACGCCCGCGGTGCTGCGTCCTCCGCACAACTTTCTTCTGATCCTCAGCTTCTTTGCGGAGGGGAAGACGGAGCCGGAGGAATCTTACACGCTGCAGTATCCATGAGCGCACGTTGTTACCCCATGCTGGGTTTGGTGGCGGTTCTCGCCGGGATCATCCCCGTCTCGGCCGCTCCGGCTCCACGGAGCGGGAGCTTCAATCTGGAGGACGCGCTTGGCTACGCGCTGGACCACAGCTTCGCGATTCGGCAGGCGCGGGCCCGGATTCGCGAGCAGGAGGGAGTGACTACCACCATCGCTGCCGCCGGGCTCCCGTCGGTCTCCGCCAGCGCAACTTATCAGCGTAGCTCGGTGCAGACCATCGCACCGCAATCGCTCGGACCCATTTTTCTCCTCCCGTCCGGGAAGTATTGGCGGATGACGGTGACCGCCCGGCAGGCGCTTTTCGCCGGCGGGGGGATCACGGCGGCAACCCAAGCGGCCCGCCTCATGGAGCAAGCATCCGTGCTGGCGCTCAAGGAAACGGCGGCCCAGGTGGTGCTCGATGTGCGCTTGAGGTTCTATAACGTCCTTCTCGCCAAGGAACAGATAACGGTCGAGGAGCGGAACATCGAAGTGCTGGCGCGTCAGCTTGCGGATGCCACGAATCGCTTTGAAGTCGGATCGGTTTCAAGGTTTGAGCAGGTCCGCGCGGAAGTGGCGGTGGCCAACGCGCAACCCGCACTCATCACTGCGCGCAACAATCACCGCCTGGCGATCGAGGAACTCCGGCAGACGATGGGGTTGGCGTCGGGCGACCCCGCCGCGAACACCTTCGAGATCGAGGGCGTGCTCGAAGTGGAACCATACTCCATCGACCTCGCCACCGCGTTGGCAACCGCGCGCAAGAACCGGCCGGAACTGGAACGCCTGGCCAAGCTCCAAGAGGCGGCCGAAAACAAGCAAGTCGTCGCACGGTCCGGATATAGTCCCCAATTGGCGGCGACCGCCGGCGGTGAATTGCGCAAAGGCCCGACGAACAGTTTCGGCGATTCGCGCCGCGGTTTGCGCGCCGGCATCGAGGGCCAATGGTCGGTCGCATCACGCGCCACCGCGGGCCGAGTGATCCAAGCGGAATCACTCGCTGCGCAATCCGTCCTGACGTTGCAAGAAACCGGGCTGGCCATCGACGTGGAGGTGCGTCGCGCCTCCGCTTCCCTCGATGAGGCGACGGAACTGGTCGCCGCCACGAAAAAAACTGGCGAGCAAGCGGAGGAGGCGCTGCGTGTGGCCGAGGTGCGACGCGGGACCGGCTCTGCAACGCAATTGGAAGTATTGCAGGCGCAAGCAGCTTTGACCACGGCACGAACGAATCAGCTACGAGCCGTTCACGGATACAATGCCGCAGCCGCCCAGCTGCGCCGGGCGATTGGCGTATCCGAGATAACGGTATCAGCCAACTTTTGAGCACACACACGCACCGCCAACCCAGCCAACGCACCCATGTCCGCCGAAGACACCCCCTCGGATCACACCCCGGCCTCGGTTAAAACGGAGCGGCCCGCCCGGCCTTTGCGGCCGGCCGGCGAGCGAACCCATGGATGGCGCAGATTGTTCGCACACCGCTTCGGGGGCGTCTGCATTGCCCTAGCGGCATCCCTTGGGATCAATGCGATGACGAGAATCGCGCTAACCATCAGAGAGGCGCGTCAGGTGAGTTGGGACGCCAGCCTCGTGGGATCGTTCTTCTACGGCACGGTTTACGACCTGGCAGCCTCGCTTTGGTGGCTCGCTCCCATGGCTTTGGTCGTCGCGTTGGTTCCCCGCGATTGGTTCACTCGCAAACCGGTCAGGGTCTTCGCGCATGTCGCGGTGTTCGCCGTCATCTATCTGCTGTTCTTCGGTGCGGTTTCCGAAGGACTTTTCTGGGATGAATTCGGCGTTCGCTTTAACTTCATCGCGGTGGACTACCTCGTCTACACGACGGAAGTTCTCGGCAACATTCGCGAGTCCTATTCGATGCCGGCAGTTTTTGGCGGCATTTTCTTTGCCGCCACCGGTGTCTACCTCGGTCTGCTGCTCACGGGCATCATCTCGCTATGGCTGAATCATTCGAGCATGATGGCTGGGCTCCGATGGCGCCTGGCGGGAACCTGGTGCGCGCTCGCTCTCATCACGGGGCTCGGTCTGAGCGAGCGCGATATTCCCGCTTTCGCGAACAGCTACAATCGGGAGTTGGCGAAGAACGGCCTATGGTCGCTCTTCGCGGCCTTTCGGGCCAACCAGCTCGAGTTTGAGCAGTTCTATCGGACAATGCCGGTGGAGGAAGCCTTCGCCCGCGTGGGACACCGATTGCATCATGAGGGTGCCAGGCCCGCCACGTCGCAAGCGAAGGACCTGCTTCGCCAGATCACCCATCCGGGGCCGGAACGCCGCCTGAATGTCGTTCAAATCACGGTCGAGAGCCTCAGTGCCGCCTTTCTCTCTCGGTATGGCAACCCGAATGGGATTACCCCGTCACTGGACAAGCTCGCGGCGGGATCGCTCGTTTTTGATCGTTTCTATGCGACGGGCACCCGGACAGACCGGGGAATGGAAGCGCTCACCCTGAGCGTTCCGCCGACGCCGGGTCGTTCGCTCGTCAAGCGGCCCGATAATTCAGGGCTTTTCACGCTGGGTTCGGTGTTTCGAAGCAAGGGTTACAACACTGCATTCATCTACGGCGGCTTCGGATACTTCGACAACATGAACGCGTTTTTCGGCGGGAACGGGTATCGCGTCGTTGATCGTAACAGCGTCGCGAAAGAGGACATCACATTTGCCAATGCCTGGGGCGCGTGTGACGAGGATTTATACCGCTGGGCTTTACGCGAAGCGGACCGCGACTACGCGGCAGGGAAGCCCTTCTTTCATTTCGTGATGACGACCTCCAATCATCGGCCCTACACGTTTCCGGAGGGGCGCATCGACCTGCCTTCAAAGGAATCCGGACGAAACGGTGCGGTCAAATACTCCGACTTCGCGATTGGCGAATTCTTCCGCCAGGCGGCGGACAAGCCCTGGTTCAAAGATACGATTTTTGTGATCGTGGGGGATCACTGTGCATCGAGCGCCGGGAAGACCGCGCTGCCCGTCGAGAACTATCACGTTCCGCTTTTGGTTTATTCTCCGGGCGGCCAGGTTGCCTCCGGGGTCGTGACCAAGGCAACCAGTCAGATCGACTATGCGCCGACATTGCTCGGCCTGCTGCAGTGGAGCTATCCGAGCCGCTTCTTTGGTCGCGATGTTTTGTCAGACGATGCGGAGGAAGATGGCCCGCTATTCATCGGCACCTACCAAAAACTGGGCATGTATCGGCGGGGTGCCCTGGCTGTGTTGCAACCGGTGCGGCAGTCAGATGCCTACGATTATGACCGGGCCTCACATGCTCTGACGCCTTGCCGTGGTGGCGACGGTCTCGTGGCCGATGCCATTGCAAACTACCAAGCCGCTTCATGGCTCTTCAAACATGGGGTCCAACGCGAGTATGTCTCTGCCACGACTCAACCTTGACCGCACTCTGGCTTGGAGCATCGGCGCCCTGATCGCCGTGTTCCTGCTATTCGAGTTCACGCCGCTGGATCTCTGGGTCCAGGATCATCTCTACGACTCTGAGCGGAGAAGCTGGTGGGTCGACGGACGTAATGAAATCGGGCGCGCGCTATTTTATACGGGGCCCAAAGTCCTCATCATCGCGTTCGGCGTATTCCTCGTGGGCATTGCCTGCGTTCCCTCGCGCCTCCGGCCCAAACTTCCCCCGTGGCTCCGGTCGCGGCGCCGGGTCATTCTGACCGTGCTGCCACTCGGGCTGGTGCCGGCTGTGATCGGCGGGATCAAGGCGACCACCAACGTCTTTTGCCCATCTGAGATTCGCCGTTACGGCGGAGATGTTCCGTATGTTCGGGTGTTGGAGACTTACGCGGCTGGCGACAAGCCACTCCGCCGCGGCCGCTGCTTTCCTGGCGGACACGCCAGCGGTGGCTATGCCTTATTTGCGGTGGCCGGACTGGCATTATATCGCCGCGGACAGCTGGTGGCCATCGCGATTGGGCTCGGCGTGGGCTCCCTGATGGGCGGCTACCAAATGGCGAAAGGCGCGCACTACCTCAGCCACACGTTGATCACCGCTTTGGTGGCGTGGTCCATTTCGGCGATTTTCTTCAAACTCTCGGCGTTTGAAGACGAATACGAAGAGAGTTTGGAGCGTTTACGGGCATTTAATCGTCCTGCCAAGGCCAACGCACCCGGCGGCACAGACACTGTCTGATGATTCAACAACGACTCAACACTATGAAACACGACGACCACAAAACGGATCAGAATTCGGACAAGCATGCGGACCACGATTCGGGTCATGGAGCCGGTTGTAGTCATTCTCATGACGAATCGTCCAATCGTCTGGAGACGATCAGTCTCGCGGTTTCCGGTGTTCTCGTGGTGGTTGCGCTGCTGGTGCACGGTTTCAAGGTCGGTCCGGTCATTGTGCCCAAAGTGCTCGCGCTGGGAGCCATGCTGGCTGGCGGCTGGTTTCTGTTGCCCAAGGCGTGGGTCGCGGTGCGCCGTCTCCGGCCGGACATCAATCTCTTGGTCGTCATCGCAGCGATTGGCGCATCGTTCATCGGTGAGTGGGTCGAAGCGGCGGCGGTGGTCTTCCTCTTCGGCGTCGCGGAGTGGCTCGAAGGATGGGCTGACCGCCGGGCCCGGCGCGCAACCGAAGCCCTGCTGGAGCTTGCTCCGAAGAAAGCGTTGGTGAAGCGCGACGGAAAATTCATCGAGGTTCCGGTCGAGGAGGTCTCCGTCGATGAAACGGTCGCGACGCGTTCCGGCATGAACATTCCGCTCGATGGCGTCGTGTTGTCCGGCGAATCGGCCGTCAACCAGGCGCCGATCACCGGCGAATCCGTGCCCGTGGACAAGAAGCCGGGCGACACCGTGTTTGCCGGAACGATCAACGGCGAAGGTTCGCTGGAAATCAAAGTCACGAAGACCACCGGAGATACGACACTCGCGCGGATTATCCGGCTCGTCGCCGAAGCCCAGGAGCAAAAGGCGCCAACCCAGCGGTTCGTGGATGTATTCGCCCGCTATTATACTCCCGCAATTACAGCAGTAGCCTTGCTGGTCTTCCTTGTGCCGCCGCTGTTCATGAATGGCGACTGGAACACCTGGCTCTACCGCGCGTGCGTGTTGCTGATCATCGCATGTCCCTGCGCGCTGGTGATCTCCACTCCAGTCAGCATTGTGGCGGGTCTCACGGCATTGGCGCGTCGCGGCGTGCTGGTGAAAGGCGGGGCGCATCTGGAAACAATCGGCCGGCTGAAAGCCCTTGCGGTGGACAAGACCGGAACGATTACCGAGGGAAAACCACGGGTTCTCAGCGTCGATCTGATCACGGCGAAGAATCCTGGGGAGGTATTGCGCGTCGCCGCGGCGATTGACGCTCATTCGGCCCACCCGCTCGCAAAGGCAGTGGTGGCAAACGCCACCGACCTGAAAATAGATTTCCCGCGGGCGGAGCGTTACCAGGCCCGCAGCGGGCGAGGTGCAGAGGGCATGATCGACGGGCACACGTATTTCGTGGGCAACCACCGCTTCGCCCATGAACTGGGAGTGTGCTCCGAAGCCGTGGAGGCCCGTCTGGCAACCTTTGAGGCTCAGGGACAATCGGTGGTGGTGGTCGGCCACCGCCCGCATGATGGCTGCACCGGCGAGGTCTTGGGCATCATTGCGATTGGCGATACCCTACGTCCCAATGCGAAGGCCGCGATTGAGAGCATTCATGCGGCTGGCGTGGAACGTGTGGTCATGCTTAGCGGTGATAATCAGCGCACGGCCGACTTCATCGCCAAGCAGGTCGGCATCGACGAGGCGCGCGGCGATCTTCTGCCGGACGACAAAGTTGCCGCGGTGAAGACGCTACGGGAAAAACATGAGATCGTCGGCATGGTCGGCGACGGGGTGAACGACGCTCCCGCGATGGCAACCGCCAGTATCGGCATTGCGATGGGCGCCGCGGGAACCGATGCGGCGATTGAAACTGCCGACATTGCGCTGATGCAAGATGAACTGGGCAAGATCGCAGAAACGGTCGCCCTGGGACAGCGCACGATGCGGATCATCTACTTTAACATCACCTTCGCTCTCGGCCTGAAGGCGGTGTTCCTGGTGCTCACGATGCTGGGTCACGCCAGCCTATGGTTCGCGATCCTCGCGGATACGGGAGCGACGTTACTTGTAATCGCCAACGCACTCCGACTGCTGCAGGCGCCAAAAGGAGCGCGCCCCTGATGCGGTATGAAAACGAAGCGGCCAGTGAAAGTTACCAAGAAGTCGCGCCGACCTGTGCGGTGGGAAATAGAGGTTCTGCCGTGGGCGATGGTCGCCGGACTGGGGCTCGGCCTCGCACTCGAGCTTTACACCCATATCATCAGTGTCGTCTGGATGACCGGCGGCGGTTTGCTCGGCGGTATTGCCGGCGCTATTTGCGACACCGCACTGTTTATCTACCGACGTATCCGCCAGCAGCGGACACAGTCTTCCACGACAGAGGGGCACGCGTGACATCGAAGCGCCTGCCCCTGATACGGACAAAAACAGAAGTCCTTGGTTATAGCCGGTTTTTCCGTGTTATCAGCCGATTCGATCGGGACGGCGTCCAGTAGGATGTCCAAAAATATCCGCGTTGGGCCACGTGGATTTTTTCACGAGCCCGATGATCTCCGCTGCCACAAGCGGTGCCCTAACCAGCAACGCCCTGAACACAGTTATCCTGCCGCCCGCGCGTAACGGCTATCGGAGGAGTATTTATGCTGGGCGAGCGGTGAGCGTGTATTTCGACCAGCATCCGTCGAATGAGTGGCAGGTTCATACGCACATCCAGGATCAGGTGTCGGGAATTGTCGGCGAAGGTTCGGTGAAACTTAGGTATTTGGCCGCTGGTGGTGGTTGGATGCGACGTGAGTTTGGGCCTTCCATGTGGTGGGTGATCCCGCGGGACATGCCGCATGCGGTCGAGTGTGCAGATGGAACCGATATGGTAACCCTCTTCGTTGAGACTGCCTTCACGGATGATATGCTCGGTCAGCAGCCGGTCGATTTCGCCATGACATCCTTGGCGCGCCTCGCAGGTCAGGACCAATTGATTGCTCAACATGCCGCTTCGTTCCGTCGCCTTTGCTGGGGTCAGATGCCCGCCAATGACCTTTATATCGAATCGGTGGGCACCGTGATGGGAGCCCACATCCTGCGCTCGCTCTTCCTGAATGATAAACCTCCCAATTTTCATGCGGGCTTGTCGGATGAGGCGCTCACGCGGGTGGTTGCGTATATTGAAGCAAATTATTCGAACACGACTAATCTCAAACACCTCGCAGGGATTGCCGGCTACTCCACTGGACACTTTGGGGTGCTATTTAAGCGAAGCATGGGACTCACGCCGCATGACTACCTCATGCGGCACCGCTTATCAAAGGCGTGGGATCTACTAGGAACCACCAATCGAAAGGAAATCGACATCGCGCACGCCTGCGGATTCTCGGACGACACGCATCTAGCCCGGCATGTCCGGAACGTTCTCCAGTGCCTGCCACGGCAACTGCGCGGAACCGGCCTTTCGGGCTATAATCCGGCTTTTCCCCGCTTTCAGCCGATTCCGCCACGGCCAATTTAGAATATAGTGCGCCACCATCCAATCGTTTGCCTTGTGAAAAACCCAACAGCACACAGCCCATGCGCACTACATCAACGACCCACGCCGTGGAGATTCACCTTACCCCCAAGGACCGGTCCGCGTTTCAGAACGCCCGCCGAAGGCTTCGAAGAAAGATGGGCGTTCTAACGCCCAGTCTGACGCAACTTTGCACCCACCAATTGACTGGCCGCGATGCCGCGGGCCTGGCCGAAGACTATCTCGCAGCCATCGGCTGGCCGGTCGCACCCGAAAAGTCTCCTTCAGGCCGCCGTGAGCAAAGTTCAAAGCGGTTGCTGGCGGACTTGCGGGCAGCGACGCCACATCCGCCAAGAGCCGTTGACCGCAATTAAACTGGCTTCGGAAAAATTATGATGGGGCTGTCCGACTAGCAGGCGGTCGGTTCCGTGCCTCTACGACGCTGATAGAGTGAAGGAGGTGAAAGGCAGCTTGCGCACGAGCGGCCGGCCGGTCCGACGAGGGTGTCTGATTACGGCTCTCCCTTCAGGGAGGGACAACAGTTCCTCCTTTTTGAACCAAGCTTCGTCCAGCGTCTGCCAGTTCCTGGAAGTGCGACCGCCACTTACTCCGCCGCTATATTTGCGGGTCTCACGTCCACCCATCTTCTCGGAAATGATTTTGGCTCCCTTTTCGTCCGCAGCACGGAAATGTATCTGCGTGCGCAGATTGGCCATGAAAACATCCGCCTTCCGTTCGGTATCGAACGCGGCGTAGAACGAAAGGGGCGTCTGTGTCGCCGAGACCAGGCAGACGCCGGCCTCGCGGAGTTCATCCACCGTCAAGTGGTCTGAAATTCCGTCTTCGGAAACCAGAGTGGTCTTTTGCCCCTCGTCGAGAACCAGGACGATCACGTTGCGCCGCTGTATCTCCTCGGGAGCGAGGTCGAACCGCCGGAACGAATGCAAAAAGAAAAGCTGCTTGCAGAGTAAATTCAGGTAACGGCGCTCAACCTGGTAGGTCTGCGGAACCGAGAGGCAGATAAGCTTTCCCGTATCCACCTCGGATAATGCAAAGTTCGGTTCCACCGCGCAGAATACCTCGCGGATGTCGGGCGGGGTGTAGGGCCGGAGGTAGTTTGCCACGGTATAGACTGTGCCGCCCTTCTGTTCGGGCGGTTGCGCTGCGAAATCCTTGAAATACTGGCGCTCGGCTGCCGCCGCCGGGCCGGGATTGTCCGCCAGCCGTTCGAGCAAGGTTGCGGTGTCACTGGAGATACAGATGACATCGTGAACGTTCGCTAGGGTTACGGCCAAACCAGCCAATTCGAGGGCATGCATCGCATGGGCGATGACATCGCGGGCGGTTTCCTTAAAAAATGCCTGCCCGCCGCGTTGCCCCGCCGCCGTGGCGGTGTCGACGATTAGCTTCGCGTAGGTGCCCCAGGGGACGGCGGGATCGCCAAGCAAGTTCAGCCTGAGCGGAGGCGTCCATTCCGCCCGGGGAACGTGGGTCGGTCGCACTCGAATCAGTCGCAGGGTGTCCTCCTGTCCCAAGGCGCGCGCCATCTTCGCCATCGGTTTCCACAGTGCGCCTTTTGAATCGACGACCAGCAGGCCGGTGTTCGGCAAGGTGGTGCGCAAACCCTGGACAATGGGGACAACGGCCCGAGCGGTTTTCCCGGTGCCTGTGGCACCGGTGATAAAAAAGTGACAGCATACCTCGTCGCGCGTCCACTCCAGGCCCCACAGACGCAAAACTGCACCCCGGGTGTTTCCGTAGCGGTCCGCGATGGAATGAAAAGTGAACCAGACACCGATCGAGCACGCGGCAATCGCGAGCCAGTGTCCGGGAGCGCCTTCGACATGAATCCGCAATGCCCACGCAAGCGTAAGCCAGATCGCAGAAACCGCCGCCGTGGCGTAGCTCATGCCAGCTTCACGGCCAGCGAACAGAGGACGCCCAGCGCCAAGCCGATGAGCAGCGTCGCCAGCAACTGGCGGCGCTGAGACGTTTGGAAGTTCCGGGCCAACGGAGCGAGCGATTCCTCGAGGACACGAAGTTGGGCGAGGGCCTCGGCAACCGGCTGCTTCAATTGGGCCTCGAACTGCCGGCCCAGTTGCTCCGGCTTCTTTTCGAGAGCGATTTGGACCTCACCGAGAACCGCATTGACCCCGGTGACGACATCGGCGGCGTCCGCGAGCATCTCCACGCGCGCATCGAGCACGCTCTTCAATTCCAGCAACGCCAATCGAAGTGTATCTTCGCTGGCCTTCATGCGGCTCCAATGCCACGCGATCAGCAGGAAGACGGGATCATTGGGCTGCAGCCGGTGGTGAGCGACGACCCACTGGAGGTCTTCAGGCAAATTTTCCGGATCGAGGATCTCTTCCGGTTTCATGCGCGGAGCAACTCGCGAGCCTTTGCGAATTCTGCGGTCATGTGGGTGTGAAAGCGAACGCACCGCGACCGGTCCAGGAGATGGAGTTGTGCGGCCGTCCGCCCCTTGCCAACCGTGAGGTTTGCGGCCTGCAAACGATGCCCCGTGACTTCCGCCAGGCATGGCACCTCCACTTCGATGGCCCCCAACTCGGCAAGCCGGCGCCGCGCTTTACTCTGGTCGAAAAGCGAGAGCGCCGGCCCGTCGCGGAGATTGCGTGCAACCAGCCAGCGTGCGCGATTGCCATGCGTGTCCAGCAGTTCGGCGATCTGAGAATTCGCATCTTTGTCGTTCGTGGCGACGACAACAAAGACGAGCAGGCAGTTGAGCTCGGCCTGAATTTCCGGAAACCGAGTGTCATCGAGATATGCGATGACCTTGCCCCCGCCAGATGCGCGATTATCGACGAGCACCACGTCGGCTTCATCCAACGCATGGACAACCCGGTCGAGGACGCCGAGCCGGTCGGTATCTACGTCGGTATCGATAAACTCGGCTTCCGGTATAAATCGCTGGAAGGTTGAGTTGGCGTGATCCAGATCGAATGCCTTGAGGGCAACGCCGTCCTCGGCAAGGTGGTCATGAATCAAGGTCGCCACGAAGCTCTTGCCGATACCGCCCTTGTCCTGGGGAAACAGAATGATGCGTTTGGATGGTTGTTTCATGGTCAGTAGTCATCTCGCGCTATTTTGGGTCCTCGCTTCCCGGGAACGACGGGAGCGTTGGGTCGAGCGGTGGCTGACGCCGGCTGTCCGGAATCCGGTTTTCGTTGGGGCTCCGCGGCAAGTCGCTCCCGCTCGCGAAGCAGCTCCGCCTTGGTGAAATTACGGCGGCAATAAACGCCGACGCCGGCTGGCGAAACCTTGATCCCGTGCCGGGTCAGGGTGGCGGCGATCTGCTCGTAGCTCATAAATTTTACCCGCCACAGGAATATGGCTTCGCGGAAGGGCCCGAGCAGACTGCGGTGGTGCTCCGTCGGATCATAGCGACGAGCGTCCTCATTCAGGCGCACTTGGAGCGGGGAAATATCCATCGATGGAGCGAAGGCTATTTTCCTGTGGGTCTGAGTAAACAGAATGCACCCGGCTGGGAGCACGATTTCGCCTTTCGCGGTCGCGCTGAGGTAGTAGTGGCGGAGTGGTGGTGCAGTGGTGGCGTAGCGATAGAATCATAACGGACGTTAGGGGTGGCGTGTGCCTCACTTGTGTGGGTAAAGGGTAGCGGCTTTTGCCGTCTTCAAAGCGTGGTGACCTCAATCTAGGTATTGTCCTTCGCTTCAGGGGTAATCGGCTGAAATCAAGAAATGAGCCGGTTCAATCGTTTCTCCATCTGGTTTCCTGAGCTAGGTTTCCTATGGCTGTGAGCTAGATTACCGATGTGGTTCGATTTGATTCACCATGTTTCGCGTTGAAGGGTGCCGTGGAGTATTTCCGCGAACACATGGCTATTGGCGACTACCTGACCCAAGAGGGTCAGGCGGAAATGACCTGGTGGGGTGACGGTGCGAGGCGGCTGGGCCTCTCCGGCCAATGTAACCTGGCGGAATTCGAACGGCTTTGTCGCGGCCTGCACCCAGTGACAGAAGAAAAGTTGATGGTGCGCAACAAAGGCCGCCGCCGGCGGCTCTGCTATTTCGGCCAGGTATCACCGCCAAAGGACGTGTCGATTCTTCATCTGGTTGGAAACGACGAACGGATCGCGGGCTGGTGGAAGGATGCCGTCGAAGAGACCTTGCGAGAGATTGAGGCAGTTACCGCAACCCGGGTGCGCCGGGCCGGCGCAAATCGAAATCGGACCACCGGGAACATGGTCACGGCTATTGTCACCCACGACGCTAACCGATCACTCGATCCGCAGCTTCATACACACATCTGCATCATGAACGTCACGTATGATGCAGCGGAAATGCGTTGGAAGAGCATCCAACCTTCAGGATTCTATCGGCATCAGGGCTACTTTCGCGAGGTGTGCTACAATCGGCTTGCCGCGCGAATGATTGCGGCTGGTTACGCACTTGAGCCCGTGCGCGGGCTCGGCTTCACCGTGAGCGGACTGCCACAGGAACTGCGCGATCTGTTCAGCAAACGACGGCGGGAAATCCTACGGGAGGCGGCCCGTGAGCAGACCGCGACACAGGACGACTTGCAGGCCATCGCGCTCCGCACCCGTGCGAAAAAGACCAACGCTACCGCGGCCAGCCTGCGTGGGCGATGGCAGGTGGAATGCGGCGCGCAGTTCGAAGACCTGCGCACGGTGATCGTCAGGGCATCGGGCTATCCGCGTCAGGGAGCAGTCATTTCATCCCTGGAGGCTATTGATTCCGCCGGTGCCCACTCATTCGAGCGACTCTCGGTTGTCGCGGACCGCGATCTTCTCCGGGAAGCGCTTGTTGTCGGCCGTGGCGCAGTGACGTTGGACGGGCTCAAGCAAGGCCTCCGCGTCCGCGAGGCTGAGGGCGAGTTGATCCGATCCGGCGAGGACCTTGCTTCTCGCGAAGGTCTGGCATCTGAGCGTGAGTTCGTTGGCTGGGCGCGCTCAGGACTGAATGGCTGCGGCAAACTCGGCGCGAAACCCGATGGCTTCGGACTCGATGCGGACCAAACCGAGGCGGTAACGAAACTTCTCGCATCGAAATCTCGGGTTACCGTGCTGCAAGGTGATGCCGGCACAGGAAAGACCACCTCTCTTCGAACCGTTGTTGCCGGTATCGCGCGCGCCGGAGGACGCGCGTTCGGTTGCGCACCCTCCGCTGGCGCCACCGATGTCCTTCGAAAGGACCTCACACCCGAAGCCGAGACGTTGCAGCAGCTCCTAGTAAACGAGCCGCTTCAGGAGGAAATCCGCGGGCGCGTGATTCTGGTCGACGAGGCGAGCTTGGTCTCAGTGCGGGAAATGCGCGATCTCTGTCGCCTGGCCGCCCGCAACGACAACCGCGTGCTGCTGGTAGGCGACGTTAAGCAGCACAGCTCGGTCGAGGCCGGCGATGCGCTCCGCGCCTTGCAGGCCTATGCGGGCGTGCCAGTCTTCCGATTGCAGCAGATTCGCCGTCAGCGAGACCCGGCGTATCGACAGGCAGTGGCATTGCTCGCGCGAGGCGACGCCGCAAATGCGTTTCGCCAGTTCCAGCGTCTTGGTGCGGTGCGGGAGCTGTCTCCCGATGCGCTTTGGACGGCCGCCGCGGCGGACTATGTGGAGACGGTTCGCTCAGGTCTGAGCTGTCTCGCAATCTCGCCGGTGTGGCAGGAGATTCACCGTTTCTCCGCAACGGTGCGGGAGCATTTGAAGCAGGCGGGACTGCTGGAGCACGGAGAGCGCACGATCACAACGATCCATCCGCTCAAGTGGACGCGGGAAGAGTCTCGGCAGGCTCGCAACTACCAAGCCGGCGATGTTCTGACATTCCACCGCGCTTGGGGACCGTTCGTTAAACACGAGGCTTTGACGGTAGTGCGCCGGGTTGATTCCCAGCTCATTGTGCAGGACAAGAGTGGGGCCATCCGTCAGCTCGATCCGAAGAGGGCCTTCGGTTTCGATGTCGGGCTGGCGAGGGAGATGCCATTGGCCATCGGCGACCGGATACTGATTCGGGGCAACTTGCCGGAGGCAGGTGTGCGTAACGGCGACTTTGTCGAGGTCTCAGGCTTTAGCGACAGCGGTGGCCTCCTCTTGAAAGACGGGCGAGAACTGCCCGCTTGGTTTCGAAATTTCTCGCATGGCTACGCGACAACATCGCATGCGGCCCAGGGGAAAACGGTGGATCGCGGCATCCTCCTGATGGCCGACGCTGGTATCGCAGCGGGGAATCTCAAGCAGGCCTATGTTTCCAATTCTCGGTTCCGACAGAGTCAGATGATTTTCACTACCGACGCCGTGGCGGCATGCGAGGCAATGCAGCGTCCGGCGGATCGGATGCTGGCACTTGAGCTGGTGGCGTCTGGAGAAGACGCCTTCGACAGAGACTGGAATAAAGAAACAAATCGACCCGGCCATCAGGTGCCTCCGGCGCCGCGCAGAGGGATGGCAACATGAACGCCTGAGCATGAGTCTGGAGATTCAGCCCGGCCGAAAGCCACTCGTTCCGCCACCGTCCCCTCCATGGGGAGAGGTTACCGCTGGGAATGAAGTCTCAAATGTCGTCCGATTTGTGCTGAGCGATCGTGTCGTAACCTTCCCATTCTCGGAACTGAGACGGTGGGAGCATCTTACTGGTGAAGCAGAAAAACTGGTCATAACCGCAGGGCGGGAACGAGTTATTGTCGAGGGGGCAGAACTTGAAGCGATCTGCGTCGCACTCGAACAGCGCCGCCTTCGCGAAGTCCGCGCGTGTACCGAGCGGATCAAAGCAAGGCCAGGCCCTCGAGTTCGCCGTATCGTTTTAGAAACCCCATGACGCAACGGACGGAAATGGCTTCGGAGCCGCGGATGAACCGGATTTGCGAACTATTGGCCAAGGCGTTGTTGTTGGAAAAGGCACGCCGGGTGGTCGATGATCGAACTGAATCTGCATCCGCACCCGCAGGCCCGGGGCCGGTCAAGGATGAGTCGGATGACGCACGGCTGGAGGCACTGGTAGCATTGCGGGGAGAAGTTTCGCCGACCTCGATCCGAGAAACACTCGGCTGGCCGCGCACCCGGGTTTATCTTGCCGTTCATCGGCTTCAAGTTGCCGGCCGGATCGTGGCCGTGGGGCAGACTCGCTCGCTTGTTTATCGGATCAGTCCGGATCGTGCCGCTCAGGCCGTGCTTAATTAATCAGCCATGCCCGGACGGACAGAACCACAGCAGAACGCCGGTGGCTCCGTGCCCGTGGTCATCTACACCCGAGTTTCCAGCACCAAGCAGCTTGGGCGACGGTTCGAGTCGTGCGAAAGCCAGGCGGCGATCTGCCGGGATTACATCAAGAATCGCTCCAAGGAGGGCTGGTATGAAGCAGGACATTTTACCGATCCCGCATACTCCGGCGCGACGATGCGCCGTCCAGGAATGGATGCTTTGAAGCGCTATGTCGAAACCGGACAGGTTCGTGCGGTCGTGATTTTCAAACTGGAGCGTGTGCTGCGCTCCACCGACGAATGGGCTCCGTTTCGGGCATTTCTCAATGAGCACGATTGCCAACTAGCTAGCGCGATGGAGGATATTTCCGAGACCACCGCGCTCGGCCGGCTTAAAAACAACCTCCTGGTCAGCGTCTCCGAATACGACCGCCTGAACATCGCCGAGAAAGTGCGTGCAAAGATGCACGAACAGGCAAAACGCGGCTACTGGAACGGAGGCAGCGTGCCTTATGGATATACTTACGATAAGAATACGCAGACTCTCCAGGCGGACCCGGTCGAAGCGCCAGTTGTGCGCCGCATATATGAACAGGCGGCAAAGCTCATCTCGCTTCACGAAATTGCAAACGCCCTGAACGCCGAGGGGTTTCGTACAAAATCCAGAACGGCCAAGCGACGGGATGGGACGCTGGAGCACATTGGGAATCGGCTGTTCCGGTCAGACGGCCTTCGGCTTCTGATCCAGAATCCACTGTATCGCGGGGTCGTTCGCTATGCCGGGAGTGAGTATCAGGCGCAGCACGAGGGGCTAATCCCGCCTGACCTTTGGAAGCAGGCTGCCGCAGCCACGCGTGAGCCTAAGGAGCGAGCTCCCGAACTGGTCATTGGTCGGGATCGACATCATCACATCCTGAAAGGCTTAGTTCATTGTGGGCATTGCAAACGAACTCTGGTGCCGCATGCGAGTGGCCTCAGTAACAACGCCGGCAAGCGCTACCGATACTACAATTGCGGGTTTGTGTTGCGCGAGAGGCAGCCACAAGCGTGTCCAGTCGGGCGACTGCCGGCCGACGCGTTGGAGTCGGCTATTTTAGGCTTTCTCGGGCAGGTCAGTCAGCAGCCTCAATTGGTGGCAGGCGTTCTGGAAGCGACTCGCACAAGAAACAAAGGCGACCGAGGAACCTTGAAGGCTGACATCGCTAAGTTGGACAAGGCGCTGGCTTCGCTAGACCGCGAGCTATCCCGCTGCGTCGATGCTATCGTCAAGGGTGGCGTGCCGGCACTCGAAGACAGTTTGAAAGGACGCGCTGAAAAACTCCGTGCAGAGCAGAATGGACTGGCTTTGGAGCGCGAGAGGAAGCGGCAGGAACTAGCTGCGTGCGAAGCGACGTTATTTGATGAGCAGCGGGTGCGGCACGCACTGGAGCGGGTCAGCGCATTGTTGCCCCAGCTTGAACCCGGTGAACAAAAGGAACTGGTTGGCCTTTTCGTGCAGCGCATCGACGTGAATTCGGTGGTGAGTTCAGGTGAGAATAACGGGCCGGGCGATACGCAGCGGGTCCTGTCCTTCAAAGTCAGGCTGCATCTGCCCGGTTTGGTCGAAGGTATTGAAAACCGGGAAGGAGCGCGGGATGGGAGCCAAAGAATCACGATGCGTGGGGTTAATTTCGAAGCGCAAATGGACTTTGGGCATGCCGCGCATGGCGTGGTCACCATCCTCACACCGTTCGACCACTTGGTCCGGGTCGGAACTCGAAGTCGAAAGCCGATCCGGTCGGCGGAGCCGCCCATGCAGCATTCAGTCGTCCGGGCTGAACATTGGAAAGCGATGCTCGAATCTGGTGAGGTGGTGAACCGTGTCGCGTTGGCAAAGCGGTTTGGTCTAACCCCGGGTGCCGTCACTCGGATTCTGAAACTCGCGGACCTCCTGCCAGAGATCAGGGCTTACCTGGCCGCCCTGCGTTCGAAGCAGGCGATTCGGCATTTCGGGATCAAGGATGTAGGACCGCTGGCCGCGTTACCACCTGACTTGCAACGGGCTCAATTTCAGAAACTGCAACAAGGGTATTCGCCGAAGGCTGCTTGAGCATAATCAAATCAATCAAATCGAAGGCGTG
>Ga0208631_100192_pt1 | contig 24045 bp, 19 predicted proteins | sample LakWasMet38_LOW7_2_FD_183878 | JGI IMG/M metagenome (GOLD analysis project Ga0208631, IMG submission 183878) | Freshwater sediment methanotrophic microbial communities from Lake Washington under simulated oxygen tension - Sediment Metagenome... | ecosystem: Environmental > Aquatic > Freshwater >... | reverse complement strand
TTTTTGCCGGGATAGGTGTACATCAAGGTGTACAGCAGTCGAAGGTTGGCGAAGCGTTGCCATTCATCCCCCGGCATTTTGCTGACCAGCGAGCCTTTGCCATGGACCACTTCGTCGTGGGAAAAGGGCAGGCAGAAGTTTTCGGTAAAGGCATAGAGCATACCGAAAGTAAGCTGGTCATGATGATACTTGCGGTGGATCGGCTCCTGGCTCATGTAAGCCAGCGTGTCGTGCATCCAGCCCATATTCCATTTCATCGAAAAGCCCAGCCCGCCGGTCCAGGTCGGACGGGTTACTTGCGGCCAGGACGTGGATTCTTCAGCCATCATCACCGTGCCGGGATGCTGTTGATGGGTGACAGAATTGAGTTCTCTCAGAAAGTCGATCGCTTCCAGATTCTCGTTGCCGCCGTACATATTGGGAATCCAGTCATTATCGTTGCGGGAATAATCCAGATACAACATTGAGGCGACGGCATCGACACGCAAGCCGTCAAGATGGAATTCCTCCAGCCAAAAGATGGCGCTGGACAGCAAAAAGTTTTTAACTTCATTGCGGCCAAAGTTATAGATTAATGTGCCCCAGTCGCGGTGTTCGCCTTTGCGCGGATCTTCGTGCTCATAAAGCGCGCTGCCGTCGAAGCGGGCCAGCGCAAAGCTGTCTTTGGGAAAATGCGCGGGCACCCAGTCCAGAATCACGCCGATGCCGTTTTGATGGCAGGTGTCGATAAAATAGCGAAAATCGTCCGGTGTGCCGTGACGGCTGGTCGGGGCAAAATAACCGGTGGTTTGATAACCCCAGGAGGCATCCAGCGGATGCTCGGTCACCGGCAATAATTCAACATGGGTGAAGCCCATCTCTTTGACATAGTCGACCAGCTGCACGGCCAATTCACGGTAATTGAGGAAATTGCCCAGATGATCGCGTCGCCAGGAACCCAGGTGAACCTCATAGATAGACATGGGTTCATGCAGCCAATTGTGACGGACACGCTCCCCCATCCATTGCTGATCCCGCCAAGCATAGTTGTTTTCATGGACGACAATGGAGGAGGTATTGGGGCGGAACTCGAACTGCTGGCCGTAAGGGTCGGTTTTTAACAGAACCTCGTTGGTGTTGCGGTTTAATATCTCGAATTTATAGTAACAGCCGGCTTGCAAATCCGGCATGAACAGTTCCCAGATGCCGCTGCCGCCCAAGCTGCGCATTGGGTTGCAACGTCCGTCCCAATGATTAAAATCGCCCACCACGCTGACGCGTCCGGCATTGGGCGCCCAGATCGTAAACAAAACACCGTTAATACCATCGGCCTTGTGCAGATGTCCGCCCAGTTTTTGATAAATATGCCAGTGTTTGCCTTCGCCGAATAAGTGCTGGTCGAACTCCGGCAGTTGAGTGCCGAAATCATACGGGTCATGGTTTTCGTGGCTGTAGCCGCTCTTGTCTACCCAGGACAATTGATAATGTTCTGGCAATTGTTCATGTTCGGCGTTATATTCGAAAAAGTCCGTATCGGGTACCCGGTTTAAAGCCGCGCCGTTATGGCTAAAGCACACTGTTTCTGCATAAGGCAGATACACCTTAACTTGAATGTGATTGTTCTTGAGATGGCGACCTAAAATTGAAAAAGGATCATGATGTCTGGCTTCCATGATTTTTAGAGCATCGGAATCAAGTGCGTTTTTAGATTGCTTTTTCACTATGAATAGCCTCGGCGTAGTGGAATAATAGTTAGGTGAATGTTACCAAACACATCAAGAGTTGTCAGTCTATTCCACATGGAGATGAAAAATGTCAGCGTCAAGTAATCAAAAGCATGATCATAATATCAGTCATTTAACCCGTAATACCATTGCGTTAATATTGGCCGGTGGCCGCGGTTCACGGTTAATGAATATGACCGATTGGCGCGCCAAGCCGGCTGTGCCCTTTGGAGGCAAGTTTCGGATCATCGATTTTCCGCTGTCGAACTGCATGAATTCCGGTATACGCAAGATAGGCGTTTTGACCCAATACAAGTCGGATTCACTGATCAGGCACATTCAGCAGGGCTGGGGGTTTTTACGCGGCGAATTCGGCGAATATGTCGACTTGATGCCGGCCCAGCAACGGCACGACGAGAACTCCTGGTATGAAGGGACCGCTGACGCCATTTTCCAGAATATCGACATTTTGCGCAGTCGCCATCCTGAACATATTTTAGTACTGGCCGGCGATCATATTTATAAAATGGACTACGGTGCGATGCTTGCCGATCACGTTGAAAAAAATGCCGATTTAACGATAGGCTGTATAGAAGTCTCGCTACAGGATGCAACGGCTTTTGGTGTGATGGATGTCGATGAAAACCGGCGCGTCAGGGCTTTTGTGGAAAAGCCTGAGCATCCCCCGCTTATGCCGGGCAGAACCGACACTGCATTGGCGTCCATGGGGATTTATATTTTTAATGCCGCATTCCTGTTTGAACAATTGCTGAAAGATGCCGACACCAAAGGTTCAACCCGTGATTTCGGTAAAGATATTATTCCCGCCGTTATCGATAAATATATCGTCAATGCTTATCCTTTTCTGGATTTACAAAGCGGGGAACAAAGTTACTGGCGCGATGTAGGTACCATTGATGCGTACTGGTCTGCCAATATGGAATTGATTGGCGTAAAACCGGATTTGAATTTATATGATAAGACCTGGCCTATATGGACTTATCAGGCGCAAACGCCTCCGGCCAAATTTGTTTTTGATAGCGACAAAAGACGCGGTCTGGCAGTCGACTCCATGGTTTCAGGAGGCTGTGTGATTTCCGGAGCGAAAGTCAGGCATTCCCTGTTATTTTCGAATGTCCGCGTTAATTCGTATACGACGTTGCAAGATACCATCGTTTTGCCGGAAGTTAATATCGGCCGTCATTGCCGTATTACCAAGGCGATTATAGAAAAAGGCTGTGAAATTCCGGAAGGCACGGTGATTGGTGAAAATAGAGCGGAAGACGAGAAGAGATTTCATGTGAGTCCTGGCGGAGTCGTTTTGGTTACGCCTGATATGCTGGGGCAAAAAAGACACTATGTCAGATAAAAGGAAATTGAAATTAGTCTTGTGCTGGCATATGCATCAGCCGGAATACAGGGATTTGCAAACAGGAGAATTTAAGCTGCCATGGACGTATCTACATGTTATTAAAGACTATGTAGACATGGTGGCGCATCTGGAAGCGGTACCTAAGGCTAAGGCGGTCGTGAATTTTGCGCCGATACTGCTGGAGCAAATTGAGGAATATGCCAGGCAAGTCAACGGCTATTTGCATGATCGCATTTCGATTACCGATCCTTTGTTAGCGGCACTGGTTGATCCCAGTATCCCGGCAGATCCTGAACAACGCATGAGGTTGGTTAAAGACTGTATGCGAGCGAATAGGGAAAGGCAAATAGATCGTTATCCGACGTTCAAGAGATTGATTGAGATGGCCGATTGGCTTGAACATCATTACGATTCCTTAACTTATGTCAACTCTCAATTTATCAGTGATGTTCTGGCTTGGTATCATCTGATTTGGATGGGAGAAACAATAAAGTTAACGGATAGCCGAGTAAAACGCCTGATAGAGAAAGGCTCCGGTTATACGTTACACGACAGGATCGAAATTATAGAGGTCATTGCCGAGCAATTGACCAGTGTTATTTGTCGATATAAGGCATTAGCCAGAAAAGGGCAGGTTGAGCTTTCAGTGACGCCTTACGCCCATCCAATCATGCCGCTTTTGCTGGATTTGAATTCTACCCATGAGGCTATGCCTGATGCTCCTTTGCCGGAGTTGGATACCTATCCGGGCGGAGAAGAGCGCGTAAAGTGGCATCTTGACAAGGGGGTGCAGACTTTTAAGCGATTATTCGGCTTTAAACCGAAGGGATGCTGGCCTTCGGAAGGCGGTGTTAGCGGTCAGACACTAAAAATATTGGGTGATTTCGGCTTTGACTGGACCGCAAGCGGCGGTTCTGTGCTGCATAATAGTTTGAATCTTCCTGAGAACGGCAAAAAGCCAGGAATTCATCATCCTTTTAAACTTCAGGAAACCGATGTAGCCTGTTTTTTTCGTGATGACGGCCTATCCGACCTTATCGGTTTTGAGTATTCAAAATGGCATGCCGATGATGCCGTCGGCGATTTGATCCATCATCTCGAAAATATCGCTGTACATGAGTCCGGCGACAAGGTGGTTTCAATCATCATGGATGGCGAAAATGCCTGGGAATATTACCCCGCTAACGGTTATTACTTTCTCAGCGCCTTGTATCAACGACTGGCCAGCCATCCGCATATTGAACTAACGACTTTTTCGGAATGTTTGCAAAATAAGGTAGATGTTAAACCACTGGTAAAAATGGTTGCGGGCAGCTGGGTCTACGGTACTTTTTCGACCTGGATAGGCGATGCGGACAAGAATCGCGGCTGGGACATGCTCGGCGATGCCAAATGGACATTTGACAAGGTGATTTCGGTCGGCAGATTAACGGACAAACAAATGCAACAGGCTGAGCTTCAGCTGGCTGTCTGTGAAGGTTCCGACTGGTTTTGGTGGTTTGGTGATTATAATCCCGGTGAAGCGGTCAGTAACTTTGAAAAACAATTCCGGCTTAATTTGGCTAATTTGTATAGACTGCTGGGCGAAGAGCCGCCCGCTTATCTGGCGATGTCATTTACGCAGGGATCCGGTGCTCCGGCTATGGGTGGCGCAATGCGCCCAGGCGTCGAACTTACATAATTGATGATTATTAGTATTTAGTCCTCCGCATTTAATAAAAACTAACAACTGAAAACATAAACGAGAGATCACTAAGTGTGAATGACATCTTAAATAAACGTCGCGCCGGGATTCTGTTGCATATTACATCGCTACCGGGTGCGGGTAGACAAGGCAATTTAGGGCAGGAGGCTTATCATTTCGTAAAATTCCTGCACGATTCCGGGGTTAGCGTATGGCAGGTTTTGCCGTTAGGCATGACCCATGCGGATGGTTCCCCTTATCAGTGCCTGTCTGCTCATGCCGGTAATCCTGAATTAATTAACATTGATGGGTTGGTGAAGAAGGGTTGGCTGCAGCGCTCTGAAAAATGTGAAGAATGTGCCGGTGACTGCGCCGTTAGGTGTCTGGTGGCAAAGGCCTATGATGGTTTTTTGGCGCGCGCCGAACGACAGGATGAGGATAGTTTTGCGCACTTTTGCCAGGAAAAAGCATTTTGGCTTGATGATTTTGCTTTATTTATGGCTCTTAGAGTTGAGTTTAATCAACAATGTTGGAATCAATGGCCCGAGCATTTTAAGGAAAGGGATGCAAAAGCAATAAAAGAGGCGCGTCGCCGGTTAAAAGCACAAATCGAATGTATTAAATTTGAGCAATATGTATTTTTCCGGCAATGGTTGGAATTGAAAGCTTATGCCAACCGGTATGGCGTGTTTTTGTTTGGCGATATTCCTATTTTCGTATCTTACGACAGTTCTGATGTCTGGGCTCATCGCGATGTTTTTAAGCTCGATGAATCAGGTGAAATGTCTGTCGTGACGGGGGTGCCGCCCGATTATTTTTCTGAAACAGGGCAGCGCTGGGGCAATCCGCACTATAACTGGAATTACCTGAAGAAAACCGGATTTCATTGGTGGGTTGAAAGGATGAAAACCCAGCTTGAGATGTTCGACATTATCCGGATCGATCATTTCCGGGGACTTGAAGCGGCTTGGGAAATACCGGCAAATGAAGATACTGCAATTAATGGATTATGGGTTAAGGCGCCAGGCAAGGCATTATTGAATGCAATAAACGCAGAACATGGGTCGATTCCGCTGGTTGCTGAAGATCTGGGCATTATTACGCCTGAAGTCGAAGCGTTAAGGGATGAGTTTGATTTGCCCGGTATGAAGATTTTGCAGTTTGCATTTGGCGGCGGCCCTGATAATCCTTATTTACCTGACAATTATGAAAAAAACTGCGTTGTTTATACCGGTACTCATGACAATGACACGACTTTGGGTTGGTTGCAGGGCATTAGCAGTGATGAGAGAAACTACATTTACAATTATCTCGGCAATCCGGCAATGCCATTGCATTGTGCGCTAATCCATGCCGCATTGGCATCGGTTGCAAATCTTGCGGTAATCCCCATGCAGGATATTTTGGAGCTGGGTTCTGAGCATCGAATGAATACTCCAGGTACGACGGTGGGTAACTGGAAGTGGCGCTTTCAGTGGAATCAATTGTCACATGAGCGGTCGGTCAGATTTGCGTATCTGGTTGGATTGTTTAATCGTAAATAATGCCTTGTAGGGCGACTGACCGGGCGGTCGCCCTGGATGAGAGCAGTTAAGATTAATCGTTGTCTTCGCGAACAGCCTGTTTAGGCAGTGGCAGCAAAGGGATATGGTAACCGGCCATGATGGAGCGAATCGCGTCTGCTTTGGCCGCTATCAGCTTGTTAAGGGTTTCTTTCCTTGCTTTGTCGCCATTACGAACGCCCATCGCCATAGCAAAATCAAATTTCATGTCAGGAGTCGATTTCATCGGAATCATTGAGTAACTGTTTTTTGGACTTTGCGCGGCGACATAGCCGGCCATAGGCCCCCACAGAATAACCATATCAATTTTCTTCGCTTTAAGATCTTTTTCTATCTGCATCGCCACATTATTTTCACCGTCGCCTGACATTGATTGATAGGGGATGCCCACGTCGAGTAGTCCGTTTTTTTGCATCCAGGTTGTGCCTGGGCCGCGGTCGAACATCGCAATTTTTAATGATTCTTGTCTTTGCAAAGGTAGGTCGACTAATTGGGCCGCATCGGTAATATCGTCCCAGCCGCGTCCTTTGGCGATCAAAAGTACATAAGTCGATTGGTAGTAGGGTACGGTTGTTAAGGTGAGGTCGTAACCTGCCGGAACGCCCATAATCACGTCGCATTTATATTCGTTGCTTTCCACATCGCTGTCTTTTAACGGTGCATTTAAGCTGTTGCGGATAAAGCCGATTCGTTGGGGAAGCCAGTAGTACTCAATGGTCTGTCCCAGTTCTTTGGCAAACAGTTCGGCGATTTTGTTTTCAAAGCCGTCTTTGTTTTTTGTGGAATAAGGAGGATTCAATGGGTCGGCACAGACCTTGAATTTTTCTTCGGATGAGGCGTTAAAGCTGAAGGCGGCTAGGAACAGGATAGCGAGTGTGGTGTTAATGTGAGGTAAGGGCCTCATTAAAATCTCCTTGGGTATATCAAACGATAAGGACTACTGCATGGATGCAGGAGGTAAAGCAATTGCCGGACAATAGTTTACTGCATAAAGGGCAAAAAAAAAGCCCTGGTTGATAAATCAACCAGGGCTTTTAATACAATCTAAAAAATCAGATCGATTTAGTTACTGGGTAATGCGAATACAGTTAATGTACCGCCCAGTTTAGTGTAAGAGCTTAGGCTTCTATACGCGCCAACCGCTCCCAAACCTTCTGAGTTTGAACCTTCTTCACCGCTGTCAAGACCCGCAGCGATACCGATACCCGCCCAACCGCCGATACCGGAAAGAACGCCAACATATTGCTTGCCGTTATATTCCCAAGTATTAACGTTGCCGATGATGCCGGAAGGTGTTTTGAATTTGTACAGTTCTTTACCTGTTTTAGCATCAACCGCTTTCAGATAGCCTTCCAGAGTACCGTAGAATACTACGCCGCCCGCAGTTGCAACAGAACCGGACCAAACAGAGAATTGTTCTTTGTTAGACCAGGCGATTTTGCCTGTTTTGGCATCGTAAGCAGTGAACTGACCCAGGTTAGTTGAATTGTCCGGTTTACCAGTCAATACATCAGCGCCGGCAGGCATCATGGTTAATGTAGCACCAACGTAAGGTTGGCCCGCTGTGTATGAAACTTCGAATGGTTCGTAGTCCATGCACAAGTGGTTACCGGAGATGTAGAACAAGCCGGTTTGTGGAGAGTAAGAAACCGGTTGTTGGTTTTTACTTCCTAACGCAGCAGGGCAAACGCCTTTTGTGTTAACGTCTTCGCCGTTTTGCTGAGTACTGTACTTAGCTACAACTTGTGGACGACCGGTGTTCATGTCGACATGAGTTGCCCAGTTAACTGATTTGTCGAATTTTTCAGCAACAAGCAGTTCACCGGTTTCACGATCTAAAGTGTAGCCAAAACCGTTACGGTCGAAATGCACGATAGTTTTGTGCATTTTGCCTTTAACGTCTTGGTCAACCAGGACAGTTTCGTTGATACCGTCAAAATCCCACTCGTCGTGCGGAGTCATTTGGTAAACCCATTTAACAGCACCGGTGTCAGCGTCACGTGCCCACAATGACATAGACCACTTGTTGTCGCCTGGACGTTGTACAGGGTTCCAAGTAGATGGGTTGCCGGATCCGTAATAGATCAGGTTCAATTTAGGATCGTAACTGGTCCAGCCCCAAGTAGTACCGCCGCCGATTTTCCATTGGTCGCCTTCCCAAGTGCTTAAGCTTGAGTTTTCGCCAACTGGAGTGACTTTGCCGTCTTTCCAGGTAGTTGTTTTCTTGGCGTCAATCAGGGTGTCTTTATCAGGACCCATGCTGTAGCCTTTCCAAGCTAACTCGCCAGTGTTGATGTCATAAGCCGCTAAGAAACCGCGAACACCAAATTCACCACCGGAAATACCCGTCAAAACTTTATCTTTAACAACTAATGGCGCTGCTGTGTTGGTCATGCCCAATTTAGGGTCGCCGTTTTGTACGCTCCATACGCGTTTACCGGTTTTAGCGTCTAACGCAGTTAAAACGGTATCGGATTGTTGCAAGAAGATTTTGCCGTCACCATAAGCTAAACCACGGTTGACAGTATCGCAACACATAACCGGAATAGTCACATCAGCATCTTGTGTTGGCGTGAATTCCCAGATTACAGATTGAGTTTTTTGGTCGATTGCGTAAACAGTGTTAGGAAATGGTGTGTGAATGTAAAGAACATCATTAACAACCAACGGACCGCCTTCGTGTCCACGCAAGACGCCTGTAGAAAAAGACCAGGCTGGTTGCAGATTCTTTACGTTAGTGGCGTTGATTTCACTTAGTTTACTGTAACGAGTACCTGCGTAATCACCACCCCAAGTCGCCCAGTTGGCTGGGTTTTGGGTGAGTTTCTCAACATCGCTGTTAGCAGTTGAAACTGCTGGTGCAGCTAATAAAGCAGCCACACTGGAAGCAAGCAGCCAACTTTTCAAAGGCTTCTTCATATTATATTTCTCCTGGTATTCTGTTAATTTGACAGAATAGTGATTATGTTTTTATGACTAATATTAGTTTTTAGGGTGGTTTTCATGTTCCATGGATACAGGAAATTTTCACTCTAGGAGCCTAAATTTAATGATTTTGCCCCAAAAGTCAACTTTTATAGGCTTTGGTGTAAAACGATTTCCTGTAACGTTTTGATAAAACTCAGGGTGTTTAAGAGCGATTTAAGATTTTTAAGATATTTCGTTTCAGATGTGGCTGATTGAAATGAAGGGGGTTGAGTATAAATTTAACTTTTTGCTACTGAAAAACGAATGGATAAATCACAGGGCTTCAATTCGGTAATCGTTGCTATCCCAGCATAATATTTCGGCTGCAGTCTTGCTCCATGCGGCAAGTACAAAACGCTGGGCAGTTTGGTCGTCTATTTTAAAGTTATGGATGGCAGGGCGGTGGGTATGCCCGTGGATCAAGCGCAGGCAGTGCCGTTCACGCATGATGTTAACGACGGTGTCCTGGTTAACATCCATAATGTCCTGGGATTTTTTGCGTTTGTGGAAATAACTACGGACGCGATACCAGCGCGCCGCCAGCAAGCGCAAAAGTAAGGGTTTGGATAATACGGCTTGTTGCCATTCAGGCGTATGCGATTTGGCGCGAAATGCCTGATAGGGCAGGTCATCGGTACACAGTAAATCGCCGTGTGTGAGCAGCGTCGGCGTGCCATGTAAATCGATGACAGCATACTCATCGATAAGCGTTACGCCGGTATCTTCGGAAAATTGTTTGCCCAGCAGAAAATCACGGTTGCCTTGCTGTAAATAAACCAGTGTGCCCGAACCGGTCAGTTGCTTAAGCTGCTTTCGGATTGTATTGTTGGGGGGAGTAGGATCATCGTCGCCTATCCACGCATCGAAAAGATCGCCCAGTATATAAACGGCGGCGGCTTTGGGGGCTCTATCGCTCAGGAATGAAAGAAACCGACGGGTGATTTCAGGTTTTTCCAGGGAAATATGCAGGTCTGAGATGAACAGGATTTCTTGATTCAAGGGCGAGTGAAAGACTAAGGGCTAAGGGCTAAGGGCTAAGGGCTAAGGGCGCGATCGATTCTTTCGCCCTTAGCCTTGCGCCTTTCGTCTATTGTATAACTTCAGCTTTTTCTACGATGATGTCGGTTTTAGGCACGTCCTGATGTCCGCCGCGGTTGCCGGTGGGTTGTTTAGCCATGGCATCGACAACATCCATGCCTTCAATGACTTCGCCAAATACCGCATAACCCCAGCCGCTTGGCGTTGGGCTGGTATGATTCAGCGAGGCGTTATCTTTATAGTTGATAAAAAACTGGGCCGTTGCCGAATCAGGCACATTGGTGCGCGCCATGGCTATCGAACCGCGTTTGTTTGGCAAGCCGTTATTAGCTTCGTTTTTGATAGGGTCATGAACCGCTTTTTGGTTAAAGTCAGTATCAAAGCCGCCGCCTTGCGCCATAAATCCGGGGATTACGCGATGGAAAATGGTGTTGTTGTAAAAGCCTTCATTAACGTAAGTTAAAAAATTTGCCGATGAAATAGGCGCTTTTTCAGGATTCAACTGAATAATAATTTCACCCAGCGAGGTTGTTAATTTAACTTTTGATGGTGTATCAGACATTTTGTTTTCCGTTGCAAATGAGAGTGTTGTGGTTAAAAGCAGCATCATGGAGAAAATGAAAGCACGCATTGTTTTTCCTTATAGAGTGATGCAAAGAACAAATTTTAAGTGTTTTTGTCTTGAAAGAGAAGCATGTGCTTGGTAGATTGTACAGTTTTGTTTAACCTGCTGCCTCGACTTATCGGCAATGGGAAATGTTGTCTAACTGAATTATTTAATGACATGTTGAAAATATATAACACCCTGACCCGAAAAAAAGAACCGTTTCAGCCGCGTGTCGCGGGTAAAGTCGGCATGTATGTCTGCGGCATGACGGTTTACGATTACTGTCATATCGGTCATGCGCGGGTCATGGTGGTGTTCGATACGGTTGCGCGTTATTTTCGCCATCAGGGCTATGAATTGACCTACGTGCGCAACATTACCGATATTGACGACAAAATCATCCAGCGCGCCATCGAAAACGGCGAAGACTACGGCAAATTGACTGAGCGGTTTATTGACGCGATGCACGAGGATGAGCGGGCGCTGGCTGTTTTGCCGCCCGATCTTGAGCCGAGGGCAACGCAGTCCATCGCTGATATTATCTCAATGATTAAAACCTTGGTGGACAAAGACTTGGCGTATGTCGGCAGCAATGGCGATGTGTTTTACGCGGTGACAAAGTTTAAAGATTATGGCCGGTTATCGGGCAAAAACCTGGACGATTTACAGGCCGGTGAGCGCGTTGATGTCGATCTGGCAAAGCGCAACCCGATGGATTTTGTGCTGTGGAAGATGGCTAAGGCTAACGAGCCTGCCTGGGATTCGCCGTGGGGCTTGGGTCGTCCCGGCTGGCACATCGAGTGTTCGGCGATGTCTACCTGTTGTTTGGGCAATCATTTCGACATCCATGGCGGCGGCATGGATTTGCAGTTTCCGCACCATGAAAATGAGATTGCCCAGTCGGAAGGCGCGACCGGCGAGAAATTTGTTAACGTATGGATGCACAACGGTTTTGTACGTGTTGACGATGAAAAAATGTCCAAGTCGTTGGGTAATTTCTTTACCGTGCGTGAAGTGTTGAATCAGTATAAACCGGAGATCATTCGCTTTTTCATTCTTTCAAGCCATTACCGCAGCCCGCTGAATTATTCCGATGAACAGCTCAATGACGCAAAAGCGGCTTTAACGCGCCTTTATACCGCCCTGCGAGGCGTGGAAACTACAGCCGAGGCGGCGATTGAGGAAGCTTATAAAAACCGTTTTGAACAGGCGATGGATGATGACTTTAATACGCCGGTTGCACTGGCAGTGTTATTTGATTTGGCCAGAGACCTGAATAAAGCCAAAGAATTAGATCAGCAGAAAGCTTGCGCGTTAGCGGCTACGCTGCAATATTTAAGCGGCTTACTGGGAATTTTACAGGATGATCCGGATGCTTTTCTTAAAGGTAGCGGGGATGCTGCTGTACTTGGGGAGGAAACAGTTGAGCAACAAATCCAGGCGCGTCTGGATGCAAAAAAAGCCAAAGACTGGGCATTGGCCGATAAAATCCGCAACGACCTGAAAGAGCAGGGCGTGATTCTGGAGGATTCGCCCGACGGCACAACCAGCTGGCGGCGCGAATAATCGGTTGAATAACGGTATTTCCACGGGAGTCATGGAAAAGGTGCAATGTTAAGTTGTAAAAAATATCACCACGAAGACACGAAGGACGCGAAGAAATAAACTTCGTGTCTTCGTGGTGAATAAAAAGATTTTAAATGATAAATACACCAAGGTTCCAATGGCCGATCATCACAAACCGCCAACAAACGATATGGCACAAAAAGTGTTAAATTTAATCAGCAATTTTCTCTCAAAAAAAATCCGCACCGCTATTTACAGCGCCAGGGAATCCATCGGCGAACATAAGCGCGATATAGTCGTCACCCATATTGAACAGGCTTGTTTGGGTTTGCGGGAAACCAGGGATGAGTTTGAAGATGCGCTGCAGCGGTTTAAGAACTTGGTCTGCGTCAATGAAACCACGTTGGACCATAAATACAACCTGCTCAACAGACAGTATCAGTTTTGTTGTGCTAAATCCGATGCGGTCAGCAACAGAATCAGGGCGATTGAACAGGTCAGCGAGGCGCTGTTCAAAGAATGGGAAAGCGAACTCAATGAATACACTAACCGTAACTTGCGCGCCCACAGTAAGCAGCAGCTAAAGGTAGCCAGGCAAAATTACGCCCGGCTGATCCGGTCCATGCAAAAAGCCGAAGCGAAAATTCAGCCGGTACTGGCGGCCTTCAAAGATCAGGTGTTGTATTTGAAACATAACCTTAATGCCCAGGCTATCGCGGCATTAAGGCATGAATTTATTGAGATAGGCATTGATATTTCTCAGTTGATCAATGCCATGGAGCAGACCATCGCTGAGGCAAGTCAATTTGTTGCAGTATTAACCGATCAAAAAGCCTTGCCCAGCCGGTAACATTAGAGCTTGTACAAAACGTCGTTGGCTTTGTCTTTAGGATCTTCTTTTTTACCTTTACGGTTATCCTGATCGATTCTTTCTTTGCCGAATTTGGCGATCATATCATCCCAGCCTGTGTACTTTTCATAGCCTGCAAAGCCGTTATTTTTCCGTTGCTGATAAAGTTCTTTGCCCAATGCAATGATTTCTTCGGGTTTTTTACCGTCAACCGCGTTAAGAAAGTCTTGTTCGCTTTTAATGGAATCGCGAAGCATCCAGAAAGAGACTTCAAATTCAATACGCGCATCGGGAGATAAGCGGTTTTTTAGCGCCTTAACTGACCTAAAGACAGTGCGGGTATTATGACCGTTAATTTGTTGGCCCTTACTGCACCCCATTAACGATGTGCAGCAGAGAATGAGCAGAAGAACAGGTAATTTCTTCATAAAGATAACCTCAGGTTTAAGTAGGGACGCATGTCATGCTATTTACAGGGTTTGTGATTATATAACGCAGGATCGTCAAACGAAGTAAAATAGTCAGTCATTATAATCCTGAGCTGGTTTTTCATGCTGGAATTTATCCAATTATTAAAACAACGTTACCAGGCGGTTTTGGCTCAGCAGGGCAATGAGTCGGTTAAAACAAGCTATCAGCAGCGGATCGATCAGCTTATTTTGGCGGAAGCCTTCATACGCAAGGGGCAGCTGATCGATGCGTCGCAGCAGCCGTTGTTGCACATGGCTGTGGTAGGGCCGACGCAGGCCGGAAAAAGCTCGCTGGTCAACGTGTTATTGAACAGTAATGCTGCCGGGATCAGCCCATTAGCGGGTTACACCATACATCCACAGGGTTTTTGCAATGGCGTAAGTCTTGCCGACTGTAGCGGCCTGCAACGTTATTTCGGCCGATTTCAACAGTTGCAACAAACGCAGCTAAGCAAAGACCGGCACGATTGCTATTCGCTAACCGAAAACGCCAAGGATTCAGGACTTTTGCCGCATGGCGTTTTGTGGGACACGCCCGATTTCGATTCGATAGATTCAGCGACTTACCGTGAAGGTGTCATCAGGGCGATTGCCTTGGCGGATCTGGTGATTCTGGTGGTCAGCAAGGAAAAATATGCCGATCAATCGGTCTGGGACATCATGGCCGCTGTTGAAGAATTGCATCAGCCGACCCTTATTTGCCTGAATAAACTGGTTGAAGGTTCCGAGTCGATCATCATCCAGTCATTAAAAGAAAAGTGGCGGCAAGCGAGAACCGACGAATTTCCCGAGGTCGTTTCGCTGTATTACCAAAAGCCGGGCGGGCTGCCGGATTGGCCCGAGTTCAGGCAACCGTTGCTTAAGCAACTGGCGAATAAAGTACGTTTGAACAAACACCCGCGTTTTGAACAGGAGTTATTGAAAAGGCACTGGCAAACCTGGCTGGAACCGGTTGTTGCCGAACATCAGGCGTTAAACGATTGGCATGAATTAGTCGATCTGATGATCAATCAGGCGATGGAAAGTTACCAGCGCGATTACCTGAATCATCCGCATCATTACGAAACCTTTCAGCTTGCGATGACCGAATTGCTGAATTTAATGGAAATCCCCGGATTAGCCCGCATTCTAGCGGGAACCCGCCAGGTCTTGACTTGGCCGGTCAGGCAGGTCATGAAACTGGGACGCAAAAGACTGCATGTTTCAGACAGCAGTTACGAAATAGCCTTGTTAAATCAAATAGCCGAACATACGCTGATCCAGCTGGCCGACAAGTTGTTGGATAAGGCCGAGCAAGGTGATCAGGGCCCGTGGTGGCGGCAACTAAACAGCATGTTGCGCAACCAGCGACAGGATGCGTTACAGGATTTTGCCCTGGCGGCAAAAAATTATCATCTGTCTTTTCAGCAGGATGTAGACAGCGCCGCGCATCGTTTGTATTACAAGCTGCAAGAACAGCCGGTGGTTTTAAACAGCTTGCGCGCAACCCGAGCGACTGCCGATGCCGCCGTTATTGCGCTGACCTTGCAAATGGGCGGCATCGGCCTGCATGACTTGGTCATTGCCCCAGCGATGCTGACTCTGACTTCGTTGCTGGCGGAAAGCGCGGTCGGCGGCTATATGCACAAAGTGGAAGCCGATCTAAAACAAAACCAATTCAATACCGTCAAACAGGCATTATTTGTCGAGAGCCTGCGCCTTAAACTCTTGCAGCTGCCTGAGCAATTATCGATGACTCCTCATTTTAATATCTCCCCTGACCAGCTGCGTGCGGCAGAGCTTCAACTGACAGAAAAGCGCCATGGCTTACGATTACTCTAGTTTGGTACAAACAACAAAACGCTGGGCGGAGCAGGCGCTGGCCGCTGGCTGGATCAATGCGGACGCCGCGCAGCAGTTGAGCGATGTCGATGCCAGATCGCCCGAAACCCTGTTTAACCATAACGGCTCCAGGCCTCTGATTGTCGCCTTCATGGGCGGTACCGGCGTGGGCAAGAGTTCCTTGCTGAACCGTCTGGCAGGCAAAGCCATCGCCCGAGCCGGAGTCGAGCGACCCACTTCGCGGGAAGTCACGCTCTATCATCACCATAGCGTTGCGATAAAGCATTTGCCCGAGCAACTGCCGCTGGCGCAAATCAAAACCGCCGAGCATGACAACGAGTCCAGGAAACATGTGGTCTGGATCGATATGCCTGATTTCGACAGCACCGAACAAAGCAACAAGCATCAGGTGTTGGAATGGTTGCCGCATATCGATGTGCTGATCTATGTGGTCAGCCCCGAACGCTATCGCGATGAAAAAGCCTGGCGTTTATTGCTCGCGGAAGGCGGCAGGCATGCCTGGCTGTTTGTGCTGAACCAATGGGACAGGGGCCTGACAGAGCAGTACGAGGATTTCAAACGGCAACTGCATAAAGCGGGCTTTGCCGAGCCGATCGTATTCAAGACCGCCTGCGCCGAAGGCCTGCAAGTCGATGAGTTTGCAATATTGGAATCGACCATTAGCTCGCTGGCGACCGAGCATATCGTTGCGCAACTGGAGCAACGAAGTACGCAGATTAAAAAAGACGAGTTAAAGCAAACCCTGCAAAGCACCGGCCGGTTGCTGGGCTCCGAAGCAGCTTTTCAGCAATTGCCGGAGCTGTGGCAAGACCAATGGCAACGGTCAGTCCAAGTGCTGCAACAGGGTTTTGCATGGCCCATCCAGCAGTTGGCGCGGCACTATGCCGACCACGCGGCCGATTTATTAAGCAATCCGGCGACAGCCAGATATGCAACAAGCGGCGCTAGATTCAACTTGTGGGATGATTGGGCCGAAGCCCGTTTTGACGATGCGCTGGATGAATTCGTTATCAATGCCGACCAGCTAGGCATTCCGGTCAATCCGCTTAAGCAGCAGTTGTCCGCGCTACGCGAAAAAGCGCCTAAAATCATCCAGGCGCAAACCGAACTGGCCGCCAGGCAAGCATTGGTGAACCCCGGCAATGTATTGCATCGCGCCTTTTTAAAGATTATGCGTTTATGCGAAATCATCCTGCCGCTTGCGGCCATTTGCTGGGTCGGCTATCAGGTTTTTATCGGCTATTACACCAGCAACATGACCGACGTGGATTATTTGGGTGTGGATTTTGCGGTACATAGCAGCCTGTTAATCGCTATTACCTGGTTGACACCGTTTTTTATATTGAAAAAATTAAAGCCGTCATTGGAAAAAAGCGCTTTAAGAGGCCTTAATAAAGGCTTAAACAGCGCTATCAGCATGATCGACGGCGAAGTGTTGCTGGCGATAGAAAACATCGGCCATCAACATGCCGAGCAGATCAAGCAGCTAGACGGAATTATTGAGCTTTGCGGTGTAGCCGATGCCGGTCGACAATCGTCAATAGACAGCAACAGTCCCTTGGCCCGGATGCTGATTGATTAAAGCAGGATTTAAAGCACTACGAAGAACACAAATGAGGGGACGGGCGCAGTGTATGCCACCCGTTGAACAGGAATTCAATGCTGAGTTTACAGCGAGTTTAGTGTAATAAACACCATCGACCCAAGCGAGGTCAGGCCTAAGCCAGCCATAGCCAGACGTGAACCGTGCAGCTTGGTCCACAACAAAAGGCCGGTCAAAGAAAGAAATACCAGGCCGCCGGCCAGCGTATCCGCCAGCAGTACCCAGGCCGTTCCCATGCCGACGCCCTTGTGCAATCGGGTGATGAAGGCGAAGGCGTTTGCGTCCTGACGCTTTATCGAAACATAAGTATTGCCTACCCAGTATTCGGCGGTAACAGACTGCTGCGGACTGTGAAAATCCACCCGCCACTGGCTGGGTTGCTGGAGATTCCGATCGGCCCAGGTCACGGTTTTTTCCGGATCAATGGAAATTTTACTGGCCTCCCGGTCGATGCTTAGCTGTACTTGCAGCCATAAGGCCAAGGCTTTTGCGTCGACTGGAAGCGGCTGGGGTAAGGCCATTTCAATGTGCGACTGTTCCATTTTCACCGCCGGAATTTTCATCACCATACGGTGGTTGAGCAAAATTCCGCTCACGCCGAACAACAAACCCAATGCGGCACCCCAAAGCCCGACCCAGGCATGGATACGGCGTAACCATTTGAGCCATTGAATACGTTTCGATTTCCGGTTCAATGGTGCCTCCGTGTTTTGTGTTTGTAGCATTATTTATCCTTGTCTGTTTTGTTCGTCGGTGCGGTAGTATTTTTTAAATGCTTCATCACGGAAAGCGGCGAAAGCGGGATGCATCTCATAGAGCCCCAAAGTCGCTTTGTGCGTTGCGTTGATGCCATTCCGAAACGCTACCTTAGTCGATGTTGGGCTGACTATGACCGTTAAATCTGGTAGTGCGACAAAGATAGGAGTCGGCGGGTTGGTCGCTTTATCGAGCAACCCGGCCTACCTCAAGAAAATAGCAGAATTTACTTTATAATTCATCCCGCTTGTTTTTCATGCGTTAGGGACGACAATAGTTTAAAACTTTACAGTAATTCCCGCATTAACGGCGATCGGCGAACCCGGTGTGATATTGGTGTTGTTGTGCGCATTAGCGTAATACTTCTTATCGAACAGGTTTTCGACATTGACTTGCAATTGGATATTTTTAGTAGCCTTGAAGTAGACGGCCGCATCGAAGCGCAGGAAGCCGGGCAGGGTGACCAGGTTATCGGTGGCCGCAAATATTTTGCTGCGGTATATCGAGCCCAGGCCTACGCCCCATTGCTGGGTAATGTCATAACGGTTCCACAGCGAGAAGGTATGTTCCGGTACCTGTGCCAGGGTGGCGCCGGCCAATGCGGTGCTTGAAATGCTTTTGGTGATTTCGCCGTTTTGAAAGGCATAGCCGCCCATGACCTTCCATGCATCGGTAATGTTGCCGCTCAAACCCAGTTCTATGCCGCGCGTGCGCTGGCCGTCGACTAAAAACGACAGCGCCGGATTATTGGGATCGGTGGCAAGGGCATTGAGCCGGTCAAGTTGATACAAGGCCAGCGTTGCCGACAGGTCGGGTCGAATATCCCATTTTGCTCCCACTTCGTAATTCCTGAATTCTTCCGGTTTCAACGCTGCATTAGTCAATGTAAGCGACGCCAGCTGGTCGCCCGCCCTCGGTACATAGGCGATGCTGTAGTTGCTATACAAGGAGAAGTTGTCAAACGGTTTGTAGATCAAACCGCCGCGTGGGGACACCAGATTGTCATTAGTAGCAAAGTTTTGACCATTGCGGTTATTGGTGAAATCGACTTCGAAGCGATCGAAGCGAACCCCCATGATGGCCTTCCAATGTTCCGTTAAGTCGATCTGATCCTGCACATAACCGGCCTTAATGGTTGTCACTCCGTGATTGTTCGCGTCCGTGGCGGATTGCCGGAAAGCGACGGCGCCGCGATACCTGGGATCTGCCAACGAAACATTGACTGACGTAGCGTTAGCGCCCACATTGGTAAAATAACCGGTATTCCGGAAGTTATCGTTTTCCTGCCGGCCGAATTCCATACCCGTCAGAAACTTGTGCTTAAGAGGCCCGGTGTTCAACGAAAAAGTCAGGTCGGTTTGGTTAAATAAATTTTCGCGCTGGTTAGCGTCATTGTAGGCCGAAATCGCGACTTGGTTGCCGGCGGCATTGACCGCGCCCGGAAAGATGTTTTGGTAGAACTTATCATAGCTGGCGTAACGGCTGCTGTTGCGAACCGAGACGCCTCCGCCGAAGTCGTGGTCTAGCACTGCCTTGAAAGAATCGACCGTTGCCGTGGTCGGGCTGCGCTCCGGATCGCCGAAAAAAGTAGAGACATCGGTGTTGACCGGGCGGCCCGCAAACGAGGAAATGCCTCGATCCGCAGTTCTTTTATCGTCGTAATGCTCATAGCCCAGCGATACTTTGGTCTGCTCGCTGGGCTGCCAGGTTAAAGTGGGATTAACGCCCCAGCGTCCGGCATCGAAGCCGTCGCGGTAGCTGCGGGAATTCTCCCACATGCCCGTGAGGCGCACGGCAACGTTGTCGTTAATGGCTTGGTTGACGTCCCCTGTGCCCCGATATTTATCGAAGGAACCGATCTGGAAATTCATTTCGCGTAAATTGCTCCAGTTGGCCTGCTTGGTGGCGCGGTTAATCAAGCCGCCTGAACCGCCGCGACCGAAAACCATCGCGTTAGGGCCTTTCAGCACGTCGACCCTTTCGATGTTGTAAAGATCGCGAAAATACTGCACGTCGTCGCGTATGCCGTCGACATACATATCCGAGTTCGAACTGTTGCCGCGAAAAATCGGGTTATCCCGATTGCCTTCCCCTTGGGCGGTGCCGACACCGGGTACATAGCGAGTCGTATCGGCTATGCTCTGCATATTTTGGTCCTTGATCAATTCTTGCGTGATAACGGTGATTGATTGCGGAAGGTCGATCAGGGCCGTATCGGTCTTGACTGCCGTTGAGTTGCTTTTGGCTTGATAGCCCTTCGTAACATTGGGCGTTTTCTCGCGCGACGCCTTTACTTTAACGGTAGGCAAGGTTAGTTCTTTACCTTCAGTTGCGGGTGTTTTCGAAACAGGATCGGCAGCCATGGTCACTGTGCTTAATGCCAATCCTAGCGGTAATAGCGCTCCCAGTTGCCATTTCATTAAAGTATGCGATGCGTTCAATAATGGGGCAATAGCCGGTATTAGCGGTCGGTTTTTGTGATTTTTCATAAATAGCCTTACTTGTTATGGTTAGCTTGTTGGCTGGCTAGTCACTCAGGGCGATGGCTGGCTGAATATTCGGGATCGACGCACTGCGGCGTAAACCGGTTGTGTTATTTTTTTGAATTCGGTTCGGTAACAAATCCAAGTTTTTCTATTCCTGCGCTTTGTGCGGCGGACATAACCATTGCCAATTGCTGATAGTTGGTTTGTTTATCGGCACGTAAATGCACTTCGGGTTGGGGCCTTTTCTGCGCTTCTGTCCCCAGCCTTGAGGCGAGTTCCGCCTCTTCAAATGGCGCATCGTTCCAAAACAGTTTGCCTTCTCCATTAATCGACAGGGTCACAATATCGGGTTTTTCCGGATTGGACTGGCTGCCGGCTTGCGGCAGGTCGATTTTGATTGAGTGGGTGAGCAGCGGTGCGGTAATGATGAAAATGACCAGCAACACCAGCATCACGTCCACCATCGGCGTCGTGTTGATTTCCGCCATCGGCTGGGTATGGTGATTATCGCCGCCGAATCCGCCTGAGCCCATCATAATGACACCGCCATGGGTGTCATTTCGGTAACTTCCCCAGCTGCCAATGGTACGCCGGTGGTCAGGTAGGTATGCAGATCGTGGGCAAACGTTTCCAATTGACCCATTAACAGGCGGTTGTCGCGTACCAGGGCGTTATAGGCCAGCACCGCGGGTATGGCAACGGCCAGACCGAACGCGGTCATGATCAGTGCTTCGCCGACCGGTCCCGCTACTTTGTCTACAGAGGCTTGGCCGCCGACGGCGATGGCGCCGAGCGCATGATAGATGCCCCAGACTGTGCCGAATAACCCAATGAAAGGGGCGATACTACCCACCGAAGCCAATAAGGTAAGCCCCGTTTCCAGGTGCATGGCTTCCTGGCCGATAACGCGACGTAGCGCCTGGGCAATAAACTCATCATGTCGCGAATGTTCTTGAAGGGCGCCACTTCCACCTTCATTGGCGATAACTGCGTGCTCCGCAAAAAGTTGCGCAGTGTAACGCTTGTGATGGTTGGCAGCATTGATGCCTTGTATCGCAAGACGCGCGAACGGGTTTTCCGCTTTATTCAAATCCTCGCTCATGACAGTCACCATTGATGATAGGGTTGTCGACGAGGCTTGCCAAAAGCGTTCTAAAAAACGGGCGCTGCTGCTTCTTAAACGCCGCGCCTGTATCGCTTTGATGACCATTAAAGTCCAGCTTCCGATGGACATGGCCAGCAGCATCGCTGCTACGGCGATAGATACTGCACCGCCTTGGCTGATGAATTTCAGGTTGTCTAAGAGATATTCTGCTTGCATGATGATTTTATCCTTCTTCTATTGAAAATCTGACCGGTACAACGACCGATGCACTAACCGATTGTTCGCCACGTTTGGCTGGAACAAATTGCCATTTCTTGACCGCTTCCAGCGCAGCCTCATCGAGTCGGCTTGAGCCGCTACCGGTTTGCACTTCTACGGAGCCGGCTGTGCCGTCTACTGTTACCTGTACGCGTAGCAACACCAAGCCTTGTTCGCCCAGTCGCCGCGAGATTGATGGGTAATTCGGTGCCGGGTTATTTAAATAAGCCGCATTGAAGTTGGGTGACTGGTATGGCTGTGTGTCGTCTGCGGGCTTGTTGGTTGTTGTCTTTGTCTGCTGTTCGGCAATCGGCGAATCTGTTGTCGCTACTGGCGTGGATGTTTGTTCCACAGGCGGGGTTACCGGCTGATTTGTTTGCTTTATCAGTGGCACAACAGGTTTAGTGATCGGTTTGACTTTTTTCTTGACTGGTTTTTGCTCTTTTGCTATTGGCTGGACGGGCGGCATCGGTTTTTGCGGCGTTGCCTCTGGCGCGCTCAGCAAGCTAATCATGATGGGCTCGGGGGGCGTCTCAAGTGGCAAAGACTGCGATTGTGGACGTAATGCCGCAAACATCGCCAGGTGCGCGCATAGCACCAAAACCAACGCGATCCATGGGCGGTCCTTGCTTCGCGTAACGCTGTTATGATTAATATTTCCTAACATGAGGGCGGGACGATTTTCCAGGAAATAGAAGGTGGCTATTGGGAAGATCATTTTAGTGAACATGGCCGCTCCTTATGTGTTGAGTATGTGTAATGATTCACAATGGGTGCGCATTGTTGATGCCCCAAAATGTATCTTTAATGTGCCGCAATAATCCGGGCGAAATACCACTAGACAATTGTCGTTACCGGATAGCCCTGCTTTCTTGTGTCGTTTATTTGAGTTCATTGATTTTTGCCATCCAAATGTTAGGCAGGATAACGTCTGCCGAAGCTGCAATAGGCCGCGTTTCTTTGATATTGGCCGGCTACCGGGCACCTGAGTGTCGGATGGCTGGCTGCTCTTGACTTATATGCATTGCACTTTATTGTCGGCATGTTCATTCCCCATATCATTATTAGGAGAGAGGCCGGTAGGTAGGAGGAAAATAACCTGCCGACAATAAAGCGTAATAACTAGGTCAAGAGATAAATCATTTAGTCAGGATTAATTTGCCGTGACGAGTCAAACGTAATCGGTATTCTTCACCCGCATGTTCGATGACAACTTCGTTTCCCGTACCAAATAGCTCTGCGCTGTTTAACCGCTGCCGTAAAACGGGCGTTATGTCCTGCTTTGTAGACAGCGTTAAGTCTAAAGATTCAGGTGAGGGGAGAAGTTGTTTGTTCATGGATATAAATAATAATGATTATCATTTGGCGAGTCAACACTTGTTGGTTTTTTTCTGACAAATACTTAACTGATGTTATGCAACTTTTATCAACGGCAACTAATGAGTATGTGCAGTGAAGAAGGTTAGTTACTCAGAGCCAAAAAGAGATGGGGTTGAGCCGTTGCCCGTATTTTACGCAGGAAAGCCGAATCATCCATTCAGCCTGAAAGGAAGTAAGTTTTGGTTATGGCGAGCTTTTAATGAAAAAGTTATGCGCGGCATATTCAAAGTAAGATGTATAGGAATAAGCAAACGAGGGGAAGAAAAACACTTTACTTTTAAATAAGAACGATTATCATTTGTATCAGAGCAATAAATACCCGGTCTAGTCATGAAAACATTTCTTTCTTTTTTTCGTCCCGCTCCGTCTGTGAAACTGGCTATAGCGCCTGAGGTATTGACGGCTCTTGTTGAAAAAGGGCAAATCCATGCAACAGATTTTAGATGCCTGGATTTTGGCTCAAAGCAGATTGTCTGGAAGATATTTCTCTCTTTGGCAAAATCAAAAATGAACCGGCTTCCCGTCCAGCTGGGTAAGGAATAACCACGATGCAAGACGATAAGAAACATGAGCTGCTGATCAGCGCGATAGATTATTTAAAAATCCAGTATGCAATGGGACAATCGCCTTGCCTTGCACTGGTCATTTCGAGGCATTATCGCCTGTTGGCCGAATCCAGCGCTGAAAGCAGCAATAAAACCAACTATGTCAACCAGGCTAGCTCATGGTTTGGCTGTTATCTGAAAAAAGCAAAGCCGCTGGCCGAAGCCGAAATGCACATTTACAGCGGCGTGTA
>Ga0208631_100189_pt1 | contig 24347 bp, 17 predicted proteins | sample LakWasMet38_LOW7_2_FD_183878 | JGI IMG/M metagenome (GOLD analysis project Ga0208631, IMG submission 183878) | Freshwater sediment methanotrophic microbial communities from Lake Washington under simulated oxygen tension - Sediment Metagenome... | ecosystem: Environmental > Aquatic > Freshwater >... | reverse complement strand
TGGGATGCGTTACGTTGTGATTTAAGGAGTCGCTGCCGCGACGCTTGCTTGAATCGAGGTCTCGCCCCCGAAGGCGAGATACTTTCTTTTGCTCCGCCAAAAGAAAGTATCCAAAGAAAAGGCGGCCCGTTGCCGCTTGAATCCTGCGCTCCTCACTTTCACCGGGGGTTGCCAGAAGGGCCATCCTTGGCCCTCTGGCAACGCGCTGCATCCATGCAGCGCCCCTGCGGGCAGTTTCCCGGCGAAAGCTCCGGTGCTCGGCGCGGCAAACGGGACCCAGTCCGTGCCACTGCAAGTGCCTGCTGCTCAATAGGTAGAGTTTAACGATGGGAGTGATCTTAAATAATCGAGAATTGCTCTAGGACATATCCATTTTGTAGCCGAAACCACGGACGGTTTTTAAGAGCTTTAGCTCGTAATCGTCATCGATTTTTCGCCTCAATTGGCGAATATACACATCGACAACGTTAGTCAATGGGTCTGCGCTGTAACCCCATACTTGCTCCAGGATTCGGGTACGGCTCAACACTTTGCCGGGCATGCGCATAAAGCATTCGAGTAACGCAAACTCCTTCGGCGTTAAATCGATCAGCGTTTCTCCGCGCCTGACTTCATGGGTTTCGCCATTCAATAACAGGTCCGCTATCCGTAGCTCCTTGGTGTCCAGTTTGATCTCGCCGCTGCGGCGACGCATCAGCGCTTCGATTCGGGCAAGCAGTTCCTCAAACGCGAACGGCTTGGTCATGTAGTCATCGGCTCCCGAGCGCAAGCCGGTCACCTTATCCTGTACGGTGTCTCTGGCCGTCAGCATGAGAATCGGCGTGGCGACGCCATTGCCGCGCAAGCGCTCGCAAACCTGCCGACCGTTGAAATCAGGCAGGCCCAAGTCCAGAATAATGGCTTGAAACTGGCCTTCGCTGCCTAGCGCGACAGCTTCCTTGCCGCTGCGCGCGACTTCCACGGAATAGCCTTCGGCTTTTAATCCCCGTTGAACAAAATCGACAATCCGTTCATCGTCTTCTACTAGCAGAACTCGCATGTAACCGGTATCCATTAGATTCTTCTATTTAAGTTATCGTTCATTTATAAGGTCGTCATCCTGTTGCGCGGCAATCAGCGGAAGCATTACTGTGAATGTCGAACCTGAATTTTCAATGCTGGTCACGCTGATGCTTCCTCCGTGCGCTTTCGCGATCGATCTGGCCATCGGCAAGCCCAGGCCCTTTCCGTCATCCCGTGAAGCCAGCGCATTCTGGCTGCGGAAATGGCGGTCGAAAATACGCTCCAAATCCTGTGCCGGTATGCCTATGCCTTGATCGCTAAGGCTGAAGATTGCCATGTCCCCGTCTATCCATAAGGAAACCGCAAGGTGGCTTCCAGGGCTTGAGTAGCGGCAGGCGTTGTCGCCAAGGATGAACAGCAGTTGCCGAAGCCGCTGCTTATCGCCGCGCACCCAGACCGGTTCGACCGGTGCATCCAGGGACACTGTCATCGAATTTTCTTCGGCCATCACTTGAAAGTTCTCGACGGCTCCGGTCACCAGCTCGGCCAAGTCCAGACTGTCCCATTCGAATTGCAGATTAGCGGTGGTTTCCGCGCGGGTTATAAATAGTAGATCCTGAACGTATTTTCCCAATTGCATCGACAGTTCGACGATGCGATGCAATGCATCCTTATATTCTTCGGCTTCGCGGTCCTGGCCCCGCAGGGTAACCTCCGCTTCCCCGCGGATAACGGTAATTGGGGTGCGCAATTCGTGGCTGATGTCGGCCAAGAACTCTCGGCGTTCGTTGTCCATGCGCTTTAATTCTCCATTTAAATGATGAAGTTCGAAAGTGCGTTCGGCCACTCTTTTCTCCAGCACGGCGCGACCTTCGCGCAGCTTGTCTTGCTGAAGCTCCAGTTCCTGCGCCATTTGATTGAAATGGCTGGCGAGGTAACCGAACTCATCGCGGGTATCCAGGGAAATGCGGTAGTCCAAATTGCCGGAGGCTATTTCGTCGGTGCCTTTCATCAGCGCTTCGATAGGCTTTCTGACGCCGCGAAGCAGTAATGCGCCGGACGCGAGGCTGAATATCGCCGCTGCCAGTGATGCGATAATGGCGATCCAACGCGATTGGGCGACCAGATCCTCCAGTTCTTGCTTGGCTTTTCCGGCCTTTTCCCGTTCAGCGTTGATGGCGGCGTCGATCAGCGGCTGGAATTTCCCGTCGATTTCCTCTTCGGAAAATTTCGATAGCGCCTGCACCGCCATGTCGTTCTTGCCTTGCTGGCGCAAGCGTTCCACTTCATCGAAGCGGTACTCGCTGGCATCCAGGAAGGCGGTGAAATGGGCGACTCTTTCCAGCTCGGCAGGTTTATCGGGCCAATTTTCAGTAGCGCTCTCTGAGTCGGGCGTCTTTACCGCGGTGTCTCTGAGGTTCTGCATCGCTTCGTAGAGGCGATGTTTGGAGGAGTCGACGCCGGCTTCCGCAGTCGGGCTGACTATTATCAGTCTATCCATACGCTGCTTAAAATGGCGGTAAGCTTCCTGGGACAAGCGCTCATAATGATCGAAAGCCTCATAGGCCATCTGGCTGCGTTGAAAATAGCGGCCAACCTGGCTTGAACTCCAATAGAGCGCGATTCCTAAAAACAACACAAAGCAGAACGAAACAACGATCACAACCGCCAGACGAAAACGAAACATACGTGCTAATTCGTGTCGCTGCTCTCGTCCAGGTGTTTTTCCATGGATCTGATAGCTTCCAGTTTTTCCCGCAACAGGCGGGTTTCATCTTTTTTCGAACCATTGGTATCTTTTGATTCGTTGCTATCTTTGGAATCCAGTACTGATTGGACCGATTTTTGTTTACGTTCCAGCGTACCGACTTTTCTGGACACGTTCTGTAAGCGTTTTAAAGCTTCCGTATGGATAGCGACAAACCGTTGCAGCCGCACGTCGGACATGCTTCCGGCTGGGATGGCGTTTACACCGCTCAGGATTTTATGAATATCGCCACAGGTATCGGAAAGCAGGCGGCCCACCATCAGGTGCAGGTATATTCCAGGTCCTGGAGGGTTTTTTTGGCGTTTTTGCAAAGTGTGGCAGACATCGGCGCGCGCCGATGGCGATATTTTAGCCATGTTGGCCCCGAAAGCCAGCAGTTCGTCAAAGTCGGACTGAGCATAAGGATCGCCATAATAAGGGTCCTGATAGCCGTTCCAGCCGGCATTGAAGTCGGCGCATCCGGCCAGCAGCAAAAGGCTTAGCGCTAAATTTATTTTTTGAATAGAAGGTAATGACAGCATAGTTGTTCCGTATTTTAAGCTTTTCCGGTTAGCGGTATTTGAACGCGGATGCGAGCCCCATGTTGGTCTTGTCTTGAGTCGATAATATCGACTTTGCCCTGATGGTTGGTGACATATTCTCTAACAATGGCAAGCCCCAATCCCGGGCCTTCGACAGCATCCTCGCCTTGGGCGGCCTTGCCGCGAAAAAAGGGTTCGAAAACATGCGAACGCTCATTGGGGTCAATGCCCGGTCCTTCATCTTCGACTTCCAGCTCCAGCTGCGAACCGGAATCGCGAAGCATGATGCGTATTTCACCGCCTGTTGGCGAATATTTCACAGCGTTCAGCATTAACTGCTCGATAATGCTTCGCAACTGATCGTGGTTCCCGGATATTTCGACCGGCCTAACCAGCTTTTTCAGGCTAATCGACTTGGCCTGTAGACGGGCTTGAAACGCCCCGATGACCGACTCAAGCAAGTATTTCATATCAACGGCTTGCTTGCGGTTCGTTTCCGGCTTCACGTTGATCTGGCTGTAACGAACCAATTCCCCGGACACCGTTTTTAGTTTGTCGACATTGCTACAGAGTAGTTGCGCGACCTCTTGCCGTGCACTGTCCGGTTCCTCGTTCGCGGCATTCACAAGCCGTTCCGCCGCTTCGCGGATAGTCTCCAACGGCAGGTCGATCTCGCGGGCCACATTGTGCATGAACTGCTGTTTTGAAGCTTCCAGCTCCATCAAATGCGTACGCAACCATTCCAGACGGTCACCCAGATAGCGCAGGTCGGAAGGGCCGGTAACCTCAATCGGCTGATCAAGTTCCCTCGAGCCGAGACGGCGTATGGAGACATCCAATTGCCGCATTGAACGCGAGAGTATGGCCAGCAGTATCCCGATAAAGATAAACGAGATGGCCAACAGAACCGCGCCCTTGACTAATAGTCCCTGTTCAAGGGATTCCGATTGGCTGCGTAATTCGTTGAATTCATGGTCAACATAACTCTCGAATTCGCGCGAAAGGCCGGCGGAGGATTCGCGCAGTCCCTGGAACGCTTCATCGACCGGTAATTTAAGATTATCTTCATTTGCCGAGCCGATGATCTGTTGATAAATCAGGTCTTCCTTTTCCGATAATTCATTAACCAACAGTGCGATTTTATTTTCCAGATGCAGTTTTAGCAGCGAGCCCAGGGCTTGCTTGAATGACGCACGGGTGCTTTCGTAGGATTGTTGTTCATAAGGCTGGCGTACCGCCGGATCGGACAGCAGCACGAATAATCTGGCTTTTCGCTCAATATCGGCGGTCTTTTGCAAAACCAGGCGGATGGCTTTGGTCTGTTCGAAGACCTGCGAATTGATGGTCCTGCCCAACGCCGAAGTTTCGCGCATGCCGAACGCGGCATACATCACGGCCAGAAAAAGCGGGATAACGGCAATGACAAAGCCGAGAACAATCAGGGATTTTAACGATAAAATGTTGTTGAATTTTATCCGCTCGAAAAGAGACGCGAATCGACCTTCGCCTTTGTTCAAGCCAGGTTTCGGCGAAAGTCTAGACCAAAGTTTCGACAAATCGGGTTTTCTGAAAATATCCAGAACAAAGTTGGGAATGGGCTCCTTCATGGATCTCCGGGTGCAATTGTTAAAAGTGATCCTTTCTTCAATAATCCATCCATGGTGCCGGGCCGCAAGGAGAGCCGTTTTCCGGCATCGAAACACCTAAATATATCGGATACATTTGTCGGCTAGCCCGGCTTAATTCTCGCTATTATACACCATGTCGCAAGCTCATCATTTTATTCCAACCCAAACTTTTACAGCTATGAAGCCATTGACCCTATTTCTTCTTGCATTACAGACAGTGCTGGTTGCGCTGACTGGGACGACCGTTGCCAATGCCGAGAACCTTTCCGGATTACCCGTACAAAGCACAGCCGAGCGGCCTGCGTTGCTGCTTGATCTGGGCAGCGCGCCGCCGTCGATTGGCAAAGGCGATAAGTCCACGCGGGTGTTTACCGGCGAAGTTTCTGCCCATGAAGGCGATGCATCGATTCAGACCGATAAGGATGAAATCAGTTCCTTGCATCCCGGCTTCGGCAGTTGGAAAGTCAGTTTTCGTTTCAAGATCAAATCCGGCCTTCCGGCCAAACCCTATACTTTCTGGGCGCGCTGGCGGCAGGGCGGGGACCCCAATGTGTGCGTACAATCTTTTGAAGTCTGGGCCGGACCTGATCCGTCCAGATTGTCGCAACGCGCCACGCTGTCCATGAAGCCTAAAGGTTGGGAGTATGCCTGGGTAGCCGGTGAGCAGCCGGTAAATCTTAAAGACGACGATACTATTATTGAAGTGCGCAATAACGGCGCCGGCCATGATGCCAAGGTTTTCGACGCTTTTCTGCTCGCCTCGCCGTTGTCGGCTCTGCCGGTCAGCGGCACGAAGGATAAACCGCTGGTGCTGCTGGATTTGGGCAATGCACCCGCACTTGCCGCAGCCGACAAAGATCCTGCCTTGCAATTCCAGCTTGGTACAGCCGCCGCCGGTCCGGGCGCCGCGTCTGTGTTGACCGAAAAGGACGAAGTTCAGGTTTTTCATCCCGGTTTTGGAAACTGGGGCGCCAATTTCCGGTTCGAGCTTAACCCGGCGCTGGTACCTGGACAATACCGTTTTTACGCCCGCTACAAAAGCGGCGGCGAAGTTTCCCAGGTCAGTCAGAATTTCACGGTCAAGGCCGGGTCAAAGCCGGATGAACTGGCGACGCGCGGCAATTTTGACCTGACCAACACCACGCCTTGGGAATATCAGTGGCTGCAAGCCGCTTCGACCGTCACCGTGTTGCCGGGTGATCGCTGGCTGGAGGTCAGTAACATCGGCAAGGCGGACGGCGCCAAAGTTTTCGATGCCTTCCTGCTGCAAATGGAAAAACCGCTCGGCGACTGGATGAATGCCGATCAGGCTCAAGCCAGAAATCGCTTTCTGGCACTGACCAAAACAATGCCTGAGGCAAGCAGGCGCCTGATTGTGCTTGACGGCAAAGGAGCCCAAGGTGAAGTTCTCTTTCGCGGCTTGGCCTCGGATGCCGCGCGGGCCAATTATGACAAGCTGTCGGTTTCCTATCTGATAGGGCCGGAAGCTGAAGCCCTGGCTCTCAGCTTGAATGTTTCCGAGCTGCCTGCCGCGCTAATGACTGACGATCATTACACTTTATTAGGTGTATTAGCCCAGCCTAATAGTGAACAGGCCGTAGCCGGATTTCTCGCCGACCCCGGCAAAATCGGCAAGATGCCTACGCCGCTTGTAATTTCATCGGATGCGCCCAAGCCGCTTAAGAAGGGCATCCCTGAGGCCTGGCTGGTGGGCGGTTTACAGGACGGCTTATCCGGCGTTTCGGTTTTCGGGCTGGATAGCGAAACCGTGTTGCGCCCGAATCCCGACCAGTCCTACCTGAGCCTGCAAATGATGGGCGGGGAAATGAAGACTTGGCGTGTCGCATCGACGCAAGCCGATGGTGGCGCAGACATTGAGGCAAAGACTCAACATTCCTACGGCTGGTCGCGCGGCAGCGGCTATGCCCATCTCTATTTGCATGTCGACCAGCCTACACAGGCGCTGCTGCATCTGAAACAATCCGGCATCAGAACTTTTGGCTGGCTGGATGGTCAGTCTTTCAAACTGGCCGATGACCTGAAGCCGCCGTCCGGGTTCTCGACATCGGCCGGCGAGCAGGTGAAAAAGTTGCTAAAGGGGCTGACCACCGAAGGCTTGGTCGCTACCGCATTATCGGCCAAGACCGAAGCGCCGCAGTTCGCGGCGCTGGAACTGTCGCCGGGATGGCATAGCCTGCTGGTGAAGCTGGTGATGCAGCACGACCAAAATCAACGATTTTACTTCGCAGGCTTATTCACCGATCCGGCCGGTAAAGCGCTGAAGTCGATTAAGACGCAAGCGGCCGACCCCGATGCCGATCTGGCGCTTAACCGGGTTGCCGCCAAGCTAAGGCCTTTGGTCTTTGTCGATGCGCCTGCCAACCTGCCGCATCCAGGTGATTTGCTTAAGCTGCGAGTGGATATGCGTTGGCATCCTGTTTTGGAAGAAACCGCTTTGCCTGAGCCATTACCGCAGTTTCCGGCAAAACTGCGGTTGCGCGTCGTCGATTACGGCGGCAAAGAGGTCGCGGCGAAAGACATAGATGGCGTGTTCCCCAGCCAGGTCGAGGCCGACCTCGGCAAGATCAGCGAACCTGGTTATTATGCCGTTTATACTTCTTTATATACGCCTGACGGCAAGTTGATCATGAACTATCCCGCCGATGGTTTTTCCGTCGTGGCGGGAGCCGCCGAGCAAAAGCAGCGGTTGGACAAGAAAAAGTTATGGAACAACGACTATTACGCCCTGGCCGACGGGGATAAGAGCTTCAAGCAGGAAGGCGGGTATTTCTCCTGGCTGGAGCGGATGGGGATTTACCAAAGCTATGGCAGCTATCCGGGCTTCGATCCGCAGTACCGGGCAAAATGGGAGAAAGCCAAGCAACTCGGACTGGTTTTGTTTGCCGATTCCTCCGGCGACAGTTCTTGGCTGAATGACAATCCGGCAGATAGCCAAACCTTTACCAATGCCGCTTCGGCTTTTACCCGCTATTTCAAGGCGACCAACGAGATCGACATTCGCCACGAAGCCGAATGGCAAAAGCTGCGCGAGCCCGCGCATTGGGTAGAGCGCGCCAAATGGGAATACGAGCAGGCGCACAAGCAGCGCAGCGATGCCCATTACGTCGGCGGCAGCCTGGTGCGGCCGGGCGAGGATCAGTGGTTTAAGCAAGCGCTGGAACTGGGGCTGGACCGTTATCAAGACGCTTGGGACGTGCATGCCTATCCCCAGAAAGAGCCGCGTTTCGGCGGACCGATCGGCAACGGCGAAAACGAGGATGAACGCGGCGTGTTGGCGACTTATGCGAGTTTGGGCAGAAAAAACAGCCTGCCGTTCTGGCTGGGCGAGACCGGCGCCAAGGCGATGCACGGCTTGACCGGTCGCCGCTGGCAGGCCGAGCAGGCAGCGAAAATGATCGCCTGGGTCAACAGCCGTAGCGATTACCTGGGCATCGCTTTCTGCATCGGCCACGAATACGATCTGGCCTATGGCCGGATCTGGGACTACTCGATGGGCCACAAGCCCGGCGAAGCGGCACTCTATACCGCAAGCGCCCTGATCGACGGCTTGCCGTATAAAGCCGTTGATACCAAGGACGCCAATATCCAGGCTGCTTATTTCGGCGAAACCCTGATAGTCTGGCGCACCGATGAGGTCAGCGGTAATTGGCCTTTGAAGCTTGATCACGGAAAGCCGTGGGTGTTGGTTGATGTGGTGGGGCAGGTCAGGGAACTGCCGACCGACACTTCCGGAAACGCCGATATTCCGGTTTCCGCCAGCCCGGTTTATATACTGGCACGCGCCGATTACGAGCGGTTGACCAGGAAGTAAAGTCAGCGAGGTAGGGTATGCAGTGTGTACGAGACTGTGAGAGTACTCGATTTAGAACAAAATCAAAGCGTTCACCACGAAGCCAAAAGTAGGCGCCTCTAGGCGACACGAAGTTTTCAATACATTGAATTAAAAACAATTGTTTTTCTCTGTGCTCTTCGTGCCTTCGTGGTGAATATGCTCTTAAACTGATTTGGATAATTCTTTCACAGTCTCGTACGCAGTGCGTACCTTTTATTTCACCACTAAAAACTTATAGGTAGATTTTGTACGGTACTGGTACTCCTGGCCCGGCTCCAAAATAGTCGAAGGGAACGACGGCTGGTTAGGCGAATCGGGAAAATGCTGTGTTTCTAAACAAAAAGCTGTCCTGTAATCGTCTTTGGCGCCACTCTTGAAGGTGTTTTTGCCTTGCATGAAATTGCCGCTATAGAACTGCACTCCAGGCTCTTGCGTAAGCACTTCCAGAACAATGCCGCTTTGGTCGCCGACGACAATCGCCGCAGTAAACATCTCGCCGGGCTTGCTGGTATTCAGCACCCAGTTATGGTCGTAACCTTTGCCGTTTTTTAATTGTTCATCAGCTTGATCGATTCTTGAACCAATCGTTTGCGGTTGCCTGAAATCGAAAGGCGTTCCAGCTACCGATTCAATCTTCCCGGTAGGGATTAAGGTCGAATCGACAGGCGTATAACGGTCGGCATTGATCTGTAGACGATGATTGAGAATCGTGCCGCTGCCTTCGCCATTCAGGTTGAAAAAAGCATGGTTGGTCAGGTTTACGATAGTTTTTTTATCCGTGCTTGCCACATACTCCATCTGCAACTCGTTGTCGTCGGTTAACGTGTAAGTCACCTTGACATGGAAGTTGCCGGGAAATCCTTCTTCCCTATCTTTTGATAGCCGGGTGAACCGGATAGTATGATCATCAGGCATCGCGGCATCCCAGACAACCTCAGAAAACCCCTCTTTACCACCATGCAAAGTATTCGGGGCATTATTCAGCGATGACGAGTATTGTTTACCGTCAATCGTAAATTTTCCGTTAGCTATCCGGTTAGCAAACCGGCCGATAGTCGCGCCAAAATACCGCTCAGTAGCAGTTAGGTAGTCTTCAACGCGGCTAAACCCAACGACCACGTCCGTCATCTTGCCGTTTTTGTCGGGTACCCATAAGCCGATCAGCCTTGCGCCGTAATTTGTAAAGGCAGCCCGCACATTTTGCTTATTGATTAGCTCATACATATCAGCCTGCTTGTCTTTCATTGCCGACTTGTTTTGATCGTTAATAAACAGGCATAGCTTCTCATCATCACGGAAGTGCCGGATTTAGAGGCAGCGTGTTGCGGCCTGTCAGTCAGCGCCGAGTATTTACCAGCTAATAGAGCAAAACAGTATATTTTTTCATTTAAGCTGGTAAAGCAGACGCTGAAACTGAAAAATATTTTACGATCAGGGCCGGCTCGATTTATCCGTGTGGCTAGTGATGAGGCTGTCTTGCATGACCGGTTTCCATTGTTACCGGCGCGACAAATCCAAAATAAGCCGCCGCTAACGCTGTTAGCAGGTGCAGCCAGATGTCATGGCCGAAAAGCGGAATAAAACCGAAGGTTGTATTCAGCGCAGGAATTAGCCCAAACACTGCCAGAACGCCATATAAAACTGCAAGGCTCCGGCAATAAGTACGAGAACCCTCAAAATCTTTATAGACCATCAGACCCCATGCGCCAATAACCAGATGCACGATATTGTGCAGGGAATTGACCGGAAACATTCCCAACAGATAACCATACGGCGTTGACATGGTCGGAGCATCTGGCGGTGGGGCTGACATTAAGGCGGGGATAAATCCCAGCACCCCGACAACAACATAAATAACACCCATCGCTAGTGTGAAAGTACGTATATTCATCATTGCCTCCAAATAATTAAAGCTACATATCGAGATATTGAAAAAGCCATTCAACCTGTTTTCGATTATGGCTTTTCGCCGTTGTTATTTCCTTATCCCTTTCCAACTCAGTACTAAGGTCATCCTTATGCTGATCCTTTTGCCTGATACGTCCGACTCCATGCCAATCTTGTTAATCTGATGCTTGACCATTTTGACGAATTTGTGGGTTTTTTCGCCGCAATAGCCAGCAGTGACTAAAGCATACGACCAGAAGGCGTTAACGTCTGTACGTTAACGTTCATAACTGACGATCATTTGGCTTTGTTAGCAGATGAACTTTATGAAGATGAGCGGCTCGATCGCAGACTATCCGTTTCTTATTCCTTGCGGATAGTAAAACCCGGTTCTTGACGAGCAAGATGACGTTGCGCTTTCAAAAGCTCTTCGAGATAAGGTTGAGAAATGACGCGCCGCAAAATACCGAGTTCATCAGCTTCCATATCCCATAAGCCGCTATTGTGCCAGTGATGGTCATTCTCCCAGTCGGTACGGTCGACGATGGGGTATAGGCAGATGCCATCCAGCGGTACGCCCATTTGTTGCGCCTTATACACCTCGTCGGCCAGTTCCCGGATCCACTGCCCGCGCCCCTGGCCGACATGGCTGGTTTCGCCGATTAAAAGCGGTATTTGGTAGCGGTCGTAAACTTCCTTAAGCAAATCACTCAGCGCTATGCGCCGAGGGTCGCCAAGGTGCCAATGCAGCCTGTCGTTGCTCAGGTACTCCCATTGGTTAGAGTGGTAATAATTGACGCCGATGATGTCGAGATACTTGGGGTCGCCGCCCAATTCGGGATCTTGGGAACCGCGAAGCATATCCCATGCTTCATACATGGAGTTGCGCATCGCCAATGCCGCATCTTTCAGGTCGGGACGGTCGGGGGGCGCAATAACATGAATGATGGGGTCGACATGGATGATGCGTGTCCGAGGGTCCACGACCCATAAAGCTTCAATAGCCTCGATGGAAGCCCGCACCAGTTGCCGTTTTAGTTCGTAATCCCGTCCCTTTCCGTGGACCGCGTAAGGGTACATCAGGTCGCTATGGCAGACTGCCCAACAGATAAAGGATATTTCATTGATCGGCGAATAGAGGGGTTCGGCGTTGCTATGGTCGGCGATATATTGTGACACTTCGCTGACGAAACGGACGAAGCGGCGCACGAAGTTGGGCGACAACAGATCCAGATCGTCCGGACACCCGTAATGGCATAGGGTCCAGATCACCTGAACACCATGCTCGTTAGCGGCGCGCAACATCGGATCAAGGGAAGAAAAATCGAACTGGCCGTAGCGTTCGATCAAATGCCAGCGCACGCTTTCCCGTACCACCTGTATCCCGACATCGCGCAACATAGCGAAATCGCTGTCCACCAAAATATCGTGCTGAGTGGAGTGGACCATATCCAAGCGTTTGCCTGAAGAATTAATATGGCTGGCTCCTTCGAACCCTGCTATCCAGAAAGATTTTAGAAATGCCGGCGAAGTATGTGTGCTAGTCATTGGGTTATCCTCCATTGAAACGGTTTAACCAGGGCTAACTGCATCGGGATCCGGTTTTTGTCTGTCTTCGGTATGGGATTTGGTACGGGACTCGACAAACGCCTTGAAGCTTTCAAGACTGTCCTCAATTTGAGTCTTTACCATGCCAAGCGCTTCGGCCGCTTTGACCTCAGGACTCTCGACTTCATACTCGACCTCCACCGTCAGCAGCGTACGGCCATCGCCCATTGCCTCGAAGCGCAGAGTTCCGTGGTTGGCCGGTGCGGCCGGGTTCCTCCAGACGATCAAATAGTCCTCTACCCGCAGGTTAAGTTCAATGTCCGATTCGACAGGCTTACCGCTCAGCGTACCGCGCCAGTGCAGATGGCTATCATCCAACTGCCGGACTTCATTAACGGACTCTATAAATTGAGGCAATTTTTCAAACCGCATCCATTGCTCATACGCAATCGGTGCCAGCACATTGATTTCCATGGCTTTAAGAAAATGTGCCATCTAGCTACCTCCAGGATCAAAATCAGTTGGCAGCGATCCCGACACCAAAACACGGCCTTGATAGCCCTTGCTACCGTAGGCGGACAGTATCTCTTCCCCAACTTTCGCACCTCGTCCGGCCCGCGCCAGCGCAACACAAGCGCCACCAAACCCGGCTCCGGTCAGGCGGGCGCCATAGATATCCGCATGGTCTTGCAGGAGTTCGACCAGACAATCGAGCGCAGGAACCGAAACCTCGAAATCATCGCGCAAACTTTCGTGAGAAGCATTCATCAACGTGCCGAACTCGTCCGCAGAAACGCCGGAAACCGCATTGAGCACCCGCTGATTTTCACTGACAACATGGCGAGCCCGGCGGTTCAGCGGTTCCGGCAAAACGTCCGTCAAATCCGGATCGTCGAGGTCGCGAAGCATTGAGATACCCAGTCTGTTGGCCGCTTCCTCGCATTCCGCACGCCGCTGGTTGTAAGCGCTGCCGGCGAGACTGCGCGGCACGCCGCTGTCCAGTACAACAAGCTCGCTTTGTTCCGGCAGCGGCAGCAACCTGCGTTCCAGCGTGCGCGTATCCAGGAACAGCATATGCCGCTCATCGGCCAGACTGGCCGCCATCTGGTCCATAATGCCGCAACGCACGCCTGCAAAACGAACTTCCGCCTGCTGAGCCAAAAGGGCAATATCGATGTCGTCTATGGCAAGATCGAACAGCTCCCGCAAGCCCCGCAACGTCGCCACCTCCAACGCGGCACTGCTGGACAAACCCGCGCCCATCGGCACGTCGGAACTGACCAGAAGATTCACGGGAACGATGGTATCGAACTCTTCCCGCAATACTTCAAAGCAACCCACCAAATAAGCGGCAAAACCTGGCGGAATAGCGCCACCCGCTTGATAATGAACAAGCCCATTCATGTTTTCTGAACGGAACCGGCTCCATTCGTCCTCGCTCCGCGACAACGCAACCCAGGTACTTTGCGGTATGGCGATAGGCAGCACAAAGCCGTCGTTGTAATCGGTATGTTCTCCCAACAGGTTGACCCGGCCGGGCGCACTGCTGATCACCTCCGGCTGGCTGCCGAAAAAATCGATAAAGTCCGACAGTTGTGCTTTCGGATAATTCATAAAACCACCTCTACCGCTTGTAACTCCTTCGCTTTTTCCTCCGGCAACGCATCATTGGCGAACATTCCCGCGGCAAGTTCGGTACCGGCCAAATATTTCAGCCGGTCGGTGGTGCGATAAGGCGGATAAAACTCCGCATGCAGATGCGTTTCAGGATGCAGCTCGCCGTCCAAAGCTGACTGATACCAAGCCATCAAATAAGGAAACGGACGTTGCCAGAGTCCGTCATACTTGAGCAGTACCGTTTTTAAGGCTCGGGCCAAATCCGTACGCTGCTTTTCGGACAACGCAGAGAATGACGTCACCGCCTCAATCGGGGCCACCCAAACCTCATAGGGATAGCGCGCCCAGGCCGGTACGAAAGCCACGGCATGGGAGCCAAGGTAGATCAGTCGTTCCCGGCTGTCGATTTCCATTTCGATCAGATCCTGAAGCAGCGGCGATCCGACCAGTTTGAAATAGGCTTCCTCACTGTTCTGCATCGATTTAGGAACCGGAGGGACAAAAGGGTAGGCATAGATTTGCCCATGGGGGTGATGCAAAGTCACGCCAACCTCAGCGCCCCGGTTTTCGAACGGCAAAACATAGAGCACGTCATCACGCTGGGCTAATACCTCAGTGCGGCGCGCCCAGACCTGAAGAAGCAATTCAATATGGTCCAGTGGCAATCGTCCTAACGCAGCCCCCGGGTCCTCGGTAAACACCACGACTTCACACTGCCCTCGTGCCGGCAACGTGTCGACCAAGCACTCTGGCGGATCGTGGGCCTGACCGGTCAGGGCCGGAAAACGGTTGTCGAATACGGCAATATCATAATCGCCGACCGGTAATTCGGTCGGGTTAGCCGGATTATCGGAAGGCAGAAAAGGATTATATTCCGGCGGGGGATGGAAGGTTCGGCTCTGACGGAAAGCGGCATACGTCACCCATTCGCCGCGCAACGGATGCCAGCGTAGATGCGGGTTGACGCCTTCCGGAGCTTCCAGCAGCGAAAGCGGGATAGCCTCGTCAATGGGCCGACGGCTATATAAGCTGAGCTTACGGCCGTCGGCTTTTTGCCGTTCAAGGCTGTACATGAGGTTCTCCACGTACCGCGTTAGCGATTTCTTCCAAGGGGATTTTTGGCGTGCGGTCGGCAAACAATAAACCGTTGGCCTCCTGAAAGGTATCGGCAAACTGGGTATAACAAAAGCCGCTAAACATGGCTGTACAGCGTACCGCTTCGATGATGACATGGACGCGTCTACGAAACTCTTCCGGATCGTCAATCCGCTCATAACCCCAACCTTGTTCGAAGCGCTCGTCATCGGGCCGGATGTAAGCCACCCCGCCAAACTCAGATAAAAGCACCGGCTGCCCTCGATGGGGATGCCCGTCAAGAGTCAGAATACGCCCTCCGCTCCAACGCCGATCGAAGAATTCCTGCAATCTTACCTCCGGCCCATAGCGGACGCGGATGTGATGGGGATCGGAATCGTAGTCGTGGATGCCGATGATGTCGGTCGCGGAACTTTCCCAACCGTCATTGCCGATCACCAGGCGTGTCTGGTCCAACGAACGGGTCAGATGATAAAAAGCCTGTACCGCATCCCGAGGCGCCGACAGCGTCGGTAGGTCGGGCACCCCCCAGGATTCGTTGAACGGCACCCAAATCACGACACAAGGATGGCTGATGTCCCGAGCGATGACTTCCACCCATTCCTGTAGCAAACGGCTAATCGCTTTTTGGGTGAATCGGTAAGCGCTGGGCATTTCGCTGAAAACCACCAAACCCAATACATCGGCCCAATACAGGTAGCGCTGGTCCTCTATTTTTTGATGCTTGCGCACACCATTGAAGCCCATGGCCTTGGCCAATTCGACATCCCGTCGCAATGCCTCAGGATTAGGCGCAGTCATTAGCGACTCCGGCCAATAACCTTGATCCAGCACCAGGCGCAAGTTATAGGGTCGGCCGTTCAATGTCAGGCGTTCGGACTGGACGCCAATCGAGCGCAATGCCGTATAGGAAATGACTTCATCAATGACCTTGCCATCGCGAAGCAGTTTGATTTCGGCATCGATCAGTGTGGGACGCTCCGGCGACCACAGCATTTCATTCCTGAAATCGTCAATTCCGGGATCGGACAAGCCAACGCGCCGATGCACTTCGCCGCCGATGACTTGGTAGGTATCCTCGGCCATCAACCGATTTCCGCAATGGAGGCGAACGACCATCAAGGTTCCTTCCGGCTCGCTGCCGACGACGGAAGCTTCGAAAGCGATGTCCCAGCGTTCCAGGTTCGGCGTCCAGCGGATATTTCTGATGTAAGTATCACTGACGAATTCCAGCCACACGGTTTGCCAAATACCGGTGGTGCGGGGATACCAGATGCTGTGCGGATCCAGCCGCCAATCCTGCTTGCCGCGCGGCTTTTCCAAGTCATGCGGATCGTCTTCAGCCCACACGGTAATGCGTTGCCGAGTGCCCGGAACCAGTGCAAAAGTGATGTCGGCGTTGAACGGCGTATGGCCGCCCTGATGCTCTACCACTTTTTGGCCGTTAACCCAGACTCGTGCCTGCCAATCGACTGCGCCGAAATTCACCAGAACCCTGGACCCGCGCCGATCGTCGGGCAGGTCGAATTCGCGCTCGTACCAACAGGCCTGGTGAAATCCGGTATCGCCGATTCCGCTCAGAGCGCTTTCCGGCGCAAACGGTACATTGATGTTCAACGGCCAGTCGGGGATATCTTTGGGCACCCTGAACTTCATGTCGTTATCGAACCGGAAACGCCACGGGCCATCAAGCGACATCCAGCTGGATCGGCGTAATTGAGGTCTTGGATAATTACTGTCTATCATAACGTTCAACCTTGCCCGAGCTCGTCCGAAGCCGCGGCAGTAACCTGCTTGGTCTGGAGCTCCCGAACAGTATCGACGGCGCGCTTGCCGGCCAGGAAAGCATGGTCGGAATTATAATATTCCCATTCACTGTAGCGGCCCGCAAGAATGATGTCGCGCTCAGCCAGCCAGTCCCGGATCAGCTTGACGTTGCCGGCGCGGGCATGATCGTAAATCACATAGGCATGAGGCATATCGACTTGGTTGGCGGCCCAGATCGGGTCTTCGGCAGAAATGATGCCGACTTTGCGGCAATCCTGAATACATTGCTCAATCAGCGCATCGCCATCGCAGGGCAACGGTTTTCCCGGTGCATGGGTTATTTCGCAAGTCAGGCCGAAACCGCCCGGCGGGTTACAGTGCGGGCTGGCATTGCCTTGCACGAAGATACGGTGAAAGACGGTATCTTCCGGATAGTAAATCCAGTGCTTTTCGGTCAGGTTGGGGCGGCCGATGCCAAGATTCACACAGCGTACCGAAATATGACGCAGACTTTCCGCAGCCTGGCGGATACGGACAGGAACCTCGCCGCGAATGCTTCGAAGCAGAACCGGCAACGGCATGGTGCTGATTAAGTGGCCGTATTCCAGTGTCGCGCCGTCGGCCAGAGTCACGCGGTGCTGGCTGGGCGAAATTGACACGACTTGGGAATTCAGGCGCAGTCGTCCTTTAATATAAGGAAGAAAGCCGTTCATCAAGGACTGGAAGCCGCCTTGCAACGGATAACCGAATCGTGCATTCGGACCCATCGGTTTTGCTACCGGCCGCAAAGCGCCTTCGATCATTTCTTCGAGATCGGGCAATGGCACTCGCCCGCCCAGCCAGGAGGTTTCCATCTCCTTAAGGTCGACAGCCCACAGTTTGCGGTTGTATGGAATCGCGAAATGCCTGGCGACACCTGCGCCCCAGACTTTGTAGATGAACTCTTCGAAGTTGGCATAAGGCTCGGCGCTATTTTTGGGAGTCGTTTTGGGCTTAACCAGCCGGACGGTGCTTTCAAGGACGCCATCGCCACAGCAATCCTTGACATCGCCGACGCGGCAAGCCGGATCTCTATTGTCGGCCGGTGCTTTCAGCAGGCTCTTGTTATCGGTATTGAGCCCGCCGAAACGAGCCTCAATCGCTCCGACAATACATTCCTTGATCACCTCGTGCGGTAAGCCGTAAAGCGCGCCCTGGAACGGATAGCGGGTGTGCACGCCTTTGCTGTAAATCCAGGCTTCGCGGTCTTGCCAGTGGACGTTATCGCCGAGTAGCTTGTTGTACATCTCGTGAACATAAGGCTCATTGGAAAACATGATGTGGCCGGCAAAATCGAAGGTAAAACCATTCTCTTCGATAGAGCGGCACCATCCGCCGACCGTATCGTTGGCTTCCAACAGCACTGAGTCCGGAGCGTGAAAAGCCGCCGACAATCCGGTCGGGCCGGCTCCGATAATGGCTACTTCAGCGCGTTCTTTCCTGGCTCTTGTTCGGGCAAGCGCCACCGGGCCCCGGCCTTGCTGAATCTTGACGATCTCTTTTGCCATGGCGCGGGCAGTCATGTCCCAGGACGTATTCAACAATATTTTACGCATCCCGGCCAGTTGCCGGTTAAGCTGCTCTGCGGTTTGATTCAGTGCCTGGTCGCAGGCGGCGATGAAAGTATCGGCGCTATCGCCGATATGGACAAGATCGCCATAAGGCTCGACCACGTCGGTAATCGGCGTACTAACGATCGGCTTTTCCGCCGCCATGTATTCCAGGGTTTTAGTGGGGCTGATGAAACGGGTCGATTCATTAAGGGCGAAAGGCAGCAGGCAAACATCCCAACCTGCCAGAAAAGCCGGTAGCTGGTCGTAAGTTTGTTGGCCTAAATAATAAATATTCGGATGCCGGGGCAGATCCGCCGGATCGATTTTGGTGACCGGGCCTACCATGAGCAATTGCCACTCGGGGCGCTCGCGAGCCATTTGATCCAGCAGCGCCAAGTCGATGCGTTCGTCGATGACCCCGAAAAAACCTAACCGGGGCCGAGGCAGGTTCGATTGTTCGGCATGGTCAAGCGCGTTATTGCGGGCTTTTCCGAAATGGGCTGCGTCAACACTGCTTGGGAAACAATGCACATTGGGATGGCGGTCGCACTTGGCCTTGTATAGGCTGGGGCCGCCGGTGAACACCAGGTCCACACAACGATAGGCTTCCGCTTCCAATTCCAAAAGTTCCGGCGGCGCGCCTTTGAAAGCCGATAATTCGTCCATTACATCGTAGATCATTGCCAAAGGTTTGAGCTTGCGAGCGAGAGGCAGGGCCATAGGCGTATAGAGCCAAACCAGAATATCGCGCAGAGCTAGCTGAGTAACCAGCTGATCAAGAAGAATACCGAGTTCATTCAGTTGGCTGCCGTTGAAGCCAGGGCTATCAGCCGTCGTAAATGGAGTGCAGACCAGCACGGAGGAAACCGGCTGCTCAATGCCCCAGTGTGGAGCCTGTCCGGCTTCGCAGGGCAACGGCTCTTCGATGAAAATGACAGGAAAACGCTTTGCAAGGCGTGACAACAAATGTTGAGGGCGCTGCCATACCCAGTTCCAACGCAAATGTGAAAAGACGATGATCGTAGGTATCTTATCCATAATCCCTCCTTAGGATGGGGTATGCTTGAATTGGCTTTTACCTTCAGCCCATTGCAAGTTGGCTGATCGGTTCCTCGGAACAGCACTAATTAAAATGCTGCCATCGTGGTGCTGGCCGGCGGCAGCACCAATCTGTGCGTAGTATCGGCCCGCCTTGCAGACAGACCATTCCCGCCTTGGCCGAGATATCCACTGTATTCAGCAGAATTTCGTTTTCACCGCCAGCGCCAAGCTATTCATCCAATCGCAATTAAATAGTAGGGATGCCGGCCATAACGGTCTGTACGCTGGCGTACATTTTTTTACGCGTTTGGATTGAGTCAACGAGGGTCGTTTGCCGGACGCCGGCTACTAAAACAAGAACAGAGCCGGTAGATAATATTCGACTGTTGTTAGCGTCGAAGGGTTTTGACGAGTGAAGGGAACAAGGTTCGGTTGAGGGTAACTTCTCGCTCGGCTGCATCGCGCGGCGAGGAAGTTATAACGATCTTATTGGGGCAGACTCCGTGAAGCGGCCGCGTATTTCCTGGAGCCACGGCGTACATTAGCAGTCAATTAGTAATTAACCACATCTGAAAACGCTGCCAATACCTGTATGGCAGCAATCTTCCGCTATTTTCTTATCCCGGCCTTAACTAAGGGCAATTCTCCATTATTTAAAAAACAACTCGATAAATAACAAGAGAAAGAGTGCTGTATGTTGGGTGCCGAACTGAACGTAGCCGATCCTGGACCTAAAATTTCAAAGACATCGGCCATTTAATGTCCGGTTATAAATTGTGACCGACTTGACCATCATTATTTTATTGTTCACCTGGAGAATTAATCATGAAAACAATCAAATCTTGTTCAGCATTTTTTCTCGTTCTGGCATTAACATTAATAGCCGGTCACGGAACTGCGATATCCGGTGAAAGGATTGACGTGGCAGTCGGAAGCGGCCAAAGCGCTGGCGATTATATTGACGATGCCATGATAACAACCAAGGTAAAAGCGGCCATCGCTGCCGATGACAAACTGAGCGCCTTCCAAATCAATGTTGAGACACTTAAAGGCGTTGTGCAACTAAGCGGCTTCGTAGACACGCACGACGAGATCACCAGAGCGGCTGAGGTTGCCCAGAAAGTTGAAGGCGTTAAATCAGTAACAACCACTATCCAACTTAAAGAAGAAAAATCAAAATAAGCTCACCAGAGAAACAAGGACATGAGTTCTTCGGGCGAAGACGGCATATCCGAGGCCAGAGCAACGGATGCGCAAGCTGACGCGATTTGTAATGAAAGCGGACTGCTGACCAAACGCACCCTACTTGTGGTAACTGCCGGTTCTGCGGTTATTGCGCTGCTGCTGATGGTTTGGCAGACGGCCCAGATTTTACTGCTGGTTTTCCTGAGCCTGTTATTGGCTCATTTTCTGCGGATTCTGGCGAACTTCATCAGCCGTTATACACCCTTGTCTGTGGCTTGGTCGCTGGCATTGGTGGTTTTGCTACTGGTCGGGATTCTGTTATTGATCCTGTCGGTTTACGGCCCGGATATCGCCGATGGTTTCTACAAATTATTCCGGCAATTGCCGTCGGCGCAGGACCGGCTACGGGGCTTCCTCGAACGCTACGAGTGGGGACCTGCCGTTATGGATAAATTGTCCAGCGCAGGAAACGCGCTGACTAATCCCAAGCAAATGGCGAAAATTGCCGGGATTTTTTCGACGGCGTTCGGGGCGTTGGGTAGTTTGGTGGTTGTGGTGGTGTTGAGCCTTTATTTTGCGTCCGATCCGAAAACCTATCTCACCGGCACGAAGCGCCTGTTTGCCAAGAAATATAGGGATCGTGTCGGCGAAGTCTGCGACAGGCTGGAGCATGCGCTTCGTTGGTGGTTGCTTGGCCGGATTATCACCATGTTCATCGTCGGCATACTGACCGGCGGCGGGCTGGCAATACTGGGCGTACCGTTCGCCTTCATCCTGGGCCTGATAGCCGCTATTTTGAATTTCATTCCTAACGTCGGGCCGCTCATTGCCGGTGTGCCGGCGGTAATGGTCGGGTTTTCCCAAAACGGCACGACCGTGTTGTATATCGTCTTGCTGTATCTGGTGATTCAGAGCTTGGAGGGCTATTTGATCACGCCCTATATCCAGCAACGCACAGATTCCACGCCGCCGGCACTGCTGTTAATCGCGCAGCTGGTGTTGGGGGCCGGTTTCGGCATTCTGGGGCTTTTGCTGGCATCGCCGTTGTTGGTTGTGATTATGGTGCTGGTGCAAATGCTGTATATGCGCGACGTACTGAATGAACAGGTGAAGTTGCCTTGATGCGGTCAAACCAAGCTTACACCGCGCATCCTTACGGTTTAACTCAAAGGTTAGGAATGTCTGTTTGTCGAAATTAACCAACCATTCATCTGGCATCTTTGATCGGCAGGTCTTGGCCGAAGCCCGCATTAGAAGAAGGCTGGGCTGAGGTACGCAACTTAATGCATCGACGCGGCGCTTTTTAAAGGTAAGGTGGCCTGCCGACGAAAACTTGTGGAGGCCGTTATGAACAACTCAATAATATCCTGCGATTTACATGATTACCTTGAAATCGCCTGCCTGTATGGCTATCAGATCCAACTGACGCTCAATGACCAACGAATCATCGAAGGTAAGGCCATCGATACTTTAACGACTGCTGACAAGCGTGAATTTCTGGTTATTGATAACGATCATGGTCATGGCCAAAAAGAGCAGATTGAGCTTAATCAAATCAGAAAACTGCAAGTCCTAACGCCAAACGCTAAATTTTCAGAAGTTGTTTTTTGATGGAATGAGGGAAAGAACTTTTGTGCAGGCGGTCATCCGACAGAAGATTGTCATTTTTCTTTAGTCTGTAGGTCGGTGCTGAGTGCAATGAAGCCCAACAATTACGCATCGATGTGTTGGGCTTCATTGCATTCAGCACAACCTCCGCGCTCGGTAGGGTACGCATCGCGTACCATTTTTGAATTACGTCATAATCTCAATAAAGGTACGCAATGCGTACCCAACGAGACTGTGGCGGAGTGCCGGTAGGTTTCTCGTATTTAAATCACTATTCTCCGGCCGGTATTCGCCGATGAGAATATCGCCTCCACGACCCGAATATCGCGTAGCCCTTCCTCGCCAGGCACCAGCAGAGGTTGATTGTGTAAAATAGCGAAGGCATCGTCATCCATCTGTTTGGCCTGCTGGCTGTTCAGGAAGGCGTCTAATGTCTTGCCATCGCTGGTGGAACCGCGGATACCGTTATACGCCTGAAAGGGTTCCAACTGATACCAGCCTTTTTCGCAGTTCACGCGCAGGGAATTAATATTCCTAGCGAAGCTTGTCTGGCAATGCGCCCTGATGCCGCTGGGAAACTCGAGATCGAAGGTCATCGTTTCGTCCACATCCTTAAAAACTTCCGGGCGGGCCGTGGACTGTTGGGCGGTCACCGCAATCGGCTCTTCAGCACTGCAATAGCGCGCGGCCTGTAGCGAATAAACTCCCATGTCGTACATCGCACCTCCGCCCATGCTCTTCTCCTGCCGCCAGTGGTTGGTTCGATTGTAGTGGAAGCCGGCGGCGGCCGATATCGATTTTACAGGGCCATAGACTCTCTCTTTGCCGAAGCGGATCACTGCCTGGGTATTGGGCTCATGCTGCATGCGATAGCCGATCGCCAGCTTGACCTTGTTATCCCGGCAGGCCTTGATTATAGCCTCGCACTCATGGGCTGTCAGGGCCATGGGCTTTTCGCACCAGACGTGCTTGCCAGCGTTGGCGGCGCGGATGGCGTACTCCATATGCATGGAGTTTGGCAGCACGATATAGACAACATCGATGTCCGGGTTGTTGGCGATCTTATCCATCGATTGATAGTCATAAATATTCCGGTCCGGAATGCCATAGCGCCGTTTCCACTGCTCGGCTTTGGCCGGTGTCCCGGTGACGGTTCCGGCAAGATAACAGTGCTTCGTGCGCTGCAAGGCCGGGGCCAGAAGGTTAGTGCTGTACAGGCCCAGCCCCACCAGGGCGACGCCCAGACGATCCTTGGCAGGCCGGGCCAAGACATTGAATCGTGGCAGCGACAAGGCACTGGCGCCTAAAACCACTTGCTTGATGAATGTTCGACGTGTGGAAGTTTGTTGGTTCATAGAGGGTCCTCAACAATGAAGCGGCACTCACATGAGATTTTGCCTAAGGCGTCACGAATGACGATGGAAAGGGAGTAATTACGCTCCCATCAGAAACACTAATTTAAGTGGAAGGTATGAAAAAACCGGCAGCTTGTCAATTTTGACGGGCTTAAATAGCACTAAAAATCGTTTATAGAACACATGCCCTGAGGAGAGCCAAGGCTGCTCCGGTTTCTCAAAGTGCTAAAAAATTGTGTGTTGATAACACTTACCGGGCTTTTAAAATGTAGGTGCGATTAGCTTGCGTAATCGCACATTTCGAAGCCCACATTCCTCCGATTACGCTATCGCTAACCGGAGCTACGCGGGCTGTTGAGTGTTATACGCTATCCTAACCCGTTGTTGAACTCTATAGATTGCTACTTATGGTCTGTCGACTTATAGTCGTCATTCGCTGACAATCTTAATCTGATTAGTTAGGGCTTAAGAATGGTCAGAAAATCGAGCGACTCTCTCCGCGCTGTATTGGCTGAGAACATGAAACTTTTTCGTAGAGAAAAGGGTTTTTCTCAAGAAGAACTGGCCGAACTATGCGGTTTGCACCGCACGTACATTGGTTCGGTAGAGCGTCACGAACGGAATGTTACACTCAGTCCGTAGGTTGGTGCTGAGGCACGAAGCCCAACACATCGATGCGTAAATGTTGGGCTTCATTGCATTCAGCCCAACCTACGTGACTACGGATGTCATGTTCGTGCTCCTGTACAAGACGAGTAGATACCGTCTTGAAAGTCAACTTTAAATCGCATAATTGGCTTGATAAGGTTGACGAGTTTTCAAGACGCCAAAACATAAGTGCACCAGCTTACGCATGGCAGCCCCCAGCGCGGACATTTTG
>Ga0208631_100150_pt1 | contig 32884 bp, 30 predicted proteins | sample LakWasMet38_LOW7_2_FD_183878 | JGI IMG/M metagenome (GOLD analysis project Ga0208631, IMG submission 183878) | Freshwater sediment methanotrophic microbial communities from Lake Washington under simulated oxygen tension - Sediment Metagenome... | ecosystem: Environmental > Aquatic > Freshwater >... | reverse complement strand
AATGCGTTGTGATGGATCGGATCGGCATGTTCCAAGTCGGGGGCAATGACCTCAAATCCACGCGCGATGAAACCACCGCGATGGAGGCCTTCGAAAACAATCATGTCTTCGCCAAAGTAGCCGTCTGCGGGTTCGGTTCTCATGCGACTTCCTCCCCGCGTTCTGCCAAAGCGTCTTCCAGCATGTCCGCCGTGACCGTGAGTTGCTCCTGCAACCGATCATAGTCGGCGCGCGCCACCACGGATTGCTCACGCTTCTTCTGTTCGGCGTCCTTGTGGCCGGTCATCTCCCCAACCGGGCGAGCGTTCGCGCCAGAATGGCGGGCCGTTCCGAGACTCGCGCGGTGTGAGCGCACCGCCGGCTCGGGCGCGTCCGCCTCAGGGGCCAGCGGCGACCCAGCGGCAGCGAAGGGATTCGCCGGCCGCCGGGCGCGCGGGCCGAATTGGAAGGAGAGCAAGCCCGACTCGACCAACGTGGATTCGAAGAAATCGGTATCGTAGTGCTCCGGCTTGTTGTTTTTCAGCGTGAACACATACGTGACCGACAGCGCGCAGAGCACAACGCCCACCAGCAGGCACAACAGCAGCGATACCCCAAAGATCCCCCAGAGGAAGATCACCATCAGGATCGTCGCGCCCCCGGAGCCCAACAGATACCAGCCGGAGTTCCCGGTCATTCCGAGGAACTCGCCGGAGGACTGCGCGCCCTGATTGGCGTCGTGCTCGTTGAGATGCGTCGAGTGCATGGGACGCGGGACCGGTTTCGATCAGGGCGAGAAGGTGCCGACGTTGGAGGCTTCGATCCCCATGTTGCTCCACATCGTGCGCACGATGGCAAAGGCGAGCCCGCTCACCATGGCGCCCGCGAAGGCCCATTTGGCGATGGACTGCCGGCCCATCATCATGGCGACACCAGCCGCCACGATGCCGACCGCAGCGAACGTCCCGCTCAGATACATGATGATCGCGTTGCCCGCCTCCGTCGCGGTGCGCAGATCGACCGCTTGCGCATGGGCGAGCGTCGGCCAGGCCAGCATGGCCCCGAACCACGCCGCCAGTTTCTGCCACGAGCTGACCGGCGTATGCGGCCGGCTTTCCGAATACAGGTGCAGCGCCCTCATCATCATCGCCACACCGAGGCTGAACGCCACATAGGGCGTCAGGTGGACCCAGGTTGTCATATTGCTCTCCGTTTTTGATGCCGGCGCTTGTGGGGGCCGAATCCCGCCCGGTGTTTCTCCGCCGGTGAACAGCGGTGAAACCGGGCTGGCCTCCAAAAGGACCAAGCCGGATTGCGTCGCAAGGAACCGGCGCTACCGAAAATTCGGTAGGCCCCATTTTGGAACAGACACGCGACGAGTCTCCGCCACGCGCGGCGATGACGGCCCCCACTCCATGCGGGACCTCTCTGCGTCAGGAAGCGCGGGCTGCCAGCGCCGCTTTAACCGCAGCTTTTACGTTACCCAGGCAGCATGAACCTTGTGGATTACGAATCTCACAGGCGCAAAGATCGGCCTTCATTTCGGTGGCGATGCGCTCAACGACGGTGGACTTTCCCGAGGCCGCGATTTCCGCCCGCACCATTTCCGGCGTAAAGCCGAAGCAGTAGCACACGGGAGCGTGCTCCGCATCCTTCTGCGTTACCGGACGCCTCACATTATTTTTCGTCAAGGTAAGCCCGCCGACCGAAAAATAGACGACCTGGCATTCCGGCGTTCCACAAAAATAAAACGCCCCATGATTTACCGCCGTAAGAAACTCCGTGCGGACTTGATGTTTGAGCGTAAGCGTGGAAACCGGCCGGCCTGCCCGGTTGCATTGCGGGCAGAGCGCCCCGGTCTTTGATTGCGGGGCGGCCTCCGTCGCTGAAGCGCTCTTTCCGGGTGAACAACAATCGGACATTGCTAGAATGGGTTATTTGACCAGCTCGGCTTTGAATCCCGTGCCGTCGATGCGGGCAATCAGCGCGGCTTGCGAGATGATGGAAGGGTCGTAGGCGATTTCCGCATCCTTGGTCGCGTAGCGCACCACAGCGGAGCGAACCCCCGCGACACCCCGCAACGTGCCCTCAATCCCGATCGCACATGCCGCACAATCCATACTGGGAATGCGCACCCGGAGCACCGTTCCGCCGACGGCGGCGGTCGAAGCGGTGCGGGGCCGATCAGCCACCGTGCGCGCAGTCTCGGGAAATAGTGCGACTCCGGCGACGACTAGCGTGCAAAAACACAGAAGCATCAGCGGCCATCGCTTGGGTGGCAGCGTCGCACACGATGAGTCCGCGGCACACTGCATCCGTCGAGCGCGGATGGCCAAAACCCATGCGACAACCAGCAATCCCACCGTGACTCCCAGAAAAATTGGGCGCGAAGCCTCGAACCATCCGGCAGCGGCAAAACTCCCAAGCCCCAAAGCGACGGCGACCAGCGGCCCGATGCAACACAGCGAGGCCGCCAGAGCAGACAGGAGTCCGCCTGCCAGAATCCACGATTGCTTTGGCGGTTTCATAGACGCAGTTTACACCCTATACCCTAGTATAAGGTCAACTAACCATCATGACCATCGGAGAACTTGCCAAACAAGCGGGAGTGAACGTCCAGACGGTGCGCTATTACGAACGCGTAAAGCTGTTTCCCGCTACCCATCGGTGGCCGGGGTCCGGTTACCGCGACTTTGACGACGACGCGTTGCGGCGCCTCCGCTTCATCCTATCAGTCAAAGAACTCGGCTTCACCCTCCGCGAGATCAAGGAGTTGATTGATCTGCAAATTCTTCCCGGCGAGTCGTGCGCTGAGGTGAAACAATTGCTCGAATCCAAACGGGATGAGATCGACCGGCGAATGAAGGAAATGAAGCGTCTCCGCCGCAATTTGGATGAACTTGTTGAGGCGTGCCGTGCGCGCAGCACAGACGCGACCTGTCCCGCACTCTGGTCAATGATGACTCGTGCGGAAAAAGCACCGAAACGCTGAAATCGAACCACCGTATCCGACCATGCCTGAACGCGAACTAACGATTGAGGTTTTGTGCGAGCGCCTGCCGAGCCAATGCCTTCCTCACGGGCCAATATATCTCGGCATTCAAAAAGGCCGTGACGTGGCGGAGGTGGTCCCTGCGAGTCAAGGTCGAGCGGTATTTCATCCCACGTTTCGAGTCACAGCGGTCGACGGCCAACCGAACTTCCTTGGTCCGTATGCCCAAGGGAAGCGCGAAGAGAGATTCTTCTACCTTTCGTGGGGCACCAAGCCGGACGACGGCCAATTCGAAATGTTTCGCCGTCTCAAAGTTCATTTGTCGCACCTGTCTTTGGCCCGAGTCCGCAAAGCAGCCAAGCCAGGCGGTTCCCTTCGCGTGACGTTGGACATGACGGACACCTGCGGGGGTGCGCTTTGCGGGTCAGCTCGGGAGGGCGAGCGCGCTCAGTGGCACGGGTAGATTGAAATCATTCCCGCCCGAGGATGAGGACGCCCGGCTGTCATCGATCCAGGTCAAACTCGATTTGTCCGCGCCGCTTGTCCTCATTGCTAGCGAGCGGCTTCGCAAACCGAATCTCGACGGCGAACGTATCGGCTTCGTGCTCACGATCCGCTTGCAGCTCCGGTTGCGCGCGCACGCGCACCAAGGTGTGTTCCTCAATCGCCAGGAACAGGGGCGCGAGGTTGTGGCCGCGCACGATCACCAGCCAATCGCCGATCTCGATCTTGATAGTATCGGGTTCCGCGTAGTCCCAGCGCGCCTCAACATAGTGCATCCACGGCAGATTCCGGCGCTGATCCTTGCCATCGTCGAACGTGACGTGGCTCGGGTTCGCGCCCGCATCGAAATACAGCTTCGGTTTTCTGAGCGGAGCGCGTTCCATCACGCCTTCCTCCCTTCACTCTGAGCCATTGCGAGCCCGCGCAGCTTCCTGACGGTGCTGTGCCAGGCTTCCCGCACGCCGGCCCGCAGGCCGCGCGTGGCTCTCGGGGCAAGTCGCTCATCGAGTGTGAGCCGATGCCGGGCCATGAACTCCGTGGCCAATTCCCGGCCCGGATCGGGCCGGGCCAACCGGCTCAGGATTTGCGCCTTGTTGGAAAGATAGATGGCATGGGCGCCACGATAGCGGGTGTTGCCGACATAGAATTGGCGGCGCGCCAGCGCCCGCATGGCTACTTCACCCAACACCAGCAATGACTCCTCCGACGTGCTGCCCTGCGAACGGTAGGACGTGAGCGCGTGACCGTAGGTCCACGCGGCGAACGTGCGCGGCAACTCCCGCCCATCGGTGAACACGATGCGATCCGCTTTCGGATCGACCTTCGCCACCTCCTTGAAATCGCCGTTCGCAAATCCCGCCTCGTCTTCCCGCCCGCGAATCAAGAGCCGGTCGCCCACGGACACAGCGAGCGATTGCGCCCGGCCCACTTCGAACGCCGCCCGCTGCTTGCGGGTGATCTTCGCTTCGCGCCCCTTGGGACCGCGCACCCGCAGACCATCGGGCAGGACCGCGACGACCTCGGCCGCGACGCCTCGCTTGTAAAAGCGCGTATCCCGCGCGAACAGCAGCCGGTCGCCGGGGCGGTATTGGTCCCAATGGATCTTCTCCTCCTCCGTCCACGTGAGCGGTTTCACGGCCTCGCGGATGACTTCGGCTTCGCCCAGCAGGCCCGCCTGACGGAGCGCAGGTCGCACCTGCGCGTTGAAGCGCTCGATTTCCTCCCAGAACGGAATCACCACGAGCGTTTCGATCCCACGCACCCGATTGCTCACGTAATGCTCCGCCGCCTGGGCAAACATGGCGTTGTCGTCCGCCGATTCACGGATCAAGCCGCGCCGGTCGGCAAAGCCGAAGGCCTCGGCGACGGCTCCGGTGGCGAGAAGGCGGCTGAAGCGCCGGTCCGACTCGTTGCGCTGGCGCAGGACTTCAGCGAGCCGCACAACCGGCGTTCCGGAATGCCGGATGATGTTTCGGAGCGCGTCACCCCGCTGCACGCTGTAATGCTGTTTCGTGTCACCCACGAGCAGCAGCCGCGCGCGGACCTCGGTCGCGATCCGCGTGACCTGATCCAGTTGCTGCGTCGAAAGGAGCCCGGCTTCGTCGATCAATACAACCCGGCCGGCCGCCTGCGCCTGCATCGTTTCGCTGACGAGGAAGCGTTGCACCGTGTCCGCTTGTTCGAGGCCACTGGCCAGCATGGCATCCCGCGCCCGGGTGGTCGGGGCGAGCGGGAGGAAACGAGCGCCGCCGGCCCCGAGATGCGCGCGTTCGATGGCGGTCAACACGGTCGTCTTGCCCGTGCCGGCGTCGCCGATCAGGACGCTCAGAAAGTCCCGGCTTTCGAGCAGCGCGGTCGCGGCCGAACGCTGGCCGGCGGTCAGTTCTGGCGGAAGCTGCGTCGGATCGCCCAACGGGAAGCGCTGGTTGCGACCGGCGCGCACGCGCTGGACCGCCGCGTCCTCCTCGCGCCGGATGGGCCGCAGGCTCATCTCGCCGTCCTTACGAATCGCATCCGGGTGGACTTCGAGCGCCTCGCGCAGCTCGCGCCAGCGGTAGAAATCCGGGTGCAGTTCGAGCGCGGCATTCAGCACCTCACCCTCGCGGACGACACTGCTGCGCTCGTAAACATGGCGCAGCGCCGCTTCGAGGACCGACCGCGCGTTGCCGTGCGACCATTGCATCCGCGGTGCTTGTTGGCGTGCGGCGCGGACAAGACCGTCGAGGGCGCGTGCTTCATCGGCGTTCAACTCCGCGCGTTGCTTCGCTCGCACAGCCGGTGTGGAGATTTCGGTGAGTTTGTCCTCGCGCGATTCGCGGACGAGAATCTCGACCTCCCGCTTCGTCGGCTTGCGCCCCTTGTTCGCCGTAAACTCCTCCGCCAGGCGCTGCACCTGCCGGGTGCGCTTCGAGAAGCGCTCGCGCAGGTGCTCGACCCCGCGCACGGCAAAGCCCTTCGAGTTCATTTCATACGGTTCGTAGCCCAGCGACCGTAGCTGCGAGGCCAACTCGCGATACATGACCTGCCGCAGATACGCCGAGGCGCGCAACATCTCGACCGGTTGCAGCGCGAGCCATTCGTTGCGCGCGGCGTCCCACGTCGCATTCGCGAGCACCGCATGTCCGTGCAACTGCGGATCGAGGTCGCGACTCGCGTCATGGAAGAACAGCGCCCCGACGAAATTCCCAGTGAGGCGGAAGGCTTCCGTTCCGGCCGCTTCGCCGCGACGCTCACGCACCGCCGCGAAGCGCTCCATTTCGGCGAGCGCCGTTTTCACGGATTCCACGAACGCTTCGCGGACCCGCTCATCGCCGCCGACCATCGCCAGCACACTCACGTCCTTCGGTGCGGAGAGTTGCACATCGAAGAACGCGACTCGATTGGCCTGATCCCGGGCGGTGAGCGCTTCGCCGGTCCCCGGGTGCCGATTCTGCCGCAGGGCCTCGAATGGCTTGTCGTTGACCAGTCCTGTCAGCGCGAGCGCTCGGGCACCTTCGCCAAACCATTCGCCACGCACCTCTTTTTCGCCTTCCGACCAGTAATCATTTTTCCGCAGGTGATGCGAAAGGTAGGTGGCTCCGTTCCGAATGACTCCGACGGTGATCATGCCATCATCACGCCCGAACACGTCTCCCACCTCAACGGAGCGCCCCTCCCGATTCCGGGGTAGCAAGCCTACCGGTCACGCGGTAGTCCTCCGCTTCGTGGGCGGACATCAGCGGCTACGATGAGCCGGGAAGGTCGGCGAAAATCCCCCGCGCTTGTTTGGCCACAGACGCAATACCCTAACGAGTTCGTTGGGATCGGGCCGTCGAGCCTCCAAAGATCGGCCAAACGCGCGCGGGACCGGCCTAACTACCCTTTTTTCGGTAGGGTCGCTGCCTCGCGGATTCGGCGAAAGCGCGCTTCGTTTCCCGCACGATCGGTGATGAAAACGCTCCCGGCACCTCACGTTTTGATACGCCAATGGCTGCACGATCCGCAGGCCATCACGGTGGCTGCGTTCGCAGTTTCCGCCCTGTTTCTGGGCATCGCGGGATGGCTGATTCAGCGGAATCTTCGCCACAACGAGCCGGGGTTGCGCCTCCCGCTGGCGCTCCCTTTTGCCCTCGCGATCTCCACCTCCGGTCTGTTCGGGGCGATCCGGTTGCCCCCACCTTGGGGATACGTTGTCGGGGCCGTCCTGTGCGCGCTGGCGGGCGGATTATTCTACTACGCCGACCATCGCCGCTACGTGCGCGACCCCGCCGGCAAGGTGGTGGCGGACCGGTGGCAAATCGTGCTGGCGTTCGCCGGATTCAGATGGACGCGGGACAAGGCCAACCGGCACTTCTTCTTCTCCGGTGACACCGGTTCGGGCAAAACCTCCGGCATGAACGGCCTGCTTGCCGACCTGATGCGGCGCAATCCCACGCTCGGCGGCGTGGTCATGGCGAACAAGGGAGATGAGTGGTTTTACCTCGAATGGCTCGCGAAGAAGTATGGCCGCGAGCACGACATCATCCGCCTGCGTCCGCGGTTGGTCGGCGAGCCAGGCAAGGCAATCCACCGTCTGAACGTCACGGGCGACGCCCGGCTGCCGTTCACGACCCGCGCGCGGATTTTGGTCGATACGGCCGCCGCCTTGAATCCGAAAGATGAAAAAGGCTTCTTCAAAGTGAAGGGCGCCGCCCACATCGGGCGGGCCTTTGAATTGCTCGCCGACATCGGCCGGCCCACGACCGCGACCAACGCCTACGACCTGCTGACCTCGGAAAGGGAGCTGAAGGCGGCGCTGGAAAAGCTCACGGAACTGGAGCCGACCGAGCGCCGTATTCGCCTCGCCGAGACCTTGGAGCAGACCTACCTGAAGCACGAGGCGAAGGAGCAACGGGCCGGCGAGATCGGCACCTCCCAGAACTACCTCGAATACCTCGGCACGGCCGAGATCGCTGAAATTTTCAGCTCCAACGAGCCCGACACCTGCACCATGGCTGACGTCGATAAGGGCAAAATCTTCTGCATCGACGTGCCCCAGGACTACACCACGGAGCGGCAGTATGTGTTCACCGTCATCAAGCTTCTGCTCTACCGGCACGCCCTCCGGCGCTACGCGCTACCCCCTTGGCAGAAGTATGCGCTGAACCAGCTCGTCTATGTCGGCGACGAGTTCCAGAACGCCATCACCGCCAGTCACGACGGCACCAGCGACTTCAACGTCATCGACCGGCTCCGCGACTGCATGCTCATGTTGGTCGTGTCCGCCCAGGCCTTCGAGTCGTTGATTCCGCCTCAAACCAAGGAACAAGCCGAGGTTCTGGCCCTCAATCTTAAGAACCTCGTGATGTATCGGGCCGCGTCCGAGGTCGACGCTCTCCGGTGTGCGAATGCGCTGGGTAAACACTGGGTTGAGCGTGCCACCCGGACCGTGCATTTGGACCATACGGCCCACACGTATCAGCGGGTGGAGGAGTATCGGATCAAGCCGCACGAGTTCCGGAGCCTGCCCGACCACACCGCCGTTGTGCGTCACTGCACGAATGGCTTCAAAAAAGTCTCCCTCCGGCCATCCTAATCGCCTATACTACAATTTCGTTCGATGAACCCCCAAAAGAGCCCTGAAATCACCGTCCAAACCCTGCTCGCCCTCCGCAAGGAAGACGACGCCGTTCGGTTGATCACCGAGCGCCTCCGGGTGAAGGAAATGGGACCGGCCGACCACATCCGCACGAAGCACGAGGTGAAAGCCTTCGTGGAATCCGGCACCTCATCCTCGGCAGAAGCCTTGGTCAGGAACGCAAGCGAACGCAGGGAACTGAATCAGGCCATGGTTGCGCGGGTTACGCAGAGCCGTGGGCAAAGAATTGACCAATAGGCCAAATCCAAGCGGCGAGCCGCATAATTGGTCGCTCGAATAGGTCCTTGCGGTGTAGTAACTCGATAAAGGAAACTGCTTTCTGACTCGCCGCAGGTGAGCCTCGGGCCTTAGCATTTGCAGGAAGCTCCACCTGCAAACTCCTCGATGCCTGACCTTTTTTACAAGAAACAATTAGCCCGCAGGCGTCTGGGTATCGGCGCATCCACAAAATGAGTTCTGAGCGCCAAACTCGGCAGGAGAAAATTGACCTTCAATTGGGTCGTGCGGGTTGGGCGGTAGGCAGCCGGCAGCTGATCACAGAGCTCTTGATCGAACGAAATGCCGCAGTCGAAGAGCCTCCCGATACTTACCGTTCGAGCAACGAATTTGCCGACTATGCGCTATTCGATCAGCTCGGTCGACTGATCGCAATTGTTGAGGCCAAGAAATCAAGCCGTGATCCGCTGGAAGGCGAGCGGCAGGCGGCAGACTACGCTGATGCACTCCGCGCAAAGCACGGAACCGATCCGTTCGTGTTCCTAGCGAACGGCGACGAAATTTGGTTCTGGCACCGCAATCTTTACCCACCGCGGAAGGTTAGCGGATTCTTCACTGAGGAAGACCTGCTGCGCATCGCCCACCTTGACAAATTCGGCAAGCCGCTCACCGGCGCGATGCCCCTCGGCAAGATCATTGATCGAGCCTATCAAATCGAAGCGGTCAAAACCATCGCCGAGCGCATCGAGGCAGCGAAGCGCCGCTTTCTGATGGTCCTAGCGACCGGCACTGGCAAAACGCGCGTCGCCGTTGCACTCGTGGAGATGCTCCAACGCCAGGAGCGCATCCAGCGTGTGCTGTTTCTTGCGGATCGACGGGAACTCGTGAAGCAGGCGCTCGGAGCTTTTAAGGAGCACCTGCCAGGCTCGCCGCGAGCATGGATCGAAGGTGGCGCGATCGACAAGGATGCCCGGATCCACCTCGCCACCTACCCCGGTATGATGGGGCTATATCAGAAGCTCTCGCCGGGCTACTACGACCTGATCATCGCCGACGAGAGCCACCGGTCCATCTACAGTCGCTACAAGGGCATCCTCGATCACTTTGATGCCATCCAGCTTGGCCTCACTGCCACTCCGACCGACTTCATCGATCACAACACGTTTCAGTTGTTCGACTGCGCCGGGGATAGCCCCAGTTATTACTACGGTTACGACGAAGCCGTTCGGGACAAGCATCTCGTCCCTTATCGCCCCGTCCACGTCGCCCGGACTGGTTTTCAGATTGAGGGGCTGAAGCCAGGCGAACTTCCCGACGAGCTGAAACAGCAAGTGCGCGAGCAGGGTATTGATCCGGATCAGTTCAGCTTCGAGGGGTCCGAGCTTGAGCGGAAGGTCACCAACTCGGGAACGAATGACGCCATCGTTCGTGAGTTCATGGACAATGCGATCAAAGACGCCGTCGGCACCTTGCCCGCCAAAAGCATCATCTTCGCCGTATCTCACAAGCACGCGCTGGAGATCTACAAGAGTTTCAATCGCCTCTATCCCGATCAGCAGCGCCGCGGCCTGGCCAAGGTAATCGATAGTCAGATGGAGCGGGCGGAGAAGACCCTCGACGATTTCAAAAACAAGGATTTCCCCCGTGTCGCGATCTCGGTGGACATGCTCGACACCGGCATCGATGTCCCCTCCATCCGCAATCTCGTTTTCGCCAAGCCCGTCTTCAGCAAAGTGAAGTTCTGGCAAATGCTCGGTCGCGGCACACGCACATGGACCGATCCTGTCAGCGGCCAGAAAAAGGCCGACTTCCTTGTGATCGATCATTGGGAGAATTTTGACTACTTTCAGGTAAACAAGGACGGCCGCACGGGAGTCGTTTCAGAGCCTCTTCCTTCGCGGCTCTTCCGCCTGCGCTTGGAGAAACTCCAGATCCTCGCAGGCCGTGCCGATGCGTCGTCAGTGGCGCATTCAGTGCGCCAACTCCGTGACCTTGTCGGCACCTTGCCTTTGGAAAACATCAACGTCGCTCCGCTGGCGGAAGAAATTCGCTCACTATCACGGCATGACGAGCCGTGGCGGAATTTGACGGAAGAACGTGTCAATCACCTTACCCATACGATTGCACCCCTCCTGCGCTTCTCCATCGTGGGGTCCTACGACGAACTGCAGTTCGAGAATCTCACCGAACAGTTGGCACTCGCGTTTCTGAAAGCTGATTCCGGCGAGGTCGATCGGCTCCGCGAGCGCATAACCGAGAATCTGTCGCTGCTCCCAGCCAACATCGCGGAGGTTCGTCCGCACCTTGACGCGTTGGCCGCCGCGCAAACCGATGCGTTTTGGGCCAACCTTTCTTGTGCAGGCATCATGCGCTTGCAGGAGACCTTCGCACCGCTGATGCGATTCCGAAATCGGCGTCCGGCCGGCACGTTCATCCGGCTTTCACTGCCAGATGAAATCCAGCAGCGGCACTGGATTATCTTTGGTCCCGCAGGCGAGGGAGCATTCGCTGACACCTACCGCGCCCAAGTCGAAGCGCTCGTTAAAGACCTTGCTGGCGAGAATCTCGCACTGCAACGCCTCCAGCGCGGCGAGGACGTCTCCGCGGAGGATATAGCCTCTATTGCTGACGCCCTAAACGGTCCCGACCTCTTCGTCACCGAGGAGCGGCTCCGGGAAGCTTTTCATCAACCGAAAGCCAGCTTGGCCGACTTTCTTCGACACATCCTGAATGTTGCTGCGCTTCCCTCGCGTGAAGAGTCCATCTCCCGGGCCTTCGACGAATGGGTTCGCCAACATCCGGAGCTAACGGCCACGCAACTCACGTTTGTGCGCACGGTGCGCAAAGCGGTCATGCAAAAGGCCGAACTCGCTTCGCTCGACGCTCTCCGGCAGCCGCCGTTCTCCGCTATCGGCGACCCCGAAAAACTCTTCGAGAAGTCCGCCCTGAACGCTCTCCTCGATCTCATTCGAACCGTCGCCGCCTAATTCCACTTTATGCTATCTCCCCAACTCCGCCGCAAAGTTCACGACCTGTGGTCCCTCTTCTGGTCGTCCGGCCTGTCCAACCCCCTCGTCGCCATCGAGCAGATTACCTATCTGCTCTTCATCCGGCAACTGGAGGCACTCGACCGCGATCGCGTTTCGAAAGGGAAGAGCTCGATCTACTTGCTGGCTGCGGATGAGAAGGCCCAGCGCGACAAACTGGTCGCTGATTTGAGGCGCGAGAATCCAAAGCTCTCCTCCGACGAAATCGCAGCGAAGATCACGATTCCTGAAAGCTACGAGAAGTGCCGTTGGTCCTACATCCGACAGAATCCCAGCTTCCCGCTGCTTAACGACACCGTCTTCCCTTGGCTCCGCACGCTGGAGCAGCGCGTCGGTCCTGCCCAGAACGGCAACACCACGCTCGGCCGAATTTCCGGCCGACTGAGCGACGCCTACTTCATTCTCGACGTTAACAAGACCGATACCCTGAAGCGCGCGGTCAGCCTCATCGACGAGCTTTTCCGTGCACTCGATACCCGTTCGGTCAATTCCGACATCATGGGCGACATCTTCGAGTATCTACTCGAGGAGGTGAAAGAGTCGGGCAAGAACGGTCAGTTCCGCACCCCGCGTCACGTCATCCGCTTCATGGTGCAGTTGCTCAAGCCCGAGCTGGGCAAAACCATTCTCGACCCGGCCTGTGGTTCCGGTGGCTTCCTCCTCAACTCGCTTCTTCACTGGAAAGCGGAGCACACCGACAAGGACGTGCTCCGCTTGGAATGGGACGGCACGCCGCACGACGTCCTACCCGTGTGGCCCGCCGGTCAGCAGCTCAATTTCAGCTCGCTGTTCCACGGCTACGACAACGACCGCACGATGGTCCGTATCGCGTGGATGAACCTCATCCTTCACGATCTCGACTCACCCGAAGTCCACCAGCTCGACGCGCTCAGCAAGCGCCTCAAGGACGACCAAAGCGGCACCTACGACTACATCCTCGCCAATCCGCCTTTCACCGGAAGCGTTGACGAGGGAGACCTCAGCGAGAACCGCCAGCGTTTCCCCCGCGAGGGCAAGTCGCCCATCACCACAAAGAGCGAGCTACTTTTCGTCTGGCTCATGCTCGACCTGCTCAAGATCGGCGGCCGAGCGGCGGTCATCGTCCCAGATGGCGTGCTCTTCGGAAACACCAAGGCCCACCGCGAACTACGCCGACAGCTTCTTTTCAAGAATAACCTGGAGGCGGTCGTTTCTCTTCCGGCCAACATGTTCCAACCCTATTCAGGGGTTAAGACCTCGATTCTGCTTTTTCAGAAAGCCAGGGACCAAAAGGAGGAAGTTGCTGCCGGCGCCGATCCGCAGACCCGCGAAGTTTGGTTCTACGAAATCACCGACGAGGCATTCTCTCTCGATCAGCGCCGCAAGGCGCTCTACGGCCAGGACAACGACCTCTGCGATGCCCTGGTAAAGTTCGGCGCGTGGAATCGCTACCGTCAGGGCGAAACGAGCAGCAAGGCCGCAGCCATTGCGAAGGACTATCACCAACCGGATTATTGGGAGGAGCGCTGGCGCAGCGTCGATGATGACTTCCTAAAGATCTTCCCCGAGAAATCCGGAGATAAGGGCCACACCTATCCACTCCACGAATTGTGGCCGAAGGACTTTCCTTTCGATACGGTCGATAAACGCGGCGCACGCCAATATGACGACGCCGTGCTCGCTCGCGTCCGTCCGAAATTCGAGACCGCGTTGCGCACACTCGTCGAAGGCACCGTTCGCCACGTCTACGCTTCGGCCAAGACTCCCGACACGGAGAAGGCCCTCGTTGCTGCTGAGAAAGCCGTGAAGGCAGTGAGCACCCAATTGACCAAGAAGGTCCGCGACGATGGCGTTCTCGACCGCGACTTTGACCAATTCGGACAGAACGCTCTGAAGACCGTCCTCAAAGAGGTTGCGGCCAAAGTGAAGGAGTGGACGGCAGCTGTCTCCGTGCCTGACAAAAAGCCGAAGACCGCTCCCGCTGAACCGGACGCGAACGAGGCCGCCGAAGCACTCAAGCCTCTCCTTACTGAATTCGCCAAACTCGATGGCTACAACGTGTGGCGCCGCGGTGTTGCCTCGCCAGTGAGAACGGGAAAGCTCGTCGCCACAGAAACCGGCGATTCGCAACGCGTGCCGACTCTGCTTAGTTGGATTGCTCCCGTTCGTGAGTGGGCCGAGCGGGAAAGCTGGGGCGAAGACCCCGAAACCAAACAGCCTATCGCCAAACCCACCCACAAGGACGGAACCCTCGACCCCGAATACTTCGCGTGGCTTCGCGACACCCTCAAAGTCTTCGCCGATGACGGCGCGGTCAGTGACGAATTCCTAGACCGGCTCGATCCCGATTGTCTGGAAGCACTCGAGTTCAACCTGTCCGCTGGTCGCCACAAGCCGTTTGTCTTCGATGCCGGCCAGCATCGTCCGCCCGCCGCACTGATCGGAGAGCTTCAAGCGATTCACGGCGAAGTGCAGACACGTCTCGGGAAACTGCTCGCGATGATCGAGGCCAAATAATGGAGCCGAATCTCAATTCTCTTCCCTCAACTTGGCCGCTTGTCCCTCTGGGGGCTATTTGCCAAGTGGGCGCGGGTAACGGGGCACCGCAAGGCGACACCTATTTCTCAGGCGGCATCCATCCATTCGTCCGAATGCAAGATGTAGGGCGGACAACAACTCCCTACCTCACGACCACCGTAGATCGACTAAACGACCTCGCTATCGAGAAACATACCCTTCGGCTCTGGCCCGCGAACTCTCTGTTGATTCCAAAAAGCGGCGCTTCCGTTGCCCTCAACAAGCGTGCGTTGCTGCGTGAGCCCTCGTATGTAGTTAGCCACCTTGCAGTGCTTGTGCCCGGAGCGCTGATTGATCCCGAGTATCTCTACCATCTATCACGCACACTGGATATGATGAGGCTTGCACTCGACCCGGCATATCCGTCTTTGCGCACATCCGATCTAGCAAGGTTGCGCATTCCCCTTCCGCCCCTGAGCGAGCAGCAGAAGATCGTGCAAATCCTGCGAGAGGCAGAGGATATTCGCAGCCTCCGCACCGACGCCGAGGTGAAAATCACCGAACTGCTCCCCGCTGCATTTGAAGAATTTTTTGGCGATCCTGTGAACAATCCGAAAAAATGGGAGATCCAGCCTTTAGCCACCGTTATTAACGGCACCCCCAAGAATGGTCTCTACAAGCCAGCTGACCTCTACGGAGAGGGAACGTCCATAATCCGGATTGGCGACTTCACAGGTGGTATTCTCAGGACGAGCAAGAACCTCCAGCGAGTTCGTATCGCCGACGATGAAATTGATCAATTTGGAGTAGTGAACGGCCAGATACTCATCAATCGCGTCAATAGTATTGAGCATGTTGGAAAGAGCCTTCTGGTCGCGTCGCTCACTGAGCCCACCGTTTACGAGTCCAACATGATGCGACTCGAACCAATGAAGGAGAAAGTGCGCCCTGAGTTTCTCATTGCTTGCCTGCAGCACTCATCGCTCGTCGCCAAGCTTCGCGCCAAAGCCAAGAAGGCTATCAACCAGGCCAGCATCAATCAGACGGATGTTCTGACCCTAAGTATTCCTGTTCCACCACTAGCAGCCCAAGAAGCTTTTGCTGCTCAGGTAGCACAAAGTGAGCAAATCCGCATTCTCGGAGAATCCTCTCTGCGGGCAGAACGGGCGCTAAGCGCGTCCCTTTCAGCCTATGCATTCTCGGGGCAGCTAACCGCCGACTGGCGAGATATCCATGCCGACAAGTTAACCATCGAAGCCCGCGAGCGCGACGCCGCTCTGAAGCAAACTGGGGCGTCTTTTACGCGTTCTCGCCGTGCCACAATTCAAGAGGAGAAGAGCATTTGGGAGATGCCTACCGACGGGATCTACGCGGACCTCAACCGCGAGCAGCGCGATCTTCTTTTCCGCATCGGCCAGCGGGTCGGCGGGGTGGACTATGCGCGCTACTTCACCGCCGAAGGTCTGAGCAAATCGATTGACGGTCCACTCCGCCGGAATCCACAGGCCATCGAAGGCCATCTTGCCGTCCTCGCTGCCCGTGGTCTCATCATTCCGGTCAGCCGCGAAGAGCAGACCGAGGACACTGGCGAGTTCGTCTTCGGTAACGCCTACAGGCTGCCTCGTCGCGACAAGGTCGATCACCTAACCGATGAAAAGGGCGTCCGGTTGACCGACGAGAAAGGCGACGGCCTCACCACGGAGGAGATTCCCGGTGACCGCGCCCGAGCGCGCGAACTCGCGCGGCTTGCCGCGCAATTGGAGAAGGAACGCTCGCTGTCATGAGGCTTCGCTACCTGCATCTTCCCCGCTGCGGTCCACTCACGGACACTGCCGTAGTCTTCGGCCGCGAGGATCTCATCGCCCGGACCCTCAACCTGCCGCGAAAGGGATCTCTAAACTTCGTGGTGGGTGTGAATGGCAGCGGCAAGTCGTCCTTGCTGCGTGCGGTGTATCGAGCCTTTCGAGCGTTGAAAAGTCGCCAGGCTCCAAGCATTCCGCTGACTCTCGCATGGGACATCGCCCCTTCGGACGAAACCGTCACCGCGTTTCTCCACATCCCACAGCACAAGGACGAGAAGCCCTATTTCGTCGCCCTGAAACAGATCCCCGTGAACGCGACCAAGGTGTATTGGGAACGCCTGACCGAATCTCTGAAGAGCGATATGGGCACCATTGACGTGGTGCAAAAGCCGGATCGTGAAGATCCCGTCCGCGGCTCATATCTCCAGGCCCATTTGCCCAAACGCCTCATCGCCTATTCATCGGGTGCCATTGATCCGTGGGCGCAGCTCGACCACCCGGCTTTTCACCCTAAGGACGAAGACGAGGGGCAATATGAGACCGAGGAGGATCGCCCGCCCGGCTGGAGCATGGACTTGGAATGGGAGGAAGAGCAGCCAATCCGTATCTCCAACGTGCTTACCCGCTACGCGCTGAAAGGCAGCGGCACAGCGCAGTCCCTTCCCGGCGCGGGGCAAGTCGGTGAATTGAGCAGTGATACCGTCGAGCGACTCCGTCAGGAGCTGGGCCCCCTTGAAGAGATTCGCCGAAAAGTGTTTTCAAACCGGATGCCCCGCACGGAGCGCATGGAGGAGTCGTATTTTCGGATCGCGCCGCCGCACCTCCGTTACGCCGGCATCACGATGGCGCTTTACCAGGCAGCGAAGGAGCTGGCTGGACGCACCGCCGATCATCAACGCCAAGCGCTCCGAAACCTCTTCCTGAGAAAACTTGGCCGGGACGGAGTCGCGCCTGACGACGGACGCAGGGTGCTTACCGAGATCGATTGGTTCGTTCCGACCCATCTGAGCCTAACCTATCGCGACGCCGACGACCGCGTGAGCCCGCGCCAGCATCAAGAGCTTCTTTGCCTTGTCGCCTTGGCCGACGAAGTCATCGCCCAGCCACGTGGCCGCATGCGGGCCATCATCTCCCTCGGCGCATCCGACCGCATCAGCCTCACCGACAAACTCAAAGACGCGTTTCGCTTTGGCATCCCCAGCAAGACCATCGAGTTCATTGCCGAGCGGGTGGATGGCTGCAAAACGGGCGCCGAAGCTGTTCTCCGCATCTTCAGTGAAGACAAGGACATCGACTCCACTCCGATGGACGTGTTCACGCGACTCCGCGATTGGGAGCGCACCGGCTTGCTCGAAGACTTGTCGCTTACACTCCTACGCAACCAGCGTCCCCAGGCGTCCGACGGGACCCCGGATGATGTCGTCGTGACCTACGACCAACTCAGCGACGGCGAGCAAATGCTTCTCGGCCGGATGGGCCTGCTCTTCCTGCTACGCGGTCAAGACGGGTCGCTTCTCCTCCTCGACGAGCCCGAGACTCATTTCAACGACGTATGGAAACGTGAGATCGTCGAAATGGTCGACCTGGGCCTGCTCAATAGCACTCAGGCCAACGTCGTCGTCGCCACGCACACGAGCATCGCGCTGACCGATGCGTTTGCAGCGGAAGTGACAGTGCTCGACAAGACGGACGGACAAACAGTCGCACGCGGAGTCACTGGCGGACTTTTCGGAACCGATCCTGGCGAAGTCACCATGAATCTTTTCCGTGCCGACAGCAGTATCGGCAGTCGCTCAGTTGATCTTCTCGAAAAGCTATTGAAGGCCGATTGGAAAGGACGGGAACAAGAACTTGAGTCGGTCCTCGCCGTCTTGGGCAGCAGTTTCCATCGCGCAGAACTTCGCGCGATCCTCAAGCAGCTCCAGAAAACTCCCAATGGCACTGCATCCTCTTAAGCTTCCAAAGAACGCTGCCTACCTTTTTGGGATAGTGGTGCTTCAGAAACGCCTCCTGAAGGCTTTAGCAGATCCGGAATTGAATTTTAGTGAGGTCAATACCGCTTGGGTTCAGAAGTTGTGGCGCTGCCTTGACGGCGAATGGGTGAGGAAGTTCTGCCTCGGAGGACAAGAGGCCCGCATTCAAGAAATCGCGAAAGCGAGTCCTGCAGCGAGAGAGGCGCTTTACGCCGAGTTTTGCCGGCAGAACAGGGTTCCTGTATTGTTAGCCGCAGGGGGGGATTTTCGCGATCTGAGCATATTGACTGATTTCAACGCCGAGCTGACGAAAGCAGTCACGGACTTTTTCAAGGAGTGCTACGCGCTACTTGGCCAAGCGAGCAGAACAGGCGGCTACGCCGCCCCGGGTTCTCGGTCGCTGACCAAGCGAATCTATAACGAAGCGTTCCGCGAGAGCTACCCCACAAAGATCGTTTGTCCTTACTGCGACGGCGAGATCGGAACAGCCGAGTTGGACCACTATTATAGTAAGAGCCACTTTCCGCTAATATCCTGCTCCCCGTGGAATCTGGTTCCAATCTGCAAGAGTTGTAACGACACCACAGTTGCGAAAGGTGACCGTCTCGCCCTCACGCCGGGACCACCTCGGTCCGCAACCGAGTGGCTCCATCCTTTCAGCAATCCAGCTTCAAGAGCAGTTCAAATCCGTCTGACTGGCAACCCGCGTCAGTCAGTTCCTGAACTGCACTCGCCTGATCCAGCCGAGCAACGTCGCCTCAACAACCATGTCTGGTTGATGGATCGACTAGATGACGATCAGCCGTATCGCTACCTTTCCAAGCGTTGGACAACATCAGCAGCGGCGCACTTTGACGTGCTGGTTCGCAGGGTAAACAAACGGAGGGGACCATCAAACACAGTTCAAAGCCTCGTCCAGACGCAGCTCGACGACCATGAAGATTCTCGGGGCGAAGCGGCATCGGCGATGGTCCACTCAGCCGTGTGTCGCGCCATTCTTGAAGGTCGCCCTGAATACCTCGAAGAGTTTGCTACACCCAACGCGCCCGGGCTCGCTCCCCAATAGGCCGAGCAGCTTGGTCCTCGTTCATACCATTCCTCCCATAATCCCCAAGGAGCATGAGCCTAACTGAGCTAAGGCCGACGCAACGAGAACTGGTGTATGACCTGGTGCGGGAGGCTGGGCTGGATGTCAGCGATTGGAGCAACTACAAGAAACCATCTGTTCCAGCCGCTAACCCGCGCTACTGCTACGACTGGGCTTTCGAGGGCGAAGATCGCGTGGTGCTTTGCCTGTGGTATGCGGAGATGCAGGAAGACGAAGCCGGCATTTTCCAAGCTCTGAACTACCGGGCCATGAGCGCATCCCGGCGCAATTGGAGCGCCACGCAACGGCTTCGAGCTGGTCGCATGGACCACGCCATTCAGAGGGCGAAGAACCGCCGGCTCCCGGTCCGCGTCATCGTCGTTGATGGCTCACGACGTGGCGACAATGAGGAACGCGCCTCGAAGGTGGAGCGTCGTCTTCTCGACACCGTCCCTTGGTTTGTTGCCTCCTACGACGCGGACGGGAACTGCCGACTGGAGCGCGGCAAACAGCTCGAAAAGAGCGATCCTGCTTCAGTCGTTGAAGAAGCGGGAACTGACCGATTTGCTCGAATCGCATTCAATTCCTCCGGGTGGCAACGCCCGACCGGAGAAGCCGGCGCGCAGGAATCGAGCGAGACCTACAACGCGCAAAACAGCTTTGGCCACGAGGACTGGCTATTTCGCGCCGAATGGGTCTTGGACGGTTGGCGTTATGCGTTCATCCAAGGGTTGAACAAAGGGCGAGAGTCCTACGTGGGCCAGCCGCTCAACGTCACCCTCTACACGATTCAGCCCGACAAGAAGCGACGCCTAGTCGCGACGATTTACGGCCTCGAAAGCCTCAGTAACGAGCAGGCTGACGATGCACTCGCTGCATTTCGGGAGAAAGGTTGGCTCAAGACCATGCAGGATGAAGTTCGGACCATTGGAGGTAAAGCGGAAGCACTTGGAGCCCCGGAATGGTCGGCCCACGTTCTGAACGTTCGGTTCCGCCAGGCTGGAGTGGATATGCACCCGCTCGGAACTTATCTCGACGACGACGAATGGCTCCGCAAGCGCCACCGCTATATGCTCTACAAGTTGGAGGGCTCAGATCGGGCAAGAATCGAGCAGGCGTTTATTGGCCGACGCGGCACGCAAAGCGCCCCGGCCGCGAGCCCGCTCTTTCGCCGCGGCACGAAGCCCACTTCCTACACGCCTGAGCACGCCCGCATGCAGACCAAATTGCTGGCAGAGCTTCAGGCAGAATACGGCAAGGACTGCGTATGGCTTGAGACTGATTTCGTTGATGCACGCGTCGAAAACGACAAGGAGCTGATCTTTTTTGAAATCAAATCCGACCTCGATCCGCGCGCAGTGATCCGACAGGCGCTCGGCCAAATCCTAGAATACGCCTACCACCCGATCCGCGAAGGACGACGGCCGGACCGCTTAGTTATCGTCGGCCGCACGCCCTTGGCGGCCGACGACAAGGTTTACTTCGACTGCCTTCGCGAAGAGTTCGCGCTTCCGCTCAGCTATCGCGTAGTGACGCTCTGAACCTTGGCAGGTCGAAGGCGCGCACGGTGCCCAAGGCTCAGTTCAACGGAATTCCCGCCCACATTCGGCGGATCTCTTTCAACGCAGACTCGAGCTGGGTGTCGCGCACCTTTCCCAGTCGATGACCCTCGATCACCTTCTTCGAATAACAATCGACCAATCGCGACTCGGTTGGATCGAACGACAACCCATCGCCGGCTTGGGCGACCCCATATTTCAACAGCAGCAGCAAGATAATTTCGGACTCGTCTTCGGAAACCTTGCTCTTGGAGAACCGAAATTTCGTGTAGCAGAAGGACCGATCTCCCGAACAAACCGTGCTGATCTCGGGCCTAACGCTGACCTGAACCCCGTCGAGTTCGATCACCGCGCCGCGCCGAATAATGCTATGCGTTCCAGCCGGGGGGCGCGCGTCGGGAGCGATCTCACAGAAGCGCCTGAGCATTTCGGCGTTGTTGTTGAACCGGGTGACTTGGTTGCGACTCACTGCTTCGCGCGACCGTAGCTGATCGGCGGAAGCCCGGAGTGCGCGAACGTCGTATTGGCCGCCTTTGAACGCGCCGAGCACCGAGTTTTGAGCGCTCTGGTAGTAGGGTGCTCGAAACGGATTTCCGTTCTTCTGATCTCGCAGAATACCCGCCTTCTTCGCAGGCGAAGCGAACACAAACTCGCCGAGCTGGTTCGATGAAATTCGCGGCCGATCCTGAAAGGGTGGAGGTTGGTTCATAGTGGGCCGAGGGCTTTGCCTTTCTCAAAAATCGCCGCGCCAAGTCCCATGTGGTATGAGCCGTCAACCTCGACCTCACCTTCGATGGCCAATCTTTTTATTGTGATGGCAGCCAGGGCCTCATCGTCCATGGGAAAGAAGGCACCCTCGGGTTCAGAGAACAGGAAAAAGTCCCCGAAGTGCGCGTTGCAGTGGGGACAGATGTTCATGAAATAGTCCGCATCCGCCATGCGCGACCGGCGTTTCTCATAGTGCGGGTGGACCGCTCGAATCATGTTGAACAGGTTATCGGGCAAACCCGAAACGTTGCTTACCAAGATAGGTTCCGATTCTTCGGACTCATCTTCACCGTCGTCTGAGAACTTGGAGCACGAGAGAGCGACGACCGGCGCGACTTTCCCGCATCGGTAACAGGTCTCCCTGCTGGTCAGCAGGTAGATCGGGGCAGTGAGGCGAAGTTTTCCCATGATGGCAGTGAAGAGCCTAGCGCTTTCGGAGAACCACCCACGCGACGCCAATGAACACGACAATCGCAACGACAGCGCGTAGCTGATCGCTAAACGGATGTCCGATCACCACCTCGTTTGCAGAATGCTCACAGTTGTTGCTGATTGGATCGTATTCGCGCGGCCGTGAGAGCTTGGCGCGGACTCGGCCAATGACCGTCAAAGAATCGGCGTTCTTGGGCTCAATCCGAACGGGCTCCCCTTGGGCAAATTCCGCCACAGATGAGATGTGCTCACCCCGGCCAGGAGCATTGTGGAAGACCGCGCCGCCACCCATCCATACACCAACGTGGGTGACGCCGAGAAGCTTCGGGCGGAGCAGGAAATCGCCGACATTCAGAGCATTCATCGGCGTAAATTACTTTTTGCCCCGGTTGTAGGGGCGCTGATTGGTCGGAGCCAACGAGACGCCCTTTTGCGATGCCTGGGTGTAGATCGCGCTCTCCGTCCGGCCTATCTTGAGGCCGATGACGCGGGTTGGAGTATTCTGTGCCGCCAAATTTTTGAGTTGGGCGACGTCTTTGGGTGTCCAGGCCTTTCCGCTGTTTCGATCACTGAGTGACATGGTGTTTGTAGTTGATGGTTTGTCTTTGCTCCCGCCCGAAAAGCGGAAGGGTGGTTTGCAACCTCGATAAGGTTCTTTTTAAGGAACCTAGTCAAGCCTTTTGGTTTGCTATCACGAACCTCGGGGCTAATTTCGTTCTATGGCACACCTAGGCGCGAAAATCCGTGCCCTCCGAACAAACAAGAAAATCACCCTTCCAACGCTCGCGGAGCGTGCGGGCATCTCGAAGGGACTGCTGTCGAAAATCGAGACTGACGAGACAAGTAACCCGTCCGTCTCGACGCTCTACAAAATTGCGGAGGGGCTTGAGCTGACGATCGCTGAGATCCTCGGAACCGAACAGCTGACCGTGAAGCGCGTTGCTCCCGATGAACACGCTGACTGGCGTAAAAAGCTCGCGGCGGCGTTCAAGGGTAAGGAACTCGACCCTGACATCCTAGGCGCGATGCAACTCCTCCGAAATCGCAAGGCGACCAAGGCGGACGACATCGAGCACTGGAAGTTCCTCTATACCAGTATTGAAAAGAGCTTTAAGGACTAACACTCGTCGGCTTAGCTTCGCGGTATGTCCCAGCATGCCACCGCCAAGCACCCTTCGGTTGCCGCGTTGCTTCAAAAGTATCCTGGGAAGTCCGATCCAAAGGAGGTTATCCGAGACCTGGCACGAGCCAAGGTGGCTCATGCCAAGCTCCACGGCTGGAGCGGGCCTCCGTTTTGCGCCAAAGTGTTCGCCAGCATTCTCGGCATCAGGTGCAAAGAGGTAAGCCACGATATCGGGGGCGACGGCCGACTACTCGTTCAACGAAACGGCAAACCCCTCATCGAATTCGCTGCTGGCCGTATGCCCGAACGGCAGCGGTTCACGATCTTCCACGAGTGTGCCCATACACTCTTCCCCGACTACGGCGTTTATAGCACCGTTCAGCATCACGCGCCCGAGAAGGCACAGCCCGATCCAGACAGAGAATTCGAGAACCTTTGCGATGTAGCCGCAGCCGAGATGCTCTTTCCGCAAGAGGATTTCGAGCGTGACCTCCTACAGTTGCCTCCCACTGGTCTCCAGTCCGTCCATACGTTGCGAGCGCGATACGAAGCGTCGATTGATGCCACAGTCTATCGCACGCTCAGCTTCGAAACCCGCGTGCCGCTGGCGGCTGTATTCCTGACAGACCAAAAGAAGCACTTCGAGGGCGACGGACCACTTTGGGTCAACAGCCTCAGCCGTAACACCCGATTCAGACCGTTTATCTGGCCCGGCACAATCCCTCCTGACGACTCCGTGGTTCACACATGCCTACGCAGCGGGGAAGACAGCCCAAAATGGGTTCGTGAAACTTGGACCGTGAAGGGTGAACCCAAAACGTGGTTAGTGCAGGCGGCGCGTCTCCCGGTGATTCCGCAAACTCCCTCGTATCCCAAAGTCGTCGTCTTGGTGACGCTTCCATCGTAAGGAGAAGATCATTTCCATGCCTCGACGGGGAAAGGCCTTTCCCCGCGGTCGAGTCTGCGTCTCGACCTCCCCATTCTAGCGGGGACACCCCGCAACGCCCCGACGCCGGCCAAGGCCGGCTTGGTTAGCGCGAGCGGGACCGGCCACCGCTCCGGTGTTCCGCTCCGACTGCGGCTCCGGCCACTCGTTGCGGACGGAGACGGCTTGGTTGTTCGCCTCACCGCCCGCGATGCGGGCACCCGCTGAGTCTCACCCATCGCTTCGCTCCGGGCTGTTACGCTCCGCTTCACGACGCCATCTCCGTGCTGCCGCACTCCGTCCGCGCTCAGGGCCGCCTCTGGCGATTCGTCGTCCGAGCACGACCATTCGCCAGGATCGCTCCCGGTCGCAGGCTCTCCGGTCGCGACACCGGCGGCCTTGCCGCGCTCCCGCCGGCGCCGACTCCTTCCTCCACTCACGGCCTGTCGCCTTCGCTCCGCTCCCACACCTGCGCGCCGTCCGTTCCCACTCGACCCGAAGGGTGACGCTCAGACGCCGCTGGGCTGCCGATGCTCGCTCTCGTTGCACCGCTCGCGCATCCGTAGTTAGCGAAGCCTGTCCCCTGTGGGCTGCCTAATTGTAGCACCTGCGCCGGCTGGCGGTCGGCGGCGCGAGCGCCTTCGCCCGTCCACGCCTCAAGGTATTGCTCGCTGCGCTGCGCTCCACCTTGCGCGACGGTGCTGATCGTCGGCATCCCTCCGGGGCGGCCGATTTTCGGTTCGGCTCGGGTTGGGGTCCGCGTGGCGCGGCCCGCCACTATGCGCCCTCGTTGGGGCGCTCCAGAACAAGGAAAGTTATGAACTCGATTGAATCCGTTCCCGTTGCTCCCGCTCGCGTCTTCAAGGCGCTTACGTCCGATGACCTCCGCCGCTGCGCTCCCTCGATCTTCGCCGAGCACGCCCGGCCGGGGGTGTCGTCCCGCTACACGTTCGTTTCCACCCAGCAGGTCGTTGCCCTGCTTGGCGCGGAGGGTTGGGAGCCGGTGAAGGCTTCGGAACAGCGGGTCAGGTTGGAGGACCGCCTCGGTTTTCAGATGCACGAAATCCGCTTTGCCCGGCGGGTTGACCTAGAGGCCGGGGCCTTTCAGGTCGGCAACACCCGCCCGGAAATGATCCTGCAGAACGCCCACGATGGCAGCCGGGCCTACCGCATCGACGCGGGCCTGTATCGGTTGGTGTGCCGCAACGGTCTGACCGTAGCGGATGCCGACTTTGCCCATGTCTCGATCCGGCACGTGGACGTTTCCGCCGACGCCTTCGCCAAGGCGGCGCAATCCGTGGCCGAGAACACACCTCGCGCGCTGGAGGCGGTGGCCAAATGGCAGGGCGTGCAGCTCCCGCAGGCCACCCGGGTGGAGTTCGCCCGGCGCGCGGCGGGCCTTCGTTGGGATGCCGATCAGCCGGTCATGAAGCTCCTCAGCCCTGAGAAGCTGCTGACGCCGGTGCGCTACGGCGATGCCGCCACGGACCTCTGGACCACCTTCAACGTGGTTCAGGAGCACCTGATCCGGGGAGGTGACCGCTACATGGGTTACACCGCCGACATGGGCATCCGCCGCAACCGGACACGTCCGGTGGGTGGCCTGAGCGAAGGCCAAAAACTCAACAAGGCGCTCTGGAGTCTCGCGAGCGAGTTCGCGAACAACTGAGTCCCACACGGGGAGCGGCCTGCGGGCCGCTCCCTTTCTTTCGGGAGGCCTGATCCCCTGTTTCCGGTAGGCGCGCTCGCGTGCCAGGCTCACGCGAGCCGCTTCAATCAGCGGCGCCGGTCAGCACGACGCTGACCGGCGCATTCACAATCCAACGAAAATCACCATGAACAACGGCACCTCCGAAGCGCCCACCACCGCACGCACCCCCCGCACCACGACCACCACCGACGAACTCGACACCCTCAAACGCGAGCTGATGAAAGCCGAGGTGCGCCTCGCCAAAGCCCGCGCCACCGTCACCACCGCCGAGATCGACATCAAGGTTCTGAACACGCGTTTGAAAGCCGTTGCCCGATAGCGCGGGTTACCTTCGCAACCAGAAGCTACTACAGCTCAGCGGAAAGCCGCATCGGGGAGATTATACCACGAGCAGCGACGGTTGGCCACACGCGGCTAAGGTATTAGCGCAGCGTCCAAGGTCAGAGGTTGTGACAGCATCGTTGGCACAGTGGGTTCCGCGGCATAGGACAGCGCCGTAACCAGCGTCAGCCCCAGCAGAGCCGGACGGGTGAATCGGAATAGTGAAGGCATGTAAAATATTCTGGGCGAAGGGATGCGCATAATTCGAAATACTGGATTCTACGGCCTTAAGTGTTGGCGAAACCAGCTTACGGTATCGTCGATGTAGGCGTGGGGCAGAATATGCCCACTATCAAAGAACTTGAGCTGCTTGGCTGTGCCGGGCACGAGAGCGACCAAGCCGGCCGCCTCTTCGACTGAAAAGTAGATGTCTTGGCGGGCCATGAGAAACAACAGTGGTTTGCCATCCAGTGCGCGGGCATCGATCTCCGGAGCAATGGCAGCGAGGCGCGCGCGATGAGGGGAGAACACCGTGGTCGGTTTGATCATCGGTGGCGCAACACAAATAACGCCAGCCTTGAGGCGGGGTTCGGCGGCAACCAGGTTTGTCGCAGCGACACCGCCCATGCTGTAACCAAAAACGGCGCTGTGGCTTGAGCTGATTTCGGTTCGCGTGTTTAGATAATCAAGCGCCCGCCGGTAGTCGGCGGTCGTCCGAAAAATGAGATCTCTAAATCCGTGTCGCCAGTTGCCCGCGATCGCAGTATTCGTGGAGTCGGCCAAGTCCGCTGGCATCCGGTGTTCGCCGAAGGAGCCGGCATCAAGCATGAAGACCGCAAAGCCGTTCTCCAACAATCGGGGCACCAAAGGCCCGGTGGGATTCTCTGCGCTCCACCACGCATCCTTGTTGGCGCCGGCGCCATGCAGAACGAGAATGCACGGGTGCGGCAAGCCAATCACTTTTGGCAGAGCAAACCAACCAGCGATCCGTTCTCCCGTGCAGCCCGTAAACACGACTTTTTCGCGCGCGTAGCCGAGCATCAGGCCCTGGTCCACAATCTGGGCGTCGAGTGGGATGCTGACGTTATAATCGAAAGACCGCACGAGAGAGTGGGCTCACCGAACAAAAGAAATACCGGCTCGAACGGTTTCGGATTTAGTGCGATACGAGAGCAGACTTTCGCCATAGCCGTTGAAGTATTGCACCAGGAAATACGTCCCGAAATTCAGGAGGCGCGTGCGCACTGGCATTGTCAGATCCAGTTGAACCGATGCGTGGTCGAAGTTTTTTCCCGCCCACGTGGTGACGGCCAGGGCCGGACCGTCGGTCCGACCCAACACAAGTTGGAGCCGGCCGTAGCCGCGGTAGTCGTCGATGCCAGGATTGTTGCCGAGAGTGCCGACATAGGCAAAAAGCTCGGGTGCCACGATCAAGTGCCAGCCGTCGAGGCGGCCGAGTGCGAGGCCGCTCCGGACGTAGACGACGTTCAAGCTGCGCGAAATCGGGCCATCGCGGCCGTTCGATTCGTGCTTGTAGGCCGCCTGCCATCCCAGCCAAGTGAGCCAGCCATCGCTTCGGTCCGGCTCGGGCGCAAGCGCCTGATAGATGATCTCCGGCATATAGCTCGTGTCGTAGAATGGACTGGAATCCGCGTCGATGTCCCAGAGCGAGCGCTGCGTGAAGCCGAACTGCAGCGTCCGGGTCATGCGCTGCGGCCCGCCTTTGCCGAACTCGAGCAGCTTGTATTTGAAGCTGAACTGGAATTTCGCGGCGGGCGCGTCCGGACCATAGATGAAGTAGATGGGCTCGTGCGTATCCAACCGGTTGATGAACGTCTGGCGCAAGGCGGCTGCGGCTGGCTGGGATCGGCCGAGTATCGCGACGGGGCGTTGCGCGCCGCGGGTGGTGGCAATGCGCGGTGCGGACGGCGCGGTGGCATCGACTTCGAGAGCGGACCGGACGACACCGGCGTCGGCGAGTGAGACATCCAACGTCGTCAGGCCGGGCGCGGCACTCTGCGTAATTTCTAGAATGTAACTGCGAACCGCGAACGAGCCGGCGGCGATCCGCGGCTGCGTCCCGGTAGCGTCTTCGGCGCGCAACTCGACGGTTGCTTGTTCCGTCGTATTTCTGAGTTGTCCGGTCAGCGTCGGCGGAAATGCAACTGCGACGTCGCCCGGACCTCGGTTTAACGCAGCGAGCTGCACCTCGATACGAGAGCCGGGCGCAACGCGGGCGATGGGAACATGCAGGCTATACAGGACTTCGCTCTCTGCACCATGGGATTCGGTCGCGTTGCCTATGGCGAGCAGGCCGAGAAGAACGTGCATCAGAACGGGCGCAACGCGGAGCCGAGGATTATAATATCTGGCGAGAACTTGGCGGACATTTGTGCGAAGAGGACGGACTCGCTCGCCTATCCACAACAACCCGCCAGCAGCCGACCACGGCCCAAGTGAATCTGTGATGCCGAGACGCGAGGTCGGCAGCAACCAGCGGTTCCAGGTTCCAGGCAAATCTTCGGGGACGTCGTGTCTACGAGTGTCCATCGTCAGTGTCGGTGGCTACCACCACGATCAGCAGGACCAGAATTGCCACCACGAGGATCATACCCGGGAATGCGCGACGTTTTTCGGGTATCGGCTCCAATATGATGCCAACTGGGGACGCATGAATTAACGGCGGATCGGTTAACGGGGCACTGTAAGGACATCCTCAAGAGAGCTCGGCGGAATGGGTCGTGATACCCGCCGTCGGAGCTGTCCCCAACACGCTGGCGAGAAGTTCGAGGCGCGGCGCAGGCTCGCCAAGCGAAGCGAGGGAAACATAGCGGGGTTTCTCAGGAAATGCGGCGGGAGCAGGAGACGCTGACGCGATGCCCAGTGTGAACGGAGCGGCGAAATGCACGGTGCGGAGGTCGTGCAGGTGATGGCGTCCGACCGGCAGACGCAGCCCGGCGCCGGTCGGGCTCTCGACGCGAAGGGTGACAGGCAGATCGTGCTCGCCCGGCACCGCCGCCGACGCGACGGCGAGAGGGAGCACATAGACGGCCGCCTGCCCCGCGGCCAGAAGCAGGCTGCAAGTTTGGGCTTCGTCGAGCCCTAAAGCAGCATGCGGCCCGAAGCGAAATTGGACGATGCGTTGCCGGGACGCATAGTTTTCGAAAAAGAAAAGTACCCGGGTGGCCGAGCCGGCGGCGAGTGAGTCCGGGGAAAAAAACACGGTGGCCGCGACATCGCGGCAGGTGCAGATGATATCGAAGCCGAGCACGTCCGTGAGCACGGCGTGCGAACGCTGCGCGGCGGCCTGACCGCGGAAGCGCCCGATCAGATTCCATAATGCCCAGAGGGCCGCGGCGCTGGAGAGCAGCGCGGAGAGGCCGGCCCACAGGTGCATTCCTTCGCGCCAGAGGACGAGGCCGCCGCCCGCCGCCGAGATGGCGCAGAAAATCGCGACGAACAACGCGAAGGGTCCGCCGCGGAAGCGCGGGCCAATATCAGGAGTCGGATCGGCCGGTTCGGCCGTGAGAAGATTGAGCGGTTTCATCGTGCGAAGGTTCAAAGCGGCCGATGACGGAGATAGCCGGTCCTGGCGGCATGGACCAGGCCGACGAGGATGAGCGATTTCACGACGGCCCCGGCGAGCAGGGTGCGGGGCTCGAGCAGACCAAGAGCACCGTGGACGAGCAGAAACGCGACGACGGCTGTCATGGCGGCGCGGAACGGCGCATAGCGCGCCCAGCGCCACAGGAGCACGAGGGCCGCCGCCAGCACGACCTCGGCCGCGAGTTCGACGCCGGGCGCCACCCCCGGTCGTGGGGCCGAGCCGAGCACGCGCTGATTGATCAGAACGAAGAGCGGATGGAGGCCGCTGAGAAGCTGGACGAGGCCAGCGACGAGAATCCAATCGCGGCCCGAGAGGAGCTGCTGCTCCTGCGCTGACCGCCGTTGCGCCAGGCGAAGGCGATGCAGAAGTTCCGGGGGGATCATAGAGAATGAACTGACGATGGCGATTGTGCGGTTTGAGCGGCCAAAGCCTCGCCCGCGAGCCGCAGGCGCTCGCAGATCCGTTCGAACGCCGCGAGATCGCCAGGCGGCAGCGGGCGCACGATCTCGCTAGCCATCGTCAAATAGAGCGAAGCGGCCTCGGCGATCGCCTTCCGTCCCTTAGGCGTAAGATTCACCCAAATCATCCGTCGATCGGTGCGGGGATCGCGTCGACGGACGATCCATCCCTTACGTATGAGGCCATCGAGCACATCGGTCATGGATGCGCGGGTGATGGTGGCGTAGGGGGCGAGCTGCGAAGGGGAAGAGGGCGCAGGATCGAGAGCCGAAAGAACAACCATCACCATGAACTGATGATCGGTCCACCCGCGTGGGCCGAAACTCCGCATGAAGCCGTGGTGGACGGCGCGTGCGGAGGCGGTGAACCGCGCCAGTAGCTCGCCCGACCGCGAGTCGTCGGGTAGCGGCTTGCCGGCGTTGCGCAAGCAGTCCTCCATGAACCCGCGCCAATTCGGTTCGCAATGAGGTTTGGGCCGTTGCGCAGATACCTTCATGGTGGGTCACCTGTTCATGGTCGGCTTCATGGTTGAGCCGTCGGAGTGTCGTTTTGCCAGCCGCCGCCGAGCGCGGAGTAGAGCGCGGTAAGGTTGGCCAACCGCGCGAGCCGTGCGTCGATGAGCGATTGCTCGGCCGCGAACTGCTCCTGCTGGGCGAGCAGCACGGTGAGATAGGGATCGACGCCGGCATCGAATCGCTGCTGCGTGAGCTCATAGCGGCGCCGGGCCGCGTTTACGCGCGCCTGTTGCGCGGCGATTGTTCGGCCGATAATACTGCGGACGGCGAGCGCGTCGGCCACTTCGCGAAACGCGTTCTGAATTGCCTGTTCGTATTGGGCGATCTCGATGCGCTGCTCGATCCATGCGACGTCGAGTTGGGCCTTGTTCCGTCCCCCGGCGAAGATGGGCAGGGTGATCGACGGCGCGAAGCTCCACCGACCGGAGCCGCTCTCGAACAGCCCGGACAATTCGGTGCTGGCGCTGCCGCCAAAGGCCGTGAGCTTGATCGATGGAAAGAACGCCGCCCGGGCTACACCGATGTTGGCGTTGGCGGCCTGCAGGACCTCCTCCGCCGCACGCACGTCGGGACGGCGGGCAAGCAGGTCGGCGGGCAGACCCGGAGGAAGGTCTTCCACGATGGCTTGGGTCGCGAGCGAACCAGCCGCAGGAAGGTCGGTGGGAAGCGGCGAGCCAACGAGCAAGACGAGTCCGTTGGCGAGCTGGGCAGCTCGCTGTTCAAGTGCCGCCACGCTTGCGCGGACGGCTTCCCGCTGGCCCTCGGCCGTGCGCAGGTCGAGTTCGGAGGTGACGCCGCCTTCGAAGCTCTGTTGATTGAGATCGTAGGATTGCTCGGCAGCCCGGAGCGTCTGGCGCGCGACTGCCAGTTGTTCGTCAGCGGCCAAGGCCGCCAAGTATTGGCGGGCAACCGCCGAGATAAGGGCGATCTGGGCGCTGCGGCGGGCCTCCTCGGTCGCGAGGTATTGATGCAGCACCTGATTGCGCAGGCTCATGACGCGACCGAAGAAATCGATTTCGTAGGACGGAATTTGCAGCCCTACCTCGTAAACTGAACCGGTGACGGGTTGGCCTGTCGGGCTCAAGGTTGCCGGCGTCCGCTGGCGGACCGCATCGCCGGTGGCGTCGAGGCTGGGGATCAGGACGGAGCGCTGGATGCCGTAGATGGCACGGACGCGCTCGACGTTAAGGGCGGCGACGCGCAGGTCGCGGTTGTTTTCGAGGGCCAGCTGGATGATGCCGCGGAGGCGCGCGTCGCCGAAGAACTGCTGCCAGGCGAGGTCGGCGGCCGGAACGGCGGCCGGGGTCGAGGCGGTCGAGGCGTCGAGAGGATACGTCGCGGCGACAGGGGCCGCCGGGCGCTGATACTTCGGCGCGAGTGAGCAGCCGGAGAGCAGCGTGAAGCCGGCGGCGAGCAACTTGATGGTGGGTCGGAGCAGAGTCATGGCGTTGCCGGATCTTAGCGTTGCTCGGTGGTATTGGCCGGTTTCACCCGGAAGAGCCGGGCGACGACGACGTAGAACACGGGGATCAGAAAGATGGCGAGGAAGGTGGCCGCGAGCATGCCGCCGAGCACGCCGGTGCCGACCGAGTTCTGCCCGCCGGAGCCGGCGCCGCGAGCGATGGCCAGTGGCAGCACGCCGAGGCCGAACGCGAGCGAGGTCATAATGATGGGACGCAGGCGCTGCCGACACGCGAGAAGCGTCGCTTCAACCAGGCTCATGCCGCGATCATAGCCCTCGCGCGCAAACTCGACGATCAGGATGGCGTTCTTCGCCGACAAGCCGACCACGGTGAGGAGCCCGACTTGGAAATAGACGTCGTTGTTGAGCCCGCGCAGGGCAACCGCGAGCACGGCACCGAGGATGCCGATCGGCACGACGAGCATGACTGAAAACGGCACGGCCCAGCTCTCATACAGCGCCGCGAGACACAGGAAAACAACCAGCAGAGAAATGGCATACAGAGCAGGAGCCTGGGCACCGGACTGCTTCTCTTCGTAGGAAAGGCCGGTCCACGCGAGGTCGAAGCCGGGCGGCAGCTTACGGGTGAGTTCTTCCATCGCGTTCATCGCCTCGCCCGAACTGCGGCCCGGTGCCGCCTGGCCCTGGATCGTGATGGCGGGAAGGCCGTTGAAACGCGCCAACAGCGGAGAACCGAAAGTCCAGTCTCCCCCGGTGAAGGTCGTGAGGGGCACCGGTTGGCCCGCGGAATTTGGCACATACCACCGGTTCAGGTCTTCGGGGTTCATGC